>OFFL01000241.1_pt1 | contig 64599 bp, 46 predicted proteins | sample 1521391 | NCBI WGS metagenome assembly OFFL01 (sample SAMEA3504082, study PRJEB24116) | mouse gut metagenome | biome: mouse gut; feature: mouse-associated habitat; material: faeces | place: Denmark | collected 2011
CCCATGATGAACATCATCAACGGTGGTGCTCACTCTGATGCTCCCATCTGCTTCCAGGAATTCATGATCCGCCCCATCGGCGCATGCTGCTTCAAGGAAGGCATCCGCATGGGTACTGAGGTATTCCACAACCTCAAGAAGGTGCTCCACGACCGCGGTCTCTCTACTGCAGTAGGTGACGAAGGTGGTTTCGCTCCCGCCCTCAACGGCACTGAAGATGCCCTCAACGTTATCATCAAGGCTATCGAAGCTGCCGGCTATGTTCCCGGCAAGGACGTGACTATCGGTCTTGACTGCGCTTCTTCTGAATTCTACAAGGATGGTCGTTATGACTATACTTGGAAGCAGGGTGCCGACGCTCCCAAATACACTTCTGAAGAGCAGGCTAAATACCTCCAGGAACTCGTTGAAGCTTATCCTATCGACTCAATCGAGGACGGTATGGCAGAAGGTGACTGGGAAGGCTGGAAGATTCTTACCGACCTCATCGGCAACCGTTGCCAGCTCGTCGGTGACGACCTCTTCGTAACCAACGTTAAGTACCTCGAAAAGGGTATCGAACTCGGCTGCGCTAACTCTATCCTCGTTAAGGTTAACCAGATCGGTTCACTCACCGAAACTCTCCGTGCTGTTGAGCTCGCTCAGCGCAACGGCTACACCGCAGTCATCTCTCACCGCTCTGGTGAAACTGAAGATGCCACTATCGCCGACATCGCAGTTGCTACCAACGCCGGTCAGATCAAGACTGGTTCAGCAAGCCGCTCTGACCGTATGGCCAAGTACAACCAGCTCCTCCGCATCCAGGAAGAACTTGGTGATGCTGCCAAATATGGTTATGGCAAAAAGACCAAAATGCCCCAGGCATAAATTGACAGACAGGTCAGGATGTCAGATTCAACTCTGACTCCTGCCCTCTTCCACCTATAATATTAAAGCCGTGATGTGTCAGTGACGCATCACGGCTTTAATATTATCCGGATGATGATTTATCATCTATTTCTTCAGTAGCTCAATGAGCTGCTCTCCGGCATTCTTAGTGTTGACCTTCGTTATTATATGGGTAATGAAATGGTTGGCATCAGTGACAAAGGTAGTTCGGACGGTGCCCATGTACTCACGTCCGGCCATTTTCTTTTTCTGCCATACTCCAAAGGCCTGATTCACCTCGGTGGTCGGATCGGAAAGCAGAAGGAATGGCAACGAATACTTGTCGGCAAATTTAACATGGCTCGCCACAGAATCCTTGCTGATACCGATGACCTCATATCCCATGGCCTTAAGCTCGGCATTGAAATCACGGATAGAACAGGCCTCAGCCGTACAACCCGGGGTATTATCCTTGGGATAGAAATATATTATCAGGGGCTTACCGGGAAAATCCTCACTTCTCACCTCGCCTCCCTTATCGTTAAGGCCCAGGAGTTCTGGTATTTTTTCACCTACATTCATAATTGTTTATTTTTTAGAATTGGATTATAATTTGCAGTAAAGTTAGCAATTCTTATTTAATCATCAACGCCTAAATTCACAAAACTGTTTGACTGTAATTTCTAAAAGCCATCATGCGGCTGCTATCTTACGGATTAGCCCTTTATTGTTTGAGGTGTTTAATATAATTTGTAACTTTGCGTCATGTCATCACCTATCACTATCGTCATTCCTGTATATAATCGTGCACATACTTTGCCGCGTACGCTGCTGTCAATCCAGAAACAGACAGTGCAACCGGCCAAACTCGTGCTTGTAGACAATGGCTCGACCGACACTTCAATGCAGGTGATGACGGACTGGGCTGACACTCATCCCGACACAATTATCGTCTCAGAACAAAAACCGGGAGCCGCTGCTGCTCGCAACAGGGGGCTTCGCGAGGTTGACACTGAATTTGTAATGTTTTTCGACTCTGACGACGTAATGACGCCCACCCATGTCGAGGATTTCACCAAAGCCATAGAGGAGCACCAGGATACCGACGTGTTCGGCCGCACGATTTTCACAGAATTCCCCAACGACTTCCGCAAACGCGACTTCTTCACGGCAACACGGCCACTCTTCAACCATATCTTCAGAGGCTGCCTTTCTACACAACGTATCGTAGTCAGAACTTCACTGGTCAGGGAGGTAGGGAACTGGAATGAGGAGCTTCCCGTGTGGAACGATTTCGAACTTGGGGTAAGGTTGCTTCTGCGCGCCCGAAAAGTCCATAATCTCGGTGGAGCTCCTACTGTGATAGCTTATCACCAGGATGTATCAATCACCGGTTCCGACTTTTACAGCAAACATGGCGACTGGGAAAAATCGCTCTCTGCCATAAGAAAAACACTTGAAGAGGCCGGGCGGGAAGATATGATGAAATGGGTCGATACCAGATACATGATATTAGCAGCACACTATGAACTGGAAGCCCGCAATCAGAAGGATAAGGACAGAGCAAAAGAAATACACTCTGCCGCGGCCAATCTCATGAAACGGATACTCGAATCTTCGCCATATCCGTCAAGAATGAAACTGCTGTATCTCCACAATCTGTATTTCCGCAGACTGACATGGCTTTTAGCGAGGATGCTATTCCCGCTCTGACATTTAGTATACCACACCTAACCGAGCATGGCAGCCACACGCTTAAGCGCAGTCATGAAACGGTCGCAATCGTCAATGGTGTTGTAGACAGCAAACGAAGCCCTCACCACACCCTCTACACCAAGAGCATGCATAAGCGGTTGGGCACAGTGATGTCCAGTGCGCACGGCTATCCCCAATTTGTCAAGGAGCATACCCATGTCATAATGATGCTCATTACCTACCAAAAATGATATTATCGCGCACTTGCCGGGCGCCGTACCGAAAATCCTCATGCCTGGCACCTCCTCCATCATCCGGCGGGTAGTATATTCGAGCAGCTCATGCTCGTGGGCAGCGATGTTTTCCACCCCGAGGTTCTCCATATAGTCTATAGCCTTATGCAGAGCTGCTATGCCTACGAAATCAGGTGTCCCGGCTTCAAACTTATATGGCAGGGCGGCAAATGTGGTACGTTCAAACGAGACTGTCTCTATCATCTCTCCACCACCCTGATAAGGCGGCATCATCTCAAGCCATTTTCGCTTGCCATACAGCACGCCAACGCCAGCCGGCCCATACATTTTGTGGGCTGAGAACGCATAGAAATCTGCATCGAAATCTGTGACATCTATTTTCAGATGTGGAGCAGCTTGAGCGCCGTCAATGAGCACAGGCACCCCATGTGAATGAGCCTCTGCCACAATCTCTTTAACCGGATTTACCGTGCCAAGCACATTTGAGGCATGGCAGACAGAAACAAAGCGTGTCTTTTCACTGAAAAGAGACCTATAGACATCCAAATCCAGTTCGCCGACTGAATTGATGGGTATCACACGGATCTTGATACCTATGCGCGACTCCAGAAGTTGCCAAGGAACGATGTTCGAATGGTGTTCCATGACGGAAAGAATCACCTCGTCCCCTTCCTTGAAAAATGCACCCCCATAGGATGCGGCCACAAGATTTATAGCCTCAGTGGTACCACGTGTGAAAATCACCTCGTCAGTCGACGAAGCATTGATAAATTCCTTCACGCGTCGCCGCGTACCTTCCTGAAGTTCGGTGGCCTCCATCGAAAGTGTATGGACTCCGCGATGGACATTAGCCTTAGTGGTGGTGTAGCCACGAACCACCGCATCAACCACACAGTCAGGGGTCTGAGATGTGGCTGTGTTATCCAGATAAACCAGCTGATGTCCGTAAATCTTACGTTGCAGAATGGGATACTCCTCACGTATTTTAGCTATGTCCATATCAAATCGTAATATATGAGTCGGCTACTTTTTTACTATTTACTTCTCACGACAGGCCGAGCAATCGCCCAACGAGCCGGAAAAACGTCGGTCAACGAGGTGACGAAGACGCTCCTGAAGCCCAGGGATGTGCACCGTATCAATCACATCCACCATGAAGGCCTGCATCAACATCGTCCTGGCTTCCTGCTCCGGAATACCTCTTGTACGCATATAGAAAAGAGCATCATTATCCAACTGGCCTGTTGTGGCTCCATGCGAGCATTTCACGTCGTCGTTATATATCTCCAGCTGTGGTTTGCAATGCATACGTGCCTGTGTAGAGGCAAGAACATTGCGGTTGCTCTGATAAGCTTCGGTATACTGCGCACCGGGGGCAACAAGGATGCTGCCTTCAAACGCACCGGTAGCCTCGTCGTCAAGCACATACTTGAACAGCTGATTGCTGCGGCAATGCGGAGAGCGGTGGTTGATAGCCGAATCGTTGTCGATATGCATCTTCTCTGACCCAATCGCCATGCCAGCCAAGTTAGTCTCGCAATGTTCACCCAGGAGATCGATTTCAAAGTCATTACGAGTATTTCCGCAGGTGAGAGTAGTAGAGTTAAACGTGACATTAGAGTGCGATTGTTGCGCGATATACATGCGAGAATAACGCGATGTCTTAGCCGATGACTCTTCGATGGCACAACCCTCGAAGTGCGCACCCTTGCCGACAACTACCTCAACAACCTGCGAAGCAAGGTAGGCATTCTCTTTATCCTGAGTGTGATCGCACACCAAAAGCTGCAGTTCAGCCCCTTCCTCCAACACCACAAGTACACGGCGGAAAGCCAACATTGGAATCGGCGCAGAGAATATGTTGACTAACTGCAACGGACGCTCCACACGCACGTTGCGCGGCACATAGATAAACACACCATCCTGCGCGAGCAAGGTGTTCAATGCCACACCCGGGTCGGAAAGCGGAGCTATCGAACCGTAATACTTCTTGACAAGCTCCGGACAACGCTCCTGAGCCCACCGCAATGATGTGAACATGACCCCATCAGGGAGTTTTGACTCCAACATGGAGGCCGGATGGAATGAGTCGTTGAGGACAAAACCCAGCAACGTGGAGATGGTAGGAACGTCACACTTAAACGTCCCTGCCACATCGACAGGTATGTTCATGCGTGCGATATTCACCCCATAGTCAGGGGCAAACATATCATCAATCGACGTCTTCTCAAATCCTTCCGTACTGCGTGTCGGCAGATGCGCGCCATCCAAAGCGCGGAAAGCAGCATCCCGCAAATCGTTCATCACCGGAGCCGAACCGGCGTCGATTGCCTCACGGTTCTCCTCGTAGAGCTTTATATATTGTAGAAGCGAGTTGTTCATATCCTGCTTATTCGTTCTCCTCCTTAATCCAATCGTAACCCTTCTCCTCCAGTTCAAGAGCCAGCTCGGGACCTCCAGTCTTTACTATGCGGCCCTTATAGAGGATATGCACGAAGTCGGGGCGGATATAGTCAAGGAGACGCTGATAGTGAGTGATCACGATTGTGGCGTTCTTGTCGGTCTTGAGCTTGTTGACACCACCGGCCACAACTCTGAGCGCATCGATGTCAAGGCCTGAATCCGTCTCATCAAGAATAGCGAGACGAGGCTCGAGCACTGCCATCTGGAAAATCTCGTTGCGTTTCTTTTCGCCACCCGAAAAACCTTCGTTGACAGAACGAGAGGCCAACTTATTGTCAAGTTCAACAATGGCACGTTTCTGACGCATCATTTTCAGGAATTCGCTTGCGCTTAGTGGCTCCTCGTTGAAATATTTACGCTTGGCATTAACTGCAGCACGCATGAAATTCACCATCGATACACCCGGGATTTCCACCGGATATTGGAATGAAAGGAAAAGCCCTTCATGGCTACGGTCCTCCGGGGGAAGGTCAAGCAGATTCACACCATGCAGCTTTGCCACACCTTCGGTGACGGTATAGGCAGGATTTCCGGCCAATACGCCAGAAAATGTACTCTTGCCCGACCCATTAGGGCCCATGATAGCATGAACCTCACCCTCATTGACAGTGAGATTGACTCCTTTAAGTATCTCCTTGCCATCGACCGACGCACGAAGATCACGCACTTCTAATAATCTGTTGCTCATTTAAGGAACGTTTTTACGCTTTTTGCAATTTTGACGCGAAATTACTGATTTTATCTCATCTACCCAAACATTTTGGCAACGAGTTTAGTTTTCGCCACATATTCCCTTTTCATCAGTCGCCATGTGGAAAATCAGCCATCGGACCATTATGTTTATACGGAATTATAAACCAATAACAAGCCTATTTTTCCTAAAAATCACTTTTAGATGAATTTTTATGACAAATTACTTGCATAGTATCGGCAAACCGCCTAACTTTGCACTCGCAATCGGGAAATACTGATATGCACCTCTAAACTTGGTGTGGTAGTTCAGCTGGTTAGAATACCTGCCTGTCACGCAGGGGGTCGCGGGTTCGAGTCCCGTCCATACCGCTGAGGAGAGAGGAGAATGAGTAACTGTTTATTCCTTCGGGAATTACATTACTCATTCTTTTTTTTATTTCCACGTCCCACAACCATGAGCAAAATCGAAAAAGAAAAGCGTGTAGTTGAGATGATGATACGGATATATTGCCGTCATGGGGGAACACAACTCCCAACTATGCCCATCATGTGTGGAACTCCTCGAATATGCTCATCAGCGACTTTCGCGATGCCCATTCGGTGATGAGAAGAAAAGTTGCCGCAAATGCCCGATACATTGCTACAATCCGCAGATGGCAGCAAGAATCAGAACCGTTATGAAATACTCAGGGCCAAGGATGGTGCTCTATTATCCACACCATGCCCTGGCCCATTGGTTATCCGAATTACGCAAATAGCGTCCTGCCTACCAGACGAAAGTGTTAAATGAATGAGGTTGCAATGTGACATTCAGCGACTTCTTACCGGCGTTGATGCACACCTCTTTGGCCGTATCCTCAAAACACCCAGCCACTACCACATGGTTCCCTTCAGGTGTGACATAGGCCAAGGCCATCACATTGCTGTCGGCGGTACGTGGGGCATATCCCACCATCTTGCTGCCCGGTGCCACGTAGCGCGTGAAGTGCTTAACGGCGAAATATTCCGGTGTGTAGCGGAATGTCCTCGTCTCAGGGTCTACCTCAATCAATGCATTCTGCTTCCATCCCCAGTTGCTCTTACCCTCTTTAGGCAAGATAAAATTCCAGTTGTACCACTCGTCAACCCCATTGCCCATATTGTCGGAGATGAGGAAAAATGTATGCTCGCCGGCCTTCCAGTCCATCGAGCCGTTGCCACATTCACTTTCCGAACAAATATAACTGTAGTGAGGATATTGACGGCGTATATCGGGCAATATCTCCCTGCCTTCCCATTGGAAAGCTATACCATCGATGCTTTTCCTAAGCCCTTCATCCGAAAGTATGCGCTCCACGTAATCGAGACGGTTGGTATTGAAGGTGCCGAGATAGAGTTTCACTTCGGGATGGCGTGAGCGCAACGTGGGCGCGAGATAATCACGGTTAAATCGCACCGTGCCATCAGCCGTCCATGCACATCCGGGATATAACGTGTAGCTGTAAGCTTCATTCTGGTATATCACCATGTCAATAGGCACACCCTGCTCGGCATACGCGTCAATGAATTTGCAGAAATAATTGGCATAGGCCTGAAGGTAACGCGGATCCTGTATGAAGTAATCCTGAGTGGCCAGACGACGTGGGAATTCCCCTTTTCGCTCGGCATGCAATTTCACATCATCATCATCCATTCCCTCAGCAGGACTGAAAAGCAGGTAATCAATCCGAGGATCTGCAGTGTCCTTACCGCGGCTTATCACAGGGTAATTATTGTTGATTTTCATCCAACTCGGAGGGCTCCATGGCGAAATCCAGAACCCAAGGTCAGGATTATACTTTTGTGCCGCCCTGATAAGGGGTATTATGGATGTCTTGTCACGGTCAATGTTGAAATAACGCAGTTCAAGATCGCCCTGCACCTCATCACAGCTATACCAGGAGCGTCCATAGTCATTACAGTTCATCGATATGCGCCCACGCGTGAACCTCAGGTCTCCGTCGGGGGCAAACAGCGCATGCATTATCTCATCCTGCTCATCGCGGGTAAGCATCAGGAACGCGTCCCAGTCAAGTTCGTTGAAGGTTGTTCCCCAGGCTTTAAGTTCCACTCCGTCCGACGCGTCACCCATGCTGAGTGTCGGAGACTGACACTGCCGCGAACCCATCTTCAGGCGTTGTTCGTGCCATACATCGTTTTCTGTCGTGGAAATCCATTTCACTGTCTGTGCCTGCATAAAAGATGCCGACGAAAGACCAAGGATGGCCATATAGAGCTTAAGTCTCTGCATAAGTCATGGTAGATTTAGAGGTTACTATTAATGTTATACGATCAAAGCTAATCTCACACTCAATCTTTTTAACATTTAATAAATAACGAATATCCTCCCGATTTCGTATCTTTGTTCATCCTTAATCACCAATAATTCATGACACAGACCATCAGATCATCCATCATCTTACTGGCAATCATTGCTGCCGGGATAGCTACATCATGTAAATCCCACAAGATTGCCACAGCCACTGAGCCGGCAAAACCACATTACTACCACTACGCGGACGGACATTTCTTCTATTCGTGGCCTAATATCAGCAGCTCTGAGCTATCCTTATACACCTTGCAGGATGGAAAAGCAAAAGTGTTTATCCACACGCTTCCTGACAGTGTGTCTATGCCGGATGAGCTACTCGCCACAGCCCTGCTACCCGACACCCTGTCATTCATCGACGAGTTCAACAGTTACTACTCCCGCCACAAAGCCATGAAGGACTTCAGGAGCAACGGTAAGGAGATGGCGGTAGGCTCACCCTTCCCTGCCTTCAGCCAGACCGATACCGACGGCCGACACTGGAACAACGACTCACTGCGGGGCAAGGTAGCGGTGTTCAATCTTTGGTTCACCGGGTGTGGGCCATGCTTGAAAGAGATGCCTGAACTGTCAAAATGGCGCGAAGAGTTTCCTGAGGTCAATTTCCTGGCCGTGAACTACGAAGCGGCTGAAGAAGCCGTCCCGGTGGCGCAGAAACGAGGCTTCACATGGCATCAGCTCGACGGCGACTCCCCCATCCACTCGTGGCTTCCATCCTATTCCCCTTATCCCACGACTATCATCGTGAATCCGGAAGGAATCATAACCATGATAGCGCATGGAGCATCTGAACAGACCCACCTCAATCTGGTCAACGAGATACGCCGACTTGACGAGGGTCGCAAGTCGGGAGATGTAAAGCCATACGCCAATTTCAGCCAATGGATGACGCTCTCGGAGATTAAACGAGTGCCACAAAGCTACCTACTTGACTTCTCGACACGCCCCAAATGGAGCTATGTGATGGGCATTGAGCTTGAGGCCATGCTTGACACATACTTCCGCTATGGCGACGATCACATAAAATATTATTGTGTTGCCTATACCGACACGATGATCAATCAGGACGGCACTATCAGAAACTACAAACTCGAGGATTACAATCTCGACAATGTGCGCACAGGGCACTTCGTAGCCAGAATGTATGATTACTTCCGCGACGAAAAGGAACTTAAAGCCATGCAGACCCTTATGCGCCAACTTGCCGAGCAACCACGAACCAAGGAGGGTGTCTACTGGCACAAAGCCATCTACGCCTACCAGGTGTGGCTTGACGGTATCTTCATGGGGCTCCCCTACCGTGTGCTGACAGCGTCAATGCTTTATAGTCCCGATGATGCCAAACCAATCTATGACGATGCAGTCGACCAGGTGAAAAAGACCTATGAACGCACCCTCGACCCCGCCACCGGACTTAACCGCCACGCATGGGACGAGAACCGCGACATGTTCTGGAGCGACGACACCACAGGGCTCTCGCAACACTGCTGGGGCCGTGCACAGGGCTGGTATGCGATGGCGCTCATTGAAATCCTTGACGCACTACCCGATGACTACCAACGCAAAGGCGAAGTGGTGGAACTGCTGCGCAAGACCCTCGACTCAATAATCAAATGGCAGGATCCGGACACTGGTGTATGGTATCAGGTCATGGACTCTCCCGGACGTGACGGGAATTACCTGGAGTCGACCTGCTCGTCAATGTTCGCCTACACGCTTCTCAAGGCCGCCCGCAAGGGATATGTCGGCGATTCTTACCGCCAGGCAGGAATCAAGGCTTATGAAGGTATTATCGATCGTTTTATCAAAGTGAACCCCGACGGCACCATTTCGCTTACCGACTGCTGCGCAGTGGCCGGCCTCGGCCCAGGTATGAGTCCCGCTGTCAAAGCAGCCGCCCCCAAAGTAAAGGAAAACACGAAGCGTGACGGATCATACGAGTACTATCTGAGCGAACCGGTCCGCGACAATGACGCCAAAGGTGTAGGTCCGTTCATCTGGGCTTCGCTCGAGATGGAGTCACTCGGCTACCACACCGACATGATGAAGTAATCGGCATAACTGACACATACAATCAGCCCCTGCATCCGAATCGGGATACAGGGGCTGATTGTATGTGTGTGTTTATCTACCTGATATTATAATTCTTCCTTGTCTATACTTGAAAGCGCATACACATAGGCACCGATAGAAATGGCTTTTGATGCCCCGAGTTTCGACACTACTATGCCTGTGCGCTTCATCGGATCATAAGTCACCGTCTCATCACTTCCGTACACAGGAATTTGCCGTGAGTCGCCCACCACAAACTTAGCAAACTCTAACTCATCGTCAAGGTCGAACACACGCATCTGCACACGCTGTACAGTCTCGCCGGTCATGGTCTGCAATGACGAACGCAACTCCTTGAGAAGTGCCGGTTTTATATATTTTATCGCACCTGTCAGCCCACCTCCAAGCACAATCAAAGAGTCGGTCAATGTCACGGCTGTGGCAAACGCATCGCCGGCAATCTCGCCAAACATCTCAAATGCCTTGCGGGCAGCCTCGGCATCCCCTTCCTTCTCACCTTCGGCTATCAGGAAGATATCGTAGGGAGTAAAGTCATGCTCCGGATTACCGGTAAGCTTTCCATACTCGCGCTTGATGGCGCGGATAGAAGCTCCTTCCTCAACTATAATTTCGCGGAGTCTCTTGTTTGGCAAGCAGAATGTCTCCACACACGAATTATTGCCAAGGTTAAGCTCTCCGTTAATCACCGATCCTATCCCAAGGCCGGTGCCGAAAGTGTAACCCAGCAGATTTGAATACTGGCGTGAACCACCCAGCTCCTTAATCCTGCGGTTGAGATCAGGAAGAGCACCCCCGGCAGCCTCACCAAATGCAAAGAGGTCGCCATCGTTATTTATGAAAACCGGTAATCCGAAATGGCGGCTAAGGAACGGCCCCAGGGCCACCCCGTCGCGGAACGAGGGGAAGTTAGGGAGGTAGCCCCCTATGATGCCGGCACGATAATCAGCCGGCCCCGGAAAGGCGAAACTTATCGCCACCGGTTTCTCTGTCAGTTTACCTATCACCTCCTCAAAACCCTTGACCATAGTTGAAAGACAAAGGTCAAGATCATGGGAATTAGAGGGATATGTCACAGGTTCGACTATAAAATCATAGCCGCGCATGGCACTGAACACAAAGTTTGTCCCCCCGGCATCGAGGGTGATGACTATTCGGTTATCACTCTTATACATGGTATTTTATCTGTTATTGTTTTTCGTTACTACAATTCATATCCGTTGCGGGACCAAAGATATAAAATATATACGCACCATGCACCCCTTCTACTCAAAATCATTTACTATTTAAATGATATTTTCACATTATTTGTGGAAATGCGTGTCCGTAACCCCTTGACAACCGCTCAATTATTTTGTACATTTGTCTTAACAAACACGCCGCACATCCAGTCACGCTGTGACTACCCATTAAGCCAATACTACCACCCGACTAATCATCTGCGACTATGAAACTCAAACGAATCTTTATTTTATCACTCGCTGTCCCTGCCCTTATCACTTGCGGATGCAAACCTAAGGAAGAAAAAGAAATCCCGGTGCTGTCCGAACTCAAGGATATGCAGAGACTTGTGCTTGCCGAAATGTCACTCAACAAAGTCGGCACTATCGATGATGCCAATACAAAAGGAATAGAGGCCATAATCAATGGGCTGAAAGTGGGTAAACGCATCGGAGTCTATTCCTACAACACATATCTTGAAGCCTATATCGACTTGTCAAAGCTCCGTGATGACGACGTGAAGATTGATGACTCACGTCATCTCGTCACCCTCACACTCCCGGCGGTGGAGACTGCTTACTTAGGACGTGACGCCGAGTTTAAGGAAGAGCATTACCGTGTGACCGGCCTGCGGAGCGACATCACACCGTCCGAGAGAGCGAGGCTAAAAGAGTTGATGTGTGAATCGCTCAAGGAGGATGTCACCTCCAACACCGAGTTAAGAAAGATGCTCATAGAGGAGGCACAAGGAAAAGCCCGCAGCTATTTCACCATACTTCTCCGCAACTGGGGTTATGACTCCGAAATTTTATTCAGGGATTGATAAAACGACCCACCTATTTAACACGCTCATACACACAACATGAAACGAATTCTGCTCATCATACTTCTGGCAGCCGCGGTGGTCGGGCTATCACACTATGCCTTTTTCCGCACCGAAACCAAACCCGAATTTGACGAAGCCCGCCTTGACGAGGTAAGGGAAATGGTCAAACTATGCTCCATGAAAATATGCGACGAGGTGGCCATAAAGGACTCTATCAACGGTAAATGGATATTCGCCAAAGCAAAAGTCAACGGCTATATCCGATTTGACATCGAACAGCTTGACTATGAGGTCAGAAATGACACCATTTTCATGAAACTTCCCCCTGAAGAGGTGGAAATATACGAGTCAACAGAGCCTGGCGCTTACCAAGTGTTCGACACCTGGGATAATTCGCTTCTCAGCCGAAGGAAAATGACAGCTACAGAGGAAAACATATTGAAAAGAAGAATGGCCGACCGCTACCGGTCAGCCATATATCAGAAAGGTTACGTGAAGCGGGCCCGCGGCTCTGCCATCACAACCTTACAAACTCTTTTCGGGCATTTGAAGCAGCCGATAGTAATTATCGACGATGCTCAATGATAAGTGACTCTCAGGGGTCTCTGTATGACCGCAGCAAAACCTGACAAGAGGTCATTCCACTCAGCCATGTTTTCCACATCGGCTTTGTCCCATGCAAATCCCCAGTAATAACCGAGGGTATCGGAGGGTGACACTGTGGTGTAGGCAAGGATATGTCCTGAAGCCTCTGCCACGCTGTCGGCCCCGACAGGGAGCACGACACCTAAAAGAGCCTTGCCATTGTCAGGGCCTTGTGTAGGGTCGGAATATGCAATCAGACCATTTGCCTTATCCATGACAGCCTCCGAGTCATCCCGCCGGGGAAAACCAGTGGCAATCCGCTTGGCTTCCGAAAGGCCGTCATACCATACCTTGCAATAGTTGAGATGGCTTCCTGCGTTCAACGATATGATGCGATGCTCTACGACTGCGCTATCACTACCTATGGCAACCGGTGCAAACTGCATTTTGACAGTAAAACGCAGAGGTCCATTGTCAAGTACCTCGGCTTTCTCATAGCACCATGGGAAGCATAGTGAATCACTTTCCACAATCGCCGCTACACCATCACCCAATGTGGGACCTACAGCATAGCAATCCATCCCAAGGCCATGGTCTATATGATAGGATATCGAATTGACAAATTCATCGGCCAATGCAGGGTCAATCCTCCTAAGAGAATCGGCCTTCTGCCAGGTAGCCGGATCTGTCTCCGGACCGTATAGAGCTTCGAGAATCTGATCGGGGGTGGGATGCTTGAAGAAAATATCATAACCGAAAGCTTTCTCTCCCTTGGCCTGTGTGGCCGGGCCGTAAACTCTGAACCCCACCAGTTCATTTTCCCAAGCAATATCGTCAGCTCGTTCTGGATAAACCCGGCCACCGGTAAGCCGGCTATATGCTCTGAGCGTGTCAGACGCGAGCACCGTATAGGTTGCCGTGGCCCCTGACGCGACATCAGCTCTGAATATCAGCTGTCCGTCATGAGTCAGTTGGGAAGGAATCTCGTTACCTTCATGATCGGTGACATAACAGTAGCGGCTGCCAAGCAGTGCGAGCACCGAATCGGCCGGCAGACTTACCATCTCGCCACTTCTCGCAAATTCCGTTTCATTTTCCAACGAAATTGTCACCTCGTGACCGCTCTTACATCCTATGAGCAATGCAGATGCGGCGCAGAGAAGAAGAAAACGTTTCATCTCTATATTTTTTAGTGCAGTTTGTCCAAATATATCAGTATTATGCCACAAAGTTACTCAATCTCACAGAGTGGCAAGCACATCATTGGCCTGATTGAGTTTTTTGAGACGCAGCAGAGCCTCGAGGTAATAGTAGTCAGCATAGATGATTGACGCGTCTATTTCCGAACCGGCCGGCATGTGGCCCACCGAGTGGTCAAGGAATGAGGCTCGTTTGTCGCCCGAACGATAGCTGTCGCTACTGAGCGACGTCAGCATTTTCACAGCTGCATTCTTATAAGTATCCCGCAGCTCTCCTTGGCAATATCCCTGGAGTTCAAGCAAAGCCGAAGCCACCACTCCTGCCGCGGAGGCATCGCGTGGAGCATTGGGGATGGACGGATCATCAAAGTCCCAATAAGGCACATAGTCCTCAGGAAGACGATTGAGATAGACATCAGTCACCTTGCATGCGAAATCAAGGAATTTCGGGTCACGAGTCTCGCGATACACCATGGTATAACCATAGATAGCCCAAGCCTGACCGCGGGCCCACATCGAGTCATCGGCATAACCCTGGTGGGTCATTCCCTTGAGGAACGCACCGGTCTCCGGATCATAGACAGCCACATGATAGCATGAGTAATCGGGGCGGAAATGATGAGCCATGGTTGTCTCCGCATGCTTGACAGCAATGTCATACAGGCGATGGTCTCCGCCATTCTTAGCAGCCCAAAAGAGCATCTCAAGGTTGATCATATTATCCATGATGGTGTTGTGACCGCCAAGCATCTCCACATTTCTGGGCCATGAAAGGATGGTCCCGACATTTGGATTATAAAGGGTTGCGAGGGTGTCGGCTGTTGCGAGAATCACCTCCTTGAACTTGGGGTTCTGGGTCAAGCGGTAGCCGTTGCCGTAACTACAGAACATCAAGAATCCTAAGTCATGGTCAAACGCAGGTGTTTTTGACAAGTACTCAAGCGACGATGTGAATTTCTCAGCCTCACTGCGGATGTTTTCATCGCCTGTCACCTCATATTCATACCATAGCACCCCAGGCCAGAAACCGGCACACCATTCATCGCAAGTAGTTTTACGGCAATGCCACACAGAGTCGGTCGATGCTATGTTTCGCGGCATCATGGTATAGTCCATACTGTCACGGCCAAGCTGCCGGAGCGTACGGTCAATCTGATTGCCACAATATTCCAACGCTTCGTTCACATCGAGAGTCTCCGCGGTAGACGCGACACACGATGCCAAGAGAAGCGAGCCTGCTATGATACCTAAAAATCGCATATCCAAATTAAGAATGTGTTAAAAACAGATGTTAAGACCAGAGGTCTATCTCATGGATGTATTTTGGTGATTAATTTATTTCAAATCAAGGTCACTGCTTATCACGTCAATCCAACCTCGGTCATTCGCTGAAGCAGGAGTGATGCTGTAGAAACCGATTTTTGCTCCAATCCATTTACCGGCGCGGGCCGTAAACCGACCACACTCTTTGAATTTCTTACCATCGAGGCTATAGGCAAAACGGCACTCGCCACCTTTGCCGACAGTCACGCGGAAACAGATGTCGCACTCAAGATTGGGATAGAGTCCGGCGGCATACACGCGTGTAGGGCTGACAGTCCCCACTTCGGCCACAACCTCAGCACTTCCCTGTTCGGCATCCTTACAAGTCACGAATTGCAGCACAAACTCATCGCCGCGCTTCGTCAATCCAAGCCTTGCATAATCCCATCCCATGACGATGACACCCGACGACACCCCATCAGAAGTGGATTTTGCCGACACGCGCACCTTGGAAACCACAGAGAATTCCTCGGCCGGGAATTTCTGAAGCCATAGATTCGGCACCTCCCAAAGATTCACAAAACCATCAGACAATTTGTTACCGTAGAGGCGCATCAGTCCATCCGGGATAGGGAATCCGAAAAAGTCATTATAATTACCGTGCCACTGATAAAGCATAGTGGGATTGGGGGAATGTTCCAGCGGTAAATCGCCCATAGATGAGGTGGCGGCAAGCGGCTTCTTCCATTTCCTCACCGCGTCACCACAACCGTCGCCATCGACATCATTCCCTATTACAGGCCAGCCGTCTCGCCAAGCCATGGGGTTGAGATGTATGACACGGCCATAGGCCTCCCGGTCCTGGAAATGGATAAACCAGTCCTCCCCTGCCGCAGTCCTGACCCAACCACCCTGGTGAGGGCCGTTGATGTCGGAATCACCCTGGGCCATGACTATCTTTGTCTCGTAAGGACCATAAATATCTTTGGAGCGCATCACAAGCTGCCACCCGGTCTCCACTCCGCCGGCAGGTGCAAAAATATAATAGTAACCGTCATGTCGATAGAGCTTAGGGCCCTCTACCGTATGGTTCACACCATCATTTCCGTCAAAAACAATCCTGGGCGCAGAAATCACCTTTGTGCCGTCGGCACTCATCTCGCTCACAGTTATCACGCTGTTGAAACCGGCGCGTGAGGCAGCCCATCCGTTGGCAAGATAAGCCTTGCCATTCTCATCCCACAGAGGAGTCGGGTCAATGAGTCCCTTCCCGCCCTTCACGAGCACAGGCTCGCTCCAGGCCCCCTCGGGATCAATGGTCTTTATCATAAAGATACCGAAATCCGGGTCGCCCCAATAGATGTAATATTCTCCGTTATGGAAACGGATACATGGAGCCCACACGCCTTTGCCATGGCGAGGTGCCTCTCCGTAAAAACCGGTAGGCGTCACGGCAGGAAGCGCATAATTGACGAGCACCCAATTGACAAGATCGGTCGATTTCAGAATCGGCAGTCCCGGCACACATTGGAAGCTCGATGCTGTCATATAGAAAGACTCGCCGTCGGGCGCAGCCACGACATCCGGGTCAGAATAGTCGGCATGTATGATGGGATTGATATATTCTTTCCCGGTGAGATTACACGGATTCGACACGAATTGCCCTACGGTTGCCATCCCGGCGACCGTAGAACATATCAGTATCGAAAATAGTAACATTCGTTTCATACCAAATTAATTATGATTTCGTCATGAAAACCTTAAAATGAATCTGCTTTCTAAATTATTTCCAAGCTTATAATTTAGCCTAAAAATCTTTCTTACCTTGAAAGTGTCACCTATTACCTTAATCTTACCTATATTAACTTATACCATTCTTCATTTTAGAATCCAAATTCTTCAATGAGTCATTTTACATCCTATAATACGTCTGCCTGATGGCCTCCACTCAATCAGCGGTAAATCTTATTGCGACACCGCCGCGAGGCATAAGATTGAATTTAAGTATATCCTTGGATGTCACCTTTTTGGAGGTAATCCGCACATGAGTTTTGGTTTTCACCTTCTCACCGCCGTCGGTATAGATTTCGGCATTATATTTCTTCCCGGCATCAAGGAATGAGAGGGGTATCTCAACCTCGCCGCCATAATTGTTGGCCAGGGCAGCAGCCCACCACACATCTCCTTTACGGCGAGCCATGGTTATCCCCTTGCCGGGATATCCGTCGATTACCTTAGTGTCATCGAAAGTAGTTTCCAGATCCTCAAACCACTTGATTTCAGGCTCTCCCTCATAGAGTGTGGGATTGTCATACCAAAAAATGGTCTGCAATGGACTATAGAACACCAATGAAGCAGCAAGCTGGTGAGCATGTGTGTTTTTAAGACGCTTGTCATAATAGCAGATTGTATAGTCAGCTGCACCGTTGAGCATGCGGGTAAACGGCAGCGTGACATTGTGGGTAGCATCCGGGAATTCCTCATTTCCACAGATACCCTCCTGGGTCAGCAGATTAGGATATGTTCTGGAGAAGCCGGAAGGACGGAACTCATCATGGATATTCATCATGAGATGATTTGCGGCAGCCTTGCGAACCATATCGTGCAGCCACGTGGCCCAACGATGTGATGCATATTGCACAAAGCCCGACTTGACACCGGCCACACCCCAACTACGCAACAGAGGGAACAATTCATCCATCTGCTTCATCAGCGCATGCTGGTTGACATAAAGCCAGATCCCTACCCCCTTTTCGCGGCCGTAATCTATCACCCGCTGCATGTCCACCTTATCGACGACCTTTGTGGCATCGCCATCGTGGCTTGTACATGGCATGTACCATTGCCAGTCATAAAGCATGTAAGGTATGTTGTGCTCGGCGCAGAAATCAATAGTCTTCAATCCCATTTCGGTCGAGATGGCCGAACGCATGATTTTACCTGGTTTCACCCAGTCAAAATCATCTGTCGCCTCGGGGTTTAGATTATTGACAATATCATTATTCTCAATGAGTTCTCCAGGAGTATCGGCTGTCATTATAATCTTCCACGGTGTGGCATAATATGTCACTATATCAACAGGCGAATACATCACTGATGTCAAAGTGTTGGCCTTGTCATCGCGCGCCACGAGTTTTGTCAAGCACCAGTCATCCACATCGGCATCAAGCAGCGCAACCCAACGTCCCCCCGGAAGCTCAAGGGTCAAAGCCCGCTCCACCGGACGGAGAATGCTGTCGACAGGGGTATAATCAAATGTCGCTTGCGCCCATTTCTCGCTCCATGCCATGGTGCCGGCGGGAAAAGTGTAATCTGTAAGATCCGTGACTACTTTGTGGAATATCGCCGCCGGATGCTCCGGGAAAAAATATCTGAAAGCTATCCCCTCATCATAAGCCCTCACCTCGACATCCAGACGATAGTCACTTTTATCCTTACGTGACATGTGGAGTGTAGCCGAATTGTAGCGGTCGGTCACAGCTGAACGTTCGCCATACTTGGGATGCCACACCGAATCAACAGGGGCATGATAGGTCACACTGTCCACAACAAGCATATCCATCCAGCAGGCGGGTTGCTTAAGATCGCGTTTACCAAGGGCCATTTCCCAAGCCCAGTTATCCACATCGAGACCGGCGCGTGACGGAAGCACAACGTCATCACCGTCGACCGACACTGAGTATGTAAGCTCATTACCTTGTTTGGAGAATACAGTCTTGTTCCTGCCGTCGGGTGAGGTCAGGACCAGTTCAGATGACATGTTGGCCAACGCTGATGAAGCGGTTAACAACATCGCTAATACTACGGCTTTTTTCATTGCAATTCTAAGTTAAGGATTGTATGATTGATGGATTCTATTTTTTCTTATTCTTATCTGTGTCATCTATATCCCAATATACCACGTACCGGCAACGGTGCATATCATATAATGGGCGTAATTGTCGGCCGTCGGAGGTCAGGAAATTCAGGGATGTTCCATCGCGTTTTACCACGCATTCCGGAGATGCCGAATTTAGGGATATGGCAGTCGGGAGCGATTCAGGAATTTTGTAGTCGTAGGTGTAATAATCATTCCTCACTGTTGGATCGGAGAACGGAGCCGGCTCTGCCATACCCTCCTTACCCATATCACCGGCAAGGACCACCGGACCATAGACCAAAGCGCCACGGCCAGAATCATCCGGAGCCATCTCCACGCGGAGAGTCATGGGATAGCTGACCTCTACTCTGTCACCTTTGTGCCAACGACGGTTAATCGAAATGTAGGAGGATGGCGAAGACTTCACTTTCACCTTCTTGCCATTGACCTTAACCTCAGGGGTGCCGCTCCAAGCCGGGTAGCGCAACTTGAATGTCAAGGGCGCTCCGTCACTCTCCTCCACGGTGAACGTAGAGACGGACTCTTCGGGAAACGCAGTAGTCTGGCGCAACACAAGCCCACGTTCCTGCCACCTCAACACAGATGGGATAAAAAGATTCACATACAACTCATCGGCGCTATGATAATAGATCGACTCGGCATACTTAGCATGGCTCTCAAAGCCACTGCCAACACAACACCAGAATGACTGTTCGGGGGTGCTGTAGACTTTATAAGCCCCGCTCAGAAGCGGCAGGAAGTAGCACACCATACCCGATTCGGTGTCCTGCTGCGCGAGTATATGATTATAAAGGGCTCTCTCATAGTAGTCGGCCACTGCCGGTGACGCATTCCAACAGAACAGATGGCGTGATAGTTTCAACATGTTGTAAGTGCAGCATGTCTCACCGGTGTACCCGTTGATAAACTTCGAGAACTGGGCCGGATTGAAGTAATGCTCTTTCTGGCTGCTCGAGCCGGTGACGAATGAATGATGCGCAACCATCTCATCCCAAAACAGGTTGGCAATGCCACGGCTGCGGTCATCACCTGTAAGTTCATAGTTTCTGGCTTCACCAATCACCTTTGGGATGAATGTATTGGTGTGCTTGGTCCCGAAATCGCGGCATCCATCGGCAAGCGGGTCAATCACATCATTATGGTAGAAATATCCGGCAAGTTCTTTGAAGCGGTTGTCGCCAGTAACGGCATAGAGGTTATAGAACGCCTCATTGACTCCACCGAATTCATTACGCAGCATGAGTTTGCGAGTCTCCTCGGACTGACCAATCAGTTTTCCGTATGCCCATTCGCCCATCTTTATCGCGACAGATAGAGCTTGCCGGTTATCATTGTAAAGATACTGGTCAATCAGTCCGGCAAAAATCTTGTGGAGGGTATACCAAGGTGCCCACACACTTTTACCTTTCAGATTACGGTTTATCAACTCCTCAGGGAAGGCACTCAGATAGCCGTCGCCAAGGGCATCCTGCACCTCGGCAAGTCCAGCCACCAGGCTGTCACCTTTCAGTTTAAAGATTTCCGCCCCGGTAGCTGCATACATCAAGCCGTAGGCCGAAAGCAGATGTCCGGTTGTGTGTCCGCGCAAGTCACAGTCGAGCGACTCCCAACCTCCGAGTTTTTTAACGCTCTCATAGCCACCCTCCAATCCGGCAAACACACCTGCATTGTTGCGGAAACTGTGTAGGAGCCTGTTGACCTGTATAGACGCAATCCAAGCAGAATCACGCTCGAGATTATCCCTCACTCGCCCGGGAAGCAGCCTTACATCACGGAGGTCAAAGCTCTCCACCAAGTGTGGCGCAGAAGTCTCCACACGGAGTTTCCCTTTATGTTGTCCGGGATACACCGACTGGGCACCAACCGATAGCACACCACCTATCCACAGCATAGCCGCGGATATAAATCCATATATTTTCATAAGTTAAGCGAGTTTTTTGCTATTCGTGATATTTGACTTTCACCATACCTCCGTCATTCTTAACGGCACTTTTCTTTCCGTTGACCGACATGGTTGATGGGGCGGCCTTGTACTTCATGTTGATTCTCGGCTGACCTCCCACCTGTAGGTCAAGATGCTTTCCGGCAGACTTGGCTATCACATTGAGCTTGGAAAGCGAGGAGAAATACACGTCGCCATCCCTGCGCAACGCGCTGCCATGTCCGATGAAAACTTCGGAGGGTTTGCTCATGTCGGCACCTTCAGGATAGGTGACGGCCAACATGTAGGCATCCGTGTTCCATCCATCAGCCGTAATCCATGAATTAAGGTGCATGAGACGTCCATCGGCAAGCTGGTTGATGTAAATATCGGTCACTTTTCCCTTATAGGTCACACGTAAACCGATCCAATCCTTTCCTTCACGGCGCTCTATGGCAGGCAGCTCCTTCTGTGAAGGGGTATCTTTAAGTATGACAGCTGTCACAGCCTTAACCTGGTTGGTGGTGGAGGGTAAATGGAACGAATAATACTCCTCATCACCGCTAAGATCCTCTCTGGGGCCCTGTTTTACCTCCCAATATAAGTCCTCCGGATAGTCATGCACGAAATTACTGTAAGCAAGCTGTCTCGGATAGAGCGGGCGCACTGCCACCGCTGCATCGCCATTGGTCACTTCAAGATCAAATCCACGTTTCACAGCTGTTCCCCCCGGATGCCAAAGCCATTCGAAGTGTCCGGCCTCATGACTCTGGATGTCATCAATGACGTAGATGACATTGTCAATCCATAGGAAATGGCGGAAATTGCGGTTAAGCCATTGCGACATCGGCCCGGTGCCATCGGCAAGCACATACTTTATATTGCCTCCGTCAAGCAGATTGCTCACAGAGCCGGGCAGCATAGTGCCATGATACTGCTGGTGGGTCGACTGACCTTGACCGTTGAATTTAACCACATTATGGGCATCGGTCTGAAAGAAGTAATTACGATACTCAGGTTTGCCGTAGCTGCAGTTGCCGGCATCCTTGATAATGTCGACACCCTTATGGAATATAATGAATGAGTTAGCGTCGGCATGTGAGTGATTCCACGTCATGCCCGATTTTACGGCAAGCATAGTGGCATCCTTCTGCCAGGTGTCACGCATGGTGGCCCAACCAAAATCTTTCCAAAGATGCGATGTCGGCAAATCGGGATGTTCAGGAGCTTTACTCATGTCAGGGGTGTAAAGAAATCCCATGGGGAAAGTGCGCGGGAATCCCTCACGGTGTTGTCCGGGTTCAATCTGATTCACATACCACAACACTTCAGGCGATTTCTCCCCCATGGCATAGGCAAGCAGCATCGAACTCTCACCGGTGACATTCTTATGGCTGTCACCGAAGTTAATGCTGTGAAGTTCACCTGTCCGGGGATATGCCACATGGCAGAAAAACGGAGCCAGTTTGCTCATCTGCGAAATCGGCTCAAGTTTTGCTCCCGGATGAGAATTTAACCATGCCAAGCGGAAAAGCAGGGCCTCAGTGATACCGAAACTCGCGTAATTGATGCTCTCATACATACCGCCGTCACGGTCAAAGGTGCGCGGCTTGTGCTGAATCACATCGCCGTCAAACTCAAACCATTCGGGCAACACCTCCACAAGCGCTTCAGCTCCCTTACGAGCCTCGGGAATCTCATTACTGATGGAAAGGGCAAGCAGACCGCCCATGCCGGCACATGATGTCCACCAGTTATGCCCCATAGAGTTGAGGGAGTGGATGCGGGTCGGCTCGAGAATCCAGTCGCCAAGCAGAGGCTCCACAGCAAGATCATACATCCCGCGTGCTATCTGCATACGTTCAGCCGATGTCAGGAGCGGGTAAATCACGTCATACGCCACCGCAACCTGAAAACTCCTGTGGGCCATCTGGAGTTCGCTTCGCCATGCCGGACGGCGGGCAAGCATCTCTCCGTTGCCCCACGACTTCACCTTTGACGTGGAGAGCAACACATCTTTAAGCCTGTCGGCATATCGTGAGTCATCGGTCATCATGTAGGCCAACGCCAGATATTCCAGCTTCATGATGTCAGTTTTGCCTTGAAGCTGAGCATCGGCCACTGACTTTATCTGCTCCCATGACCGCTGCATCACCGAGTCGGATTTCAATGCCGATTTGGCCGTTGAGACACGCTCAGGAGTGAAAAGCAACGATGGATGCTTGATTTTCTGTGCACACACCGCAAGTGAGCACACCAGTACCAAGGTAATAGATAAAAGGAGTTTTCGCATTGCTGGGAATAGGTTTATGTATGAGTGATGGTTTATTTAAATACTACATTTTTAACATGCTCTCCAATGAATATACGCCCCATGTCACCGGTCTTATACCATTTCGGTTTGCCAGGCATGTCATCATATATTCTCTCGCCGTTGATAACAAGGTTCTCAAATGTGATGTCGGTGACTTCGCGGCTGTCGTCATAACCGGCTATGATCGATAGCTCGGCATTCCGACCATTGTATGTGATATCCTTGAACAACACATTATGAACCCCCATCCCCGGGGCGAGGCAATATTTCTTATTGTAGAATATGCGGATGTTGAAAAGTTGGCCCTGGCGGAAATCCTCCACGCGGATGTTGTCAAACACCACATCGCGCACCAGATTGTTATCTCCGCAGCTGATGCCGAAACATCCCTGATAGTCAAGCTGTTTTTCCTGATGGTCAAGAATATCGATGTTGCGATATGCGATATTCTCTATTGTGTCAGGGTGTTCCACATTGCCGTGGAGACCTATCATGATTGGATGAGCCACATCAGCCCACAAAGTAGAGTTTTTCATCTCGATATTCTTGCAGCCACCGTTGAAACCCTTGCGTGTGGCATAGACTGTTGAACAGTCATCGCTATTTCGGCAGAAAACACCATCATAAGTCACATTATCGCTGGCAAAGACATTCATTCCGTCGCCCCAACCGTATGAACTGATTGACTTCACATTGGTGATTGTCACCGAATCGCTTTCACCCACAGGAATCTGGGTCACTATCACACCATCGGCCTCGATGTTTTTAGAGCGTTTTATATATATGCCTTCGCCGCGGCCCTCTGGATGGATTTCACCTCGGCCGAAGAATTTCACGTCATGCACACCGTCGGCAATCAACTGTCCCTTAACGCGGGCACCTCCGTCGACATAGACAGTCGCACCTGAGGGAATACGCAGGGTGTCACCGGGAAGGGTATGCACACCCGGGCCGAAATATATCAGGTTCTTTTGCTTTCTTGGATTCTTCAATGCCTTGGCCGACGGACGGTTGGCATCAAGAGGATTGGCAAAGAGATGAAGATTATGGAATATGTCGCCGTTAACCTCCACCGAGAGGTTGCGGGGCTTGTCAAGGGTAAAGCGGATAGTGTCACCGGATATTTCCGGAGTGATATCGTAAGAGAGGGGTCGGATGCGCACCATGTCGACAGGAGCGCGGTTTGCCACCACTTCAACCTCGACCTCACCGTCAAAATCAAAGTAAGCCATGGACGCAATCTCCACATGATGGCTTATGCCACGAACCTCGTCTACCTTGACCGGATAAACCGCTACCGGCGACCACCGTCCACCATCCTGACGGACATTGACAGTGAAATCCTCAATGGTAGCTAAACCTTGTCCGGCCGGATAGGTGACCAATTCAGTATGACCAGCAATACTGGCTGTCAACGCCAGCATAGAGAAGAAAATGCGATTCATGAGTTGATGTTGATTATCGGGATGTAAAGATAATAAAAAAATCAGAGTGGGCGTGTCCGACTGGCCGGGCAACCGCCCACTCTGCGACGGGGAAATATTTTTGTGATTATGCCAAGTGTTTACTGGCGATGATGCATGAGAGTAGAGAAACCAAGTTGGTCAAAACCGCCTGAAGTCGAGCCATAGTGGCCACCGCCGCCGTCAGGGCGATAACGTTCGGCAAACTCGGTGATATAAGTGGCCTTAACACCATGGGCTGCACAGTAACCGGCCCATATATCCCATCCGGGACGCACGCTGCCACGGCCGTCAGCCGAAATCTGAGTCATGGTTCCGCCGTTGTAGGAATATTCAGTGAAGGGCAGCGAGCTTTCAGGATATTTGAAAGAAGCATCCGACACACCGCTCTCTATGCCATCCTTAAGGAGGTTGTACTTAGCCACATACTGTGCGAAAGCGATGGCACGGCCGTCCTCGAACGAGAAGAGGTCCTCACCGATATTGTAAGCCATCTGGCAGAAGGTACCTACCATAGCTGCACAGAGAGTGTTATGACCCTGGTCACGACCTGACTCGTTGCCCTGGGCGAGTTTCTCTCCGGTGCCGGAAGGATCATCGTAGACAGCAATCACACCCTTGCGCATGATGCAGCCGGGGCCATGACCTTGCTTGAAGTAGAGAATCGCCTCATTAATCATATCCTGGCTGTCGGAGAGGATACCCATGGAGAGGATAGCAGTCATCGACGCGAGGTCCCAGTTCATCCACCAGTGGTCACCGTCATTCATCTCAAGGAACTTTGAGCAGAAGGGATAGAAATAGGTAGTCATCCAATCAACCACACCCTGGAAACCTGCCGATGTGTCCCAGTTGTCATAATCACGGAGAAGTTCGGCTGCATTTGCTGCCTGATGGATCTGGAACATGATAAGATACTCGTTAGAGTCAATCACATCGTCCTTCCATTTGTCGCGGCCAAGAAGCAGACCCTTGTTGACAGCGGCCCAGTCCTCAAGAATCTTGACAGCAGTCTGTGCTGCCACGGCATCACCGCTGAGCTGCCATTTCAATGCGAGCTGATAGGCAGCCGCGCAGTCACGGAAGAAATTGGTGTAATTGTTATGAATGCCGGGATAATACTCGTCACGGAGCCCTGCATCGTCCCAACGGCCTCCACCGTCACCCCAGTTGCCTGCATCGAGACGAGCCAGATACTTGACAGGGCTTGCGGTGTAATTGTTATTGGAGTATCCGCTTGTGAGAAGCTTCTGATAAGCCTCAGCCCAGGGTGAAGCACCGAGATGCGATTTGGTGTAGGCGATATCATCGGCTGAATGAAGCATACAGGGATGCTGAATGGTATATGTCTTGGGGTCATAGGTCTTCACCGGAGCGGGCCAAGAATCGATGTCGGTGGTTCCGTCCTCTATCTCGGAGCAAGAGGTTGCTCCGAGGATAAAGGCGGCCGACAGTATGTATGAAAATATCTTTTTCATCGGTTATAGTCGGTTAAATTGAGTTGATTAATTACCACTGGCAACTTCGGCGCGGGCAAATGCCTCGGCATCCTCTGCCGACTTGAATGTACGCAGCCAGTAGATTTCATAGTAAGCCTTGTCAGGATCCACGTTTGCGTAAGGAATGTCGGCAAGTTTCACCTGGAATACACGGAAGTTTGCGATATCCACACCACTATAGTTTTTGGCAGCGCCGAGATCGTAGACGAGAAGCTGGGTGCCGTCGCCGAGGTCGATACCATTCTTGGGGTTGGGGTTACCGGCATTTCCGTAGCCGTCAAACACACAGTCAAGCGTAGAGTTACCACCGTTCATCTTAGTCATGCGGACAGCGAACACCGGATAGTTCTTGAGCGACATCACAAACGGATTGGCATTGCTGCAGTCAACCTTGAAGTCGCCACGCCATTTACCGGCCGAACCGGGGTTCTTGAAGTTGAGGCGCCAAACCTTTTCGCCGCGTACTTCACTTTCAATCTGGGTCGAAGTGTTGGAGGGTGACCAGCGTGTCCACTGGTTCTGGGCGTCATAGATATACCAGCCGGGCTCAACTGTAACGCTCGTCTCATAAGTGGCACCGCTTTCCATACACTTACCGGTGATGGTAACTGTGCCGAAGCCTACAGGGGTAACAACGCCTCTATGTACGGTAGCTATAGTCTCGTCAGATGAAGTCCATTCAACAGAGCCGAGGGTAGCGCCGGCAGGCTGATACTGCACATTGAGTGCCACCGGACCGCGGGTTATACAGATAGGCTCTGAGAGCGGAGTGATGGTAAGGCTTTCAGCCGCGATGTAGGGTTTGATCTCAAGCTCGATTGAACCGCGGGCTGTGCCCTTGTCATGAGCGAGGACGATAATGTCGACCTTACCTGCTCCAAGACACTTCACGAGACCGTTTTCATCGACAGTTGCTATTGACTCGTCAGAGGAGTGCCATGTGATGTTGGAGTATGTGTGATTTTCTGGAAGAATCTCGGCTGCGAGCTGGATTTCATCTGTCACGTATATCACACCATCCTCGCCAAGATCGGTAGTGTTGGTGATGATAATGTCGGTTGCTTTGATGATTTCGGGGATAACCTCGACTATCACTGAAGCCTCAGCGCCGAATCCGATAGGAGGAGTGGCTGTGATTATGGCCTGACCAAGTGAAACCGCCGAGATAGTGCCATCAGGAGCCACTGTGGCCACGTTTTCGTCAGATGACTTGAAGACAATCGACAGGTCGTCGGCAGTCTCAGGCCCTACGGTGAACACCAGGGTGGAATCCTGACCTACGGCAAGCGGCAGGATGTCACTGACCTTGAACTCAATGTCGCTCACGAGGCGCACTTCCTCAAAGTCGGTGGTAAGGATTTTATCGTCACCGCAAGAGGTAAGGATACCTGCCCCGGCCAACGCTCCGGCCAGTCCTAAAGTTATGCTTATGTTTGATATCTTTTTCATGATAGTTACTTCTCTTTAACGTTGATTAAAGTCCGGCCCAACCTGGATTCTGACCGAGTTTGGGGTTAAGTTGGAGCTGATCGATGGGGAGAGGATACAGATAATGCTTCTCCTCCCAGTTGCGGCCAGTCTCATAGATGAGGTTTCCGTCGGCATTGGTGGGGAGACCGGGGTTGCCCCAACGCGACTGCCATTCACCTGTCCACTTGATGCCGAGGAAGTCCATGGGCATTTCAATCTCTGCTGTCTTCCAGCGCTTGAGGTCATCGATGCGGAATCCTTCCTGGAAGAGCTCTATGGTGCGTTCGCGGCGGATTTCCTCACGCATGCTCAGGCCGTTGGCGGCTGCGAATGAGTTGGTGAGTGCAGGCATATCCTTGTTGACACGCTGACGGGTCAGGTTTAGCGAGATGTTGAGATCGGCGTCAGAGATAGCGTCATCACGTTCGTAAACGGCCTCGGCATAGTTAAGAAGCACTTCGGCATAGCGGATGATAGGATAATCATAGCTCTCGTAGTTGTTGTCGACCTTACGTTCGGTGGCCCACTTCTGGGGAGCATAACCTGAACCGGCATTGGGAAGATAATTTTTGCTTTCGGCTGCTGCAATCTCCTCGGCGCTGCCGCTCCAGTCTATGCGTGAGTTGATATTGCTCCAGAAGTTGTCACCGGGACGGCGGAGTGTGTAACGCATGCGGTTGTCGCGGTTCATCCATTCGGATTTCACTGTCTGGTAGCCCTGGAATTTGGGTGATTTCTCGATGGGCAGACCGTCGGAGCAAAGATACATATTGGCAAACTTGGCCGATACAATCTGTGCGCCGCTGACGAGCACCTCGCGGGTCACGTTCTTGCCGATGGGTTTGAGGGTCTGGTCAAAACATGTCTTAAAGATGTACTCCTTGTTGTCACCCTTGGTGAGGCCTGCGCCGTTACACTGGGTATCCTCGAGGATGAACATATACTTCTGTGCGCTGTCACCGAGAGCAGCCGGGCGGAACAATTCAAATTTCCCTGATTCCATCACTGTCTTGGCGGCAGTGGCGGCAATGCCGCAGAGCTCTTTACCGCGGGCTTCGTTGCCACGGAATTTCTGCCATGTGCCCTCATAAAGAGCCACACGGCTCAGGAATGCCTGGGCTCCTTCCCAACCTACACGGCCTTCAGCCACATCGGAAGTAGGTTTGAGAAGTTCGGTGGCCTGACGAAGATCCTCTACCATAAAATCGGTGACCAGTGAGCGGTCGTCACGGGGAGCATTCATGCGGGGATCAGTCACGTCGATAGGCTCATCCACGATGATGACGTCGCCATATTTCTGCATAAGCTGGAAATAGCACCATGCACGGAAGAAATATGCCTCGCCAACACTCTGACGGATATCTTCGAGATTAGGATATTTCTTGGAGTTCTCTATAAGCAGGTTGCAGCGGCGGATACGCTCATAAGCTCCGGTGTAGTCGCCATCTTTTTCGGGCACGGTATTTGTACCGTTTGAGTAGACATTCCTGGACCCGCGGTCGGCGAGGAGGTCGCTGCGCTTGTCACAATGGATGTAGTCATCGTAGATCATGCCGAAGTTGGGTGTCCATTCATAGAACTTGTTGGCAAACGACTCGAAGTCGCCCGGGGCACTCCAGAGGTTACCATCGGCAAGCTGGTCTTTTGGTTCGAGGTCAAGGCATGCGGTAGATGCCAGAGCCACTGCCCCGATAGCCATATATTTGAATAACTTATTCATGATGTTTCTGATGTTTCAATGGATTAGAAAGTGATGTTAGCACCGAATGTCCATGTGCGGAGGAAGGGATAACGGCTTGCGTTAGAGATCTTACGGCTTGCTTCGGGATCCCATCCGTCATGGATGTGGCTTACTTCCCAAAGGTCAGTGCCGGTGATGTAGAAGCGCACATTGGAGATGACTTTTGTACGGTCAACTATATTCTGAGGCATTGTGTAACCGAGTGTCACGTTCTTGAGACGGAGGTAGGAACCATCCTCAACCGACCATGACGAGCACTGGTAGTTGTAGTTGTTGATATCGCGCTGGTTGGTAAGCGAGGGATAGCGTCCATCGGGATTGTCAAGGCTCCACACATTTCCTACCCAGTGGTTTGAACCATTCTGGTAAACGGCACGCTGCGGGATTTTCCAGATGTCGGCGTTATCGTTGTTGTCGGTACGCCATACGGTACGCTTGCCTGCGCCCTGGAAGATGAAGTTGATGTCGAAGCCCTTCCATTCGGCGCCGAAGTTGAACGAGAACTGAATCTTGGGGTCGTCAGTGCCAAGGTAAACGTAGTCATTGGCATCGAGCTTGCCGTCGCCGTTCACGTCCTGGTACATATTGTCACCGAGACGGAGGAGGTTGAAGTTACCGATTGTGGAGTTTTCAGAATAACGGTTGATGTACTTTTCAAGCTGCTCCTCGGTCTGGATCTTGCCGCAATAACGGAGACCGAACACAGAGTTGAGAGGATAGCCTTCGCGGTCGCTGCGTACACCGGCCTGGATGGCACCGCTGCCGCCGTTGTCGACCAGCTCGTTGTCCACATAAGTGAATGTGCCACCTATGTGATAACGCACGTTGCCGATTTTGTCGTTCCAGTTGATGTTGCCTTCATAACCCCAGGCCTTGAATTTACCAAGGTTGGCTGTAGGAGCCTTGTCACCGAGAATACCGGGATAGATGACGTCGATAAGCATATTGTTGGTGCGCTTCCAGAAGGCTTCAACCGTACCGGAGAGACGGCTGTTGAGGAATCCGAAGTCAACCGCGATATTATAGTTGTGGACACGTTCCCAGGTGCGGTCAGTGCTGACAAGCTTACCGTTGGTGTCGATGTAGCTCACAAGTTCGCCGCCGATGAGGGCTTTGCCTGTCTGGGTGAAATTGTAGAGCATCGATCCAGAGTAACGGTCGATACCGCTCTGATTACCCACGTTGCCGTATGAAGCACGGAGTTTGAAATCGTTCCACCAGTCACGCACACCTTCCATGAATGACTCCTCGGTTAGACGCCAGCCGAGCGATGCACCCCAGAAGAATGCCCAGCGGTTTTCGGGCTGGAACTTCGAGCTGCCGTCGTAACGGAACTGGCCTTCGAGCATATACTTGCTCTTGTAGGCATAATTGGCACGGCCATACCATGAAAGCATTGATTCTTCCCACTTTTCAGCCGATGCGATGGTCACATCACCTGAACCGTTCACCACGTCAAGTGAAGGCTGGATATCCTTGGCCTTGGTCTTGGTGTACTCATACTGCTTATAGTTGTACTGCACACCGGCAAGAAGGGTGAGGTCATGATCCTGCTTGAAGGTACGGTTCCAGTTCAAATAACCCTGCACAGAGTAGAAGTCAGTGTTTGCGAATGATTTTTCATAATAGCTGTCCTCCTGGTTGGGCTTGTTCCAGAGTTTCTTTGTGCCTGCATAGTTATAAAATTCCACTGATTTCGACTTGGTGTCGCGGATGGCATCGGAAGTATTATAACCGAGTACTGCATTTGCGGTAAGACCGGGGATGATTTCATAACGGAAAGTCTCGCTGATGTTCACGGCCGACACTTTCAGATTATTATCACCACCGAGTTCAGCCACCCAGTTGGGAGTAGCCCATTTCGAGCCGCCCCAGCCGTAAGGTTTGCCATCGACTGTCGACGAGGGGAAGCCTGGCTGCTGCGAGGCCACGGTGAGGGCAGAACCGATCTGAGTGGGAGCCACCTGATCCTGACGGTTGTAAGCTATCACCGACTGGAGGGTGAAGTTTTTGGCCAGCTGCATGGTGTTGTTCAAACGGAGGTTGACACGCTGGTTATGGTTGTTACCCCACTTGAGGTTTGAATCGTCATACATGTAACCCATCGAGAAGCGGTAGAGGTTTTTCTCACTGCCGCCCGACACTGACAGTTCGTGTTGGGTTGACCAGGAATCGCCCCACATGATATCCTGCCAGTCGGTGTCGAAGAACACGAGGTCGTCCACGTCACCGAGGCCGATAGGGTCAGTAGAATGCTGGAGGTCGATGTATTTGTTGCGGTACTCCTTGGCGAGTTTTGCATATCTGATCCAAGTGTCGTTGTCACCGTAGCCGTCATTTGTACGTGCCATCACCACGGCATCGGCCCACTGGTCAAGGCTCATGAGCTCGGCCGACAGACCGATATGTTTGTATGTATATGAACCATTATAGTCCACCTTCACCTTGCCTTCCTTGGCTTTCTTGGTGGTCACGAGCACGACACCGCCCGCAGCCTTCGAACCATAGATTGATGCAGCGGCATCCTTAAGGAAGTTGATTGACTCGATATCCGAAGGATTGATGAGGCGGAGGTCGTTGACACTTTCATACTCAACTCCGTCGATGATCACCAGCGGAGGAGTGGAGTTTTTAGAAACGGCACCACGAAGGCTCATGCTCCAGGACTCATCACCGGGAGCTGTACTGTTACGTGTGATGATGACACCCGGGACCTGGCCCTGAAGAGCCTGCACAGGGCTTGAGAGATTACCTTTGTTCTGGAGGGCAGCTTCACCGACCACAGAAACCGAGCCTGTCATTGTGGCTTTCTTCTGTGTGCCGTAGCCCACCACAACCACTTCGTCGAGCACTGAAGAATCCTCCACCATGGTAATGACAAGGTTGTCACCGGTCACTTTGACCTCCTGGGTCTTGTAGCCGATATAACTTACCACGAGAGTAGCGCCCTTGGGAGCTTTGATGGAAAAACGTCCGTCGAGGTCACATGCAACGGCCACGGTTGACCCTTTCACTGCCACAGTGGCACCAATGAGGGGATCGCCGTTGCCATCCAGAACTTCGCCGGAAACCGAAGTAGCTGCCGACTCGGCTGCCGGCACCGCTGCCGCTGACAGCGACATCGGGGTAAAAGCCGAAAGCGAGGCCACAACTATCCCGCCGAGGAGTGAACCCCGCCACGGAAGGATATTGCTAAATCTCTTGCGCATAAATGTAATTTTGATGGTTTTACTTATTGTGATATTAGAAATTTCAGGCTATCGCCGCTATATATTCGCGGACATCGCGACGGCCCATTCTGAGATGGTTCTCCACCGTGCGGAATGAAAGTGAAAGTTCCGATGCTATGTCATCGACCGATTTATCCTCGAAGCGACTCATTATATATATGATACGTCGCTGAGGGGGAAGACACTCAACCCTGCGTCGCTCAAAGTCGGCGATATCTTTGGCTGCCACCGCTGATTCGGGTGAAATCTCAGAGATTTCAGTCCCTGCGAATGCCAGCTCGTCATGAGCATCCTGAACATGATAAAGGTGACGCAGGTAATCATTGACCAAGTTGCGGGCTATCGTGTAAATGTAGGATGTGATAGTCTCCGGCGATAGGATTTTACCACAGGTGAGCAAACGCACCCACACGTCCTGAGCAAGATTTTCAGCATCCCACACATTATTAATGCGCGATGAAATGTAGTTGAGAACCTTGTTGAAATTCTCCTTGTATGACTTGGTGATGATAGCATTATTGCTCTTTTCACAGTTTTCCATGGCTGGCACTAATTGTGATTTATAACTTTGTTTTATTACTGCGACAATCGGTAGTTTTCGTGATGGTCACAGTGCAAAATTATTGTCATTTTTCGTGCCTGCAAAGATTTTTTCAGTGCATTACATCTCGTTTCATTTTGTCAGATATTATTTATGTTTACGGATTTATTATCAATCACTTAAGAATTTGAGATTTCGAGTTTCATAAAAATTTGAGACTAATGTTGCTGCCTCAAATACTCGGCAGGAGTGATTCCGGTGATGTTTTTGAAGTGCCTGAAGAACGATGCGCGCGATGAAAATCCGCACTTCTGCGACATGGCAGTTAATGTATATTTGGAAGTATCCACCTCTTTGACGAGGCGCTTGAACTCGGCCACCCTGTACTCGTTGACGTAATCATAGTAGCTCTTCTCCATATATTGGTTGAAAAGGAACGACAGCGCATGGCCGGTTGTGCCTGCCATCGCGGCAAGCTCGCTGCTTTTCAAGTCGGGGTTAGTGTAGGGACGCGATGTGCGCATGATGCCGTCAAGCACCTTTATGAGACGCTTGCACTCCTCGTCGGTAAGGCGCGTGGTCTTGTAGCGGTTCTTCTTATCGGAGGTTACCGAGGTGATCACAGGTGCCACCGCAGCTTCGGCCGCCTGAGCCTCCACCCACTTCAATTCCTCGCGGTGACGCCGCCGGCTGTGGAGCACGAGAAGCACGCTGCCCCCTATCACCAACAACACAAGGCCCACTGTCACCATTGGCCAGTTAAGCCCCGCCTTCTTATGGATCCGCAACACCGACTCCGTGGACGGATCGCCCGGTAAGCGGAGGCGCAGCATATATTTGCCTGGAGGAAGGTCGTAATAGTGGATACAACGCGTCCCCTCTGTCTTGCGCCACTCATTTTCATATCCGTCCAGCAGATACTCTATGGAATGGTAGGCAGCCGGGATATAATTGAAATTCGCGAAACAAACCTCCAGGTCTCCCTCATTGCTTTCAAGCTCTATGAGCCGGTTGCCGGGTGTGACCGAAAGGCGATTGAAAATGCTCTGTCCGTTTGTGAGCAGGTCAGTCACGCTGACCTCCTGCTCCATGTCGGCCACATGGGTCTTGAATTTCTTGAAATCAAGTTTCAACAACCCTTGAGTGTTACCCATCCACAAGTTCCCCTCGGCATCCCTGACCGGCGGACAAAGAGTGAACACCAGATGCGGCAATCCGTCAGCATTGTTGAAATGCCTGAAATTCTGACGCTTGTTATAGCGTGTCAGTCCCTTTTCCGTACCGAACCATATCCAACCGTCAGGATCCTCTGTTATAAATGTGGTCATCGAACTCGGATCCTTCACGCCATAGGGTATAAACCCGAATTCGGTCAGTTCAAGGTTGGAGCGGAACACCTCACCACGGTCAGGGGCGAAGTAGAGTGTGTGGTCCCTGTCCTCAAAGACGTCTCGAATCTTCATCGCATTCACAAACCCCTTTGGGAAACGGTCGGAATGAAGAGCATCCCCTGTCCAGATAGCCATTCCGTTCTCCGTACACATCCACCCGCGTCCTGCACTGTCAAAGAAAATGTCATAGACATTCCCCTCAGGAAGCTGCGAGTTAGTCGCCGTATAATGGGCCAACAGTTTGTCATCACGGAACCGGTATAGGCCGTCCGAGGCACCAACCCACATCGTGCCATCGGCATCGGTCACAATGGCAAACACCGATTCGGTCGACAACAGTGAGGCGTCGGCACTGAACTGCCGTATCTTCAGAGTCACAGGGTCGAGCACATACATTCCTCCATTGTAGGTGCCGATATAATACTTTCCGCCAACGGGAGTTATGCAGAAAATGATATTCGATTTTATCTCAGGCTTCACAAACTTTGCCGAACGGCCGGTGGATTCATCCACAAAAAAGAGTCCTTCGCGAGTGCCTATCACCTTCTGCCTACCTTCCACCGCCACAGCGCGCACGGCATACTGCCGGGTGTCTATTACTCCAGGATAGGCATACACCTCGAAAATATCATTATAGTGGGGTGTGTAGTCTACCCCCATCTGGTAATATCCGATCCACAGCAGCCCCTTGTCATCGACCACCATCGAATAGACTGAATTTGAGCGTATTGGCAACGGAGACGAGGGAGCGGAAGTCAGATGCGCTACTATACGGCTTTCAGGCAATGAATACTTAAATATACCTTCGCCGTCGGTGGAGACATAGAGAGCGCCCTTGCCGTCCGAACATAGAGATGTGATAATATTATTACCCAACTCTATAGGTTCATCAAACTGATGACAGGTCAAATCAAAAGGCACTACTCCGCTACCATGGGTGGCGAGATACAGCATGTCACCCTCACCCGTCATCCTCATCACCGACCCCTGCACCGGCAGAGGATAACTTTCAGTTTTACCGGTAGAAAAATCAAGAAAATAGAGGGTGTGGTAGGTCGATGTCCACAACCCACGTCCTGGATTAACCCACAGGCCAGTCACCTCATTCCCTTGAGCGAGTATATCAGCGCGCAACAAGGTCTGCTTTATAGTGTTCTTAGCCACATCGTAATGGAAGATTCCCTGACGTGTGCCTATGTAGAGATTCTGATTTCCGTCATCAGCAAGGGCATTCACCGGGAAACTTATTTTATCGGGAAACACCTGTGTCAGCGAGGTCGCTCCCGGTGCGAGCACGAAAAGACCCTGGTGGTTTCCGACAAAAATTTCACCTCGCCTCAACTCTGTTATGGCATTTACCCTACGCGGTCCGCGGGCATCCCCCGGGAAACGATAGGTTTTTATCTGATTTCCGTCATAGCGGTCGAGCGCCACCTCGGTGCCGAACCACATGTAGCCGGTGGAATCCTTAAAAATAGTGTTGACCAACAAATCACTCAGATTGTCGGATGTAGACAACGAAGTCAGTTCCCAGCCATAAGCTGCAAAACTGCCCCAAAACATATATAACCCAATAAGCAGACTAACAAATCTTCTCATCGAAGGACTCATGGTATCTAATAATCGATTATCTTCTGAAAGTGCCATCCACACACTTCAGTATCGCTTTCTTTACCGCAAATTTATCATAAAATTTTACCGCTCCACACATTGTTAATAGAATTTAACATTATTATCGTGTTTTCATCAATAAAAAGCAGAGATATGGACATTAAAGCACCATATCTCTGCTAAAAAGTCAAACTATTTAATTCCGGGAAGAGACCGAAGTGATAGATGTGTTACTGCACGTAAACTTTCTTTCCACCTACTATGTAAAGGCCGGTTGCCAAACCTTCAGTAGCCTCCGATGCAGCAACGTTAGCGCGGATGAGCATACCCTGGAGGTTGTAAACATTCACAATAGCCTCAGAAGCGTCAGTTGCGATGTCATCGATGGCTGACGATGCACCCTCGGCCATTACGAGTTCGTTCTTGGCATTGAGTTCGAAGTGCCAGCCGTCGTTGCCCGACACGAACTTATCGGCATAACCCTTAGCCTGAAGAGCTACGATAGTGCCTGCGGCAGGAGTCTTGACGATAATCTTGATGGGTTCCACATTGGTGAGCTCGCCCACGATCTTAACTCGCTTTTCCTCGAAGATGACACATTTGTTATCACCGGCGATTTCACAGTCGTTCTGACCAACGAAAAGCTCACCGACACCTTCATTCACTGTGCAGTTGTTGAATGTAACATTGTTGATGCTGAATTTACCGCTGCTTTTTGCGCATACGAGACCTTGGTTATTGGTAGAGGTACAATTTTCAAAAGTCACATCTGAGAGATAAAGCATAGCACCGGCCTTGCCTGCCTCGATCATAGCGGTTGACGAAGCAATGTCGTTGCTCTCGAAAGTTGCGTTCTCAATGGTAAGGATACCGTTGGCATTCAGAAGGAATAGAAGGCTATTCTTGATGTCACGGAGGATTTTGTGATTGTTACCCTTTATAGTAAGTGATTTGTTGTCGATAGCAAGGCGCGACGACACCTTGACATCTTCATTGAGAGCGAGCACGTCGCCGTCAGCAGCAGCCTCCCAAGCGGTCTTTATGTCGGCATAACCGGTAGAAGTTGTCTCATTGTAGACAGGATCAGCTGCAAACACAGCCATTGCACCTATTGCAAGTGCACAGAGTGTAGTGTAAATTTTTTTCATAAGTGAATAAGTGTGATAAAGTTAGAATATTGATTTTACTTTTCAATACGACCTATACTGTTACCACACTCAACACTTTTGCGATTTTTTTTGATTTTTTCATCTAAGGTGAAAAAATCTCCGCGTTAGCTTTTTTCCGCAGAGGCTAATCATCCATTTTCACACCCTTGAACTGGCCCAAAAGATTGAATTGCAATTCCACTCCGTCAGAAAGTCCGACTTCATACTTCGTGGACTTCTTTTCAATTTTGACAATCTTGACATCGCTGAAATTTTTGGACACATAATTGCGGATCGTCTTCGGAATCAAACCCGATGGCACCTCGCGGGTTTTACAATCCACCGATGTCCATTTGCCGGCGTTACTGAATTCAATCTTAGTACCGTTGACAAGGCGCACATCATAGTCAGTCTTCTTAAGGAGGTGTTTATCCACCTTGATCATCCCGACCTTGGCTTTAGGGAAATACTCGTCAAGCATAGCGCGTGCTGCCTCCGGCAGGGCATCACGGTTGATCGTGTACTTGTCAAAGGCCGAAGCGGCTCCGACAGAAAGGAGAAGCAATGTAAATAAGATTAAGATTTTCTTCATAACAATCAATGTGTTTTTAATTAATAATATGTAATAATACAACAACCGGCCGGTGAAAATTCCTAATCACGAAGACACACGAATGCCCGAAGGCAGAAGTCGCTTTCGGGCATTCGTATGATTACTCGGTAGATTCTCTGACAAACTCTAAGGAACTATAGGTGACAGCACAAACGAGTAAAAGTAGTCGGTTCCGTCCAGGCAATAGGGAGCATGTGGACCGCGTCCCCAGCTGTCGTCACCACCAAGCCCTCTCTGCGCCAAATCTATATTCAGGAACACATTCTGTCGGTCGGGGAGCACATCACTATTATGCATCTGATGCTTGCTGAAACCGGGGTCAAGAGAAGCAGGAGTCACATCGAGCGCACTGACATTAAGGGGCTGCAAACCTGTCACCTTCACCCCATAGCCGGCTGCATCGGTGAGAGTTGCCCAACGCACATCGGTCTTGTTGCCCGACTCCTGCGGACGGATATATGGATAATACTGGTCAGCGACTTTTCCGCTCCACACACCCATGAAGGAGGCAGTGTTACGGTCGGAATAATTCTCCCATGGGCCGCGGCCATACCATCGGAAATCCTGCTTCCCATTGTCGAGCGTGAACTGCATGCCGAATCTCATAAGTTCCGGAGTGACATCTTTCTCACCTTTCATCGAGGCTGAAATGCCGACTTCACCGTCAGGATACACCGTATATGCCACGGTGTAATCAGCTGACACTTCAGGCAGGCGATACACGGCTGTCACCACGACATTGCCATCACGGTCAGCTTCGGTCAGTTTCACCAGTCTGCGGTTCTGGGCAGCCGAACGCCATGCGTTGAGACGCACATGTGCGTTATTGCCCCAGTCATTATCGGTCGGGGCGCGCCAGAAAAGAGGCTGCAGTGCCCCGGTGAGCAGATTTACACCATTGACAGAGTAGGCTGAAAGTTCACCTTTGGAATTGATGCGGACCTCTACGCCGTCGGCACACTTGATGACCCTGTCACCACCATCCATCTTGACCTTCGGAGTCTCACCGCTGGCAGCAGCATGGGTAAATGTGTCATGTGACGACAGCGCAAACTGTTCACGAGCCACTTCATGTCCCTCAGGTATGATATCGTCACCCTTTGTAGTAAACGCGTAAATTGAGAGATAGTACTCATCATCTCCCGCCAAATCAATCTTCGGAAGTGGAAGTTTTACAACGCGAGTCTTACCGGCAGGCACATCAGCAGTGAAGTTTCCCGAGGCCACCTTCTCGCCGTTTTTCAGAAGCTCCCACGTAAAAGCGTAATCCTTTAAACCACGATAAAGGAAATGGTTTTCCACAAGGACTTCGCCGGATTCAGGATTGACCGGAGAAAAACGTATATCCTGGTACACTTTCTTCACCTCCATCAAGCCGGGATGAGGAGTGCGGTCAGGTTGAACGAGGCCGTTGATACAGAAATTCTCGTCATGAGTATAATTAGACGCACCGAAATCACCGCCATAAGCCCAGTACTCGTTGCCATTCTCATCCTTGGTCAGAAGCCCCTGGTCCACCCAGTCCCAAATGAAGCCACCTTGCATCTGCTTGCTTGAACGGATGACATCAAAATACTCCTGGAAATTACCGGAACTGTTGCCCATGGCGTGGGCATATTCACACATTATGTAAGGACGCTCCACATTCTCGCGCGAAGCATATTCACGCATACCTTCCATGGAGGGATACATCGGGCAAACGATATCGGTGTTAGAATCCTCCACAGCCTGCTCAAACTGAACCGGGCGAGTATTGTCGCGTGACTTGATCCAATCATATCCGGCATAGAAGTTTTCACCCTGGCCGCACTCGTTGCCGAGCGACCATATTATCACACTCGGATGATTCTTGTCACGCTCCACCAGCAGACGCTCACGGTCAAGAATAGCATCTCGCCATTCAGGTAATCTTGCAGGATGGGTCTTGGGATCGATGAAATCCCACGGCGATGATCCCATGGCATGGATTTCAATGTTAGCCTCGTCAACGAGATACAGACCATATTCATCACACAGATCATACCACAACGGCGATTCCGGATAGTGGCTCATACGCACCGCGTTCACATTATGGCGCTTCATGGTGCGGATATCATCAAGCATAGTCTCCCGATCCACCACATGCCCCTTGGTATGATGATGTTCATGCAGATTCACACCATGCACTTCGATAGCCTTGCCGTTGACGAGCAACTGCCCACCTTTTATCTCCACCGAACGGAATCCGACCCTTGACGATGTCGATTCCACCACATTGCCTTTCCCGTCCGAAAGGGTGACGACGAGGGTGTAGAGATTCGGTGTCTCACCGCTCCAAGGTTTTATATTTTTGACCACAGCCGAAAAATCCACGTCGGCAGCCCCATTCGCCGGGATGTCAACAGATTTGTCCCTTGTCAGCACCTTTTTCCTGTCGGCATCGTAGAGCGCGATGCTTAATTTCGAAGCAGCCGGCTGTGAGGCATAATTATGGAGAGTCACGGCCACATTTAATTCACCGTTGCGATAGTTTTTGTCAAGGCCTGCTTTGGCGAAGATGTCAAGGATTCTCCCCTCGGCTGTGGAGTAGAGATACACATCGCGATCAATGCCCGAAAGACGCCAGAAATCCTGATCTTCGAGATACGAACCATCGGTCCAGCGATACACTTCACAAGCTATCTGATTCTTGCCTTGATGGATATATGGTGTGATATCGAACTCCGCCGGATTCTTGGTGCTCTGTACATAGCCTACCTTCTCACCGTTGATCCACACATACATCCCCGCTGTGCTACCGTCGAAATGCAGAAACACCTTACGGCCATCCCATGAGGCAGGAATAGTGAAATCACGCTTGTAACTACCCACAGGATTATCATCATGAGGAATAAAGGGTGGATTTTTCGGGAAAGGATATGTGATATTGGTGTAGATGGGAACTCCATATCCTTCCATCTCCCAGTTGGATGGGACGGTTATCTCAGCCCAACCATCCGTTGAATAATCATTGGCATAGAAATCGGCAGGACGTTCAGCCGGCGTTTTGGAGAATTTGAATTTCCATTTTCCGTTCAGCGACATAAAATAAGGTGAGGCCGCATGGTCATAACCCAATGCGCTCTCCGCGTCAGGATAAGGGAAAGCAGTGGCTCGTGGAGCAAGACGCCCTTCGGCAAACACCTTGGGGTTCTCCCAGTCGTTACCGGCGCTAATTGTAGCCGGCAGTGCTAAACAAAGCCCCAACATGGCCGTGGCGAGTGATTTGAAAATCATATTTTAAGGTATTTAGAATTATTCGTATATCCATACGCACATTGATGCGGTTACATATAATACTCTGTTTTTTATCTGTCAACTTAATGCGGATACGTTTTTTTAGTCCCACTATGCAAATATAGCATAATACGATGAACTTTTCAAACTCCGGTCACTTAAAACGCAATAAACCGGCCATCAACTCCGTAAGTAATAATAAAGTCCTCTTTATCACCATGAAAAAACCGTTTCTTCTACTATTTTTGATATTCTCAGCATCGCTTATTGTCCAGCTGTCCGCAAAAACATCACCGGTTCATGGCTATCCCATCGACCCTGTGCCGTTCACATCCGTAAAAGTCGACGACGCGTTTTGGGGCGCACGGCTTAAGGCAAGCCGTGAAACCACCATCCCCCTCGCTTTCAGCAAATGTGAGGAATCAGGCCGCTACCGTAACTTTATCAATGCGGCCCATCCGTCCGACACTATCACCGTGGGTGGATTCCCATTTGACGACACGGATGTCTACAAGACCATAGAAGGAGCCAGCTATACTCTCCAGACCTACCCCGATCCGCGTCTTGAAGCCTATATCGACAGTATTCTTGTCATCGTTGCCGCAGCGCAGGAACCCGACGGGTACCTCAACACCTCTTTCACCATGAATCCTTCCCATCCTCACCCCTGGATGGGACCAGGACGATGGGATGCAGTGGAGAATCTCAGCCATGAATTCTACAATTTAGGACACATGATAGAAGGAGCCGTGGCCCACTATCAGGCCACAGGCCGACGCAATTTCATTGACATAGCCATCAGATATGCCGATTGTGTGTGCCGGGAGATCGGCGACAAGCCCGGTCAGCTCGTCAAGGTACCCGGCCATCAGATAGCCGAAATGGCATTGGCTCGGTTATACCTCGCCACAGGCGACCACAAATATCTCGAACAGGCAAAATTTTTCCTCGACAAACGTGGTCACACTTCACGCAAGGATGCCTACAGCCAGGCCCACATCCCTATCACAAGTCAGGATGAAGCAGTGGGACATGCCGTCAGGGCCGCTTATATGTACGCTGGGATGGCAGATGTGGCAGCTTTGACAGGCGACTCGGCTTACATCAAAGCCATCGACCGCATCTGGGAAAACATCGTCAGCAAGAAATATTACATCACAGGTGGCATCGGTGCCACACACCAGGGGGAAGCTTTCGACGAAGCATATCGTCTCCCCAACATGTCGGCTTACTGCGAGACTTGTGCGGCGATAGGGAACGTTTATGTCAACCATCGCCTATTTCTGCTCCACGGCGACTCCAAGTACTATGATGTGCTTGAACGCACACTCTACAACGGTGTGCTGGGAGGAGTTTCAGTCAGCGGCGACAGTTTTTTCTACCCCAACCCACTTGAAAGCGAGGGACAACACCAACGTCAACCCTGGTTCGGATGTGCATGTTGTCCATCAAATATCTCAAGGTTCATTCCATCGCTACCCGGGTATGTATATGCCGTCAACGACCGTGACGTTTATGTCAACCTCTACATGGCCAATTCAGCGCATCTGAAAGTCGACGGCAACGACGTGGCGCTGCGGCAGACAGGCAATTACACCTGGGATGGAGATGTGACCCTGACTATCACCGAGAATACTGCCGGCGAATTCGCACTTAAACTCCGCATACCCGGATGGGTACGAAACAGGCCTGTACCGAGCACCCTTTACACCTATGTAGATACACATACGCCAACCTACCGTGTGACTGTCAACGGCAACGAAATCGACCGTGCTCTCGACAAAGGCTATCTCACCATCTCACGCGAATGGCAGAAAGGAGACCGTATCGAAGTCAAGTTCGACATGGCCGCACGTCTGGTCGAAGCTGACGCGAGGGTCGAGGCTGACCGGGGCCGTATTGCCGTGGAACGCGGCCCTGTGGTCTATTGCGCGGAATGGCCAGACAACGATTTTGATATCCGAACAGCACTTATCAGCCCCTCTACAAAATTCACACCTGTCAGAAACGACATGCTTAACGGCCTGACACTACTCAAAGCCAACGCCTGTGCCGTCAGCATCAGTGATGGTGATAAACCCGAGGTCAGCGATGTAACACTGACCCTTATCCCCTACTACGCCTGGGCTCACCGTGGAGCCGGCAACATGGCCGTATGGCTCCCGGCTGACATCCCCACTGCATGCCCGGCCAAACACATCGCAGACTGACAGGCAACCACCGAAGAGGCATGCTGATGTTTCCCGGATTTATCGTAACTTTGCAAATTTCTAAAACTTCAAACAAATGGAAAAAATACTGGAATTTGCAAGTCGCCGGGAGGCTGAAGCATTCAAAGCTCTTGATGAGAGCCATGTAAAAGAAATATGGGAGACAGCCGGAGCCGAGGTAAGACTTGTAGGGTCGCTGCGCATGGGGCTGCTGTGCCGACATCGCGACATAGACCTGCACATCTACTCCGAAGGCATCACTGAGCAGTCAAGTTTCGCGACAATGGCCGAAATAGCCAAAAATCCGCGCATCATTGAAATAAAATGCATTAACGGACTGCACACTGAGGAGCGTTGCATAGCGTGGCATGCCAAATTCAAGGCCAGCGACGATGCCGTATGGCAACTCGACATGATACACATTGAAAAAGGCACTGTCTACGACGGATTTTTCGAGGAGATGGCAGACCGCATCAAAGCACTTCTCACTCCTGAGTTGCGACACACAATCTTGAAATTGAAATTCGACACGCCCGAAGATGAAGAGATCCACGGTGTTGAATATTATCAGGGAGTAATGGAAGGAAATGCCACCACGTTGGACGAATTGCGGAGATGGCTCGTGGCTCACCGCGCCACTCCGTCATCAACCTACTGGATGCCATCAAAATCTTGATAACAATCTACCACAACAAGACAAACGCACTCCGCCATGACAACTCAACATGTCATGGCGGAGTGTGGTCTTTTGGGCATTCCGTCAACCGACGTTGAACGACGAGATCTCTATCAAATTACCATCCGGATCGGCAATATAGCATGTGCGCTGTCCCCAAGGCATAGTTGTAGGCGGGAACACGCTTTTGGCACCAAGCGCTACGCAACGGTCATACTCTACGTCAACTGCCGCATAATTATCCACATCAAAGGCAAGTTCGATGGTGCCATTAAGTCCCTTGGGATATTCAAATCCTTTTGACACCATTTTCTCAAACTCCTCACGAGGATACATGATGAGTCGCATATCACCATGAGTCATATCTACGTTCGTGGCTCCGTTCCAATCGGTTTCAAAGCCCATCACATCACGATAAAAAGCCACCATGGCAGGCTGATTTACTGTAAACAGCCCGACGGTGTTAAATTTAAATCTCCTTTCCATATATCTTAAATGTATGATCTGTATTCTCTATTTTGACCGCAGATAGAAATGTTCGGCCGGAGTGCCGAGATCGTCGTGAGTCTCAGTGTGATGATATGTGAAACCGGCCTTTTCAGCTACCCTGCGCGACCTATCATTACCATCATAAAAACCTATCCAAACGTTCGTCACACCCAGATCATCAAAACATCGGGTTATCAGGGCTTCGACTGCCTCAGGCACAAACCCCCGCCCCCAAAATTCACGGCCAATCCAATAGCCAAGCTCGACATCGCCATGCTTGATGGCCGAGGAATGCTGCTCGTCGGAAGGCACAATGCCACAGCAACCAACAGGCTCATCCGACCCTTTGGGCACTATGGCATAGACTTCAGGAGCGGAAAAGACATTACGTATCACATCAAGACTTTCGTCGACAGAAGTGTGGGGCGGCCAACCTCCATGAGGTCCTACATCCGGATTAGACGCATATTTGTAAAGAGCCTCTGCGTCGTCTTCCCGCCAAGGCCTAAGTATCAATCGCGATGTTTCAATCTGATGGGTCATTCTCTTTCAATTACCTATTTATTGCAAAGATATGAAAATAAACGTGAAACTCCACAAAAACATCATCCATATCACACTCCGGCATTACGTATAGTCGAATTTATTTCGTAACTTTGCAAATGAAGACTCCACCCCTCTTTTCAATTCATATATCATACTCCGGATTCTTTATTACTGACATCATTACACTGACGAAGATATGAAAAAAACTTTCATTACCCTCGCTTGCATAAGTGCGGCTATGTTCACGGCGGCAGCCGACATCATTGTCGCCACACCTGCATATACCTGGAAGGGTGACACGATTATCCAGGATGAGTTCATGGCCACAGCCACAGGTCCGTATGAAATCAAGTCGACCTACTCGGCCCAGCCGGGCTATTTCATGCCGATTTCAAAAGAGTGGAAACTCAAAAATGATATTTCGGTCTATCCACATCTCTCAACCGACAACCGTCTGCACGAAGCCATCTACAACATGGGGCTTGACGAAATGGTCAACGCCGTGGAACCCGACACAACCCTCCGTACCGGCAAGGAGTGGGCCGGAGTGTGGACCCGCGACGTAAGCTATTCCATACTGTTGTCAATGGCCTATCTCCAACCGGAGGCATCAAGGATATCACTAATGAAAAAGGTCGATCCTAAAGGCCGAATCATCCAGGACACAGGCAGCGGTGGTGCGTGGCCGGTGTCGACCGACCGTGCTATCTGGTGCATTGCAGCCTACGAGGTCTATAAGGTGACCGGTGACAAAGAGTGGCTGGAATATATCTATCCCATCATCAAAAGGTCGCTCGAGGATGACAGCAAGACAATCTACAGTCCGACAACAGGCCTGGCCAAGGGTGAGACATCATTCATTGACTGGCGAGAGCAAAGTCATCCCAAATGGATGCAGTGTGCGGATATTTACAATACCGAGACACTCTCCACCTCCATCGTGCATGCCCAGGCATGGAAAGTGCTGTCGGAAATAGCTGAACTCCTCGGCCATAAGATGACCGCCAAGGATGCAGCCAAAAAATCGGCCGAAATAACCGAAGCCATCAATAATCACCTATGGCTCGACGATAAGGGATACTATGGGATGTATCTCTACGGCCGCGACAACCTCATAATGAACCCACGCGCCGAAACCCTCGGGGAATCACTGGCTATAATGTGGGATGTGGCTGATGCAGAGCGTGCTCGTACCATCACAGAGAATAACCCCATCACTCCTTTCGGAGCACCGGTGTTCTACCCTCAGATTTCCGACATGCCATCCTATCACAACAATGCCTTATGGCCCTGGGTGGCCGCATGGTGGGGACTCGCCAATGCCAAAGCCGGAAATGAGGAAGGAGTAATGCAGGCAATAGGATCAATATTCCGCCCGGCAGCTTTGTTCTGCACCAACAAGGAGAACCTCAATCTCGACAACGGCGACATTGCCACTGAGCTCAACTCCTCAAACATGTTGTGGTGTCTCAGCGGAAACCTTGCGCTGACCCACAAAATCCTTTTCGGCATCGACTATCTTAAGGATCGCCTGGCATTCCATCCATTCGTGCCACGTGCACTCGCCGGGACACGCAGTCTGGAAAATTTCAAATACCACGACGCCTTGCTGGACATCACAGTCAAGGGTTATGGCGACAAAATCAAGAGTTTTACAGTCAACGGTAAAGAGCATATCCCGGAAATCCTGGCTAAAGATGCCAAGGGTAAGCTCAAAATTGAAATCGTGATGGCCGATAATGACATCAAGCCACTTAAGGTCAACGCAGTCAAAAACCTCAAAGCCCCCATCACCCCCATAGCGTGGCTTGAAGGAACCACCCTATGCTGGAATCCGATTGAATATATCAACCATTATGTGGTGATCCGTGACGGTAAGCGCATCGCCGAGGTGACCACCACTACCTTCGACGCATCAGCCCCGGGTGAATATCAAGTAATCGGTGTTGCCGATGACGGGACAGAGGGATTTGCCTCCGAACCACGTTCGACACGTGAGAACCTTCCTGTGCAGATGCCTGCCGAGGCCATATCTATCACGTCATCAGAAATAGTCTACAAGCCCACCGCCGATGTGACAGGCTATCACGGCTCAGGCTTCCTTGAACTTGATAAAGCGACTCCTGCCGTAAAAATCCCGGTGAATATAGATAAGGGCGGCAACTACAGCATCCGGCTGCGCTACGCCAACGGCAACGGACCGGTCAACACCGAGAACCGTTGCGGTATAAGGTCGATAACAGTCGATGGCAAAAACCTGGGTATTGTGGTCATGCCACAAAGAGGACGTGCCAACTGGAACGACTGGGGTCTGACAAACTCACTGACCGTAAATCTCACCCCCGGGTCACACATCATCGGCATCGAATTCCGCCCCGAGGATGAGAATATGAATATCGACACCAACCATGTGCTTGTCGATGAGCTGCAGCTCACAAGCTTGAACTAACGAACCAATACTCAACAATATACGCGAGGCTGTCCTGATGCATCACCATGGACAGCCTCGCGTATGTTAATCGTGCTCCAGAAGAGACTTATTTGTCTTTCTTATAATCGGGTTCGAGAGAAAGGGTACGACCATCATATTTGGGATCCTCAACCTCTTTACCATTTTCATCATAAGTTTTTTGGATTTTCACCTTTCCGCCAAATCTAGCATTAAGCATGCTTTCAGTATTGTTGTTGTAATACTCATGGTCATCAAGTGCTTTGAGTCTGTCAACTTTTGAATAGTCATCTTGCTTATACATAGGAGTGATCAGACGGTCAGTCGCCTCAATACCTGTTGCCTCAAACAGGAATCCGCCTTCAGCTCCAGCCTTGAAGATCAAACCGGGAAGGCCATGCAGTTTCCATGGGCCATAGGGCATGGGCACCTCGGGTGAGAACCATGCAGTCCAATGACGGCCATGATAATCGGCCTCAGCCTTCACGCATTCGTAACCCAGAATCGTGGCTGTGGAGTCAGGATGAATTTCCCATGAGAGTTCGGACAATGGCTCGGTGTAATATACCAACTCACCTCCTAATTTATCATATAATGTAAGACTCTCTTGTTCAGGCGTTGTGAAAACGTAGGTATAGATACTTTTATTCGGCCCTTTACGGAGATCTATGCTCATCCCTTCGGCCGTTGTGACCACACATGCCTTATTGAAGATTTCCCGGTATTTCTCCTTTCCTTCAGGTGTCGATTTAAGCGAATCGACCCAAAGGCTCATGTCGTTGAAATATTTCGACTCTTTGGCAGAAGCAAGGAGTGTCATTTTTTCTTTCTTCATACCCCTACGCAGTGATGGGAAACTATAATCATAGCTGACGATCATCTCGGCCTGCTGGGCCAAAGCAGTCATTGAGGCCACACTCATGACAAGTGCCGTAAGTACTTTTTTCATTTTTTTCAGTATTTTTTTAATGTTACGATTTCGAATATTTTTAAAGCGTGGATACAGGGAGGATTGTGGGATGTAATATGCATCATCCCATAATCTTTATAATCCGGCTCATTTCCTAAGTGACACTGTCAACATCAGTTCACGCCCGCGCAGCCAACGTTGGCTTTCAAACGAAGTAAGTTGATTGTAGGTCTTGTAATTATATGTCCTCTGATTGAAAATGTTGCTGAGATTGGCCGATAACTCGACGCGCTTGGTGAGTTTAAACACCAATTTGGTATCCAAAAGAAAGACATTTTTGAAATTATCGCTGGTCAATTCATTTCGGTAATGCTCACCGCTTATATGCCATTCCCATTTCTTGTGAGGCATTATATTTATGAGCAATTCGTTCTGCATACTGCTAAGCCATGAGGCATCCTGGCTATTCATCGACAGGCGGCTTGACGAGAAATCAAAGCTGTAATCGAAACTTAGCCAACGCGTCGGAGAGCCGTTCACAGCAATCCCGGCGGACCATGATGTAGCTACGGAATTGACCGCAATATTCTCGGAGATAAGGTGTGATTCACTTCGGGAGAAGGCTCCTCTGAGGTTCGCGCTTCCGCGCATGAAATCAAGAGTCTTACCGAGGTTGCCACTCGACATCAAGCTATTACCGTCACTCTTGGCTGCCGAATAGGTGTAGACGATGTAATCACCGTAAAGCTGCTGCGACAAAGTGTAGGGCAAATGGGTCCATGACTGCATCACAAACAGGTTAGCAAATACTCCCTTGCGGGTGTGCTTGTATGCAAAATTTGCAGACACATTCTGGGATGTCGAGTTATAAAAGTCATCGACTCCCTGGCGGAACGAGCGGTAGTCAGTCATAATGAATCCCGGCTGAATCAGGTTGAGGTTCATCGGAGAGCGCCCTGCTCCACCCCTGAGCCCCAGCGAGAATCGGTTGTTTGGCTTCCAGTTCAGGCTTAACGATGGAGAAAAATACACCTCGTCGCGGTTGGCAAGGGCCTTGTCGAAAGTATAATGCGAGAAACTCACAGGGGCGCTTAACGTCAGATTCACCTTTCTCACCCAGTACTCGAACTTCGGAGTAACATAGAGTGTCAGATAGTTTGTGTTGACAACGTTTTCGGTCTCATTGCCAAGTGAGGCTACTTCGTCGGTGACACCGGGGAGTTCGGCCGACATGTCGGGCAACCTTGAATCAAGAGTTCTGAAATAACCCTTAACACCACCTTCCAGACTGACGGTCACCCCTTTCACCGACAAGGCATAGGATGCGCTCTCGTGGGTGAAAAAGGCATGGTCGCCTACGTGTTGACGCAGATTGGCGCCGTCAATGGCAACCGAGAGTGTCTGAGGAAGTGATTCCCATTCGTTCACACTCTGGAAATTGACCAGATTGTTGCCTTTAAACCTCTTTATCAATTTGAAGTTATTGCTGACGTAGTAGTCGGGCAATGATGCCGTCTGACTGTTAGGTATCGACCCTGTGACATCAAGCGACAAATCATCCCAATCAATATTTGTCTTCAAGGTGTTATTGATGAACGCGGTCTTCCGGTTGAGTTCATAAATGAATTTTCCTGATAGCGAATGAGACCGATCCACGCCCTTACGATCCTCGGTGATCACACGTTCACCACCTTCTGTACCGGGGAGGAAATATGTGGTGACGTTTGCTGCGGCCGATGAAACACGGTTGTAGGAATAATCAATCTGCGCTTTCACTTCTCCTTGGCCGAGCTTCCACAGGCTGTTGGTGGAAACCAAAGCCGAGCGGTTAAAAAGCGTCCTCTTGGCATTCAGATCCGGCACACCCGGGAGCGAGAGGCCAACGTAGCGGCTCAGACCGGTGCTGCGTCGGCCAGCAAAGAAATCGGTAACCTGTGCCGAGAGGTTCTCGCCAATATTGTTTGACTTGAAAGTGGTGATGTTCTGGAACGAGGGCATCACAGCCATAGCAAATATCTCGCCATCCCAAATTCCCCCTTCGGGTTGCCAACTGTAACCGCCACCGGCCTCTCCGTGGACCGTCCAAGTGGCTTTGGCCTTGTTCTTTAACTTCAAGTTGATGGCCGCTTTCTCCGAGAAGCTGATGCCTGAGAGCACCTGCATAGGCTGATGATTCTCCATGACCTCCACAGCTCCGACATCATCATGGTTGATTCCGTTGGTGGCTATTCCGTATTTTCCCCCAAGCAGGTCAGAGCCTTCGATATAGAACTTGTTTATGTCCTCACCCTGATATTTGATTTTGCCTGATTTCTCGACATCTATACCTGGCATACGCTTGAGCACATCACCTATCGACCTGTCCTGATTCTGGGCAAAGCTCCCGACGTTGTATGTGATGGTGTCACCCTGCTCCCGGATACGGTCGGCCTTAACAGTGACTTCCTTTAGCACTGTAGCCCCATGCTCCATATAAATCGTCAACGGAAAAGCTACACTGTCAAGAGCCACCGACTGTTTGGCATAGCTCATCATCGACACTTCCAACCGACATCCTTTCACCGACGGCATTGTTATAGAAAATCCACCATCCCCCTTAGTGGTGGCATACTTTTTTATCTTTCCGTCCGCACCCTTGATGATGACAGATGCCCCCGTAAGAGGGTCATTGTCACCTGCATCAATAACATCCCCCGTCACATTGACCTGGGCTATGATATTCATCCCCGCCAACAGGACGAGAAATGAAAGTAAGAGACGACGGTTAAGCGAGACAATCCACATGACTTACTGACGTTTTCCAATTATTGTTTACCCTCTGTATGGGATGCCTCTGTGACGACATCTATGCGCTTACGGCCCTTCCCTATCGTGATTGACTCGATTGCTGACGGATCAATTTCATTCAACGATCCACTCGGTGACTTCATACCGTCAATATACACCTCTATACCCTGCTCTTCCAAAGATTCACGACGAGGTACAGTGGATTTCTCAGTGTCAGAACTCCGAGAATAGCCTACGACAATCACTTCATCCAAGTCAATCACACGCAGCTTCTGCATGACACCGGCAGGAGATACCGCAGCTTTGACTACCGGAGAGTAAAGCGTCAGCCCGCTTGCAGTCACACCCACCACAAGGAGCAGATAACGCAAACGGTTCCAAAGAGATATCTCACCGGGGCGGTTCATCATTGATATGCGTTGACGCAGCTTGGAGTGATTAAGGTTATTGGCGAGGGTCGGGAATTTGGAGCCCACTGCCTTCTTGAGCAGTAACATCTGGTAGTCCCTGAGATCGAGACCATTGGAAACAGCATACGCGTCAGCCTGATACTCGTGCACAGATTTGAGTTCGGCCCTTAGGAGCCAAGCAGCCGGATTATACCAGAATATCACGGCAAACAGTTGCGCCACCAACATGTCGAGCGAATGTCCGTGGACAATATGCCCCAGTTCGTGTGTGATTATCGGACTGCCACACTCTTCGTAATCATCTGAATTTATCACTATAATCTTTCCGATGCTGAAGGGCGCAAGATTTTTGGAGGAAGTCACATATATGGTCTGGCCATCGACTTCCATGCGCCGACAACCACGAACTACCATGTATATTCTCACAAGCTGTGTGATGGTCAAAAGGAGCACTACTCCCATTCCCATAGTCCATATCCGAGCCATCGCAGACAATTTAGGGAGCCAGAACGCCGGAGTGACAATCTCGTTTGAAGAGTCCCTGATGACCACCGACGGAACAACGTCGGTATTGGATAAATCAAATAGTGTCAGACAAGGGAAGAGCACCAGACTAATCACATAGATTCCCAGCAGGGCACAACGGTTTGCCACAAATTGCTTCTCGGACGCAAGGCCTGCGCGATAAACAATCCACAAAATAAACATCGGGACGGAGACGGCCAATGTGTATTGGAATAATTGAGTCATCATTGGTCAATCGTGTTTCTTATTTTCTATCATATCCAATAGCTGACGCAGCTGAACTGCATCAATCTGATCATCCTCCACGAGCTGTGACACCATCGAGAAGCAATTGCCGAAATAGCGTTTAACCATTTTTCCGACAGCATTACGGCGATAGTCGGCCATGGGCTTTATCGCATAATAATTAAATCCACCGTAGCGACCCTGCTCGTGTCCCACATATCCTTTCTTTTCGAGGGTTCTGACAAATGTGGACACCGTGTTGATGTGGGGGCACGGCTCCGAGAAATGTCCGGCAAGTTCCTTTACCGAACATGGACCATACTGCCATAGCAACAACATGGTCTCTTCTTCCTTATCCGTAAGTTTTTCTTTTTCCTCTGCCATCTCAACGAGATTTTTCGTTATGATGGCAAAGGTATAACATTTAATTTTTGCATGCAAGAAAAATGAACGAAAAATCTCGTTGAAGAAAAATCTATCACAGATTTTCCAAAAGTTTTTCGAACGCCATTCTTGTCCCCCGGCCGTAACGCACCTCGCCACAATAGGTGAAGCCCAGCTTTCTCAACAAGCCAAGCATGGCAGTGTTGTCAAAATTCGTGTCGACCTTAAAGCTCGTCACCCCGCGCGCGAGCGCAAGATTCCCTACGGCAGTAAGCACACGTGTACCGATGCCACGGCCACCAAGGTCACGCCTTACAGCCAAACGGTGTAACACCACATATTCGCCCCTCGACAACCAGCATCCTTCAAGCTCGTCATAGGCCGGCTCACCGTCAAAGGTCACGGCTCCGTACGCCACGACCTCACCGTTGAGCTCCATCACATAGCCTATGCCTTTTCCCATATCATCCCTGACATGCGCGGCATTAGGATAAGATTCATCCCACTGGCATTTTCCTTCAGCCAACATTTTCGTGACTGCCAATCTCAATATTTCACACACCGGGACAAGGTCAGCCTCAGTGGCTATCCTGAACACAAAATCATCGAATCGGGGAACAGCAGAAACACACATAATGATGATAATGAAATAATGACGATGGAATCTATTACGGCAAAGTTACGAAATCACATCGTCACCTACAAAACCTGTGCCACCCGACGCGTATAAAAATATCGACCTATGTTCACACGCAAGCCGATATAAAGTCAGGCGTTTTGATTATCAATTCCGACTCTCGGCCTACATACCGTATAGCCACAACAAGGTGTCATCCGGGCTTAATAGTAGCCTCTTACTTCTCACCTTTGGCAGGAAACTGCCGGGCTGTCTCAGTGGCGCGTCTGAAAAACCGCCACCAGCCCTGGGCAAACTTGGCAAAACGGCGAAGGCCAGTGGGGACGGCGGCAGCCTCATCCGTCTCTTTTATATGGATGAGACGAATGAGACTGCTTCTAATCAGTCAAGAAGCCGTCCAGTCATTTCACTATCACCTTGTCAACGTTGCTGCCGGCCTTGCGGACATAGATGCCCGGGGCAAGCGGTTCAGCCTGCTCAATGCCCTGAAGATTATAGTATGCCGGGGTAGATTCGGGATTGGTGTAGACATCTGTTATTATCGACGACTGGCCGGTGATGGTGAGCGAATATAGGTCGCTCGGGGCATAGCCCTCTTTCTGGGCTATGAAATTCAGCATCAAAGGTTCACCGGAATATACGATTGGACGAGCCGAGAGTCTGTAGGTTTTGCCCTCATGTTCATCCCCCGCTGCAACCGTTGCATAAAGCGACGCTTGGGCAGCAGAGGCAGATGGAAGCTCAGGCTCCAAACCGTCAAGCGTGTAGTATATCTCCACATCGTCATCACGTTCGATCAGGATTGTCTGACCGGCTTTGTAGCCTGACTCGGACGGAGGAGTGAAATGTCCGGCGAGTTCAGAGGTCGCCGCCAGTGTGAAGCCGGCAGTCAGAAGATTGCTGTGGAGATACACTTCCCCCTTGGCGAAATCGTCACGCACATATCGTGCCAACGCCCACAAAGTCTTGTAAGGTCCGGGATTGGGAATCTGATATTCCTCGGTCTGGATATTATTCACCGTGATTCCGGTCGAGAGGATCGTATTGCGGTCCACCTCCTCCCCGTCATTTATTATATAAGAGAGATAATATGGGGTGTCGACCGTGCGTACTGTGATAGGCTCATTGGGTGTCAGTGCCAAGCTCTCGTTGGCAAGCTCCAACGGAGGCAGCACCTCGCGGTAAAGACAGATTGGCTCGGTGGAAGAATAGTTGAACTTTTCACCGTTGACAGTCGAATTGTAGAGCAGCGGCCAGGACTTCGAATTGGTAATATCACGCATGTACATCTTAACCACACCATCCGTGACCGAGATAGACACATTGAACCCCGAGACACTTGCTCCGCCATCGTATGAAAGATTCTTGCTCGAGTATCCGAGAAACCCCTTCGGCGACTGGACGAGCCACGGATATCCGGGGAAATCCTTGCTGTTGTCAATGAGACGCATGACCTGTATGGCGCTCTTGTCCTCGTCCGAAAGGATGATGCTGCCATCCGGCTGACGTGTGATGTCAACGGCGAGATAACGCGTTGTCTTGATTTCACCAAGCGCCTTGTCATAATCGCGAGCCACTATTATATAGTGGTCATGATCAGTGACCTCATCCTGCGACGTGACTAACCGGAAGGTGCTGCTGTCGGCACTACTGACCAGACTGCCCACACCAAAAGCAATACATAAAACTGCAATCAATCTAAATGGCATAGCCTAAAATATTTATATGAATTTATAATAAAGGAAATTACGTAGGTTATATCGGCATGAGCCAAAGCTATTAATATTATTTAATAAATCAAAATTCCGGCACGTTATTTTAACTATTTTTACGAAAAAACATCCTCTAACCAATGAATTTCCAACAAAAATGTGAAAGATATCACCCACACGGCTGTGTATTTGCTGTGAATTTGCTGCACATCTTGAGATAACGCTAATGCTGTCGATGAAAACAAAATCAAACCTATTGGAGACACAGACGAAAATAAACCACAGACCACGCGAAAAACCAACCTCCAGCCCCACTGAAGCATTTTCCCCAGGCATCGTCTCGCTGTCGGACTCTAAAAAACTATGAATTTCCAACAAACTTGCCATTAAAATCAAAAAATCTCCTAAAATATTTGGAGGATTCAAAAAAACTCTCTACCTTTGCATCGCAAAACAAAAACGGCGACTATCACGCATTTAAAAGCCGCCATCAAAAAACAGCCATCGTTTTGCATCAAAGGTGCCATAGCTCAGTTGGTAGAGCAAAGGACTGAAAATCCTTGTGTCCCCGGTTCGATTCCTGGTGGCACCACAGAAGACCGCTAATTCTCAATGAGTTAGCGGTCTTTCTTTTACCCACACCCCTCCCAGTCACCACAAAAGTCACCACGCCCACCGTAAATCATTGAAATATTGATGATTATATATGTCATGGTGTACATGTATCTATTTCGCACGACACTTAATGCGCTGATAATTAATGTAAATTGGCGCATCATTCATAGTCATTCACCATCATTCAATCCCACCCCACAGCCTCGCAACCCCAAACTTTAACAGAATTTAACCATAATCGGTGGCAGAAAATGCAGTGACCTCAACCGAAAATCAGGCCGGGTCACCACGCTAAATCGTTAAAATCTTCAAAAAAATTCTTAACTTTGTGTTTAAGATAGACAATTAAATTAGATATTGACATGGCAGACTTTCTGAATTCTAACTTTCTCCAGACGCTCATATTAGTGATTACTGTGGTTGTTACTCTCTTAATATATCTTGATAAGGAAAATAAGAGCATAAAATCAGCAACGACAATCCTTATTCTCCAAATTAAAAATATTGAGAAGAATATTGAGTATATAAAAGCCGAAGGCGTTTCTGGTGAAGCGATCAATGAGCAACCTCTCCATTACTCTATTCCTATTTTTGAAGAAAACGCATGGGATAAGTATAAACATAAGTATGCCTCAAGACTAAGTTCCTCTGACTTTGCTAAAATAGAGCAATTTTACGAAGTTGCTCAAGCCATTAGAATACAGCAACAGCAAATAAAACAAAAAATACAGGAAAACATATTTGCCAAAACGGCACATTATTATCAACAACAGTTTAATCGATTAAATGCTTGCGTACTAGATGGTCGAGAAGATAGAGAGAATTTGTGTTTCATTGATATGGATTACACGTTAAAACTATATAACAATCCTAAGTTTAGTGTTGGAACGTTCTTACATAAAGAGTATGGTAGTGGATTAATTAAAGGACTTAATCGGTATCAACGCCTTACTGGCACAACGGTATTTGAAAGATTGTGCAAAATCGGGAAGATTAAAGATAGATAAATTGTTGTGATACCTTGAAACATACCTCATCCTCTGTTGAGTGTTGTATGCATTGAATTATAAGTGAGTTACAAAAGATAAAGTACACTGATGGCGTACTAATTAGTTGGATAAATCGAAAGACGTAACTTCTATTTTGGTATGTTTAAGGGGTGTTAACTATTTTTCAGCGGATTTATTTTCGGTGAAATTCTTGGATTTCTTCGGTTAGTACACCTCTTGCTTCAAATATTTTTTGTAACTTTGCAATCGACAGACATCTGTCTGTCACGACATTTTGGAAAAATAAGAAGCGTTATGCTCATCTTGTAGTTTGAGAACCTGAGAAATTCATAAAACAGAGCAAGAGATAGCATAGTGGTTCTCACGCGTATAGCGTGAGCTGCTATTGTTACATCTGCTCACAGGTTTTCTCAGGACCTTCAAACTAGAACGTGGCATAGTTGGCTCACGTTTTCTATTTATCAATAATCTTTGAGGGCCAGAAGGAAGAAAATTTTACACAAAATGCAAATCAACATCAATAATACAGCGATTGACTGGGAGTTTAAAAAGGCTTCTAGATATCTTCCGGTTCGTCTTTCAACCACATATTTTGATGGGATAGGAGAATGTATTTGTATAGTCGCCAATAGAGCGGATGGTATGACAACTGAAATCATAGAAAATAGTGAATCGGAAGTATTTCTAACACTAAATACCCCTCAGTTGTACAACGTTATAAAATCATGCGTTCTCAATATGGATTATTGGACTCCTAATACCCATTATAATACGGTTAATGGGTTGGCTGATAGAGTAGTGAGAAAAATCCATTTAGATGGCATGATATTCTAACAACAAACTAATTGTACGTGCGTCAAAATACAAAGAACTAATAATGAATACACTAACTACCGCTGTATACAACTGTTTGCGAGCAATGAAAGAAAGTTCGGATTTCTCGGACAAGGCAACAACAAATGCAATTCATAATTTAATATCTTGCATAATATCAAGTCCAAAGCAGCTCGTAAATTATCCCAATGAAGAAAACTTGTCGTTAGTATTGTCTAGCATAATGACAAGTGCATATCCCTCGCTTCATCCCATTCACGAAGGTCTGAATGTAAGAAACGTCGTTTTTGTCTGTGCTTATTACCTATATATGCATCAACTTGATACAGGCTATTTTTACGATAGGAATTGGCCTGCGTTCATTCTACTAATACACCTTAGTCGTAAAAAATTCGCTAAATTTAGTGTTGAAATGAATCCATTTGCTCCTGAAAGAGTTCAACGTCTAATAAATCAGGATATTGATCTCAATCGATCTATAAACGTTGTAAAAGGGGTTGAACTGAATATGATGTTGGCAGCTAAAAGAGCCGGATTTTTAACCTCTGACATAGAACCGTGGTTTGAAGAATTATATGACGAATATGACGAACTTCTTGCCGATAAAGATCCATTTAGAAGTACAGCAATACCCTTATATCAATGCATTTCAAATTACATAAAAGAAAATGATCTCACTTTCGTAAAGATGGTAAAATAAAGTCATAATATGAGAAGGATACCTACCCCAGCCGAGATGGAATATATTCCTAATGTTTCTTTCAAGCGAAATGTAATATGTCAGAACTATATGCAGTATGGTACTGACGGAGACATCCAAGACTATTTGATAGAGCAGCTTGAAGCAAATCCAAAATTGTTATCATGGCTATTTGATGACCCATCCCTATATGGCAAGAGTCATTTGGCTCTCGATTGTAGTCAACATGAGGCTTTTCAAGATTTCTATAACTCATTAAGTATTTATGATGATTGAATCATCTTTAATAAATATAGTGGAAGCGATAAATAATGGTCGCACCATATCAAAAGGACAGCAAGTCATACTTCCTATACAGGGAGATGCGACTATTTATGGATTTCTAGCAATAGAGAATTTGATATTCAGTCGGGCCATAGATATGCCTCCATTGGGGGAGGCTACCGTCCTGTCTAATCGTGTAATATTTACATTTGATAAAAAACTCTATAGATTTCCGATTTTTAATTCGGTTTGTAAGGCAACCGAAGAGAAATATGGGTTGCACTTTCTATATATTCCACGATTGCTCAATCTATCCAATCAGTGGAATAAACAAGCATATGAGCAGTCAATGGTTCAAGAAAAACCTAACCCAAAAGTGGCAAGAATTGATGGAGTAAAGATTGAAGATAATGTGGCATACTATTATCCTCAAAGTAACGATATGTATTTTAAGTCTTCATCAAAGCTAAGGGGATTAAGCGACGGTTTAGCAGTAATTGTGAGGAGAATATCAAAAATCTCTGGAGACATAAAATATGAAATTTACAATCCGGATGAGATTCAATTAGAAAAATGAGGATCCCATTATGTGAGTTCTATGCCTTAGATGACCATTTCAATTTTGGTCGTTATAGGGGTCTGTGCCTATCAGATGTTCTTGATATCAATCCATCATATGTTAGTTGGTGCGTAAAGCATTGTACTGGAGTAGTCTTCAGGCTGTATGACGAAGTGATTAAGCAAATAAAATCTGCTTATCCAGCATTCAATATGGATGCTCTTTTTGAATCAAAACGAATATACAATCTGAATAGAAGTACTTGTGATGATTCTGACTATTTTGATGATGATGAATGCTGTTGTTATGATTCAGACGATGTTTGGAGAGATTCTCCGACATATGATAAATATGGCGGATCTTGGGCTCAAGATGTAGAAGGATATTCAGATGATGATATTGATACAATCTTTGATGGAGATCCGAGTGCTTACTGGAATATCGATTAAGATAAGGACGAATAACATTTATTCTGTTATCCGTCCTTTATCATTCATCAACCAATCGACTTTCCTTGTTTGGGTCGAGGAGTGCGAATACCCATCTTTTCGAGGAGTTTCCGTGCCATGTCTCTAAACCATTGAAACACGTTCACTCCATCAATCGTCAAGATGAACTTGTGCTTCTCCCCGGGCTCTCTTTCGAGTTTCGCCTCGGAACGCTCGGTTCTGAATTTCTGATTATGCTCTGATGAAAACAATGAGCCACTGAAAGGGACGTTTTCAAATGAGAGAATCCGTTGGGTAAAACTATCCGGGAATCCTATGTGAGAGCAATAGTGTCCCCACGTAAGGAGGTCAGATAAATCGGGGAAATAACGCTCGATATCGGCTTTGTATTTCACCAAGTCTGCATCCTGCACTTTCCGCTTTTTTGCATTTCCAGACGGGCGATGTCATCAGCGAGTTTGGCGTTGGCCTTTTCAAGTTGATCATGCCGCTCAACAAGTTCGGTTACTTTTGGAATAAGTCTATCATTGGCTGTGACCAGGATATTATTCTCCTCAGCAAGTGTTTCATTATCCTTGCACAGTCTTTCATTGGCAGACTTGTAGATTTCATTCTTCCCGATGAGCAGATTCGTTTCTTGTTGGATATTTTCTTTGCTTGTTTCCAAAGCCTTTTTCTCCCTACTGACCTTTTTCTTTTCAGTGGTAAGTTCTGCAACCTCAATTTCGAGGGCTTTTTTCTTTCGTTGACAATCGCGGTAATATTCGTGCTGGTCAATATGGCGCGCTTCCGAACCCCTCACTCCACGCTCCAATCCGAACCGTTCCATCGCCTTTGCGTAGGTGTCTTGGAATGATGTGAGGTTGTCGCGTGTCATGATGTCGTCGGCACTCAGCCGGGGGCCGTTCTTCGGCTTGGTGCGGTAACGCTTGGTGGCTTTCGCCTCGCTCGCCTTACGTCTTCTCTCGGTGGTCACGATAGGCACGACCGTCACATGAAGGTGCGGTGTCTGCTCGTCCATATGCAGGTGTGCGCCCACCACATTGGCAGATCCGAATGTTTCCTTTGCCCAGCCGACACTCGCCTCGGCCCACTCGTTCAACCTGCCTTCATCAGCAAGCCGACGTAGGGCTTCGCCGTCGGACGAAAGCAGGACATTGAGCGCGAGGACTTGGTTCTTGCCGACTTTGCGTGTATGCCCGGCATGGTCGATACGGTGCTGGATAGCCTCGCCCAATCCTACCACTCCGTCGGGATATTTGATGAAGTCATCGCGGTTGAGGTGGCGCAATTCGGGGTGGGCATTGTCGGGATGTGAGCTTCGCTCGATGTGTCGGGCGATGGCGGTGCATGACCCGCTTGCCTTCATGATGTGGAGTACAGCGTAACTCATAGGCAAGCGTGGTTACGTTGTGGAACAATCGGAGCGCACGGCTTCCTTAGAAGTCGTTCCGGGGTTCTCCAAGGAGTTGCCCCCTTGGGCTCAGTAGGGACATTTTCAGCGTAACGGAACGGTATGCGGCTCGGAAAATTCCCTAATGAGCTAAGGAATTTCCGGATGGCGTAATTTCCGTGCCGCCACAGCACGGATGGAACTGCGCCTCCATAGAGGTGGCGCAGTGTTGTACCGGCTATACCGGTTATAGCGGGTACGACAATGAAAAAACAATGTTTCACGGGACATTCAAATTTTTGACGTGAGAGAAATACCCCCTTGCATTTCTTGCATTTTTGCACAATCGCCCAGCGGGGAGAAAATGCAAAAGTGCAAGAAGTGCATAGGGGTACTTATCAGATTTTGGAATAGATTCCGTGATTGTCACGGGTAAAGAATACACCTCGGCGGTCGCTCAAAAATTTCTTGAAGGTGCGTTCCTTCATTCCGTTCTTGGCGGCGATCGCCACGCCCTCGGCGGTGGTGAACGTGTCCGGTAAATCGGACAACACCGCGGCCTGAATCTCGGACAGAGAATCCTCGCTGACGATACCCTGCACCCCGGCTGCTGTCACCCGGAAATATTCCGTCAGCCGGATTGCTCTCTCAACGGTGGCAACCTCGACGGCCTTTTTCTTTTTGCCGCTGCACGCCCAATCAGCGAGAGCCAGCAAAAGACAAAAGCGGACGGCGTAGATCTCCAATTTGCTTGCGATGGAAGTCAGCGTGTCGCTTCCGTCAGTGTTGCACCTCTCCGTGACCTCGTTCTGCCAAGAGAAAAGGCGGTCGAGTGCTTCCGGCATGAAAGGCACTATCTCCGGCTCAATATCGCCATGCTCCGTAGTTTTAGGGGCGATGTCAATCAGTCTGCCGAGGATAGACCTCCATTCGGCGGCGATGTCGAAAGAGGGAGCCTTGCGGTCGCGGTTCCATTTCACCTTTTTCTGGTCGGACGGCATTACATAGAGTATGCGCTCCATAAAGCCGTTGGCGTTGCGGTTGTTCCCGGCAAGTTCGCCAAGCACTTTCGGTTGGATAGTGCCGATGACGCAGAGAAAAGGGTTCTTGATGAACACGCCGCTCTGACTGCTCTTGCGGTCGGACATGGCTACCTTGTGGTTGAACACCGACATCCAGAACTCCGATTCCGAACCGTTGTTGTAGCGGTTGAATTTTTTGAACCACCCGGCAAGCTCATCGGAAACGAGACACAGGCCGCGCAGATTCTCCGAGAGAATGCGGTGGACGGCTTCGGGTGTCACGTCCTGCATGGTGAACCGCTTTCGGATTGGCTCTGCTGGATTGAGCTCATAACCGTTGGCTGCCCTTTCTTTCGGTGGCAGTTCCATAGCCGCATTGTAGCGTTTCAACGCCTCGGTATGGAATGCCGCCTGCTTCGCGTCGAAGTCAATCATAGGCTGCATTGCGAAGCTCATAGGATGGCTTTTGTTAGAACCCGGCGCACCGACAAGGGCAACGAAAAGAATGACATACTCTTTCCAACCGTCCATGTGTTCCACCGCGTGGGTGTTTCCAACTGCCGCAGCCATTGCCGTGAGCATAGACCCTGCGAGATAATCTTTCGGAAAGCCGAGAGTGGCATGAGCCTCGTTGATTATCTTGCGGAGTTTGTCGGGCAGTACATCAACGGGAAAACTATTAGCGTTAAGAGGTTTGGAGATAACATCTTTTTCTTTCATTGGCTCAATCGTTTTTAGCATCAAGAATAGCGGTCACTTCGCTCAGTTTGTAGCGGCTGCCGCGGCCAACCTTGATTGCGGTGAGTTTACCCTTTTGTACAAGGTTCCATACCGATGTCGGCTTGATACCGAGTTTGGTACAAACTTCGGCTTTGGTAAGAAGGCGGTCTTCTTCCGCCTTCATAAGTAGCGGAAGGAGTCGGTCGCGGGTGGCGTCGATGGTGTCAACCACAAGCTGATGGAGGTCGCTGAGGCTGACGGTAAGGAGAATGTTGGGATAGTTAGGGTCCGAGAGAGAGGCTTGTAGAAGGTTGTATAAATTCATATTGGGGGGATTTGAATTTATGAGAATACCGCCGACTTTATACGTTGGCACAGCCCCGGCGCAATGGGCGGTGACAAAGGCCCGAAAAGGACGTGAAGGGTGCTGTCGGCTCTTTTCGCTGAAGCCAACAAACAGTTTGTTGCCGACACAACTTCGGTCGGAAACGGACGCAGTTCTCCCTATCCCGTGCCGCCTTCAGAGTGAAGGCAACAAGGGGGCTATCCGCCACACTTGGGCGAACATACGTCGGGTGCAAACGCCATCACTGGGCGAGTGCCATCATTTTTAGTGGGTAAATTTCGCGCGGGTCGCGCTTTCTAAGACCTTGTTTCCAATCTGTCAGTCAGATATTTCCGATATTTCAACTTGACGCTGCCACTATATCCACAAAATCCAGCGTGTTGACAATCGGGTGCAATCTTCCCTTACAATTAGAAAACTGTCTTTCTCTGAGCCATTTAACAGCAGCCATTCCATTTATTTGCAAACCGTTGGGTCATCGCTTCCTCAGTGCGTGTTGTTAGCGGTTCGCGTCTGCCGTCCTTTTCAGACTCTTAATATTCATAGTGTTCCGGACGACTTCATCCGGGATTAGGTGTAGGTATGAACACAAAAAAGCGTACCACAGTCAGGAGCATCATTCCAATCCGAGATATAAAAGTTGAATGTGTCGGACGGTGGCTCTGCCATCTTGTGTTACATAAAGATACGAAATATTTTTCGTTTTTCCAAATCAGCACAGCTCCAGAGGTGATTTTTAGGGCAAAATAGCCCTGTAACTACATCATCTTGCGTGTGTTACAAGAAAATGCAGTTATCTGCCATCCGGGCAGAAAACATAGGCGCATAACAATGGCTATACCATTCGCCTCAATGCCTCCGCATTCTTCCCATGCGCAGATGGCGGCACGCTTCTTTGGCTGTGCGTTGATAATCGTTCCCCTTGCAAGGGGAAATATGTCTTTTCGCCCACGAATGGACTTTGACGGACAAAATCATGCCGGGCGACCGTCACGGCAGAGCTATGTGAAAATCCCGTCAGAATGACGGTGGTGTGTATGAGTGCTCCGCTATGGTCACATGAAATGCCATCACGTTTTCAATCAGTCTTGTCTCTTGTCGCAACTGGGCATGACGCTGTCACGAAGTGCTGGGGCACATTCGTCAAAACTCCTTGTCGCGGTCAAT
>OFFL01000243.1_pt1 | contig 64385 bp, 60 predicted proteins | sample 1521391 | NCBI WGS metagenome assembly OFFL01 (sample SAMEA3504082, study PRJEB24116) | mouse gut metagenome | biome: mouse gut; feature: mouse-associated habitat; material: faeces | place: Denmark | collected 2011
GGCGGTTAAGGTAAACGCGCCCGCGCAACTTTCGTTGCGCGGGCGCGTTAATTTCTACCGATTATTCCGTTTATTTATTCTGTGCGAAAAAGTTTACCGCTCCCTTGAATATGGCGTACGCAACCGCGCGCTGATAGCTTTCGTCGTTTAATAATTTATCTTCTTCCTCGTTGGATAAAAAGCCGCACTCAACAATAACCGAGGGACTTTGCGTGCATTTAAGCATATAGTAATCGCCGTACATTGCGCCCGTGGGCTTTTTGCACTGCGGCAGGCTGTTAAGCTCCGTTTGAATTTTACTCGCAAGCGCGCCGCTAACGTCGCTCGATTTTTCAAAGAATACTATGCCGCCGCGCTTGGAGGGCAACGGGCAAAAATTCTGGTGTACGGATATTACCATATCCGCGTTGCTTTCCTCAATAATTTGCTTGCGCTTTTGCATATCGCGCATTTTAAAGCCCTTGGAGGTGTTGTCGTACAGTCCCGCTTCGTTGTTGCGCGTCATAACGCAGTTAAAGCCCGCGTTGGAAAACTGACCCTTTAAAAAGCGGGCAATCGCAAGATTTATGTCGGCTTCGTCCGTCTTGGTCTTAATGCCTTGCACGCCGTTGTCAATGCCGCCGTGCCCCGCGTCTATAACCACCGTGGGCATATTGGGGTTTACCGCGGAGGCGTGCTTTGCGGCAAAACTCGCGCACAGACCGCATACCGTTCCCGCCGCTATAATGATGCTTAAAACAATTAAAAAACTTTTCTTTATAAACAAGGTTTTCACGCTATATACTATTGAAAAGTTGATTTTTTTATACCAAAGTGCTATAATAGAAAATAATTTACCGCCGAAAAAAGGCGGCTTTAAAGGTCATATAACTTTGTATAATCTATTTGCAAAAATCAGCGAAGACGCCGCCCGGCAGTTAAGCCCCGTAACGCTGGCTTTCGTGGGCGACGCCGTCTACTCGCTGTATATCCGTTCGAAGGAAGTGCTGTGTTGCGACGCTAAGCTCGCCCAACTGCAAAAGCACACTTCCGACGCTGTTTCGGCAAAGGGGCAAAGCCTGTTGCTTAATAAAATCGAAAAGTATTTTACGCCCGACGAGGCGGAAATTTTTCACCGCGGGCGCAACGCAAAAAAAGCTACCAAGAGCAAAAACGCCTCGGTTACCGACTACAACCGTTCGACGGGATTCGAGGCGGTGCTCGGGTATTTGTATTTAAGCGGCAACTATGAAAGAATTTCACAGCTTATTGAGGGCGGCTAACAATGAAGACAGAGGGCAGAAACGCCGTTTTGGAACTTTTAAAAACGGATAAAACAATAGAAAAAATATTGATTGAAAAAAATGCGCAGGGCTCGCTCGGCAGAATTTTTGCCGAAGCGCGGCAAAAGGGCGTACGCGTTCAGTTCGTCGATAAGAGAGTGCTCGATAAGGAGAGCGCGACGGGCAGGCATCAGGGCTGTATCGCCTTTTCTTCCGACTACAAGTACAGCTCTCTCGACGAAATAATATCTGCTAAGGGCGAGGGCGGCGGCTTCGTAATTTTATGCGACTGCATAGAGGACGTGCATAATCTCGGCTCGATTATAAGGGTTGCGGAATGCGCGGGGGCGGACGGCGTTGTAATACAGTCCACAAACTCGGCAAGCGTAACCGAGGCGGTAGTGCGCATTTCTGCGGGCGCCGCCAATCACGTTAAAGTTGCAAAGGTCAATTCCTTGAACCGTGCCGTGGACGAACTTAAAAAGAACGGCTATTGGCTGTACGCGCTGGAAGCCGACGGAAGCGATATATATTCCGCCGATTTGAGCGGCAACGTCGCGTTGGTTATAGGCGGCGAGGACAGCGGGGTTAAAAAACTTACGCGCGAAAAGTGCGATTTTGTGCTTTCACTGCCTATGGCGGGCAAAGTCAACTCTTTAAACGCCTCCGTTGCGCTCGGAGTTGCCGCGTACGAAGTTTTGAGGCGCAGGCGTAAGTGATATGAGCAATTTTGCCGATTTCAGCGACGAGCAACTTGTTTCCGCTTTCCGCGGCGGCGACGAAAGGGCGGGCGAGCAACTGCTTGTAAGGTATAAAAACAAAGTGCTTGCCGTTGCACGGCGGTTTTTCATAGTCGGCGGCGATACCGAGGACTTGGTGCAGGAAGGTATGTGCGGTCTGTATTCGGCAATGACGGGCTATGGCGGCGGCGTAAGCTTTGCCTCGTACGCGCACGCGTGCATAAAAAACCGCATTATCGACGCGGTCAAGCGGGCGCACAACAATAAAAACTGCGCGCTTAACGGCTCTTCTCCGCTTGCCGAAGACGGCGAGGGAGTGGCTGGCGGCGGCTTTTCGCCCGAAGAGATTTTAATAGGGACCGAGGCGGCGGACGAGTTGGACGGCGTTATGAAAAATACGCTTTCCGCTCTGGAATACGGCGCGCTCCGTATGTATATCGACGGGGCGGCGACGGGGGAAATATCCGCGGCGCTCGGCATATCGTATAAACAGACGGACAACGCGCTTGTGCGCGCAAAGCACAAAATGCGCGGAGCGTTGAATATGTAGCGCGCCGCATAAAAGGGGAAGATAATGGCGTATCTTGCATTTTACAGAACTTTCCGCCCTACTTCGTTTGACAGCGTGGTACGGCAGGAGCATATAGTAAAGATACTTAAAAACCAAATAGAAACGGGCAGAATAGGGCACGCCTATCTCTTTTGCGGTCCGCGCGGAACGGGTAAAACTACGCTTGCCAAAATTTTTGCAAAGGCAATTAACTGCGAAAAGCCCGTAAACTGTTCGCCCTGCGGCGAATGCCCCACTTGCAGGGCGCTTGCAGGCGGCGCGGCTCTGGATATATCCGAAATAGACGCGGCTTCGAACAACGGCGTAGACGAAATGCGCGACATACGCGAAAAGGTGCAGTATCCGCCCGTAAACGGCAAGTACAAAGTTTATATTATAGACGAAGTGCATATGCTTACGCAGTCGGCGTTCAACGCCGTTTTAAAGACGTTGGAAGAGCCGCCCGCGCACGCCGTGTTTATTCTGGCTACTACCGAGTCGCAGAAAATACCCGCAACCATACTTTCACGCTGTATGCGTTTCGATTTTAAACTCATTCCGCAGTCCGACCTTGAAGGGCTTATAAAGAGCGTGTTTGACAGGACGGGCAAAGAGTACGAGGAGGAGGCGGTTGCGGCGATTGCCCGCGCGGGCAACGGAAGCGCGCGCGACAGCTTGTCGATAGCCGATATGTGCGCTTCGTATTCTGGCGGCAAGCTCACCTACGACGACGTAAACAACGTGCTCGGCAAAGCCGATTTCTTTGCCGTTGCCGATATTGCGGCGGCGGTATTGGCGGGCGACGGCGGCGAAACGCTCACTTCTGCGGAAGCCGTGTTGTCCACGGGCAAGGGCGTAGGCGTTCTGCTCCGCGATTTGCTTTCGTTTTTCAACAACTTGGCAATAATCAAAATGTGCCGCAACGCGGAGGATATAGTCAATCTTCCCAAGGATAAATTTACAAAATTAAAGAGTATTGCGGATGGCGCCGACGGGCATACGCTGTTGCGCGCAACCGAAATTCTTGCAAGGTGCGAGGGCGATTTAAGGTATTCCGCAGACGGCAGAATTACATTGGAAACGGCGCTTATACGCGCGGCAATGCCCGCCGCGGACAGCGCGCCCGAAGCGTTGCTCGCGCGGATAGAAAAGCTTGAAAGGCAGATTACGGAAGGGGTTAAGGTAACAGTTAAAAGCCGTACGGAACAGCCGCGCGCGCAGGTCGTTCAGGCTGATAACAGCTATGCGACGGAGCTTGTAAAGGAAAAGCCGGCGGAAAGCGTTCAGCCCAAACCGGACGTCGCTCCTTTGGAAGAGGTTTCTCCCTTCGACGAACAGTCGCCTTTCGGCGGCATACAAAACGAACAGCCTACGCTGTTCGAACAGTCCGAGCAAACGGTTCCTAAAAACGTGGGTTCGCTTTCGGAAAGGGATAAGGCTACGCTGTTCGGCAGATTTATAAAACTTTTCCGTACCACAAAGCGCAACGCGGTGCTGTTCACTCTGTGTATGGATTTGGAAAGTACTTTCGAGGGCGATACTTTCGTGCTTATAACTTCGGGCGAAGTAGTATACAAATCGCTGAACAGAGAAGAGCACAGGCAGTTTATTGCCGAAGCGTTGCAGAGTTTGGGGGTCTTTTCGTTCGACATCCGTTTAAAGCCCAAGGGCGAAGATAAGTACGAAAAGGCGATTGGCGAACTGCGCGACAACTTCAAGGGCACGGATATAGAAATAAAATAATCGTAAATAAAACATATCATTAAGCGAGGTGTTTATGGCAGGATTCAGAGGCGGCAACGGCGGCGGTATGCAAAATATGATGAAGCAGGCGCAGAAGATACAGGAGCAGATGCAACAGGCGGAAGCCGAGTTGGAAGAGATGGAAGTGCTCGGTTTTTCAGGCGGCGGCGAAGAGGGCGACGAAACGGTAGTAATCTATATGAACGGCAAAAAGGTTATTAACGGCGTTGAATTCGGCAGTAAAATTTCCGAAATGGTAGACTTGTCCGACGAGGACGACGTTGAAATGCTGGAAGACCTGATAATGGCGGCAATAAACGACGGTTACAAAAAAGCCGACGAAGCCTATAAGGAAAAGATGGGACCTCTCGGCAATATGGGCGGTCTTAACGGTCTACTGTAAGGGGTAGACCAAGGCGGCGGGAAAATAGCGCAAAAAATAGAATTAACGAAAAATTTTTATGGATACATTTATCGAGCCTATCGGCAGACTTATAAACCAGTTTACAAAGCTGCCCGGAGTGGGTAAAAAGACGGCGCAAAGGTACGCCTATAAAATTATAGATATGTCGCCTGAGGAAGCAAGGCAGTTTGCCGAAAGCATACTCGACTGCAAAAGCAAAGTGCGCTACTGCAACGTGTGCGGTAATTTTTCCGAGGAAGAGGTGTGCGAAATTTGCAGGCGGCGCGACAAGACTTTTATATGCGTGGTAAAGGAGCCCAAGGACGTAATAGCGCTTGAAAAGCTAAGGGAGTACAAGGGCGTTTATCACGTTCTGCACGGCGTTATTTCCCCTATGGACGGGGTCGGTCCTAACGACATACGCATAAAGGAATTGCTTGCACGCGTAGGCGAAGGCGTTTCCGAAGTAATAATTGCAACCAATCCCGACGTGGAGGGCGACGCTACGGCAATGTATATCGCCAAGCTTTTAAAGCCGCTTGGGGTATGCGTAACCCGTCTTGCGCACGGCATACCCATAGGCGGGGAAATAGAGTATACCGACGAGGTTACGCTGTCGCGCGCGTTTTTGGAAAGAAAGCAGATATAGCGGCGGTAAGGCAGTTGCAATATAAACATACGGCGGCACAGCTGCTTTAAGCACAATTAAATTAAAAGGTGTTCAATATGAAAATTTCTGTACTCGGATGCGGCAGGTGGGGGTCTTTTATAGCTTGGTATCAGGCAACCGTGCTAAAAAACGACGTAATATTGTACGGCGAAGACGGGCGCGAAGCATACGACGTTTTGAAGCGCGAAGGCAAAAACGAATACGTGGCGCTCGACAAAAGCATTACGTTATGTTCCGATTTGCAATACGCGCTTAGCCAAAGCCGAATAATAATAATTTCCATAAGCTCCCAGGCGCTAAGGGAGTTTATGCAAAAAGTAATAAAGTATCCGGTAAAGGACAAAACTTTTGTGCTTTGTATGAAGGGTATAGAGGAGAGCACGGGTAAGCGCCTTTCGGAAGTTATGACGGATAGCGGCATATCGTCCGAAAATATCGCCGTTTGGGTCGGTCCGGGGCACATACAGTCGTTTACGGCGGGTATCCCTAACTGTATGCTTATAGACAGCGAAAACGTAGAACTCAAAAAATACCTCGCCGAAAATTTCAAGTCAAATTTAATTAGATTTTACTACGGCAACGACCTATTGGGTACCGAGGTCGGCGCGGCTGCCAAGAACGTTTTGGGCATTGCGGCGGGCGTATTGGACGGTTGCGGCTATACGAGTTTAAAGGGTCCTTTAATGGCTCGCGGAGCGTTCGAGGTGGCAAAACTCATAAAATCTATGGGCGGTAACGAGCTGTCGGCTTACGGCTTGGCACACCTCGGCGATTATGAAACGACGCTGTTTTCACTCTATTCTCATAACCGTATGTACGGCGAAATGCTTGCAAAAGGCGAACATTTTGGTAAACTTGCCGAGGGGGTTATGACGGCTAAGGCAATGAAGGAGCTTGGCGACAGGTACGGCATAGAATTGCCTATTACAAACGCAGTGTATGAGGGGTGCTTCCTTGCGGACGAGTTCGGTAAGGGCGAACACGATATAAATCATATTATTTTAAAACTTTTCGACAGACAGATTAAAAGCGAATTTTAAATGAGCAAACGCGCAAAAATCATTTGGAGCGCAATATGCGCCGCCGTCCTAATAATCTGTATCGCGCTGGATATTAAATACCGTATAGGCTACATAGGGGTGGGCGGAGTAATTTTCTTTTCCGTAGGTATGGCGTTGCTTGCCCTTATTGAAAAAGTACGGTTTTGGCGTGAAACGAAGAGAACGCTTAAAGAGCTTCACGAAGAAGACCCGGAGAGTCCCGAAACCGTGGGCGAACTTGTGCAGATGAGTTTAGGGTTTACCAAAGAAACAAAGAGAAAATTAAAAACGGCGCCCGGCGGCGATAAACTCAAAGTCGTAGCGGTATTTTTACCGTTCGGGCTTCTACTTCTTACTATGGCTGTCGGCGTGTTTCTGGCGCAATTGGGCACGCTCGGCGACGGAACGATAACTAAACTTGCAATAATCGGTTTTGTACTGATGGGTATAGGCGGTGGCGGATTTCTATTGGAAATAATACTGCTTATCATAATATCGTCAATAAAAAACCGTTAACTTATAGAGGAATAAAAAATGTTAAGAGAAGATTTGAGAAACGTGGCAATCATTGCGCACGTAGACCACGGCAAAACAACGCTTGTAGACGCAATGTTAAAGCAGAGCCACACATTCCGCGACAACCAGTCGGTTGAAGAGCGCGTAATGGACAGCGGCGACATCGAAAGGGAGAGAGGAATAACGATACTCGCAAAAAACACGTCGTTGCACTATAACGGCGTTAAAATCAACGTAGTGGATACTCCGGGACACGCCGATTTTTCTGGCGAGGTGGAGCGCGTTATGATGATGGTAAACGGCGTTCTGGTATTGGTGGACGCGGCGGAAGGTCCTATGCCGCAGACCCGCTTCGTTATGCAAAAGGCGCTGGATATGGGGCACAGACTCATTATAGTCGTAAATAAAATCGACCGCCCCGACGCGCGTTTGAACGAAGTGCAGGACGAAATACTCGAACTTTTGTTGGAGCTTGACGCTTCCGACGACCAGCTTATGTCGCCCGTGGTATGGTGCTCTGGCAGGGACGGTACGGCTACGCTCGACTTGAATACCCCCGGCAAAGATTTAACTCCGCTCTTCGAAACTATTTTAGAGCATATCCAGCCTATGGAAGTGGACACGGAGGGCGAAACACAAATTTTATGCTCCTCCATAGACTATAACGACTACGTCGGCAGAATAGGCATAGGCAGAATCGAGCGCGGCGTCGCCAGGGCGGGACAAGCCGTAGTGCTTACCAACTACAACAACCCTCAGCTGAAAACCGCGGGTAAGATAGTCAACCTCTATCAAATCGAGGGGCTTGCGCGCGAGGCGGTGGAAGAGGCTAAGGCGGGCGATATAGTCTGCTTTTCGGGCTTGGAGAAAATCAATATCGGCGACACCGTATGTTCGCCGTCCTGCCCCGAACCGCACAAGTTTGTAAAGATTACCGAACCGACCGTTGAAATGACCTTCTCGGTAAACGATTCTCCTTTCGCGGGCAAAGACGGCAAATTCGTAACGACCAGACATTTGCGCGACAGGCTTTTCAGGGAGCTATTGCGCGACGTTTCTTTAAAGGTTGAAGAAACGGGCTCGGCGGACAGCTACCGCGTCTGCGGCAGGGGGGAAATGCATCTTTCCATTTTAATCGAGGAAATGCGGCGCGACGGCTACGAGTTTCAGGTATCTACTCCCCGGGTTATGTTTAAGGAAATAGACGGGGTTAAGTGCGAACCCGTGGAAAGGCTGATTGTAGACGTGCCCGACGACGCTACGGGCGCAATTTTCCAGAGTATGGGCAACCGCAAGGGCGAACTATTGCATATGTCGGCGATAGGCACCCGCACCCGTCTCGAATTTATTATACCCGCGCGCGGACTGTTCGGCTATAAGTCGGAGTTTTTAACTTCGACCAAGGGCGAGGGGATAATGAGCAGCGTATTTTTCGAGTATCAGCCGTACAAGGGCGATTTAAGCCGTCGCAGTACGGGCTCTCTGGTGGCGTTCGAAACGGGCGAAGCTGTAACGTACGGACTGTTTAACGCGCAGGGCAGGGGCGCGCTGTTTATAGGCGCGGGTACTCCCGTTTACGAGGGTATGGTAATAGGCGAAAGTCCCAAAAATGAAGATTTGAACGTAAACGTATGCAAGACAAAACATTTAACAAACACGCGTTCGTCGGCTTCGGACGACGCGCTCAGACTGATAACGCCAAAGAAGATGAGTTTGGAAGAATGTCTTGAATTTATCGGCGACGACGAGCTTTTGGAAATAACCCCCAAAAATATCCGTATCCGCAAGCGCATTTTAAACAGCGAGCTTCGCGCCAAGGCAAACGCCAAGGCAAAGAAAGGGTTGGAATAATATTGTAGCCGTTAGTCAAGAATTGTTCAATCATTATACAAAGGGGGGAAAGCGCTGTGGCGAAAAAGGAAAAATTGGCAAATTATTACAAAGATTTGCCGGAAGGGTTTACGGAGGACTACTGCATAAACGCAAAAAAGGCTTCCGTAGGGGTGCTTTTAAACGTAATAAGCGTAATAATTGCGGTTATTGCATTAGTTGTTTGCTGGATTGCTAAGTACGGTTTAAGATTTATCGATATCGCGGACGGAGAGGAGCTGATTTGGTTTTTATCTATCGGTCTGTGCGTCGTTGCAATAATACTGTATTTAATTTTATTCTTGCTTACACACGGCTTGGTTTATAAACTTTTTACAAAGCAAAAGCTTAAATTCGGTCTTACGTTGACGGTAGCTTACTGCGGTCTTAGGGAGGGCTACGTAAACAAAAAAACTTCGCTTGCTGCAATGCTTGCGCCCTTTGTACTTCACAGTATCTGGATGTTGGTCGCAATCTGTTTAATCCCGCAAATGGTGTGGTCTTATTGGTTAATTTTGTTGTTTGCCATACACGTTGGAGGATGTTGCGGCTATTTATGGGGCGCGGCGATACTCGTTTTTAAATATGCGGGCAAGCAGGTGCTTGTCAGCGACGACGGACCCTGCCAAAAATTTTACGTGTTTAAGCCCGAAAGCGCGGCAACCGCTTGCGCCGTGGCGGAAGAAAATAAGGAGGACGGCAATGGCGACTGAATTTTCATATATACAGTTTATTTTAGAGTAATTGCAGGGTGAAGAAGCAACCTATAAAAAGATGTTCGGCGAATATATGGTTTACGTGGACGAAAAGCCGATTTTTACAGTTTGCGACAATACCGTGTTCGTAAAGAAAGTCGACGGACTCGAAGAGCTGTTAAAGGACGCCGACGGCGGCTATCCCTACAAGGGCGCGAAAGAACACTACGTTTTGGATATAGAAAATTCGGAATTGGTGAAAGAGGTCGTTAAAATCTTAAAAGAGGTAATACCCGTACCCAAAAAGAAGATTAAAAAATCTTAAATTTCATAATTTCGCTTTTGGGCAAATATATTATACAGTAATATATTGCGAGGTGAATTATGGAACAAAACGAAGGGCATATTCTTTCTATCGAAAACCGCAAACGCCTGACGGCAACGCAGATAGAGGCGGTGGAAGCGTTTTCGCCTACGCAACTAATACTTGCATACGCGGGCGGCAGAATTATAATTACGGGCAACGATATGAAAATTACGTCCTTTTCCAAGACGAACGGAGGGTTTACGGCAACTGGGCTGTTTACGTCGGCAAAGTACGCGCAAAAGGGAATGGGGCTAAGGCAAAGACTGTTTAAATAATGCAGGTTTTCATTTTCTTGATGTGCGCCCTGTGCGGGGTGTCGAGCGGAATTGTGTACGACGTGCTGTATATCGCGCGCGTATTCGTCTGCGGTACGGATAAAGCCGGGTATACCGTAAAGGATAAAATTTTTACCTGCCTTTGCGACCTTATTTATTTCGGCGCGCTTTCGGCTATGTTTATTTTCGTATCCGTTTGTTTCGAGTTTTACACGATTAGGCTGTATATGCTTATAGGTTGCGCCCTCGGCGCGCTTATTTATTTAAAAAGTTTGCATTTAATTATTGCTTTTTTCATAAAAAAAGCGTATAATAGCCTCGTAAAGGTCAAATTGCCGAGAGGTAAAAGGAATGTGCGAAGAAAAACGCAACAAAGTAGTGGCGGCAATAACGATTAACGCCATACTCTTAATATTTATAATAATTGCAGTGCTGATTGCTCAAATCGTTCAAATCAGCGTGCTTCGCCGCCGTAAAAACGCTCTTATTAACGAATATAACACTTTGGTGAACGAGCGTGATAATTTAGAAGATTTTATTGATAAGTACGAAAAGGACGAAGCCATAAGGCAATTGATTTTGGAAATGAAAAAATTGGGTATGACCGATAAAGAAATTTTAGACATACTCAAATCCGATTCCAAGGCAAGTATTTTAGTATATGACAATTGCGATTATTGATATTGGTTCTAATTCCGTTCGCCTGATGTTATGGGCGGACGGAAAATCTTTATATAAAAAGCTTAAAACCACGCGCCTTGGCGAAGGGTTAAGTTTTGCGCCCCGACTGTTACCGGAGGCGTGCGAACGCACAGCGCAAGCCGTTGCGGAATTTGTAAAAGATGCGCGGCTTGACGGCGCGGAGCGCGTATACGCATTTGCCACCGCCGCGGTAAGGTGCGCCGAAAACGGTGCGGTTTTTACGAATATGGTAATGGATACGTGCGGGTTGGAAGTCGATGTTTTGAGCGGCGAACGCGAAGCGCAGATGGGGCTTTGCGGCGCGCTCGGCAATTCCGACGGCGGCATTATAGACGTGGGCGGGGCGAGTACGGAAGTTACCCTGCGTGTAAACGGCAAAATTACTTATTCGTACAGCGCGCCGATAGGTACCGTGCGCATACTCGACGCCTCGGGAAGAAATTTAGAAAATATAAAAAAGTTTATTGCGGAGAGAACGGGGGCGTACGGCGAGCACGATTTTTCGCAGTACAAAATGTACGCTGTCGGCGGAACGGCAACACGGCTTGCGGCAATACGTTGCGGCATAACGGAGTACGACGCGCAAGCTCTGCACGGCAGGGCGCTTACCTTGCAAGAGGTGGAACACTTTTCAGAACTTTTAACGCAAATGAGCGTTGAAGAAATACGGCGGACGACCATTTGTACAAAGTCAGCCGACCTTATAGGCGGCGGCGCGGCTCTTTTGGCGGCGGTTATGAAGCATTTCAAAGTCGGCGAAATTACCGTTTCCGATAGCGATAATCTGGAAGGCTACGCCCTTTCTTTAACAGATTTATGAAAATTTGCGTAAAAGGTTTCAGCGGCGCGGGCAAGTCTACGCTTGCTCAAATTCTCGGCAATAAATATAATTTGCCCGTACTGCATATGGACGCGACTTATTGGTACGGCGATTGGCAAAGCCGCACGCGCGAAGAGCAGACGGAGGAAGTGGAGCGTTTCTTGACTGAAAACCCCGAAGGCTGGGTTGTGGACGGCAATTTTTTCAAAATTTGTCCGCAAAGATTTAGTCTGTGCGACGAAGTTTACTTTTTGAATTATAACAGATTTTTCTGTTTCAATCAGGCGGTTAAGCGGTACAAAAAATATAAGGGAAGCGTCCGCCCCGATTGCCCTTGCGTTGAAAAATTCGACTTTGAATTTGCTTGGTGGGTGTTTTTCGGCGGCAGAAGCGCAAAGCGCAGAAAGCAGTACAAGGTTATCGTTAAAAACTGTAAGTGCGTAAAAACGTTTAAAAGCCGTAAACAACTCGAAAGATATTTGAATAAAGCGTAATTAAATTCGGGTACGGAAAAATTCCGTACCCGAATTTAAAGTTATTCCAAATATAAAATAGTTTCTTCAAATTTTGTCTTATTCAAGTAGCGCGTAAGTATGCGCGCTCTTGTAAATTTCAGCGCGCCAAAGGGGCAGTTTGCAACGCACTTTAAACACCTTTGGCATTTTTTATTTGTCTTGCCGCGTTCAATTGCTCCGTACGGGCAACTTGCTCCGCACAGGTTGCAGTTTTCGCATTTGTCCGTCCGCAGTATCTTTACAATCAACCTGCTTCTCATCGCAGGCAAAAAACCTGCAAACGGAGTTTTTTTGCGTTTAGGTATTGTAACGGGAGAGGGCTTAAAAATTTTATCGATAAAACTGTACGGCACATCGGCGGGGGCGTTATACCCGCTTAGATAGCTGTGCTCCGCAGGTATGTACGCCGCGGCTGTAATTCTTGCAGTTATAAGCTTTGCCGCTTCGTAAACGGCGTTGCCTGCGTTCGCCTTGCCGTAGGTTGCCGCCAGCGCGACGTTTTCGGCATTTATATTCTTGAAAAGCCTTTTAATAAAAGCAGGGTAACTTTGGCAATGGACGGGGAAAACTATTACCGCAGTGTCGTAGCTTTCGTTTAAAATATTATCGTAGTTGGTTTTTGTAAGTTCGATTATGTTGAATTGCGTTTTCGATGCGATATCTTCGGCGACTTTTCCGCTGTTGCCCGTACAGGAAAAGTAAATTACGCAGTTCATTCCTCAAAAAACTCCCGCATTATTCGGCATTCGGGTATTTCGGTAAGCGAAAAACCCAATGTGTTTTCTATCTCGTAAACGGCTTGCTCGCGCGATATATTTTTGTCGCGGCTGGCAAGAGAAATTTCAATCGCGCTGAAAGGTATCATAGCGCTTTGCATATTGTAAAATCTTATAAATTGGCTGTATTCTTTGCAACGCTCTATTTTACAGCTTGTGTGCAAGCCCTTGCCGCTGTCCTCGGGCGCAACCCACCCGCAATTTTGCGTTATTTCGTCTTTTATTTTAGTCCAATCGTATTTGCCGCCGCTTATCCTGTCAAAGTCCACCTGTACAAACGCGGGTATATTGCCGCTACGCGAAGAACGGCGTATACTTCTCTTCAACGGTTTTACTATTTCAGGCACGGTATGTATGGCGCTTGTAACGTTTTCAACCAATTCGTTTCTGTAATTGCTACGCTTGATAATGGCGTTTGTGCCAAAGGCAAGCTGTTTCATAGTAGTAAGAGTGTGAAACTGCCCGCGCTTCAACGGAGGACGAAAACTCAACACTCTGCCAAGGTTTATTAAAAAATTCAGTTTCTTATTGTCGGGAAATTTATATACAAATTCGGGCGCCATACGGTTGAAATACAGCCCCGCAAGTTGCGCAGGCTCGTTGCCCGCAACAAAGTAAGGTACTTTTTCTTCCACAAGCAAAGGGTAAAAGAGTACGTAGGCAAGGGAGGGGCAGGCGCAGGTGTTGCCGTTTAAGTGGTATAGCTCACGGTAAATTTTTCGCATATCCTCCTTTTGTACCGAGCGGGTAACAAACTCCACGCCATCCAAAAGTTTTTTTGCGTTGGCAATGCTTTTTAGCGCGCTATCCGAAGCGTAAGGTATTTCCCAAGTAAGCGCAAGCACACGCAAGTTCTTTATCTTTGAAAGATAATATAAAAGATAGGTGGAATCTTTTCCGCCAGTATAGAATACCGCAACGTCGAAGCGCGATTTTTCGCTGTGCGGAATTTCGTCTATTACGGGAACGACGCTTCTCAAAACCGCGGTTTTTTCGGAATGTTCGCACATAGGGCAAAGTCCGCTTTTATCGAACTGCAAGCCGGGAATAATAAAATCGTTGGCGCTGCAATTTTTGCAAAATACAGCCTCTTTAAGATTTGCGGGGGGAAGAGCCGGAAGCCTTTCGCCTACCGCGCCCTCGCAAATTACCTTGCCGAGTATCTTAATTTGCTTTTCGTTCAGTTCGCAGGGCAATAATTTTATTATTTTCTCTTGCCGCGCACTCAATTTTATAACGTTTTTATTAAGCTTGTCGCCGCTGCGTATGCCGTGGTATAAAAGTTTGCCGTTTAATAGTTTCCACCTGAATTGTAAATAGTACATAAGCTTAAAAACGGGCGGAAATACATTCTCCGCCCATAAAATTATTTTATTTCGTACAGCCAGCCTGCGGGAGGTTGAATTTTGCCCATCTGAATTCCCGTGAGCGTGTCGTAAAGTTTTTTCGTCGTTTCGCCCATTTCGTTCATACCCGAGGGCAGACAAATCTCTTTGCCGTGGTCTACAATTTTCCCTACGGGCGAAATTACCGCCGCGGTGCCGCACAGTCCGCACTCGGCAAAATCTTCCAACTCGCTTAGTTTTACGGGTCGGTGTTCAACCGTAAGCCCAAGGTATTTTTCTGCCACGTAGCACAGCGAGCGGCGGGTAATAGAGGGGAGTATGCTTTCCGACTTGGGCGTTACAATCTTGCCGTCCCTGGTAACAAACAAAAAGTTTGCGCCGCCCGTTTCCTCTATATACGTGCGCGTGCCCGCGTCAAGATACATATTTTCGTCAAACCCGTTTTCGTGCGCGTCGACAATGGCGTGCAGGCTCATCGCATAGTTAAGACCCGCCTTGATGTGCCCCGTGCCGTGCGGTGCGGCGCGGTCAAAGTCGCATACCCGAATGGTAAGGGGCTTAACGCCGCCCTTAAAGTATGGACCGACGGGAGTGGCAAACAGCCTGAATTCGTATTCGTCGGCAGGCTTTACGCCTATTACGGGCGAAGAGCCGAACATATAAGGGCGCAGATACAGTGTGGCGCCGCTTCCGTACGGCGGAACAAACTGCCTGTTTGCGGATATTACCTGCTCTACGGCTTGTAAAAACATACCCTCTGGCAAAACGGGCATTTCAAGCCTCCGTGCCGATTGCGCCATTCTTTCGGCGTTTAAGTCGGGGCGGAAGGTTACCGTGCGTCCGTCCGCGGTAGTGTATGCTTTAAGTCCTTCAAAAGCCGTCTGGGCGTATTGGAGAACTCCCGCGCACTCCGAAATAACTATTTGAGCGTCGGTGATTAGTTTGCCTTCGCTCCATTTTCCGTCCTTGTAGTGCGCTACAAAGCGGTAAGGGGTCTTTATATACCCGAAACCCAATCCGCTCCAATTTATTACATCCGACATAAACATAACCTTCTTTAACCGTCTTTTACTATATTATATAGCCGCCCGACCGTAAAGTCAATTGATTGACAAAATACTTCGCCAATGATAAAATACGTTTATTATGGCACAGATTACTTCCGTTGAACCGCAAATTAAAGATAAAACAAGGTGCAGTATTTACGTTGACGGCAGATTTTATTGCGGTATAAAGCTCGAAGTTGCGGTAAAGTACCGCCTTAAAGCGGGTATGGAGATAGACAAGTCGGAGCTTGACTATATCCAGCTGGAAACGGAGAAGTTGCAAGCCACAGACAAGGCTTTAACGCATATCTCCGCTTCGCCTAAAACGGAAAAGCAGTTACGCGATTTTCTTGCCAAAAAAGGGTACGTAAACGCCGTAATCGATTACGTAATGGAGAGGTTGCACTATTACGGATACGTAAACGACGCCGATTATTGCAAGGTTTACAGCCAAAGCGTATCCAACAAGAGCAAACGCGCCATTCAAATGGAATTGTTAAAGCGCGGCGTTGACAAGAATATAATCGAAGAAACGCTTTCGGAATACGCCGACGACGGGGAAGAAATTTTTACTCTGTTGAAAAAATATTTAAGGGGCAAAGAAATTACCAAAGAAAACGTTTATAAGGGTTGCCGCTACCTTATTTCAAAGGGTTACGAGTACGACGCGGTTAAGAGTGCTTGCGAGAGAATTTATGGGGAAGAAGATTGAAATAATCGAGCTGGACGAAATAGACAGCACAAACGAATTCTGCAAAAGAATGAATTTTGAAAGCGACGTGATTGTTACGGCAAAGCGGCAACTGAGAGGCAAGGGAACTAACGGCAGAAGCTTTGCCTCCGACGAGGGCGGGCTGTACGTTTCCGTTATGAAAAGATATGAAAATTTTGATTTTGCAAATACTTTTTCCATAATGATAAACGCCTGCGTAGCCGTATGTAAAACGCTTAAAAGTTTAGGGCTTAAACCGCGCGTGAAGTGGGCTAACGACGTTCTTGTCGGCGGCAAAAAGATTTGCGGAACGCTTATCGAAAACAGGCTGGGCGCGGACAACGTATGCACTTCGGTTATCGGTATGGGTATAAACGTAAACAACATTCTTCCCGAAGAGCTGAAAGATATTGCAACGTCGGTTTGCGAGCAGAAGGGTAAGTTTTATTCCGTGGATAAAGTGCGCGCAAAGCTGATTAAATATCTCGGCAAAGAGTATACGGTTGCCGACTATAAAAAGTTTATCGATTGGTTCGGGCAGAGGGTATTGCTCGAACGTAACGGCGAAGTAACGGAGGCGGTCGCGCTCGACGTCGACGCCGACGGCAGTCTTGTCTGTCAAATAGGCGGGCAAATTAAAAAAGTAAGCAGCGCGGAAATGAGGTTGAAGCTACAATGCAAATCTATCTGACAAGCGAACAGGCGAGGGAAGCGGACGTCAACACAATGAATTCGGGCGTTTCCTCCGAAACGCTTATGCTAAGGGCGGGGCGCGCAATCGCCGACGAAGTGCGCGGAGCCTTTTTGCGCCTTAAAGCCAAAAGCGTTTTAATAGTTTGCGGAACGGGCAATAACGGCGGGGACGGATACGTTGCCGCGCGCGAACTGATAAATGACGGCATAAGCGTTTGCGTTTACGCGTTTAACGGCGAATTGTCGGCAGATTGCAGGCGAGAAAAGGGCAGATATACGGGCGGATATACGCAAACCGTCGGCGGGGATATAATTGTTGACTGCATTTTCGGGACGGGGCTCAACCGTGCTTTGCAGGGCGAATACGCCGCCGTTGTAAAAAAGATAAACGCAAGCGGCGCATACGTTATTTCCGCTGATTTGCCGAGCGGTTTAAACGGCGAAAACGGCGCGGTTTTAGGCGCGGTGGTAAAGGCGGACAAGACGGTCGCGCTCGGCAACTTAAAATTGGGGTGCGCGCTCGGCGACGGTATCGATTATTGCGGCGAAGCGGTGGTAAAGGACATAGGAATAATTTCCGACGGCAACGCCGTAAGGGCGTTCGATGACGGCGATATCGCCGCGTTTTACGGCGCGCGCAGGCGCAATACGCACAAGGGCGATTACGGCTCTGCGTGTATCGTTGCGGGTAGCGGCGAGTATCTCGGCGCGCCCGTTTTAAGCGTTGCTTCCGCCTTACGTTCGGGGTGCGGATACGTTTACGCCGTGGTTCCAAGCCAATTGAAAACGGCGTTGGCTACGGCATATCCCCAATGCATTTTAAGGGATACCGCGCATTTGCAGGCTTCCGCAATTGCGGTAGGTATGGGTATGGGCTGTACGCGGGAAACGTACGCTGTCGTATGCTCGCTTTTAAATTCATACGCGGGCAAACTCATAATAGACGCAGACGGGCTTAACGCGCTTGCAAAATACGGCAAGGACGTGCTTAAACAAACGCGCGCAAAAGTGCTTATTACCCCGCACATAGGGGAAATGAGCCGACTGTGCGGGCTGAGTAAGCAAGAAATACTTGCTAACCCTGTGGCGGTAGCGCAAAATTTTGCCAAGGAATATAATATAACAGTACACCTCAAAAATGCAGTATCGGTTACAAGCGACGGCAAAACGGCTACCTTAACGGTGCGCGGAACAAGCGCGCTTGCCAAGGCGGGAAGCGGCGATTTGCTTTCGGGTTTGCTCTGCGGCAACGCCGCGCGCGGGTTAAACTTATACGATGCGGCGGTATGCTCGCAGTATGTTTTGGGTATGTCCGCCGAAATTTGCTCCGAAGAGGGCTATGACGGGTGCGTAACGTCCGCGGACTTAATAAATAATCTGCACACTGCAATAAATCGCTTGACGCGCGTATAACCGTGTGCTATATTATATTTGTTGAAAGGGAGTAGTTTAAGGCAAACCTCGTCATCACGGCGCAACCGCTCGGGGTTTGACACCGCAACATTTACGGTAACAAGACTTTTAACTTAAAGTAATTTAAGTTAGAGGTCTTTTTTCTATTTTTTAGTAACAAACTATAATAGGGGTTGTTTTGTATGGCGTTTTTGTGGATAGTTCTATTGTTGGTTGGATTTGTCTTGCTGGTAAAGGGCGCGGATTTCTTTGTCGACGGGGCTTCGGGCATAGCCGAAAAACTGCACGTGTCTACGTTTATAATCGGCTTGACGGTGGTTGCGCTGGGTACTTCCGCGCCGGAAGCGGCGGTTTCTATCATCGGCGGCATTAAAGCCTCTATGGGCGACGTGTCGGGCACGCAGGTAATTATGGGCAACGTGCTGGGAAGCAATATGATTAACATACTGCTTATACTCGGCATATCTTCGCTCATAACGAAACTGCCCGTGGAAAAGAGCTCGCGGTATATAGAAATTCCCTTTTTGATAGCCATAAGCGTCATATTTATATTCCTCGGCGACCTCGGCGGCGGCTTCGCCTGGTACGACGGGCTTATCCTCATAGCCCTGTACGCCGCTTTTATGGCTTATACTATAATTATGGCAAAGCGCACCCGCCAGCCCGTGCTGTTGGAAGAGTCAGCGGCGGACGCCACCTGCGTTGAAGGCGCGCCGGTAAGAGCAGGCTTCGGCGGATTTGTCGATAAGGTAAAGGCAAAGTACGGCGAGCTTAAAGGCAAAGTTTGGTTTTTGATTGTTTTGACAATAGCCGGGCTTGCAATGGTAGTAGGCGGCGCGCAGTTGGTTGTAGACAACGCGCAGACAATTGCGGAGGAGCTTTTGCACATTCCCACGGGTATAGTAGCTTTAACGGTCGTTGCGTTCGGAACTTCGCTTCCGGAGCTTGTAACCTCCGTGTCGGCGGCAAGAAAGGGGGACGTGGGGCTGGCAACGGGCAATATCATAGGCAGTAACATTGCCAATATACTGCTTATAGCGGGCTTGGGTTTCGTAAGCTCGGGAAGTGTGGGCGCGCCGTTCGACGTTTCCTCGCTTGCCGACGGGTATGTGTCGATAATAGCGGCGGCTATTTTATTGGTGTTCTCGTTCTTCAAAGGCAATAAGCTCGGTAAAGTCGCGGGTATAACTATGCTGATTGTTTTGGTGGCGTATTACTCGTACCGCATATGCGCGGCGTGCGGCGTTTGCCCTATGATTAAAATTCCCACTATATTTTAATGCGGCAAGCTTTAAAAAACGCGTATAAAACCCGCCGTTCAAGTCAACAATTTATACGTCGGCAGGCGTATAATGTAATATAACTGCCCTGCGTGCGGCGCACGCTGAAAGAGGTATTCGATATGACGATAAAACGCGGTGAATTGTACTATGCCGATTTGTCGCCTGTGGTGGGCAGCGAACAGGGCGGGGTAAGACCCGTTCTCGTCGTGCAGAACGACGTGGGCAACAAGTATTCCCCCACTATAATCGCGGCGGCGGTTACAAGCAAAATCAACAAGGCTAAACTGCCCACGCATATAGAACTTCCCATTGGCGATTTCGGTCTGCAAAAGGATTCGGTAATTTTGTTGGAGCAAATACGCACTCTCGATAAACGCAGGTTGAAAGAGAGGATTGGCGAACTCCCCGAAATAACTATGAGCAAGGTAGACAAGGCGATTTTAATCAGCTTAGGATTTATAAAACAGTAAAACGGGCGTAGCAAATTTTATGCTACGCTTTTTTTATGCGCAATTTTCCTTTCAAATACTTTCAATGCGCCGTTTAATGTGCTATAATCTAAATATGTCCGATAAAAAGAAATTAAAAATCAAAATTCACTTCGGTAAATTGAGCGCAATTTTAACCGCCGTTTTCGCGGCGCTTATCGCCGTGGATTTGATACTAAAATACTGCGAAGTAAAGTACGATTGGAATTTTACGGTTATTCCCAAACTCATCTGGGTGGAAAGCGGCGTAAAAAACTTCGGCGCGGCGTTTTCGTTTCTCTCCGATACGGAGTGGGGGCGAGTATTCTTTATTGTGCTCACCTTTATTATGCTCGCCGTAATGATGTGCGCGTTCCTTTTACTGCCCGAAAGATTTACCTTTCTCAAAACGGCGCTTTCAATGGTGGCGGCGGGCGCGCTGTGCAACCTTATTGACAGGCTTGCGCTGGGCTACGTGCGCGATTTTGTGTGGGTAAATATCTTCGGTACGCCAGCCTGTTGCAATTTTGCCGATTTCTGGATAGTTTTCGGCGTAATTCTCGCCGTAATAGACGTGCTGTTTTTAAACGAGTGGGCGGTTTTGCCGCTGACCAAGAGGGCGAAGCAAGCGGCTAAAAACAGGGAGCTTGCTGAAAACGCGGGGGCGGATAAAGCCGTCGCCGAAGATACGGAGCACGTTGCAACCGAAGAAAAGACGGAAGAGGTTGAAATAAAGCGCGACGGCGGGGAAGACGATGCGGACTGAAAAGTTTGTATTGCAGGAAAATTTTAACCGCGCCGACGTAGCCGTAAGCGGGCTTACGCAAGGGTACACCCGTTCGGCGGTAAAAAAGCTGTTCGAAAGCGGATACGTAACGGTAAACGGCAAGGTTGCAAAGCCTTCGCAGTGCGTAAGTATTGGCGACGAAGTTTCCGTACTACTGCCCGACCCGACGGAATGCGCGGCTAAGCCGGAAGATATTCCCGTGGAAATAATTTACGAGGATAGCGATATAGCCGTAGTTAATAAGCCGCAGGGGTTGACCGTTCACGCAGGCAACGGCAATGCGGACGGCACTTTGGTAAACGCGTTGCTGTTTAAGTTGGATAATTTAAGCGGCGTGGGCGGGGTAATTCGACCGGGGATAGTGCACAGAATAGATAAAAATACTTCGGGGCTGTTGGTAGTAGCCAAAAACGACGCGGCGCATTTAAGTCTTGCCGAACAAATCGCCGAAAAGAGTTGCCGCCGCACGTATGTTGCGCTGTTGGAGGGCAACCTCAAAGACGATTGCGGAACGGTAACCACATATATAGGAAGAAGTCAGAGCGACCGCACCAAAATGGCGGTGGTGCCGCCCGAAAAGGGAAAAATAGCAATTACCGATTACTGCGTAATGGACAGGCAGGGCGGCTACACTCTCTGCCGCTTCGATTTGCACACGGGCAGAACGCACCAGATACGCGTGCACGCAAAGCATTTGAACCACCCTGTGGTGGGCGACGAAGTTTACGGCAGAAAGAAAAGGGAGTTTAATTTAAACGGTCAGCTCCTGCACGCGTGCAGGCTGGAACTTACCCACCCGACAAGCGGCAAGCGTATGGTTTTTACCGCTCCGTTGCCCGATTATTTCGCGGCGGTGTTGCGAAAATTAAATATGACGTATAAAATGCCCTGATTTTGTTGCAAAAAAATTTTTGTGTTGATATAATTATATAGATAATTTTTGCGGAGGTTATACTTTATGGCAAAGAAGAAAACGAATAATTCAAGCACTTCTACAAGCAATTATTCCCTTGTAAAGGTATGCGCTTTCTGGGGCGTGGTCCTTGCGGGTATAGCGGGTTTGGTAAGCTTTATTTTAAACCTGCTGGGTAAATGCGATGTTCGCATCGGTTGGGGCAACAAAGTTGCGGGCGCGTGCTCGCTTATAGCGCAAATCGCGCTGTTTGTAAGCGCCTGGCTTGCGGCTTGGGATTACGTTAAATACAAGAGTCAGGGTTGGAGAATAATTTTCTGGGTATTCTTTGTCCTCGGCTTGCTCGGTCTTGTAGGTCTCGGCTTGGGCACGTGGTTCTAAAACATAACGGTTTTTGTTGCGGTTTGTGCTTATAAAGTACAAACCGCTTTACTTTTCGCGCCGTATTATTTATAATTATTAAAACGCATATAAAGGTAATTTACAATGTCAAATCCCTTAATAGCAATAGTCGGCAGACCAAACGTTGGTAAAAGCACCTTTTTCAATAAGGTCGTCGGCAGAAAAGTTTCCATAACGGAGGACAGACCGGGCGTAACGCGCGACAGGCTGTATGCCGACGCGGAATGGCGCGGGCGGGTATTTTCGCTTGTCGATACGGGCGGTATAGAGCTGAAAAGCGACGACTTAATGTGGAAGCATATCAAAAAACAGGCGGAAGTGGCGATAGAAACGGCGCAGGTAATACTCTTCTTCGTCGACGGCAAGGAGGGGCTTACAACTTCCGACTACGACGTTGCCGATATGCTGAGAAGAAGCAAAAAGCCCGTAATTTTGATAGTAAATAAAATCGACGAGTATTCCGAGGAAAAGGTGTTCGAGTTTTATTCCTTGGGGCTGGGCGAGCCTTACCCCGTATCTTCCGAGCACGGCAAGGGTATAGGCGACGTGCTTGACGAGTGCGTAAGCTATTTTGAAAAGAACTGCGGCGAAGAGGACGACAGCCTTAAAATTGCCGTGGTGGGTAAGCCTAACGCGGGCAAAAGCAGCATAGTAAACAGGCTTTTGGGCTTCGAGCGTTCGATTGTAACCGACATAGCGGGAACCACGCGCGACGCAATCGACACAAAGTTTTCGTACGAGGGCAAAAATTATACCATTATAGACACGGCGGGAATACGCAAAAAGGCTAAGGTCGAGGACGACGTGGAGTACTATTCCGTAATGCGCGCTTTCGACGCCGTCCGCCGCGCCGACGTTTGTCTTTTAGTGGTTGACAGCACCGAAGGGCTTACCGAGCAGGATACCAAAATTATCGGGTATGTGCACGAGCAGGGCAAACCTTCGGTTATAGTTATGAATAAATGGGACCTTATAGAAAAGGACACCAACACAATAAACAAATTCGAGGACAAGCTGAAAGAGGACTTGAAGTTTATGGACTATTTTAAGTCCGTATACGTATCGGCAAAGACGGGTCAGCGCGCGGAAAAGATTATGAAAGTGGCGGAGGAAGTCTACGCCAACGCACATACGCGTATACCAACGGGTACTTTGAACGATTTGATTTCTGACACCGTGCGCGCCAACGAGCCGCCCTCATATAACGGCAGAAGGTTAAAGGTTTACTATTCGTCGCAGGTTGCGGTTGCTCCGCCCACGTTCGTGCTGTTTGTAAACAGTTGCGAGCTTATGCACTTTTCTTACGAGCGCTTTTTGGAAAACGCCATTCGCAAGGCGTTCGATTTTTCGGGCACTCCCATAAAAATTGTTACAAGAGAGAAAAAGGCTGACTGATGAAAGAATTTTATATCTCGCAAGATTGGTATTGGCTGTTAATAGGCGCGGTTGTAAGCTACTTTTTGGGATGTTTCAATTTTGCCGTGCTCATTTCAAAAATCAAACACGACGATATCCGCCACGTAGGCAGCGGCAATCCGGGCGCAATGAACGTTTCCCGTCGCTACGGTTTGAAAGTCGGGCTTATAAATTTTTTGTGCGACGGGTTAAAGGGCGCAATACCCGTTTTGGCGGCGCACTTTATTTTCCGTAACTTTTATTTTGCGGGCACGCAGATTATAGTTTCCGACTTTATGCGCTATTTTTATGCGGTATTCGCTTTATTGGGGCACGTTTTTCCCGTAACAATGAAGTTTAAAGGGGGCAAGGGCATTTCCACCGCGATAGGGCTTTTATGGTGTTCAGTCGCGTGCGAAGTATGGTGGTTCGCCTTCACTGGGCTGGCGCTGTTCATTTTGCTGTTCGTATATGTGGGATTTACGGAGTGGGGCTCTATGGGCTCGCTTATAGGCGTTGCGGCGTTTACTATCTGGCAGGCGGTTATTTTTACTTTGAGATATTCTCAGGTTTTAAACAACGTATTTATTATAACGGTTTTTATGCTGTTGTTGCTTATAAACGTTTTAACTTGGGGCGCGCACCACAAAAATCTGTATCAGCTTATGGCGGGCGAAGAGCATCACACTTCGCTTAAAAAAATGTTAAAAAAGAAACGCTCTTAATAACTTAATACTACGGATACGTTCCGCGCGGTTTTCACCGCGCGGAACTTCTATTTTGCGGAAGCGGTATTTAAAAGCCGCTTCTTTTTTTGTGCGTTTTATAAGTAATAAACGCGGACAGACTGTAATAAATTATACCACGGGGCAACGTTATTTTGCACCCGCGTCGGTTTCGGCATAACAAGTCAGCATACGACAAAATCGCCGTAAAAAGGCAATTATGTTTTTGTTAAAATAGGTGAGCAAATTGGTGTGGACAGTTAAATTAAAAAGCGTTTTGGCGTGCGTTATATCAGCCGTTGCGTTAGCCGCCCTGTCGTTGGGCGCGCATTATTCGGGCGCGTACGCCGTATGGTACGGGAATACTCCAAGACTTTTGCCCATATATTCGGTGGAGCGCGAGGAGAAATTGGTATCCATATCTTTCGACTGCGCCTGGGGCGTTGATTACACCGATAAAATTTTGGAAGCTCTTCGTTTCGGCAACGTTAAAGCCACTTGGTTTATGGTGGAATTCTGGGCGGAAAAGTATCCTGAATACGTCAAAAAGATAGACGAAGCGGGGCACGAAATAGGCACTCATTCGGCAACGCACTCGTATATGTCAAAGCAGACCGCCGACGAAATACGCCTTGAACTCAAAACCTCTTCGCAGGCGATTACCGACGTAACGGGCAAGGAGGTGGAGCTGTTCCGCCCGCCATACGGCGACTATAACGACAGGCTTGTAAAAACGGCTTCCGAAGAGGGGTACTATTGCATTCAGTGGGACGTCGATTCGCTCGATTGGCGCGACCTGTCTTACAGCGATATTGCTATGCGCGTAATAAACGGCGCTAAAAACGGGTCGATTATACTTATGCACAACAACGGACTGCACACGGCGGAAGCCGTGCCCATAATAATAGAAACGCTTAAAAACAAGGGCTTCAAATTTGTTCCCATAGGCGAACTCATTTACCGTGAAAACTACGTTATGGACGTAACGGGAAGACAAAAGCCGGCAACCTGACGCATTTATAGCGCGCGGCGACAGGCGGCAATCAACTTAAATGAAATACAAATATTTTAGAGGTATATGATGAACTATGTAACCGAAAAAAACAACAGGGTATATATCTGCGGCACAATCGCTTCCGACGCGGTTTTCTCGCACGAGGTGTTCGGGGAAGGCTTTTACGAGTTTTACGTTGAAGTAAACAGGCTTTCGGGACAGGCGGACGTACTGCCCGTAACCGTATCTGAAAGACTTATGGGCGGCGGAATGAAGAGGGGCGACGAGCTGTGCGCGCTCGGTCAATTCCGTTCGTACAACAAGCTGGAAAACGGCAAATCGCGGCTTATGCTTACGGTGTTCGTAAGGGAGGTGCTCGACTATCATCCGGGCAAAAACCCCAACAGTATAGTGCTTTCGGGCTATATCTGTAAGCCGCCCGTATACCGCACCACGCCGTTCAACAGAGAAATTGCCGACCTGCTTGTGGCGGTAAACCGCTCTTATAACAAAAGCGACTATATTCCCGCCATTGCCTGGGGCAGAAACGCGAGATTTGTAAAAAATCTTACCGTGGGCGATAAAATAGCGCTGTCGGGCAGAATACAGTCGCGCGAGTATCAGAAAAAGCAGGCGGACGAAAGCCTGATAACAATGACTGCGTACGAAGTTTCCGTTTCCAAGCTTGCCGCCTTCGACGACGAAAGCGACTTCGATATAGACGAGGAATTCGATTTGTATTCAATCCCCAACGTACCCACGCAAAAAATAAGCGGGGAGTAACTGTTATTCCATAACACTTTATATAAAGTAAAATGTTACAACAAAACAACGTTTAAAATATTCGCCCGCCGATTGCAATCGGCGGGCGAAGTGCTATAATATGCATTGCTATGAAAGGACAAAAGACGGTTGATTTAACTTGCGGCAACGTTTGGAAAACGCTTTTAATGTATTCGTTGCCGCTGCTCGGAAGCGCGATGGTACAGCAGGCTTATTCGCTTGCGGACTTGCTTATAGTCGGCAACTTTGCGCAAAACGGTCAAATCGCGCTCACCGCCGTTGGCGAAGCTTCGACTATGGTAAATATTTTGCTTGCGTTCGCGCTGGGGTGCAACGGCGGTTGCTCGGTTATAGTTGCAAAGTATTTCGGGGCTAAAAACAATTTAAAGGTAAGGGAAACGGTAAACACCGCCTTAATATCTTTCGCCGTAATGTGCGCCGCGGTTATGGCGCTCGGCTTCGGTTTGGCAAAGCCGTCTATGTACGTGCTGGACATCAAAAACGGCGAAATTTTAAACGGCAGTCTTACATATCTTTACATATATCTCGGCTCGCTTCCGTTTGTCTTTTTATATAATATCGGTTGCGGAGTGTGCTCCGCGCTCGGCGACAGCAAAATGCCCTTTTTATTCCTCGTGTTTTCGTCGGTGGTAAACGTTGGGCTGGACTTCCTTTTCGTATGCGCTTTTCATTGGGACGTGGCGGGCGCGGCGTGGGCTACGTTCATATCGCAGGCGGCGGCAACGGCGCTGACGGTATTCGTGCTGTTGCGCAAGTTGAAGGGCGTGGAAACGGAGGAAAAACCCGCAAAATTCAGTAAACAGATTTGCAAAGATTTGGTTGTAACTTCCATACCCATAATTTTGCAGAACAGTTTTGTTTCCGTGGGTAACTTCTTCGTTCAAAAGCGCATAAATCTAATCAGCGAGGATGCGGCGGCAGGCTTTACCACGGGCTTTAAATTAGTGCAGATTGCTAACGTTGGCGTGGGCACAATGACAAACGGCTTGGCTAATTTCTGCTCGCAGAACAAGGCGGCGGGTCAGTTCGGGCGCATACGCACGGGCTATTTAGCCGTGCTCACCTACGCAATGGCAACCAGCCTCGTCTTTTTGGCGCTTTGCGAAATTATCCCCCGACCGTTGACAATGGTGTTTATCGAAAATCCCACGGAGGAGGCGGTAAACTGTTCGGTGGAATTTTTGCGCATAGTGTCGGCGTTTTTGCCGGCGGTCTGCATAAAAATCGTGTCGGACGGCGCAGTGCGCGGTTGCGGCGGAAACTTAGGTTTTACTATTTCCACTTTTACCGACCTGATTTTAAGGGTGGCGTTCGTTTATATCCTCGTTGGCAGTCTTGGCTTTTCGGGAGTGTGCTGGGCGTGGACGATAGGCTGGTCGGTAAGTATGTGCATTGCCATAGGTTTTTACATAGCAATTCCCTGCCTCCGCAGGAAGAAATCGACCGTCCAAATCACTTGATTTTTTCACGGTTTTGTGGTACCTTATATTATAAGGTATAGTATGAAAAATTGCGGCAAATACATAAAACAATATACGCTCCCGCCCGTGGAATGTAAAAAATGGGCGTTAAAAGACAGTGTTGAAAGAGCGCCCGTTTGGTGCTCTGTCGACCTGCGCGACGGCAATCAGAGCCTGATAGAGCCGCTCTCGCTCGAAACCAAGGCGGAGTTTTTTAAACTTCTTTTAAAAATAGGGTTTAAGGAAATAGAAGTGGGGTTTCCCGCCGCAAGTCAGACGGAGTACGATTTCCTCCGTAAACTCATAGACGAAAATCTCATTCCCGACGACGTTACCGTGCAGGTGCTTACGCAGGCGCGCGAACACATAATAAGAAAAACGTTCGAAGCGTTGAAAGGCGTTAAGAACGCGGTTGTGCACGTGTACAATTCAACCTCCGTAGCCCAGCGCGAGCAGGTTTTTGCCAAAAGTAAGGAGCAAATAAAAAAGATTGCCGTTGACGGAGCTAAGCTGTTAAAAAAGCTGTCGGAGGAATACGGGGTAAACTATCGCTTCGAGTATTCCCCCGAATCTTTCACGGGCACGGAGCCCGACTATGCGGTTGAAGTTATAAATGCTGTGCTGGACGTTTGGCAACCTACCCACGAAAATAAGGCGATAATAAATTTGCCCGCCACGGTGGAAAACGCTATGCCGCACGTGTATGCAAGTCAGGTTGAGTACGTTTCCGAAAATATCAAGTACAGGGACGGCGTAATTTTATCTTTGCACCCGCACAACGACAGGGGGTGCGGAGTTGCCGCCGCCGAGTTCGGTTTGCTTGCAGGCGCGGATAGGATAGAGGGCACTCTGTTCGGTAACGGCGAAAGGACGGGCAACGTAGACGTAATTACGCTTGCGGGCAATATGTATTCGCAGGGCGTCGACCCCCGCCTCGATTTTTCGGATATGCCGTACGTAACGGCTATGTACGAAAAATTTACTTCTATGACAGTAAGTCCGAGGCACCCCTACGCGGGCGAGTTGGTGTTCGCCGCCTTTTCGGGTTCGCATCAGGACGCTATTGCCAAGGGAATGGCGTTCCGCAAAAATACGGGGCGTAGCATCTGGGACGTGCCCTATCTGCCAATCGACCCCGCCGACGTGGGCAGGGAGTACGAAACGGACGTTATCCGCATAAATTCGCAGTCGGGTAAGGGCGGCGTAGGTTACATACTGCTTTCCAACTACGGCATAGATTTGCCCGCCAAGTTTAAAGAGTGTATGGGCTATAAGGTTAAAGAAGTTTCCGACCTTAAACATAAGGAGCTTAAACCCGCGGAGGTTTACGCCGTATTCCAAGAACGTTTCTTGAATTCGCGCGCGAACTTCGAAATCGAAAGTTGCGCTTTTGACAGGACGGACGGTATTAAGGCGCGTTTGACTTTGTCTGTGGGCGGTAAAAATTCGACGGTTACGGCGGAAGGCAACGGCACGCTCGACGCGGTTTCAAATGCGGTAAAAGAGTATTTCGGGCTTGACTATGCGGTAACGGGTTACGAACAGCACGCGCTTACCGACGGCTCGCGCTCGCAGGCTATTTCCTACGTGGGCGTTGAGAGCGGCGGCAAAACTTATTGGGGCGCGGGCATCGACGACGACATTATAAAGAGTTCGTACAAGGCGCTCGCTTCCGCCGTAAACAACCTTATGGCGGAAACAAAATAGTATATACGGAGGGGGAAATATGATAGACGGACCTCTTTTTTCAATAGGTAAATTGCACTTTTATCCGTACGGAATGTGTATGGCTCTTGGCATAATACTGTGCTTCGTATTTTTGATGTACACGTTTACCAAGCGCAATTTTAACGACGAAGCGGTAGATAAAATTTTAATTATAGGCATAGGCGCAACGGCTTTCGGCATTTTTATGGCGATGGTGTTTCAGGCGCTGTACGACTATATCGAGGACCCCTCGCAAAAATTTTCGCTCGGCGGGTCTATGACCTTTCAGGGCGGCTTGATAGGCGGCGTGGTCAGCTTTTTGATTGTGTGGAATTTGTACGTCTTCGTAATTGCTCCGCGCACCAAAATTAAAATTTTGCAGAACAATATGAACGCCTCTATTTCCGACGCGTTACCCATTATTCCAATCGGTATAACCATAGCGCACGCTTTCGGCAGGCTGGGTTGCACGTTTGCGGGTTGTTGCCACGGGGCGGAAACGGACGCGTGGTACGGGATATGGATGTACACCGCGGAATTCGGGCACGCAAAGGTTGTGCCCACGCAATTGTACGAGTGTATATTCCTTTTCGCTTTGTGCGGAGTTATGGCACTGCTACTGTTCAAGTTTAAATTTAAATACAACTTCGGCTTATACGCAGTTGCTTACGGCGTTTGGCGTTTTATTATAGAGTTTGTGCGCGACGACCACCGCGGCTCGTTCCTCGGCGCGTTGACGCCCTCGCAGTTCTGGTCTATAATAATGGTAATATTGGGGATAGGATATTTCTTCCTTGCCAAGTACCTGCTTTCGCGGTTTGAAAAGCACCCCGAAATGCAGGCGCCCGTAAGACAACCCAAAAAGAAAAAGGTTGCGGCGGAAGGGAATGTTTCCGAGGGACAGGGTGAACCTTTGGAAATTATTGAAGTTTTGCCCGAAGATAACGGAGCCGAAAACGTTTCGGGCGGAGAGGAAGCTCCCGCGGGAACGGAAAATTCGCAGGAAAATCAGCCCGAAGACAAAGAATAATTCAATATGTATATAATAGCGCCCCCGCGCAACTTTTAAGTTGCGCGGGGGCTTAAATAATTGCTTACTTTTTATCTGTTCCGTCGTTTTCAAGCGAAATTACGTTATACTCTATTTTGGGGTTGGCTTGCAATAGTGCGTCGATAAAATTTTCGTACCATTCCTGTTTGACTACTATTACTATAAACTCGCCGTTTTCAAACGCAACAGTCAGCTTGTTAGTCTTTCTGTCAAGCGTAACGTTTTGTATTTTTTCGGTATCGTACTTGCTTGTAATAAAGCCGAATTTTGTTTTAAAAATTTTACCGTCTATTATATATGAGGAAAAGAGCAGTATGCTTAAAAGCAGAATAAACAGCAGTACGGTAACCAAAAACATCAACACGTACTGCATAATGGGGTAAACGGGGTCGGCGGCGTGCTTTATGCCGTTGGTAAGGCAGTAATACAGGTTTACGCCAAATCCTACGCCGCATAAAACCATTCCGAAAATCATAAGCGCCTTCATTAGAGGCGTAAATTTGTATTTGAAAGATTTCATAGCTTTATTATACCCTTATTTACGGTAAAAGGCAACAATAGGCGTTACATTTAATTTTTTTTACCGCTATAAAGGTTGATAAAAATTGTATTTTATTGTAGAATGTTAAGTACACATACCTGCGGAGGACGATTATGATAAAACTTATCAAAGGCGGCGTGTACTATATGGGCGGTTCGCTCGTAAGGGAAAAGTACGCGTTTATGGTCGAAGCAAAAAAACAACAGGCAATTAAGGGTACGATGGCGTATTCCATACTTTCCGCGCACAATAAGGGCGGAGAGGAGCAGCTTAAAATTACTTTCGACGCGCTCGCTTCGCACGATATCACTTACGTGGGTATTATTCAAACCGCCAAGGCTTCGGGGCTTAAAGAGTTTCCCGTGCCCTACACGCTTACAAACTGCCACAACTCGCTCTGCGCGGTGGGCGGAACAATCAACGAGGACGACCATCTTTTCGGCTATTCGGCGGCTAAAAAGTACGGCGGCAACTTCGTGCCACCGCATCTTGCCGTAATTCACCAATATATGCGCGAGGCGGAAGCCGCTTGCGGAAAAATGATTTTGGGAAGCGACAGCCACACGCGTTATGGCGCTTTCGGCACAATGGCGGTAGGCGAGGGCGGACCCGAGCTTGTAAAACAGCTCTTGGGGCAGACTTACGATATCAAACGCCCCGAAATAATCGCCGTATATTTAAAGGGCAAGCCGAGAAAGGGCGTAGGACCTCACGACGTAGCAATAGCGCTTGTTGGCGCAACCTTTAAAAATGGGTTTGTCAAAAACAAAGTTTTGGAATTCATAGGACCGGGAATAAAGAACCTTTCTATGGATTTCAGAAGCGGCATAGACGTTATGACTACCGAAACCACCTGCCTTTCGAGCATCTGGGAAACGGACGGCACAACGAAAGAATTTTTCAAGGCGCACGGCAGGGAGAACGATTTCAAGGAGTTGCACCCTAACGACCCCGCGTACTACGACGGCGCGGTTACGATAGACCTTTCCCGCGTGGAGCCTATGGTCGCGTTGCCTTTCCATCCTTCAAATGCGTTTACTCTTAAAGAGGTTATAGAAAATACCGCGGATATAATTGCCGAGGTGGAAAAGGCTGGCAATGCGTTAAAGGGTGAAAAGTTTAAACCTTTCCGCCTGCTTGACAGAATTAAAGACGGTAAACTGCATATAAGTCAGGGCGTAATAGCAGGCTGTGCGGGCGGCTCTTACGAAAATATTGCAGAGGCGGCGGAAATACTGCGCGGCAATAATTGCGGCAACGGCGAGTTTGCGCTTAACGTATACCCGCAGTCGCAACCCGTATATAAATGTCTTGTGGACAACGGATACGCTTCCCTGCTTTTAGGCGCGGGGGCTGTGCTTAAAACGGCGTTCTGCGGACCTTGCTTCGGCGCGGGCGATACCCCTGCCGACAACGGTTTTTCTATCCGCCATACCACCCGCAACTTCGAAAACAGGGAGGGCAGTAAGCTCGGCGAGGGTCAGCTTTCCGCCGTTGCCCTTATGGACGCGCGTTCTATCGCCGCAACGGCGGCGAACGGCGGCGTGCTCACGCCCGCCACGGAATTCGAGTACGTTAAAAAGATAAAGAAATATTATTTCGACACTTCCATTTACGAACACCGCGTATACCGCGGCGCGGGGAACCCTCAGCGCGGGGAAGAGCTTGTATACGGCAACAATATCGCCGATTGGCCAGCTCAGTTGCCGCTTGCAAACAATCTGCTTATTGAAGTCGTTTCCGTTCTCAATGACGAAGTTACCACCACGGACGAGCTGATTCCCAGCGGCGAAACCTCGTCGTACCGCTCCAACCCTTTAAGGCTTGCCGAATTTGCCCTGTCGAGGAAAGACCCTCTGTACGTGGGCAGAGCCAAGGAAGTTAAGGCGGCGGAAGAGGAGAGAAGGGTAAGCGGCGCGTTAAGCGCGGAAATTTTGCAAAAGGTTGATGTTGAAATTGCGGCGGATGCAATGCTCGGCAGCGCAGTAGTCGCAAGAAAGCCGGGCGACGGCTCCGCGCGCGAACAGGCGGCTTCCTGCCAGCGCGTTTTAGGCGGCGTAGCCAACATTGCTTTGGAGTATGCAACAAAGCGTTACCGCTCCAATCTTATAAATTGGGGAATGCTTCCGCTTTTGTGCAAGCAATTCGACTATAAAGTGGGCGACTACGTATATATTGAAAACGTTACCGACTTTGTTAAAAAGGGCGATACGGCGATTCCCGCAAAACATATTTCGGGCGGCAAGGTTAAGGAAATTTATCTGCAAATCGGCTCGCTTACCGAAGAAGAGAAAAAAATAATTTTAAGCGGCTGTTTAATAAATTATAATAAAAAATAAATGCGTTCACGCCCCCGCGCAACAAATGCGCGGGGGTGTTTTTTATGTTTTTATGAAAATATTTTACAATTTTTGATATAATATTACTCTTCTATTGACATTTTTTTTAAATATGATAGAATATAAGTATATTATATTGACTGAAAAGCTTTTATCCTACGGACAAAAGGGCGGCGCAATGCTTCTGCATTGCGCAAATATCCTTATTCGTATTATTTTCTTTTCAGGTTGGGGGACATTATGAATAAATTGACCAAGGTGCTGTCCGTGTTTATAATCGCGGGCGTAATCGGAACGGGAGCTGCGGGTATTGCCGGTTGTAAGAAGGACAAAGGGCATACCCACAGCTATTCTTATACGGACAATGCCGACGGAACTCACAACGGAACGTGCGATTGCGGTAAGGCTCCGATAACTAACGAAGCGCACGTAGACGCCGACGGCAACAAAGTCTGCGATAAGTGCGACGCGGCTATTACTTCGGGCGAGGAGCACACCCATAAATACACATATACGGATAACGGCGACGGCACGCATAAGGGAGTTTGCGCGTGCGGCAAAGACACGATTGCAAGCGAAGCTCACGCGTGGGGAACGGACGGTAAGTGTACTAAATGCGGCGCGGTTAAACCTTCGGAAGGCGAAGAAGATAAGGTTGAAAGCGTGTCTATCACGGGCGAAGCAACCGTAAAAATGGGCGCAACGTTGCAATTTACCGCAACGGTTACGGGCACGGGCAACGTGGCTAAAACGGTTAACTGGTCGGTTGAAAACGGCACGGGCGAAGCTACCATATCCGCGGAAGGCTTGCTTACACCCGTAAAAGAAGGCAAGGTAACGGTAAAAGCTACTTCCACGGCGGACAATACAAAGTCTGCAACGAAAGAAATTACTGTTACGGGGCTAAGCGATTACGAAAAGCTTATGGCAAGGCAAGATAAGCTTGTATTGTTAGATAGTAGTCTTGCGGCGGATACAAAAATGTCCGTTTACGAAAGTTTTGTAAATAAGGGCATTTTTACGCGTAACGACATCGGTGGCAATTACGCCGATGATTACGTCAAGATTGCGGAAGAGAGTGGAACAAAGGTCGTTCAACAGGTCAGCAAAGGTAAAAACGGCGGCGGTAAAAACGTTTCAACGGAAATAGTGTTCGGACCTGTCGGCGGGGTTGTAGAGGGCTATTTTACTACAAAAATAAACAAATTGACGTCTACAACGTCCAATCAGACGCCTGTAAAACTGCTTGATTATGACGGAAACTCCGTGTTCAGGCTGGTTACTACCGCGGGGAATATATCTTATTCTGCCGACGGTGTGGAGTCTACTAACGTCAGTGCCGTAAAAATCGAAGAAAACAAGTACATAGACGTATATTTTAAACTTGATTTGCAGACGGGCAAGCTTACGTTAAAGTTAAATAATACGGTTGTGGCTGATGATATTCAAACGCAGATTAGTAGCGTTGCGGCGATTGAATTGTCCTCTTCAAACAGCGGCGACCGTTTACAGACAACAAAAAACATAGTCGTTTGCGGAACGGAAATTTCGTTGAAAACTTTTAGTGCAAACAGAAAGGCAAAGCTTGACGAAGTTTATGCAACTTATATTCTTAACGGAGAAGGCGCAACGCATACCATTAACGGAGCGCTTGTAACCGCGGCATACGAAAACGGCATAGCCGCGCTTGAAAGCGCAAATTCTATTTCGGCTGTAAATGAAGCGTATACTGTTGCCGTTGCAAATATGGCGGCGGTGTTGAGCGACGCGGAAATTAAATCTGCGCAGGACGAAGCTTGCGCTCAGCTTGACAGGGATTATCCCGCGACGAATTACACTAAGGAAAATCTTACCGACGACCCTAATTTCCCTGCTTATCCAGACTCGCAATACAATAATAAAGCGGCTTATGAAGCGGCAATTGCGGCGGCGAAGGAAGCTATCGCCACTAAGCTTAACCGCGCCGATATAGCGGAAGAGCTTGCCAAGCAAAAGCTCGAACTTGACAAGATTAAGACGGACAGTCAGGTAATACAGGCGAAAATAGCCGAAGCGCAACACAGAATAGAAGTTTACAGGGCTGACGAAATCGAAGCTTTGAAAGACGGCGAATTCAACGCAACTTATCTTGAAATTGTTAGGGCGAAGAAGGAGCAGGGAACGGAGCTTTTACCTCAATGGAGAACGGTTGCGGAAATCAACGAAAAGCTCGCCCATTTGCGTGAAAGAATAGATTCACTCATTGCAACGACGGAAATGACTCCCGAGGAAGCAAAGCAAGCCAATAAAGCCGAACTCGAAGAATTTGTTGCCGATAAATTATCAACTTTTGACAGCGCGGATACGGACGATAACGAGGTTATAGGACTTATAGAAGCGGCTAAGCAGACGGGAATTGCGGCAATTGACCAAGCCGAAACGCGCGGGGAGGCAAACGCCCAACTCATTAAGGCGAGAACGACCGTAGCCTTTATAGCCACGAGGGGAGAAGCCGTACAGAGAATAAAATCGTATTCCGCAGATTTGAAGAAAGATTTTTATCTCGCTTCCGCGCTTGCGCTTTTCGACGACGAAGCGGCAACGCATATAGCAAACGCCAAAGCGGTTGAAATTCCCGAAACGACGGGCGATACTTGGGAAGAAGCTTTTGAAACGGCAAATCAGGCGATTACAGACGTGAGATTAGCGGCAAAAGCGGCGCTTGACGGCAAGGTTGCCGAGGCAACCGAGCTTGAACTTGAAGCGCGCGAAGCGTGGAGCGGAAACGCGGAGTTAGACTTAAATCAGTCGTATGATTTTACGCCCGACAGCATTGCTACAAAAGATAAAATGAATAAAGATTCTTTCTATGAAAAGTATAATCTTGATTGGTTGGGGGTTGCCGAAACCAATACGGGAAGAGTTCAGCAGAAATCAGGATATCTTAATTTGTATGCCGGCGCGTCTAACGATATGAACACCATAATGACGGTAACAACAAAAACTGCCGCCGCCGAGTTGACTATTACGTTTACGAGTGCGAATACAAAGAGATATTTTATAATTAAAGATGCGGACGGAAATATCGTCGGAGACGGCGCGGCGACAACAGCCGGACTTCCCGATGGCGCTTATGAACAGAAAAATATTACCGGTAAACCTATAACTCTCGGTGAAGCGGGCACATATTATATCTACTTCTGCACGTCGGAAACTTCGATAAAAGAGCATAAGATAGGTTCTATTGCGCTTAAAGATAAGGAAACCAAGCAGATTTCGGGCGTTGTCAACTCGCTTGCGGCTGTAAAGACGGGAAGCGATACGGTGGTAACCGCCGAAATAGAGCTTGAAGATAAGACGACCACAACCGTTACGCTTAATGCAAGCGAATATTCGGTAGACGGCGGCAAAATCATCTTCGGTACGGGCAAAACGGCGGCGGACGCAAATAAATACAACAGCTGTAACGTACCCGAATAATACAATTATTAGCTAAAACTTATTAAACAAGCCCCGCGGCAACATTGCCGCGGGGCTTGTTCAATTATTTGTTTCCGCCTCTGTCGGGGCAAGGTAAAAGTTTACCGTGTCGTCTTCCGCGGGGCATCTTTCTTTTAGGGCATTTGCCGTCAGGGCACTCGTCGCCCTTGTTTTGCGAATTGTCGGGGCATTCGGGGCACCTGTCGTTGTCGCGGTCTGGACAACCGCCGTCGGGGCATTTATCGTTCTTTTGACTTTGAGTAAACTCCGTTCCCTGTTTAACGTTTGTAGTTCCCGCTTCACCGTTAGTGCAGGCCGAAAGGGGCAGGCACATTGCAAGCGCGGCGGCGCATAATAATTTAAGTTTAATGGCTTTCATATTTTCAGTATGCAAACGCTTGAAAAAAATATGCGCCCGTGCTATAATTTTGTTATCTGAATTCAAAGGTTAGCCTGCGGGTAAAGAGCTTAATATTTTCGGCGCATACATCTATGCGCTCGGTTAGGCTTTCCTCACGCACGGCGCGGAGGAGTTTTTTTATGCCAGAAAATCGCATTGCCATTATTAGTATAATTGTTGAGGACCGCGCGGCAAGCGCGCAAATAAACAAAATTCTTTCCGATTGCGGCGACTGCATAGTCGGCAGAATGGGCATACCGTATAAGCAAAAGGACGTTTCGGTCATATGCGTTGTCGTGGACGCGCCCACGGAAACAATCAACCTGATTACGGGTAAAATCGGTATGTTGCGCGGCGTTTCTGCTAAGACGGTTACAAGCAAGAAATAAGGAGAAGAATATGAAAAAGATATTTGTAGTTATAACAACATTGATTTTATGCGTAGTTTGCGCGTTGGGTATCTCCGCTTGCAAGCGCGGCGACAGCGGAAAAAGTTACAACGTTTACGTGCCCGACGGCGCGCCCGCCCTCTCAGTTGCGGGCATAGGCGCCGCCTCGCTCAGCACGAAGTTTGACGTAAAAGTCGTTAAGGCGGATACGATAACTTCGTACGTGGGCGGTAATAATCCCCGCGCCGACTTTGCCGTTCTGCCCGTAAACGCGGCGGTAAAGCTTTTGGGTAACGGTGAAAAGTACAAGCTTTTGGGCACGGTTACGCACGGCAATCTGTTTTTAATGAAAAAGCAGGGCGGGCAAGATATTTCCGACAGGGAAGATTTGGCTAAACTCACGGGTAAAACGATTGGCGTTATAAACCTTGCAAACGTGCCGGGGTTGACTTTTAAAGTAATACTAAGCGACAACGGCATACCCTATAACGAGCTTAAAGACGGTGCGGAGGTAGTAACCGATAAAGTCAACTTGAAAAGCGTTACCGCGCAGGAAGCAACGCCTGCAAATGCCGACTGCGATTACTTTGTCGTACCCGAACCTGCGGCAAGTACCAAGCAGGCGGCAACGCAGGGAAAATTGTCGTTTGCGGGCAATTTACAAACACTTTACGGCGGCGAAAACGGATACCCTCAGGCCGTGGCGGTTGCCCGTGCGGAAATTGCATCGTCAAACAAGGCGGCAACCGATGAATTTATTGCAAGCTTTGCAAGCACGCGGGAGTGGTTGCTTTCCGAAGACACTTCCGCCGAAAGCATAGCCAACGCGGTGAAGAGTATGACGGAGGGCGATATGGCTCCAACGTTTACGGCGGCAAATTTGAGCAAGGAAGTTATATCCAACTGCGGAATAAGGTTTACGGACAACAAGGTCGGCAAGATAGATATTCAGCAGTTTATTATAAAGTTAAACGCTGTTTCGGCAAACGCTTGGGGCGAACCCGAAGAAAAATTCTTTTATTGACGGATGAAAAAATTACTTTGCGATAAAAAATTTAATATTCTTTATTCTGCGCTTGCGGTTGCCTTAATGTGGGCGGTTTGGCTGATTGTTGCGGCGGCTGTGGACAACAGTTTTTTGGTTGCTCCCGTGGGTGAGGCGGTCAAAGAGTTTTTCCTGCTTTTTGCAAAGGCGTTTTTTTGGCGCGCTCTCGGTCATTCTCTTGCGCGTGCGCTTATCGCGTTTTTGATTTCTTTCGCGCTTGCGCTCGGCTGTTCGTGCATATCCGCTACATTCAAACCTTTTGCCGCGTTTATGCGCCCCGTAACGGCGTTTATGCGCACTCTGCCCACAATGGCGGTGCTGTTGCTTATTCTCGTGTGGCTTACGCCGCGCACCGCGCCCGCCGCCGTTGTGTTTATAGTATTGTTTCCTATGATTTACTCACAGCTTTCCGACGGAATAGCGGGGATAGACGGCGAATTGCTTGAAATGACAACCGCCTATAACTTTAAAGCAAGGCAAAAACTTGCCTATATATACTGCCCGCACCTTGCCCCGCTCGCGCTCGAACAGGCGGGGGCAAACTTGGCGTTTGCGTTGAAGCTGACTGTTTCGGCTGAGGTTATGGCTTCTACTTATACTGCGTTGGGGGGGATGTTGGCAGAAGCTCAGGCTTATATAAATCTCCCGCGGCTTGCCGCTATAACGCTTGTTACCGTGGCTTTGGGAATAGTGCTCGAACTTGCGTTCCGCTTTGCGGCTCAGTATTCGTTCGGTTGGAAAAGGGCGGCGAAAAGTGATTGATATAAAAAATCTGACTGTAAAGTACGGTGTTAAAACCGTTTATAATAATTTTAACCTGCAAATAGGCGGGGAGGGGGTTACCTGCATTTTAGGCGAAAGCGGTTGCGGCAAAACAACGCTTTTAAACGCAGTTGCGGGGCTTATTGATTACGACGGAGAAATAACTACCGTAACCGCTTCATACGTGTTTCAGTCGCCTCGCCTAATTCCCTATTTAACGGTGCTTAAAAATCTCACTTTGACGGGAGCGGACGAAGAAAGCGCGCTGAAATTGCTGAAAGCGGTGGGGCTTGCCGATAAAATTAAGGCGTATCCGCAAACTCTTTCGGGCGGAGAGGCGAGGAGAGTGGCGCTTTGCCGCGCGTTTTTAAAAAAAGCCGATGTTTTGCTTATGGACGAGCCTTTTTCATCCCTCGATTTAAAGAACAAGCTTTCCGCAATGAATTTATTTAATAGATTGCGTGAGGAAGAGGGCAGGCGCGCGTTGTTCGTAACTCACGATATAGACGATGCGCTGTACCTTGCCGACAGAATTATAATTTTGAATAACGGCGCGGTTGCCGCGGATATGGTCAACGATAATAATGCCCCTTTCGGAGCAAGTTCGGATATGCGTGAAAATATTGTAAATATACTGTTATCGGAAGCGGGGGAAGATATTACAAAAACTACGTTAAAATGAAAACAGCCCCGCGGCATAAGCCGCGGGGCGCATATTTTAAACATTAAACCTGAACAGAATTACGTCGCCGTCCTTAACGACGTATTCCTTGCCTTCGCTGCGTACTTTGCCCTTTTCGCGCGCGCCAACAAGTCCGCCGCAGTCCAAAAGCGTTTGCCATTCCACAACTTCGGCGCGTATGAATCCCTTTTCGAAATCGGTGTGTATTACGCCCGCCGCCTGCGGAGCTTTTGTTCCGTTTACAATAGTCCAGGCGCGGGTTTCCTTTTCGCCTGCGGTAAGGTAGGAAATAAGCCCCAAAAGGCGGTAGCTCTTTTTAATCAACCTGTTTAAACCGCTCTCTTTCAAACCCAATTCCTCTAAAAACAGAGCGCACTCGTCGGGTTCCATCTGCGAAAGTTCCTCCTCGGTCTTTGCGCAAATTACCATAACTTCGCTTCCCTCTTTTTGGGCATACTCTTTAACTTTTACAACGTTGGCAATATCGTCCTCGGCTTTTCCCATATCGAATTCGGATATGTTCGCCGCATAAATTACGGGCTTGGATGTGAGTAGGAAGAGGTTGTCCATAAACGGTTTTTCGCTCTTTTCGCACTCGAACAGCCTTGCGGGCTTTTCCTCGGATAAAAATTTTTCAAGCCTTTCCAACAGGGCAAATTCCGCCGCCGCTTCCTTGTTGGCGCCGCCCTTGGCGGTATTGCGGATTCTGTCCTGCCTCTTATTTACGGCTTCTATGTCGGCAAGGATAAGCTCTAACGTTATGGTGGTTATGTCGGCTACGGGGTCAACGGCGTTGCTTACGTGCGTTACGTTGGCGTCCTCGAAACAGCGCACAACGTGTACTATTGCGTCGCATTCCCTTATGTGCGATAAAAATTTGTTGCCCAAACCTTCCCCGCGTGAAGCGCCCTTTACAAGCCCTGCGATATCTACAAATTTCACTATTGCGGGCGTAACCTTTTTGCTCGAATACAGCGCGGCAAGTTTATCCAGCCTTTCGTCGGGCACTGCAACTACGCCAACGTTGGGTTCTATTGTGCAAAAGGGATAGTTTGCGGCTTCCGCTCCCGCGTGGGTAATGGCGTTGAATAAAGTCGATTTGCCTACGTTGGGCAGACCTACTACACCTAATTTCATAGAATAAAATTCCTTACGTTTATTTTAATCAATTATAATATAAACGCTTAAAAATTCAAAACGGTTTACACTAAAAGTTGCCAAAATTTTGCGCGTATGGTAAAATGTACGCAAACAAAACAGGTGTGTTATGAATTACAGGGAATATATCGCAAACAGAATAAAGGCGGAGGGCGTTTCCTCCAAGGAAATAGAGGAGGCTATCGCCGTTCCTCCCAATACGGATATGGGCGACTACGCTTTGCCCTGCTTTAAATTTGCCAAAGTTATGCGCAAACCGCCCGTTGTTATTGCCAACGAGTTGGCGGCGGGTATTGCTCCCGACGGCGTAATAGCCGAAGTTACGGCGGTAAACGGCTATCTCAATTTTAAAATCGACAAGGCGGGGCTTGCAAAGTCCACGCTTGCGCAGATTGAAGAGGAAGGCGATTTTTACGGCGCATCCCGCAAGGGCGCGGGCAAAACGGTATGTATCGACTATTCTTCGGTAAATATCGCAAAACCCTTTCACATAGGGCATCTTTCAACTACGGTGCTTGGAAGCGCGCTGTATAAAATTTATACTTTCCTCGGCTATAACGTGGTGGGCATAAACCACCTCGGCGACTACGGCACGCAGTTCGGAAAGCTCATTTGCGCATATAAGCATTGGGGTGATAAGGCTAACATAGAGGCGGGCGGCATTCACGCAATAAACGATTTGTACGTGCGTTTCAACAACGAGGCTACGGAGGAAATGGAAGCCGAAGCCCGCGAGTATTTCCGTCTGATTGAAAGCGGCGATAAAGAGGCGAACGAAATTTTCGAGTGGTTTAAATCGCTTACGCTTGCCTACGTAAACAAAATTTACCGGCGTTTGGGCGTAAAGTTCGACAGCTATAACGGCGAAAGGTTTTACTCGGATAAAATGCAACCCATTATTGACGAGCTTGAAGAAAAGGGGCTGTTAAAGGAGAGCGAGGGGGCTAAAATCGTAGATTTGGAAGAATACGGTATGCCGCCTTGCCTTATACTTCGTTCGGACGGCGCTTCTCTGTACGCCACGCGCGACTTAGCCGCGGCATATTACCGCAAGGATACTTACAATTTTTATAAATGCCTTTACGTGGTTGCATATCAGCAAAACTTGCACTTCAAGCAAATCTTTAAGGTTTTGGAGCTTTTGGGCAAAGATTGGGCGAAGGATATGGTGCACGTAGCTTACGGTATGGTTTCGCTCGAAGACGGCGCGATGTCCACCCGCAAGGGCAAAGTCGTCTGGCTTGAAGACGTTATTGAAAAGTGCGTGGAAAAGGCTTATACGGTTATCAACGATAAAAATCCCGCCCTTGAAAATAAGCGCGACATTGCCGAAAAGGTGGGCATAGGCTCGGTAATTTTCGGCGCGCTTTACAACAATAAAATTAAAGATATAGTTTTTTCCTACGATAAAGTGCTAAGTTTCGAGGGGGAAACGGGAGTATACTGTCAATATACCTGCGCGCGCGCAAACTCCGTACTGCAAAAGGCGGGAGAAGAGCGTTTTACTCTGCCCGAAAACCTTTCGGTAGAGCCGCAGGAATACGAAGTAGTTAAGACTTTGGCGGCTTTTCCCGAAGCCGTTTGCGACGCCGCGGAAAAATACGAGCCGAGCATAATAGCGCGCTACGCCGTGGACTTGGCTCAAAAATTCAATAAATTTTATTTTGACTGCAAAATTTTAACCGCCGAACCCGCGGTGAAGGGCTTCCGCCTGCAACTGACGAAAGCCGTTTTGCAAACGCTTACAAACGCGCTCTCTCTGTTGGGAATCGGCGTGCCCGAAAAGATGTGATTTTTATGTACAAAGCGGTTATTTTCGATTTGGACGGTACTTTGCTGGATTCAGTCGACGACATAGTTTATACGCTAAATCAGACGCTGGAACAATTTTCGGTTGCTCCCGTTTCGCGCGAACAGACAGTGTCATACATAGGCAACGGAGCAAGCGAACTTGTGCGCCTTGCGATAGGTTTAAAAAACGAGGGCAGGCTTGCGGAAATTCTCGCCTGCTATAAAAAAGCATACGCCGCAAGCGACAGCTCGCGCACCAAGGTTTTCGAGGGTGAAATGCAAGCCCTTTTAAAAATGCAAGCGGCGGGGGTAAAGCTTGCCGTTTTAACCAACAAGCCGCACGCGGTGGCGGTAAAATCAATCAAACAGTTTTTCGGCGGATTGAACTTCGATTGCGTGCAGGGGCAACAGGAGGGTATGCCTTTAAAGCCCGCGCCGCAGGGGCTGTTGAAAATAATTGAAGATATGGGCGTTTCCAAGCGCGAATGTCTGTTTGTGGGCGACGGCGAAGCCGACGTTGCCGTGGCGCAAAACGCGGGCGTAGACTGCGCGTCTGTGTTGTGGGGGTACCGAACCCGTGAACAACTTGAAAAAATTGGCGCAAAAATTTTTGTATCTTCTTTCGGGGAGTTGCTCAAAATTATTTTATAAATATTTTTAAAAAATTTGTGTTTTATTATTGATATTTAATCTTATTTATGTTATAATAAAAATACAAATAAATTTAAATCAGGAGTGTTTAAAATGAAAAGATGTACAGTTTGCGGCGCTATTGTTGCCGACGACGTTGAAGTTTGCCCCGTATGCAAAGCTAAAACTTTTGCTCCCGTTGACGAGAGCAAAACCGTTTATGCCGCCGAGCACCATATTGGCGACGGCGTATGCGACGATAACGAAATAATGGAAGGGCTTCGCGCTAACTTTGCGGGCGAATGCACGGAAGTAGGTATGTACCTTGCTATGTCGAGAGTTGCCGACCGTGAAGGTTACCCTGAAATTGCGGAAGCTTTTAAGCGTTACGCGCTTGAAGAGGCTGAGCACGCCGCTAAGTTTGCAGAACTTCTCGGCGAGGTTGTAACTCCTTCTACAAAGCAGAACTTGGAGCTTCGCGCGGCGGCTGAAACGGGCGCTTGCGAAGGTAAAATGGCTATTGCCAAAAAGGCTAAACAGCTTAACCTTGACGCTATTCACGACACCGTTCACGAAATGGCAAAGGACGAAGCAAGACACGGCGCTGGCTTTGCGGGTCTTTTGAAGAGATATTTCGGCAAATAAGCTAATAAATATAGTTTTATTACGCCCGACGCAATAAAAATTGCGCCGGGCGTTTACTTTTTTCTTACCGTAACACTGGCGTGCGGATAAGCGTATAATGAATTAAAGGGCAAGGGGGAAAACCTTTGCCAAAATTCAAAAGATAAGGGAAAAGTAATATATGTGTTTCTTTTGTAATTCCTGCAATTGCCGTTCGTGCGGTTGCGGGTTATTGAATATGTCGGGTAATTGCGGTTGCGGCTGTAACAACAACCGCTCGGGCTGTAACTACGGTTCCAACAACTGCGGCTGTAACGTTTGCCGCCTTCTGTCCGTTTTGGGCGGCTGCGGTTACAATTTGAACCGTTGCGGCGGCAATAACGGTTGTAGCGGCGGGTATAATTCCTGCGACGCCAGCGTAGCGTCCTCTCAGGGTTGCGGCTCTTACGACGAATACTATGCGGCGCAATACGGCTTAACCTACGTAAATAACAGTGGTTGCGGCTGCCAGAAGCATTGTTGCTGTCATAGCCGCTGTAATTGCGGTTGCGGCGGTTGGTTCGGTTGCGGTTGCAATAACCGATAAACCTTAGCGGCGGGGAGCGGCGGAATAGCCGCTCCCCGCTTTTACTTTGGTATAACGTTTGAAATTAAGACAAAAATAATATTATGCGGTCGGTATTGGAACATTACAGATATTTTTCCGATAAACGGTTTTCCACTCTTGCGGGAACTCTCGTTTATTTTCTGTTAATGTCGGTTACGCCATTTCTCTTCTGGCTTGCTCTCATAGTGGGCGAGGTCGATTTCAGCCGCATAATGTCAAACGAACTTTTCGAAGCGGTTGCGCCCGTACTCGAATACTTGCAGACTTCGGCACAGAGCGCCACGGGTAGCGCGGGGATAATTCTGGCGGTTACTTCGCTTTGGTCGTCAACCAACTTTTTTTATCACCTAAGGCGTAGCGGGGAAATTATTTATGACAGCAAATTAAAGAGGGGAGTAAGTTTAAGACTTTCGTCGCTCTTGGCTGTGTTTGCTACTATATTGTTGGTAGCCTTTGCCGCGGCTGTTCCGTTTTTGAGCTATAACGTGCTCGAAAATTTGATGCCAAAGCTTATTGCCTGGCTCATTTCGCTTGCATTCATTATAATGGCGTCGTTTTTTATCGCGTATCTTTTAAATATTTTCGCCTGCCCTTACCGATTGGGATTTGAAAATACCTTGCCGGGGGTACTGCTTACCGTTTTATTGTGGCTGATTTGCGCAACGGGATTTACTGTGTATTTAAACTTTGCCGACCCGCAAAAGCTGTACGGCGCGGTTGCGGCGGTAATAGTTTTTTTGCTCTGGTGTTACCTTATGGTAAACAGCCTTGTTATCGGCATTATTTACAACGGCAAATACAGCGGGTTTATAGAGGGAAGAAGATTGCTCAATTAAAAAGCCGCCCATATAACGGGCGGTTTTATATTTGCTTATTTTTAATATTTTACGGTGCAACCGCAGGCGAGCGCGCCCGGACCAATATGTACGGCAACGCTCAAAGACAGCGGGTCTACAAATTTCAGTTCGCAGTCGGGGAATTCGGCTTTCAACTCCTCGGCAAATTCCTCTGCTTCCCGTTTGCACTGCGTATGGGCGACGCCTATCGTCATTTTGCTCTGTTCGCGCAAGGCTTTGAAACGCGTGTCTAAATCGTTGCGCAACGCCGCAATCATAGTTTTTTTAGCGTCGCTCATTTTTCTTACCTGAGCGTACTTATCGAGGACGGAGCCCTGAATTTGAAGCACGGGTTTAATCTTTAAAAGCGTGCCTATCGCGGCAACCGCGGGCGTTAGTCTGCCGCTTTCCTTTAAAAATTTGAGTGTGCCTACGGCTATGTAAATGGAGGAGCAGGCGGCGGTGTCGTTCAACCAATTATAAATTTCTTCCGCGCTTTTTCCCTCTTCAAGCATTTTAAGCGCGTCGAAAACCGTCTGTTTCTGCGTTATTGAAACTCTGTGGTTATCCAACGCATAAACTTTGCCTATAAATTCGGGTTCGGTTTCCGCCATTTTTTTGATTGTAAGCGCCGTTTGCGAAAGTCCGCTCGAAAGAGGCATATATAAAATTTTATCGTGCGTTAAAAGCAGTCTGCGCCATCTCTCGGCTACGTCGAAAGGGTTGGGCTGGGAGGTTGCAACCGAAGTGTCTGGGTTTGTAAGGCTTTCGTAAAAACGTTCCTGTGTAAAACCTTCTTCCTCGAAAAACTGTTCCCCGTTTACAAGGACGGGGGTGGGCTGTATTTCTATGCCCAACTGTGCGGCTTGCTCAACCGTAATGCCGCAGTTGCTGTCCGTAACTATCGCTGTTTTCATATTCTCTCACCTTAAATTCAGGCGGCGTTTTTGTTTCGCCTTAACTTGTATTTTATAAAAGCTGTTTGCAATTTGATACAAACAGCTTAAACTTTTAATATTTGATTGTCGTTGCGCAAGCAAGCGCTCCGGGACCTATATGGCAGGAAACGCTGAGCGACAGGGGGTCGATAAAGTCGAGTTCCAAATCGGGGAAACGCTCTTTAAGTTCGTCGGCAAAAATTTTAGCTTCCTCGTAGTTGTCGGTATGCGCTACTGCAAGGGTCATTTTTCCCGCCGCGCGCAAGTCGGCAAACCTCGTCTTTAAATCGCTCTCAATGGCGTTTATCATAGTCGTTTTTGCGTCGGCAACCTTTCTCACTTTGGCGTATTGGTCGAGTTTGAACCCTTGAATTTGAAGTACGGGCTTAATCTTTAAAAGAGTGCCAATCATAGCGACGGCGGGGGTAAGTCTGCCGCCCTTTTTAAGATATTTAAGCGTATCGACCATAATATAAATGGAGGACTGCATCTTGGTATCCGTAAGCCAATCGCGTATTTCTTCCGCGCTCTTGCCCTCGTTTACCATTTTTAACGCGTCTATAACGCTCTGGCGCATCGTTATGGAAATGCGCTGGTTGTCTATAACGTAAACCTTGTCCTTGAACTCCGTTTCCGCAAGATGGGTGAGAGTGCGGCAGGTTTCGGATAAGCCGCTGGACATAGGTATGTGAACTATTTTGTCGTATTCCTTCAAAATTTTGTTCCACAGCTCTCCAACGTCGAAAGCGCTGGGTTGAGAGGTGGAAACCTGCGCGTCGGCTTTAAGTTTTTCGTAAAAAGTTTCCTGCGTCAGCGTCAGGTCCTCGAAAAACTGTTCGCCTTCTATAAGTACGGGCATAGGCACGACGTGTATGCCAAGCTCCTTTGCCTGCGACTGCGTAATACCGCTGTTGCTGTCAGTTACTATTGCCGTTTTCATAAGCGTAATTAACCCTTCCGAAAAAAATATGGATATATTATAACAGTATATTGTTGACTTGTCAACTGTTTTGTCTATATACTCAAATCTCAGCAATCGCCTCAATTTCAACAAGGCAACCTTTGGGTATATCTTTTACGGCTACGCAACTTCTCGCAGGGGAGGAGGTGAAGTATTTTGCGTATACTGCGTTGAACGAGGCAAAGTCGTTTATGTCAGCCAGAAAGCATACCGTTTTTATTACTTTATCGATAGACGAACCGGCGGCTTCCAACAGAGCTTTAACGTTTTTGCAGGACTGTTCGGTCTGCCCCGATATATCGTCGGCTTCCACGTTTCCGCTTGCTGGGTTTACGGGGATTTGCCCGCTTGTAAATATTAAATTGCCGACTATTTTCGCTTGGGAGTAAGGTCCTATTGCCGCGGGGGCTTGATTTGTAGATACCGTTTTCATAATTTTCACCTCTTTTATTTCAAAACTTTAAAACCGCTCTTCGTCAGGCTGTCTTTAATTAACTTAATGTGCGCAAAGTCCTTTGTTTCAATCTGTAATTTAAGGTAACAGCCGTTAATTGCCGTGCCCTCGTTGGTTCTTTCGTGCAGTACCGCGGTAACGTTTCCGCCGCACTGCGCTATTATTTCGGAAACGCCCACAAGCTGACCGGGTTTATCCATAAGCTCTAAAGTAAGCGAGCATTGCCTGCCGCTCATTAAAAGCCCGCGGTTTATAACGCGCGAAAGTATGGTAACGTCTATGTTTCCGCCCGAAATCAGGCAAACGACCTTTTTGCCCGCGACGTCGGGCAGTTTGTTGAAGAGCGCCGCCGCAAGGGCAACGGCGCCCGCGCCCTCGGCAATCATTTTCTGTTTTTCAATCAGCGCGAGAATGGCGGCGGAAACCTGGTCGTCGGTAACCGATACAATGCCGTCCACGTAGCGTGAACATAAATCGAAAGTAAGGCGTCCCGGCTCTTTAACGGCAATACCGTCGGCAACGGTGGAAACAGAGGGGAGGGTTTCTATTTTTTTGTGCTCCAAAGAATTGAGCATACTCGGCGCGCCCGCCGCCTGAACGCCGTAAACGCGAATTTTGGGGTTAAGCGATTTTATGGCGAACGCCACGCCGGAAATTAGTCCGCCGCCTCCGACGGGCACGATAACCGCGTCCGCGTCTTTAATCTGTTCGGCAATTTCCAGCCCGATAGTGCCCTGACCCGCGATTACGTCCTCGTCGTCGAAGGGGTGTATAAAGGTGTAGCCTTTTTCCGCTTTAAGCTCTTCCGCGCGGTTGTGCGCGTCGTCGTATACCCCGGGCACAAGTACGACTTCCGCACCGTAGCTCTTTGTTGCTTCCACTTTGGATAGCGGCGCGCCGTCGGGCATACAAATAATAGATTTTATGCCGAATTTTTTGGAAGCAAGCGCAACCCCCTGCGCGTGGTTGCCCGCCGAACAGGCTATAACGCCCCTCAATTTCTCTTCTTCGTTGAGTTGTGAAATTTTGTAATACGCGCCCCTGACCTTAAACGAGCCCGTAACCTGCAAGTTTTCCGTCTTTAAATATAACTCGCAACCGCATTCCTTTGATAGGACGGGGGAGTAGATTAAATCGGTTTGCCGTATAGCTTCTTTAAGCGCGTAATTGGCGTGATAAACTTTATCGAGTGTCAGCATAAATATTCCGCCTGAATGTTGTTATTCACTCAATTATACAATAAACCGCATAAAAAGTCAACAATTAGCCGTAAAATGCGTATATATATTCATAGTTAAAATAGATAAAAATTCGGCAAAGGGTTTTCCTTTGCCGAAAAGTCAGTTTAAATTTTATGCCGCCGTATTGAAAGTTACGTTGGATTTCTTTAAATAACCGTTGTGTTCGCCGATAGCAATTTTATCCCACTGTTCCTCGGCACCAGCATAAAATATAGCCGAGGTATCCTTTAAAGAGAATGCTCCGTAGCCTATTTCTTTTAAGGAAACGGGCAGATATAAGCTGGTTATAGGGCATCCGCCGAAAGCGCCGTCGGCAATTGTTTCCACCTTATTACCTATCGTAACGGCGGTTACGGAAGTGCATTGGTCAAAAACTTTATATCCAAGCGTAACCACATTGTCGGGAACATTTACAAGTTTTAATTTCGCGCAATTCATAAAAGCGCTGTCGCCGATTTCGGTAACGGTCTGGGGCAGGCTGAAATATTGGCTGTTTCCGCCTTCGGTGGAAACGCGCAAAAGTTCACTGCAACCGCTAAAAGCTTTTCTGCCTATCGAAGTGAGATTTGACGGTAATTTTACTTCCGAAAGCGAAGTGCAATCGGAAAAAGCGCTATCGCCAATCGTTTCAACCTTTTGCGGCAAGGTTATGCTTTGCAACGCTTCGCACTCAGCAAAAGCCTGATTGCCTATGCTTACAAGATTTGCCGGCAGGTTGACTGTCGTAAGCGGATTGGAAGCAAACGTATGCCCCTCTATTTCCGTAATACCGTCGGGAATAGTAATTTCTTTAAGCGCGCAACCGGCAAACGCCCCGTCGCCTAAGAATTTAAGGTTTTGCGGCAACGTTATGCTGTCGACAGGACAGTAGCTGAAAGCGTAATTGCCTATGTCTTCCAAACTGTCCGGCAAAGTTACGGTTTTTAAATTTAGATTTTCGGCAAAAACGAAGTTGGCAAGCGCGGTAACGGGCGTGCCGTTTATGCTTTCGGGTATATCAAACGTTGTAGCGTTTTTGTCTTTTACGGAAGTTACCGTGTATTTGTTGTTTTTAAGCGAATAGACTACGCCTTGCTCGTCTTCGTAGGTTTTTTCGCCTCCGCCGCAACCTGCAAAGCAAAAGCCGACAACGGCGAGTACGGTAGCGGAAAGTAAGTATTTTAAAGCTTTTTTCATACAAATTCCTCCTGCAATAAAGATTGGTTAGCGTTATTTTAACAAAAAGCGGAAATAATGTAAATAGTTTAAGTGATAAATTATTAAAATAAATATCCGAACGCTCAACCTTAAAAAATAAATTGCGTTCGGATATAATAGAGTTGGTAATGATGAATGATAAGTGGCGTATTGAAACGACGAAAATGGTAGCGGACATACACAGGGGGGAACGCTAATTACATTACCGCCATTTTAATAATAAGTAGCGCATAAGCGCTTCGGTTGGGTTGACATACGCTTTACAGAGTGGTAATATATATTCAACTAAACGGACAGTTCGTTTGCGCCATCCTGTCGTTAAACAAAACCAGGGCATCTGAATGGGGATAGTCTTTTTGGGTGCAGTCGTTTTGTTACGGCTGTGCTTTTTTGCGCAAAGGGAGAAATATGTATTATTTAAAAACTTCGGCGTGTTTTGACAGCGCGCACTTTCTTCACGGATATAACGGCAAGTGCGCAAATATCCACGGTCATCACTGGATTGTGGAAGTAAAGATAAGCGGCGGTAAATTGCAGGGAAGCGGCGAAAAACGCGGTATGCTTCTGGACTTCGGCGATTTTAAGCAGAAGGTAAAGGAGCTTGCGGAAGGCCTTGACCATACCCTTATTTACGAAAAAAACACCCTCAAGCCTGCAACCCTCGCCGCGCTTAGGGAAGAAGGGTTTTCTTTGTTTGAAACCGATTTCAGACCCACTGCCGAAAACTTTGCGGCGCACATATACGCCGACCTTTGCAGCAAGGGCTTGCCCGTTTCCTGCGTGACCGTTTGCGAATCGCCCGAAAATTGCGCGGTGTACGGTGAGTGAAATGTCTTGCTTTAAAGTTGCCGAAAGGTTTGTAAGCATAAACGGCGAAGGCCCGCGCGCGGGCGAGCTTGCCGTGTTTTTACGGTTTTGCGGCTGCAATCTTAATTGCGGCTACTGCGACACGCGCTGGGCAAATACCGCCGACGTTAAATACGAGCTTGTTTCTGCGGAAGAGCTTGTTGCGTACGTGAAATCGACCGGTGTAAAAAACGTTACATTGACGGGTGGCGAACCGCTTTTACAGGCGGATATTGCGCATCTTATAAAACTTCTGGGCGAGGCGGGCGCGGAAGTAGAAATAGAAACCAACGGAAGCGTGCCGTTGAAAAATATCGTTTCACTTGCGCCACGACCCGCCGTTACCGCCGATTATAAACTTCCTTCAAGCGGAATGGAAAAATATATGCTGACAGAAAACTTTTCTTACCTTACATTACAAGACGCGGTTAAGTTTGTGGTTGGTGATATGTGCGATTTGGCGCGTGCGGAAGAGATTATAAACGGGTACGGACTTAAAGAAAAGTGTCGGATTTATTTTAGTCCCGTGTTCGGAAAAATCAAGCCCGTAGAAATAACGGAGTTTATGAAAGAGCGTAAGCTTAACGGCGTACGCCTGCAATTGCAGTTGCATAAAATCATCTGGGAACCCGATATGCGCGGGGTATAGGAGAAAGTATGGATATTAAAGAAATAGAAAAACATATCCGCGGGTTATTGGTCGCCATAGGCGAAGACCCCGACAGGGAAGGTCTGCGCGAAACGCCCGCCCGCGTGGCGCGGATGTATGAAGAAGCGTTTGAAGGAATTAAATATACCAACCGCGAAATTGCGGAAATGTTCGGAAAAACTTTCGAAGTTCCGTCCGACCCGGATTCGAACGGCGCGGTAGTAATAAAGGACATAAGTGTGTTCAGCTATTGCGAGCATCATATGGCGCTTATGTACGATATGAAAGTAGACGTGGCGTACGTTCCGCGCGGAAGAGTGCTGGGACTGAGTAAAATCGCGCGCATCTGCGATATGGCGGCAAAGCGGTTGCAATTGCAGGAGCGTCTGGGACGTGATATTGCCGAAATAATTTCACTTGCGGCTTTATCTCCCGACGTCGGCGTCAGGATAGAAGGTTGCCACAGTTGTATGACTTCGCGTGGGATAAAAAACGTATCGTCAAAAACGGTTACCAAAACTTACTTCGGTGCGTTCAAAGACGATGTTTCCCTGCAAAATCTTTTGGGGGATAGGGTATGAAAGCGCTTGTTTTATTAAGCGGCGGCGTGGACAGCGCAACCTGTCTCGGTCTGGCGGTTGAAAAATACGGAGCGGCGGAAGTTTCCGCCCTTTCCGTTTACTACGGTCAGACTCACAGTAAAGAACTCGACGCCGCGCAAAAAGTTGCCGACTTTTACGGCATTGCTTTAAAGCGGCTTGACCTTTCGGTCATATTCGAAGGTTCGGACTGTTCGCTCTTGGCGGATTCGCCCAATAATATACCTCTGCAAAGTTATGCCGAACAACTTTCCGTAACGGGCGGCAAACCAGTTTCAACTTACGTTCCTTTTAGGAACGGACTGTTTCTTTCGGCGGCGGCAAGCGTGGCGCTTTCTCACGGGTGCGAGGTGATATATTACGGCGCGCACGGCGACGACGCGGCGGGCAACGCCTATCCCGATTGCAGCGAAAAGTTCAATTCCGCTATGGGCGAAGCTATTTACACGGGTAGCGGCGGACAGCTTAAAATTCTTGCGCCGTTTGTAAATTTGAATAAATCTCAGGTTGTAAAAATGGGAATTGAGCTCGGCGTTCCGTATAAATATACTTGGAGCTGTTATTCGGGCGGCGTAAAACCTTGCGGCGAATGCGCTACGTGCCGCGACCGCGCCGCGGCATTCAAAGCCAACGGAATAGAAGACCCTGCGATAAAAGGAGAATAATATGCCAAGAGAAAAACAGAACGAAGGTATTACCTTGCTCGGTAATAACAACACTAAATATCCGCAGACTTACGACCCGTCAGTTTTGGAAACTTTTGCAAACAAACATCCCGAAAGAGATTATTTCGTAAAGTTCAACTGTCCCGAATTCACAAGCCTTTGTCCCATTACCGGACAGCCTGATTTTGCCACAGTTTATATTTCGTACGTGCCGCGAGAAAAGATGGTGGAAAGCAAGTCTTTAAAGCTATATCTTTTCGGATTCAGAAACCGAGGCGACTTTCACGAAGACTGCGTGAACATAATTATGAACGACCTTATTGATTTGATGGACCCTGCATACATTGAGCTATGGGGCAAGTTTTTGCCCCGCGGCGGAATTTCCATAGACCCCTATTGCAATTACGGCAAAAAGGGGACCAAGTGGGAACAGGTAGCCTGGGACAGGCTTTCGCACCACGATATGTATCCCGAAAAAATCGACAACAGATAATAAAAAAGCGGACTGAGGTCCGCTTTTTTTTAGAGTATGCCCCTTTTCGTTCAATGAGTGGCAAAAATCCTTTTCAAGACCTTATGTTCCTTATGATAATTCGGTAATGGAAAGTTTCTTTTCATCTATGAAAAGGGAAGAGCTGTATAGGCGTAAATTCAAATCCGAAAATGAGTTTCATAAATCGGTTGACGAATACATTATTTTCTACAATGAAAAGCGACCGCATTATCAAAACTTTTACAGAACGCCTTTAAAGAAAGAGCAAGATTATTATGCATCCATAGAACAGCAATAAGACATAAGGGGTTCAGATATAAACTTTTCAGCGGTTTACGTTGCAAAATTGCGCTTTTTAAGAAAAGCTGTCCAAATTAGAATTTGTATAATTTAAACGAAAAAGCCCGTAAAACGGGCTAAAACTGACAAAAATAAAAGAACACTCTATTGATTTTGGACTCATACGGTTCAAAACTTAATAGAGTGTTCAGGTGGGTGAATTGTTCAATAAGTGATGAGTTACGACAATATTTTTTCGAATTTTTGAAATTTTTTTCGAAAAAATGTTGAAAAGTTAAAAAAAATATGTTATACTTAATTAAAATAGGGTAAAAACATTGCCGAAAACCGTAAAGATGATAAGTAAATTGTCGAGATTTACTAATTTTTTTGTGCATAGACGCTGTTACGCATCTTATGTGTTTGTTCGGTATAATGATAGATAGGTATATATTGTGTAACTTATTGACAACTTGCGAGCGGGCTTTGTGTATTCATACATAAAAAACGCAAGGGATATCCCTTGCTTGCGTTGGGACAACGCAAGCAATACGTTTTATCAGTTAAGTAGAGCCAAAAATTTTTGAATAATAAATGTGTAATAAAAATATTGTGATATAAGGTGTTAAACGAAATGCCTTGTATCATTATGTTGTTACTTTTTTTGGGGGGATAGGAAAATGAAAAAAACTTTCAAAGGCTTTGCGGTAGGCAACATTTTGCGCAACAAAAAGCTTTACGCAATCGTTGCTTTGGTTGTGGTGTTGATTTGTACGCTGATTTTCAGTTTATCGTTCGTAACGCCTAAAATTGCAAACGCAATTGATACGGACGCGAGAAGCACTTTGGTAGGCAAGTGGTCCGCCGATTCGTCTCCGAATAATACGCCTAAAAATTATACTGATTTCGATAGCGCGTGGAGGACTGCAACAACCGGCACGGGAAAAAGTAGCTACATAAAATTAGAGGGAGATATCGAAATACCCGAAACGTCCACGACAAGAACGTTGAACGGTAACTATGTAAAGCTTGACCTGAACGGACACGTGATTACATACACGGCGTCAACAGGTTCGGTATTTGCAATTGTTGACAAAAATAACAATGGCGGACTGTATATTACAGACAGCAATCCCAACGCAGTCAACACAATTAAAATAAATGATAAAGACGTTACAATTCAGGGCGGCGTGATTACTGGCGGCAAGGGTTATGAGGTAACCAATGCTCCGGGTAACTTCTATAATGAGCAAGTTTGCGGCGGCGCAATTTACGTCGATAATAAGTCCTGCGTTCTTGTAATGGACGGCGGTACGCTTGCGGATAACACGGCTGAATACGGCGGCGGTCTTTTCTCTCGCGACGGCTACGTCTTTATTGAGGGAACAGCAAGAATCGAATATAACAGCGCCACTTACGGCGGCGGTCTTTCCACAGGTGCTTCAGGCGTCGTCGGTTTTGCCGGCAGCCCCGTAGTAGCCAATAATACAAACAAAGGCGGGAACGAACTCAACAACGTATACGTCTTTAATAATAATAAAATTGAAGTGTACGACTCTTTGACGCCTGCCGCTTCAATTGGCATTGCGTATAACAGCACAGGCTCGATACAGACTAGTCCATACTTTTTGCAGAATTATCAAGGCGGTGAAGGAGATGTCAACGATTACTTCATTTCCGACGCGGGGTACGCCTTTAAATTGGAGAACGGTGAGGTTTCTATAGATACAAGCTCTACCGCCACCTATAATGTATATTTTGTCGCGGATAGAGGCGGATCGGTCGATAAATCTTATTTATCTGTTTCAGCCTCTTATCCGATTGAAAAATCAGGCAATACTATCACAATTAACGGAAACAAGGTAACAGCAACTCCCGATACAGAAAATAGGTACAACTTCGGCAGTTGGGAAATTGTCGGAGCAACGGATTACAATAAAACTCAGCGCGGTACAACCATAACTGCGCATTTTACTCAGGATATAACGATTACGGACATTGAAGTAACTGCGCCGACAAAGTCATATACCGCATTCGATTCGGTTGCCAAAGAAGATATAACCGTTAATAAAGTATTTTCGGACGGCAGTAAAGAGTTGACTGACAACTATACGATTTCGTATGCGTATGGACATCCATATCTTCACGGCGGCTCACAGACAGTGACCGTTACATATTCCGAAAACGGCGAGGAGTATAGTAAGACTTTCACGTTAAAAGTTGCTAAAAAGTCGGCTAAGGTAACGTGGCAATATAACGGGGAAACTACAACTTCCGCTGAGAGAAATTTTAACGGCACAGGCGACAGGAATCTGATTACGCTTACCTATATCGCCGCGGAGAATGACAGCTCTGCGGATATAACAAATGGCGTTTGTTCATTAACTGCGCTCGATAACAGAGTTCAGATGACTTACAGTGGAGGTAATGCTTCGAGTATAAAAGACTCGGGCACATATACTTTCCGGCTCGGCTCTCATAGCGACTACGAATTTGCGAACAATGAATTCACTCTGACGGTAAAGCCGATAGAAATTGACCTGTCAAAGGATTATTACTGGACGCTGAACGGTCTTACAGATAATGATAATTCGAGCGATTTACGCGACGGTTACGTTTATAAGGACGCGGATAATAACTACTTATACTTCGAACAAGCGGTAGATACGACGGGATTGACCCTTGTAGCAGGTAACGTCAAGTGGTCTATCGTAAGATACAGAAATACAGAAGTTACTATACGGCTCAACGGCGGAAATATTCCAACCATAGCAGGGACTTCCAATCCGCGTGCGACTGTAAACTATACTAATAATACCGCCAGCGATATGGGTGAATACACCGCAAAGGCGGCAATAAGCCTTAATGATACGGTTAACTACGTTTACAGAGCAAGTGAAACCGATTACACTGACCGTGGAATGACGATAAACGTTGCTGACGGCGGTAAATCTGCAACCATAACCAAGAAGTGGTATATCGCGCAAATCAGTAACGGCTTGGTTGACCCCGAAGACAGTACAACGGAGTACGGCGGTATCAGCGGTTGGACGTTCGGAAGGGAGTGCACGGCAAAAGCTCCCAAGCTTGAAGTGGGCGGAACTGAGTTGATTACTTTTGACCTGTATTTCGGAACGGGTAACGACGCGACAGAAATCGCTAAGGAAATTGTCTACGGTGATTTTGGTCAATATATCAACAATTCTATGCCCGCCAATTCTTACTCATTGGTTGTGCATGTCGGCGCATATACTTCTGACGACGGTATAACGGCGCAAAGCTTCAGCCGCACGTTTACGTTCACTGTTAAAACGGCTGAAATGAACGTATCCGACGCAATAAAGGGAGAGCTTTATTCGTATACCTATGACGGCTCAATGCATTTGCATAGCAACGCGGCTCCTTCCGCAACGATTGCAACGACAAGGGTAGGAATTTGGGCGAACGAGGACTACAATGAGCTTTATGATACGGCGGCTGCAATAACCTATCGGTTGGAGCGTTGGGGCAATACGCACAACTTCCTCACGGAAGATGAAATGGGTAATCTTGCGTCAGGAAGTAAACCCGACGTTGTTGAAACCGATAAGACTTTTACGCACGACGGCGTGAACGTTTACGGTTATAAAGTTTACTATCAGCTTAATGCGAAAAACTATGCAACGTACGGCTCTTTGGGTCATGACGATTACTATTTCCTTGTTAAAATCACAAAGCAGGAAGTAGACGTGACGAACGTTAAGTTTACCGACGGCGCGTATACAAAGACTTATAACAATAACAACTATTACGACACAATTATTAGTGACTTGACGATTGCGCTTGGCGGTAACCTGAGCAGCAAAATCAGCGTGGTTTACGGCATATCAGGCAAGGACGGCAGTCCTGTAAACTCCGTTATCAATGCGGGTACGTATACCGTAAAGGCTACAATTACCCTGCAAGACGCCAAAAATTACAGCCTTAGCGACGGAGGTACGGGCGCTGTTCAAGTTGTAAGAGAAAAGACAATTACTATTGACAAAGCAAAATATGATTTGAGCGGTATATCGTTTGAAAATTACACAATCAAGTATGACGGACAAACGCACAGCATTACCGTAACGGGCGAGCTCCCTACGGGGCTTGACGGTATAAAAGCCGAAGTTGTTTATTCCGCGAAATCTACATATGACAGCAAAGATCAGTTCGGCTATAACCAACAGCAAAACGTCGGCGTCTACACTGTGTATGCGTATATACGTTCGAACAGCGTAAATTACTATGACCCTTATTCGCTTGAAGGCGAAGGCAAATACAGCGCAACGTTTACAATTGAACCCGATTTCTCGGGATTGGATTTTGAGAAGACCGAGTACGAGTTTCCTTATGACGGCAAATCCCATACGGTAGTAATCAGCGGTGTGCCTTCTTATGCAGAAGTAACTTATACCTATATAAAGGACGGTGCGCCGCTTGACGCAGGTAAAGTTCCCACTGACGCGGGTATATACACTGTAACTGCTACGCTTACTTGCATCGGCAATTATAATGATTATTATTCCGCTGAAACGAGGAGCGCGACAATCGTAATCAAGAAGGTGGATTGGGATCTCGGCGCATACGGTTTCGAACAAACAGAATACACTTTTACATATGAACCCAATGTGGTGCACAACGTAAAGCTTGAAAACGCAAACGGAGTTACCGTTACTTATGTGTATACCAAAGACGGCAGTCCTGTAAGCTCCGTGACCGACGCCGGTACTTATACCGTAACTGCTACAATTACAAAAGCGGGCGACGTTAACCATAACGATACGTCTAAAAATGTTACGGCTACTATAACTATTTCGCGTAAAAATTATAGCGTAGACGGCGTTAATTTCGACAAGACCGAGTACGAGTTTGAATTTAACAATGCCGACCATAAGAGTGATATTGTCGTTACAGGCAATTACGACGAGAAGATAGTAAGCGTGGAAATTGTATTCAGCAAAGACCAAATTATCAATGCCGGCAGCTACACCGCAACGCTCAAATTCGAATTGATAGATGAGAATTACACGCTTACAGGCGCGGAGGGAAAGACGGTAAACATAACCGTAAAGCCCTGTGAAATCGATCTTGCAGACAACTATTACTGGACGCTTGATCAATACGGAAGTAACCTCCTTACTGGTTGGGTTTACAAAGACGCAAGCGACAAGTACTATTATTTTAACGAACGGCAGACTGATTCTTCTCTGACCCTTGAAGGGAGTGGGGAGTTGATCCGTTCAATAGTTAGATACAGAAATACTTCGCTGACAATAGTTCTTAATAATGGCGCTATTCCTAAGATTTTTAACACTGATGTTGACCGCGCTTCCGTGGGATACGTGGGGTGTACGGAAACGAATGTCGGTAAGTATAAGGCAACGGCAACTATAACGCTTACCGAAGCCGCAAAAGGAAACTATAAGTACGTCAGCTCTACAACGCTTGAAGCGGGTCGCAATATGGTTATAGAAATATTGCAAGACGGCAATCAGGCGATTATAACCAAGACGTGGTACATTGTAGACATAAACAACGGCTTGCTTGACCCCGAAGACAGTACAACGGAGTACGGCGGTATTGACGGCTGGACGTTCGGCGGGGTGTGCGCGGCAAAAGCGCCGTCGCTTGAACACGGCTCGGCTGACGGTTTGATTACGTTTACTCTTTATTCGGGTAATATTATTCAGGCTGATAAGCAAATCGGAGGGCAGTTTAGCCGTTCGGAATTTGCAAACTACATCAACAAGTCTATGCCCGCAGGCGAATACGCGCTTCGGGTATCGGTTGCAAGCTATACGTCCAATGGCGGAGACGACATTGGCGTAACCTATCAGGCGTTCCAGCGCACGTTCACCTTTACGGTTGGTAATGCGCAACTCAGCTCTATTGACGATAAAATCAAAGGGCAAAAATATACGCCCGTGTACGATGGGGATTTGCATCTGTATGAGCTTTCCGAAGGCACGTATCCATTCAGCAATTCAGACGAAGTTGCAAGAACGGGCATCTGGAATCAAGAAATTTACGACAGCTATTATACGGCTGAAATTTCATTCAGATTAGCTCGTTGGGGCGAGTCCACTTATCTGACTAAGAATGATATGGATACCGCTTCTACAAGAATCGTTCCCCGCAACGCGGGTGATTACAAGGTGTACTACCGTCTCAGCGTCAAAAACTATGATATTTACGGCGCAAGTGATGAATATTACTTTAATGTAAAAATAACAAAAGCGCAGGTAAACGTAAGCGGCGCCGGGCTGTCCTGCGATTTCACCGCCGTGTATGACGGCAACGATAAAATAGACGATATTCTTGACAAGGCTACGTTGAACGGCTACGACGCTGTTAAAGACCTTGTTAACGTAGCTTATGCTGTGACTAAGGACGACAGTAACGTCAATACAGTCATAAATGCGGGCGAATATAAGGTTGTCGCAACTATAACTTTAAAAGATACTGCAAATTACGAACTTGTCGATAGTACGGGCGAGAGCGGCAGAAGAGAGACGGCAATTACTATTGAAAAAGCAAGCTATGACGTTACAAATCTGAAATTCGAGGACGTTGAACAGACTTATACGGGTGAAGAGTTTACTATCGAGGTTTCGGGGCTTCCCGAAGGCGTAACGGTTAGTTACTGGAACGCAGATAAGACAAGTAGCGATTATAACGCTCACACGAACGCCAATGAAGAGGGTTACGTGGTTTACGCCGTATTTGTGGGTGATAGCAACCACGAAGCCATTGCGGAGAGGACCGCTAAACTTATTATTAAAAAGGCTGCGCACAATCTGTCAGCCATTACTTTCGCCAAAGAGCAGTACGAATTCGACTATAACGGCAACGCGCACGAGGTTACGCTTTCGTCGAATTTGCTTTCGGGCGTCAGTGTTGTTTACGCATATTCAAAGAACGGTGTGGCTATCGAAGGTAAGCCTGTTGACGCGGGAACTTACACGTTGACGGCAACCGTGACCAAGGCTGCGGACGATAACCATAACGCAACGACGGCGACGGTTACAACTACTATTGTTATAAAAGCAGTTAAATACGCCTTTAACGGAATAACGCTGACGGGCAAGGAAGTAACTTATACAGGAGACGAATTTGCCGTTGAGTTCGGCGAGCTCCCCGAGGACGTTGAAATTGTCGGCTATTACAAGGCGGATTCGGGCAAGCTTGACGGCTATGACCCGGCGGTTGCTAATTATAACAGACAAACCAACGCAGGTACGTACGAAATAGTTGCAGTGTTGCGTTATAACGCGCCCGCAGGTTCAAACTACTTAACTACAACTAAGGCATTTGAGGTTACACTTAAAATCAACAAGGCGGACTACGATTTCAGCAGAATTACTTTCAGCAATGATGAAAAGACTTTCAACGCGTCGTATTATGAGCTCAACGTTGCGGGTATTCCCGATAACGGATTGTTCACGGTTAAATATTACAGAGCCGATAACTCGTCGGGCGGCTATGCGGAAGATACGTTGGGTTATAACAGTCAGAAAAATGCGGGAACGTATGTAATTTATGCTCTGATAACGTTTGCGGGAAATGAAAATTATTCGGCGGCAACAATTTCAAGAACGGCTACTCTCAAAATCAACAAAGCGAACTACGATTTCAGTGATATGGGCTTTGTTCAGAGTCAATTTAACTTCGTTTACGACGGGAGGGAGCATTCAGCCAATCTTAATAATGTAAGCGGTTTGCCCGATTATGTTCAGGTTGAAACAACTTATACTAAGGACGGCTCAACCGTTGCGGAATGCGTTAACGCCGGTACGTATACTGTATCAGTCGTGTTCATCTGTGAGGGAAGCGACAACTATAAATATACTGTTTCCGATACTATAAAGGCTACGATTGTTATAGCTAAGGCAAGCTATGACCTCAGCGGAATTAAGATGGACGACGCGTCGTTTTTGTTCAACGGCGAGGAGCGCAGTATAGCGGTTTACGGTCCAATGCCCAAAGGCGCTACTATTGTTTACAGGAATGAAGACGGAAGCATAACAAGCGGTTACAACAGGCAGACAAATGCGGGTATTTATAAGGTTTATGCGGTAATTACCTGCGCCGGTGACGAAAATCACGAAGAGACTACAAGGACTATTTATGCAACGTTGACGATTAAATCTTCTCAGATTGATATAACGATAACGGGAGATGGCAGTAAAGGTGACGAGGTTGATATTTCTTCCGAAAACGGTTTTGACCCCGACTTGAAGATCTACGTTAACATTCTTGACGAGAAAGATTATGCCAAATATTCCTCTGCGGTAAATTCCGACAATATAGAAGTTATTTATGAGGTCATACTTAAACGCGGCGACGAAATTGTTCAGCCGACGTCAGACGTAATAATAAAACTTCTCATTCCCGAAACCCTTTCGGATAACGGATTTAAGATTTATCAGATGGTCGACGGAAAGGCGCAGGAAGTGCAGTTTACGATAAAAGACGGCTACGCTATTATTGTATCGGATACGCTCAGTGAATTCATATTTGTTAAGGAAGCTTCAACTCTGGTCGTTTACATAATTGTGCTCGGTGTTGTGAGCGGATTGCTCGCTGTTGCCTTGGTTGCGCAGGTTATAAGCAGAAAAAAGAAGAATAGCAAAAGCGGAACTTCGCCCGACAACACTCCCGACAATTCGGGTGACGACGCAAAGAAAGGCGAAGGAGAAAAAAAGTCAGGCGGGGAAAAATTAGCGTCTGTTGCGCCGCTGTTTTTAGCGGCGGCGTACCCTGCGGGGCAATTATACGGCGTAATCGGCTTGTCTTGTCTTGCGCTTGTGCTTCTTGTTGCCAACATTATCTATTTTGCCGTTGGGAAAAAGAAGAGTAACAAAGCTGAACAGATTTCCGAACAGCATGAACAGAAAGAACAGCAAGTTACAAACATTATTAACGTTACCAATATTTATAATTTGCAAAATGAATCTGCTAAGCAGGATGAAAAGCCTGAGCAAAATGGCAGAGTTATTGATTTGGACGACGAGTCTATGCAAACGCTTGCTATTGCCGAGACGGCGGAAGAGGTGGTTGAAGAAGAACCCGAGCCCGAGCCTGAGCCTGAACCCGAGCCCGAGCCTGAACCCGAGCCCGAGCCCGAGCCCGAACCCGAGCCTGAGGATGAAGAAGAGGATGATCTTGAAGAGGAAGAACCTGAGGAAGAGGGTGATAACGAGGAGTCACTTCCCCTGTCGGAATCAGATGACGAGGCTTTCGGAATATTAATCGGTAAAGACGAAAGCGTGGGGCTTGCGATAGTTGTACGGTATAAAAAATCGTTTACGGCAAAACTTATTCAATCTTCGGACGATGTTAAAGGTTATTACACCGAATTAAAAAATGAGGTTTTAAGTTACGAAAAGACCAGGAGCCGAGTTTCTTGGAACTATGACAGCATAAATGCGGGCAGAGCTCAGTTCGCAAAATTTGTAATACGCGGCAAGACGCTCTGTATGTATCTTGCGCTTGACCCCGACGAATATGAGGGAACAAAGTATAAAGTTGTTCGGTCCTTTGCAAAAAGATATGCCGAAGTGCCGTGCCTGTATCGTATCAAGAATACCCGCAGACTTAAATATGCGGTAGACCTTATAAAAGCCGCCGCCGAAAAAGCGGGATTAACTGCAGGTGAAAATGCGGGCGTAGATTATTATCAGCCTTACGATACAACGGAATCGCTTGTACAGCGCGAATTAATTAAAGAGCTTGTTTCTAAAGAAGATTATGAGGCGTTTATGCGTAAGTACAGCCGACGTCAAGTTGACAAGAACCGTCGTGAATTTATCTCCGCGGCTGAGGTCAATAGCATTATTGACGACGAGGTGGCTATGTCCCTTGTCGAAAATGTTGAAGACGCAACGGTTCCCAAGCTTTCCAAGAGCGGTAAAAAAGGTATAATTAACGTTGACACGCTTTCAGCAAACTTCGAGAAGAATGAAATTGTCAATATCGAAACGCTTAAAGAAAAACAGTTAATTCCCGCTTCTGTTGGTTATATTAAGGTGCTTGCCCGCGGATCGCTTTCAAAGCCTTTGATTGTAGAAGCGCAGGATTTTTCGCTTGAAGCAATAAAAATGATTGCCTTGACGGGCGGAAAAGTCAAAAAAGTTTAATTATTTAATAATTTAATAAAACGGTCGCTTGTGTTGCAAGCGGCTGTTTTGTTGTGTCGGGCAAAATATTTATACAGACTTGTGTCGTCGCATAAGGCGTTCAGCGACTATTAGGGCGCGTAACTTATCGTATGTCTTTTTAATGCCCTGTTTCAAAAAACGCCAATTTAAAATCGGCAGGGAAATATATTGTATATAAACTGTCGCATTATGGACGGATATTTATGTCTCGATTTAAGCCGTTCCGACGGAGAAGATTGTCCCGTCGTATGGTTGGAATACGGCGGCTTTTGGGAAGAAAACGGTTATTTCGATTTGGAAGGGGTTCTTCACGGTGAGATTTTTGCCCCCGATTTCAAAACTTTTATCGACTGGTATTTTTGCGGGGTGTTGGAAGACGAATACGAAAAAGCAAATCGCGTGAAAGTCAACCGTGAATTTTATAAAAACTGGCTAAAAAAGAATTTTTCATAACATAAAGGAAAATAACAATATGTCCGAA
>OFFL01000245.1_pt1 | contig 63621 bp, 59 predicted proteins | sample 1521391 | NCBI WGS metagenome assembly OFFL01 (sample SAMEA3504082, study PRJEB24116) | mouse gut metagenome | biome: mouse gut; feature: mouse-associated habitat; material: faeces | place: Denmark | collected 2011
CAATCTATGTCTCTCTTTTTCTTATCTGAATTTGCGCAACTTATTATACCTTATCCACACACTGTGCCGGAAAAATAATACAGAGGTGTATGTATGAAAGCGAATAAAAACATGAAGGACAGTGTATTTTCTGCCTATTTCAGTGAAGAACCAGCTAGATTGGTGGAATTGTTCAATGCATTGGAGGGGACAGATTATCCGTTGGATACACCGGTGGAGATCAATACCTTACAGGATGTTTTGTGGATGGACCGTATTAATGATCTTTCCTTTGTGCTGAACGACCAGTTGTTGATACTTTTGGAGCATCAGTCTACAGTGAATCACAATATGGCGCTGCGTTCGTTGCTCTACTGTGCAAGATTGTACGAAAAACTCCTGCCCAAGGGAGCGATTTATCGAACCATGCAGATGAAATTGCCCAATCCTAAATTGATAGTACTTTACAATGGTACAGAACCGTGTCCGGAGCATTATACGGAATATCTGTCGGATGCATTTTGGGAAGGGGAAGAAAATCCCATGGTAAATGTGAGAGTAGAGGTATATAATATAAATTATACAGAGAGTGGGGAAATACAAGCGGCGGTTATTGAGCGCAGTCAGAGTCTGAAGGAGTATAGTCAGTTTATTCATCAAGTACAGCGGAGGAAGGAGAGCGGAATCGCGGCGGAAGCAGCCTTGAAGGATGCGATAGAGTATTGTGTGCAGCATGGAATCTTATGCGAGTTTCTGGAGAAACACGGAAGTGAGGTGCGGAATATGTTATATACAGAATGGAATCTGGAAGATGCTTGTGAGATTCTAAGAGAAGAATCTCTGGCACGTGGTAGGCAGGAAGGGATAGAAAAAGCGGTTCGTGTTCTGAAGGGCGTATTGCCGCCGGAAGTAATCGCAGAAAGATTTGAATTGCCGTTGGAAGATGTATTGCGTATTTTGGCGGTATAGGTGAAGGCATTTTGATTTATGGGAGCTAGGACACAATTTCACCAGATGGACGGTAATTTGGATACTGGTCAAGCACAGAACCAAAATTGAAACTGCCTAGTAAACAATTGTAAAAATGGACAGTGCAAAATATTATCTGTGAAAAAAATTTGTAATCGTATAAAGAGATAAAGTAAGACAAAAAAAGCTCGCCGTGGCGAGCTTTTTTTGTTGCGCATTGTAATGTTTGTCACTTGCAATGAACATTTTAGTGAAATTGTATCACAATAATTCTGTTTCAAAATTTTCAAAAATGTTTCACGTGAAACATTTGCAAATTTTTTGATTCGTTGTGATTTTCAGAAAAAGATTATACATCTAATTTCATATCGCCGTCTTTAATCCATCCTTTTTTGCGCATAAACTCGGACACGGCCAAAGCAATTATGCCGGGCAGGACAAAATGCATTAGAATAATCTGGAACAATACAACGCCTGTTGGCATGGAGGCGCTCATAGTCTGGAAGGTCATAATTTGTCCTACCAATCCACAGCTGCCCATACCAGATCCGGTTGCATTGCTGGTCATACCGAATACCATGGTAGACACAGGGCCTAAAATTGCACTGGCTACAATAGCGGGAATCCAAATGACAGGTTTGCGCACAATATTGCCTATTTGCAGCATACTGGTACCCAAACCTTGCGCCAGCAAGCCGCCCAATTTATTTTCACGATAGCTGGCAACTGCGAAGCCTACCATGTTGCAGCAGCAGCCCACTACAGCAGCGCCGGCGGCAATCCCATTCAAATCTAATATCACGCCTAATGCAGCGGAGCTGATGGGTAAGGTGAGAATGATGCCCATCAATACAGAAACAATAATTCCCATCAGGAATGGCTGTTGTACGGTACCCCAGTTGATAAGAGAACCAAGCCATACCATAAAGGCGGAAATAGGAGGACCTAAAATTAATCCTACAGCTGAGCCGGAAACAATCGCACAGAATGGTGTCAATAAAATATCTATGCTTGTTTTACCGGAGACAAGATGTCCAATTTCGATGGCGATGTAGGCAGCGATAAATGCACCTAACGGTTCTCCAGGACCGGCCAGATGAATCACACCGTCGACTAAAACAGTGCCTGCTAATATTTTAGAAGCAAATGCGCCTACCATACCAGCAACGGCAGCAGAAAGCACAACAAGAGGCGGCTCCTTAAAACGATAAGCTACACCGCAGCCAATTCCTGCGCCGGTAACCGCTGCCGCAACTTTCCCAATAAGAAAAAGATAAGTACCAACCTGACCACCAATCAGATTCCCAATTTGTTGAATAATGGTGCCGATAAGCAGTGTAGCAAACAGGCCGGTGGCCATGCCGCTTAAACCGTCTATGAACACTTTGTTCAACCATTTTTTGAAGACTTCCAAGAAAAAAACCCCCTTGACAGAATTGTCAGTAAAAGATATATCATTATATACACAAAGTATGGAAAATAACAAGAGGGAGGGGATTTATTTGAGTCAATCTGTCAATACAATTTACTTATTACATAAATATATACAGCTGTCAATAAAAGCAGACAACTTTTGTATTGATGCGACTGCTGGAAAAGGTAAAGACACAGTATTTCTGGCAAATTTAGTTGGAGAGAAGGGTCATGTGTTGGCTATGGATGTGCAGCCTGCTGCATTGGAGGCTACAGAAAAGCTACTGCAACAGCGCAATTTGCTGCAGAGAGTGGAACTGATATTAGATGGACATGAACATTTAAGCCGTTATGCAGAAGCGGGCACAGTGGACTGCATTATGTTTAATTTGGGTTATCTGCCTGGCGGAGATCACAGAATAGCTACCAAGCCGGAAACTACCATTGCGGCGTTGGAGCAGGGACTGCAGCTGTTAAAGCCGTCAGGTATCATTTCTTTAGCCATTTATCATGGAGGAGATACTGGTTTTGTGGAGAGAGATGCCGTTTTGAGCTGGTTAAAGCAATTGGACTGTAAGCAGTATACAGTTTTGCTGACGGACTTTTATAATCGACCCAACTATCCGCCACTGGCTGCGATTATTATTAAGGAGGAGATTTGAAAATAATTAAGATGTTTTACAGAAATTATTTTATGAATTTGTATAAATTTTAATAGAGTATTTATGAGAAATTGATGGATAAAAATACAATATTATGCCTTGCAATATGATTACAAATTGAGTAAAATAGGAACAAGTCGCATTTTATGTGGCATTAGAATTTTGTAAGGATGGAAGGATGATTTTACATGAAAAAGCAAAGTAAATGGATGAAAGGGATTGCTGTAGCGGCAATTGCTGCAATGTCAATGGGAATGTTGGCAGGCTGCGGCGGCAATACAGGAAATAAGCAGGGAGAAGCGGACGGTCAGACTTATAAAATCGGCGTAGTACAGTTGATGCAGCACGGCGCATTGGACCAGGCGAACCAAGGTATGATTGACGGTTTGAAAGATAACGGTTTTGAGGAAGGCAAAAACTTGGAAATTGACCAGCAGAATGCACAGGGAGATCAGAGTAATTTACAGAGTATTTCCCAGCAATTTGTATCTAATGAAGTAGATTTGATTTTAGCAATTGCGACACCGGCAGCACAGGTAATGGCATCTGCTACTGAAGAAATCCCTATCGTAGGGACTGCCATTACAAGCTATGTGGATGCAGGACTGGTACAGAGCGATGAAGCACCGGGTACCAATGTAACCGGTACCAGTGACATGAATCCTGTGGAAGCACAGATTAATCTGTTATTACAGTTGGTCCCTGATGCGAAAACTGTAGGTACCATTTATACTGCCAGTGAGAAAAATTCTGAGGTACAGGTAGATATTTTGAAATCTGTTTGCGAAGCAAAAGGATTGACTGTAGAAGAAAGAACTATTTCCAGTGTAAATGATATTCAGCAGGCAGCACAGAGCCTGGTAAATGAAGTAGACGTATTATGGCTGCCTACCGATAATAATGTGGCATCTGCTATGCCTCAAGTAGTAGGCGTGACTGATGAAGCAGGTTTGGCTACTATTTGCGGGGAAGAGTCCATGGTAAGAGCTGGCGGTACAGCCACATATGGTTTCAGCTATTACAAGCTTGGCTACAATGCTGGTGTGATGGCTGCTCAGATTTTGAAGGGTGAGAGTGTACCAGCTGAAATGCCGATTGGTTATATGCCGGAAGAAGATTGTGTGGCAATTGTGAATACCGATGCATTGACTGCTTTAAATTTGGAAGCACCGGCTGAACTGATGGAAAATGCTACCCAGGTAACTACTGGTTCTACAGCGGAATAATTTGTAAATTAGATGCTGCGGCATCTTGTTTAGCACAGTGAATTTGACTGTCGGTTTACTGTGCAAAATAAATCAGGCAGAGATTTTTGTAGAATGGAAGGATGATTCGCATGAGAAAACAAAGTAAATGGACGAAGGGTATTGCTATGGCAGCTATCGCTGCGATGTCTGTAGCAATGCTGGCAGGTTGCGGCAGCAACGCAGAGCAGAACGGAAGCAAGCAGGATGTATCAGATGGACAGACCTATAAAGTCGGTGTGGTGCAGTTGATGCAGCACGGCGCATTGGATCAGGCCAATCAGGGCATGATTGATGGTTTGAAAGATAATGGTTTTGAGGAAGGAAAAAATCTGAAGATTGACCAGCAAAATGCCCAGGGAGATCAGAGTAATTTGCAGACTATTGCGCAGCAATTTATATCCAATGAAGTGGATATCATTCTGGCAATCGCAACACCAGCAGCACAGGTAATGGCCTCTTCAACTGCGGATATTCCAATAGTAGGAACTGCAATTACCAGCTTTGAACAGGCAAAATTGGTGGAAAGTGATGAAGCGCCGGGTACCAATGTAACAGGAACGCATGATATGAGCCCAATTGCAGAACAGATTGATTTACTGCTGCAGGTGGTGCCAGATGCCAAAACAGTTGGTACTATTTATACCTCCAGTGAAAAAAATTCCGAAGTGCAGGTAGCCATTTTGGAAGAGGTAGCTGCGGAAAAAGGGCTTACTGTAGAGAAAAGAACCATTTCTAGTGTAAATGATATCCAACAGGCTGCACAGAGTTTAGTAGGTGAGGTAGATGCAATTTGGCTGCCCACAGACAATAATGTGGCGTCTGCTATGCCGCAGGTAGTTGGTGTAACCGATGAAGCAAAAATTGTGACTGTATGCGGGGAAGAATCTATGGTATACGCAGGCGGTACTATTACCTATGGTATCAATTTCTATAAAATTGGTTATGATGCTGGTGTGATGGCTGCACAGATTCTGAAAGGAGAAAGTGTTCCGGCTGAGATGCCTATTCAAGGGCCAAAACAGGAAGATTTGAAATTAGTAATCAATCCTGTTTCTGTAGAAAATATTGGTATTGAAATTCCTTCTGAGTTGATGGAACAAGCGACGTTAACCACAGAACAGTCAGAATAATAATTTTTGTAAGATAAATATATAATTTAAAAAGCTGCTGTAAGATGCATGAGATTTGCATTTGCAGTAGCTTTTTTATATTAAGCTTCTTTTATGACAGGGAAAAGATAAATTTGTATTGAATTTTAAATGAATACGGGATACAATATAAGGAAACATAAGAAATTTATATATAATATGAAAATTTGTAAATTAGGTGCTTTGGCATCTTATTTAGCGCAGCGGGTTTGACTGTCAATCTGCTGTGCAGAATATATAAGACAGAAAATTATGTAGAATGGAAGGATGATTAAGCGTGAAAAAACAAAGCAAATGGATGAAGGGTGTTGCCATAGCGGCCATTGCAGCAATGTCAATGGGAATGCTGACAGGCTGCGGCGGCGACAAAAATCAGGACGGCGAAAAACAAACAGAGGACAAAGTCTATAAAATTGGCGTGGTGCAGCTGATGCAGCATGGGGCGCTAGATCAGGCCAATCAGGGTATGATTGACGGTCTGAGAGACAACGGCTATGAGGAAGGAAAAAATCTGAAAATTGACCAACAGAATGCCCAAGGCGATCAGAGCAATTTGCAGACCATTGCGCAGCAATTTTTGTCCAATGAAGTGGATATGATTTTTGCGATCGCTACACCAGCAGCGCAGGTGATGGCATCTGCTACAGAAGATATTCCGATTATTGGAACTGCCATTACCAGCTTTGAACAGGCAAATTTAGTACAAAGTGATGAAGCGCCGGGTACCAATGTAACCGGAACAAACGATATGACGCCGGTAGCAGAACAGATTGATTTGTTATTACAGGTAGTTCCAGATGCAAAAAAAATCGGCACCATCTATACCTCCAGTGAAAAAAATTCTGAAGTACAGGTAGGAATTTTGGAAGAGGTCGCTGCGGAAAAAGGTCTTACTATTGTGAAAAGAACAATTTCCAGCGTAAATGATATTCAACAGGCTGCACAGAGCTTAATAGGTGAAGTAGATGCAGTTTGGCTGCCTACTGACAACAATGTGGCATCTGCTATGCCGCAGGTAGTAAGCGTAACCGATGAAGCAGGGCTTGTGACATTGGGCGGGGAAGAATCTCAGGTGTTGGCAGGCGCTACATTGACCTATGGTATTAATTTTTACCAGATTGGTTATGATGCCGGCGTGATGGCTGCGCAGATTTTGGATGGCGAAAGCGTACCGGCGGAAATGCCTATTCAGGATCCGTCTGAATTAAAATTGGTAATTAATACTGATGCAGTAGAAAATATCGGTATTACCATACCGCAGGAATTGTTGGATCAGGCAGAAATGGTTACAACACAGTCCAACTAAGATAAGTATAAAAAATCTCCTTGATATAAAAATATATATACAAGGGGATTTTTTATGGGAAAAATAAGGTATAATAAGGTATTTCCATTGCAAAAAATCAATGCTTGAGATAAAATAGGAATAGATTGCATTTGTAGGATGGTTGAAAGGAGTTTTATTAATGAGTACAGGTTTGGTTTTATCCACAGTATGGCAGGGTTTGCTGTGGGGAATCCTTGCGCTGGGCGTATATATTACGTATCGCGTTTTGGATGTCGCAGATTTAACAGTAGAAGGCAGTTATCCATTGGGTGCTGCAGTAGCAGTTTCGTTTATTGCCGGCGGCGGTTCTCCAGTGATAGCGGTGGTGCTGGCTTTTCTGGCAGGGTCGGTTGCTGGTATTGTGACAGGTTTGTTGCATACAAAATTAAAAATTCCTGCATTATTAGCGGGAATTTTGACAATGATCGGGTTGTATTCCATTAACTTGCGTGTGATGGGCAACAAGTCAAACGTGTCCATTTTACGTATGGATACCATTTATACCTTCTTCGGCAATATGGGCTTTAATAAAAATGAAAGTATTTTAGTATGCGGGCTTATTTTTGTTGCAGTGATTATTATGTTTTTATATTGGTTTTTTGGTACGGAAATCGGTGCAGCGATTCGAGCCACAGGATGCAATAAACAGATGATTCGGGCACAGGGGATTGATACTGATGTGACGATTATTTTAGGTCTACTTATCAGTAATGGTATGGTTTCTATGGCCGGCGCTTTGATTGGTCAAAGCCAAGGTTTCGCAGATGCAGGTATGGGTACTGGGACCATCGTTATCGGTTTGGCATCGGTAATTATCGGGGAAGTGCTGTTTGGTACGCGAAATTTTATGAATTGGTTATTGGCCGTTGTGGGCGGTTCTATTGTATATCGTATTGTAATTGCCTTTGTATTAAAGCTGGGTATGAATCAAAATGACATGAAGTTGTTCACTGCTATTATTGTTGTGATTGCTTTAGCCATGCCTTTGCTTAAAGAAAAAATCAGCAAAGCAAGGGGGCGTGAAGAATGTTAGATGTAAAGGATATCAAAAAAACCTTTAATAAAGGAACAGTCAATGAAAAGAAGGCGCTGCAAGGATTAAGCCTGCATTTAAATGATGGTGATTTTGTTACCGTGATTGGCGGCAATGGCGCCGGAAAATCTACTATGCTGAATGCAATTGCTGGAGTATGGCCGGTAGATAGCGGTACTATCACCATTGATGATATTGATGTGACAAAACAGCCTGAATATAAAAGAGCAAAATATATCGGCCGTGTTTTCCAAGACCCAATGATGGGAACTGCTTCGAATATGCAGATTGAAGAAAATTTGGCCATCGCCAGCCGTCGGGGAAAATTTCCTGGTCTTTCTTGGAGTTCTAAGGCAAGCCAACGGGAAAAGTTCCGTGAAATGTTGGCAGAGTTAGATTTGGGTTTAGAAGATCGCTTAACCAGTAAAGTAGGTTTGCTGTCAGGTGGTCAGCGTCAGGCAGTTACATTGTTGATGGCTACTCTGAATAATCCAAAATTACTTCTGCTAGATGAACATACTGCGGCCTTAGACCCAAAAACAGCAGCAAAAGTATTGGCACTTACAGAAAAGATCGTAACAAGAGAGCATTTGACTACGTTGATGATTACCCATAATATGCGGGATGCTCTGCGTTACGGCAATCGTTTGATTATGCTTTATAATGGTAGAATTATCATTGATATATCCGGTCAGGAAAAACAAAGTCTGGATGTCTCCGACTTGCTGAAAATGTTTGAAAAAGCCAGCGGCGATGAGATGGTAAATGACCGTATGTTGTTAGGTTAGTGTCAAAAAAATATCTGAGTCCTTTTAAGAAAGATGTATTTGCACAACGTATTATAATTTCACTGCAAAAAACCGGAAGCTCTTTTTTGAGAATTTCCGGTTTTTTCTGCGCATTTTGAACAGCTGCACTTGAAAAATGAAGGAGATTCCTTTATATTTATAAATGAACAAAACAAGTCTAAAAATACAAAATATTGAAGGAGAAAACTCTCATGAAAAAGAAACATATCGCTTCGGTTCTTTTATCTGCATTTTTATTTACCAGTGTTGCAACGCCTGTTTTTGCTGATACACAGGTGAAGGTGACATTGCCGACTTTTAAGGTAACTTTGAATGGCACTGCAGTGGACAATAGCTACAGCCAGTATCCATTGATTGTGTACAAGGATATCACGTACTTTCCTATGACATACCATGGCGCACGCTTTTTGAATGTAAAGGCCAATTGGTATGACAGTACAAAGGTGCTGTTTGTGGGCAAGGCGGAGGAGAAGGAAGATGTATTGCAGTTAGAAAAAGCAGCCAGCAAAAATAAGTCTGCTTACACTGCCACCATTCCAACCTATCAGATAGCAGTGAATACGATTAGGGGTTCTGAATTTTTGGATAACAGCAAGGAGCCTTATCCGGTCTTAAATTTCCGTGGTGTGACCTATTTTCCGCTGACATGGCGGTTTGCAGTAGATGAGTTTGGCTGGGAATATAGCTTTGACAATACAAATGGTCTTGTAATTCACAGCAGTGAGATGTTCCGTCCGGTGTTGAATGACAGCCGTGTAGGCGTGACGTCTCCACAGAGAGGTGTAGGCAATACTTATTATTACTATGGCGATGATTATTATGTAGGATTTCCAAATAGCACTGTCAGCGATAATTATAAGTTAATCATTTGCAAGCGCGGCGAAGCAGAGCGGGAATATTCTTTGGAAGGGCAGCTGGCTACGGAAGATTTTTATTATTTTGACTCGCAGTATTATGTGATTGGCTTGCCGGGTAACGCAGATGCAGCTATAGAGCCGACGATAGAGGATAATGTATTTTCTATTTATTGCTGTCGTCAAAGCGATGGGCAAAATGTATTGATTAAGATAGATGTAACCAATGGAAAAGTAATTAGTGAGGAAATCGTATCGAGCGCATCATAATGTATTTTATTGCACAGGAAATGAAAAAAGATTGTATTTTGCTGAGCGTATCAGCAGGATACAATCTTTTTTATGACTTTTTTGTTGCAACAGCGATTAGCCCTGTTCAATAATTTTTACGGTCAATTCTACATGCACGTCAGGATGCAGCTTCACCAACGGACGATAGGTGCCCAGCGTTTTGATGTTTTCTTCCAGATTAATCTTCCGTTTATCAATTTTGATACCGGTAGATTTTTCCAGCTGTTCAGCAATTTCTTTGTTGGTGACAGCACCGAACAATTTTCCGCCAGTGCCGCATTTGGTCTGAATGGTAACAGTGGTTGTTTTTAATTTTTCACCTAATTCAATTGCTTCTGCCTTTTGCGCAGCTGCCTTGTCAGCACGGATTTTTTCCTGACGCTGTAATTCTTTCATATTTGCAGGGGTAGCTTCTACCGCCAATTTTTTTGTGAAAAGAAAATTGCGGGCATACCCTTCTTTTACTTCCAGTACCTGATCTTTTTTCCCAACCTTTGGTACATCTTGTAATAAAATAACTTTCATGATTCGTTCCTCCTATCCTTTATTTACTTTCTTATTATCCACCCTGAGCTTGCGGAAGTCAAACAATAAATCTGCCAACCCCAATAAAACACAAGCGAGTGCGAAACCGGTGAAGAAAAACATGACAAATACTACGCTCAGTACCTTCATTCCCGTAGATAGCTGTGAAAATTTAAACCAGAAGCTGCATAGAGACAAGCCGTCGATAAACAGCAGTACGCCGTAAATAATCATAAGGTTCAGCGTCAAAATGTCCAGCACGTTGATTTGGACGTAATCAGACAGCAGCCACAGTGCCCACACCACAATAAGTCCCCATACAGAAGCGGCAGGCAGACTCCACTTCTGGAAATTTTGAATGCGGGGAATGCGTATTTTCAGGCGTTTTAATATTTGCATCGTCAGAAAATATGTGATGATCGCCATGATCGCACGGGTAATGATAAGCATCGCCGGTAGGATGCGGACAACAAGCTGCAAGCTTTGCTGAATCAGTTCGGTAACTTGTGTTTTGCTCAATCCCTGCTGCATCATCATATCCATCATGCCGCTGGTTTGGTACATCTCCATCATATCAGCAGAATAATTGTCCAAATATGTGGAAATGGCTTCCGGCGTAAAACCGATTAATCCAATTGTGAGCAGCAGCATCATCAAAGCTGCAAATGCGGCAGTTGCCACACCGGCCTGAATCGTTTTGTTGCCGCTTTTTCTGTGATACAGCATGTAGCCGAACACCCATCCCAGCAGCATATACTGCAGACCTCCGGAGACGGCTGATAAAGGCCCCAGCAGCAACGCTGCCAGAAGCGTCGCCAAAATTGCGGACAGACCGCCGGAAAAGGAGCTATGGCGAACTGTTACAATCGTAATGGGAACACTGCAAAACAGTAAAACAAATATGCCTATGAAAGGCAAATTTCCAATCAACAGTAGAACGGTAGCTAATCCAGCCATGATGGCACCTTCCGTCATGCCACGGACTGTTAATTTATTGTTCAAAAGACTCACCTCATCAAAAAACATTATTCTGTTGCCTTTATTCTATTTTCATTTCGGTTTTACCTTGTTTTTGCATTAATTTTTCTCGCTGAAAATCAAACATAGCCTTACAGAGAAAACTGTGCTATAATAAAAAACAATTTCATAGGACATATAGTATAGAAATCAGGAGGGATGAAATTGAATTACGATAGAGTTTTAATCAAAAGAAATGTGAAAAAAATGTTGAAGGAAAATTGGCAGGCAGTGTTGTTTGTGGTGCTGCTGGTGTCTGCTGTCCAAATTGCCATAGAAATTGTGATGACACAAAACCAAATGGGCGGTGAATTTTTGGGCTTTATTGTGAAAATGCCTATTGATGTGGCGGTGTGCAGCTTCTTAATGTGGATGACAAAAAATCGTGAAGCGCGAACCAGCGATTTTTTTGAGCCCTTCAGCAGATTTTTTAAGTATGTTCTGGCCGGTGTATGGTATTGTCTGTGGATTTTTTTATGGTCCTTATTGCTGATCATACCGGGAATTGTCAAGGCTTACGCTTATATGATGTACCCTTATATTTTGGCTGATGATCCGGATGCCGATATCGTCGATGCGCTGCGCACCAGCAAAAAGATGACCAACGGTTATAAGGTAGATTTGTTCGCCTTGTCTTTGACTTTTTTTGGTTGGTATCTCTTGCTTTTTCTCATGATAATGGGTGTGACAATGTTGGTAGTAGGTCAGAGTCCTCTTGAACTTATGAATGAAGGTGTTTTAGATTTATTGCTGGACAGAGCCAGTGTGATTGCGGATATTGTGACAATCCCTTTTTCCGTGTTGTTGAGCTGCTATATCACAGGTGTATATTCTCAGGTGTTTGAATTGCTGAAAACAAAGGCTCTTGCTGATGGGGTATGCGCACCGGAAGAATTTGGCATGACAGGTGAAGACGCAGAAGCTTTTACCGATGAAAAACAATTGGGTGATATGGGCATACTATATCAGAATAATATTGAAGATGACAGCGATATTTACTATGAAAGTGTAGACGGTGAGATTTTGCCGGAAGTAGATGAAAAATCGGAAGACAAAGAAACAGGGCAAGGAGAAGATGACTGATGAGAGGAAATCGACAGAGTGCCAATGGAAAAGGTCTTTACATTTTTATTGCCCTGCTGATATTCTGTGTGGGGCTGGCCGTGGTCGCAACAGTTGGTAATGGACCTATTGCCACTGATTATATTGCTGTATTGGATATTGTGGGCACTATTTCTGAAAATGACGGTTACACCTACGATCAGCAATATTTGCTGGACAGTGTGGAGCAGATTATGGAGGACCATCATAATCAGGGTTTGATTCTGCATATAGATTCGCCGGGCGGTGCAGTGTATCAGATTGATGAATTGTATTTGAAGTTGATGGATTATAAGGAAATGACAGGACGGCCCGTTTATGCGGCCATTGAGAGTTATGCGGCTTCTGGCGGATATTACGAAGCCTGTGCTGCGGATAAGATTTATGCAAACCGCAATGCGATTACCGGTTCTATTGGTGTCATAATGGGAGAATTTGTTGATTTGAGCGGTTTACTGGATCGCTTGGGGGTAAATGTCAGCTATATTACGTCAGGAGCCAACAAATCAATGGGCAATTCTTATCAGCCTTTAACTGAGGAACAAAAAGCCATTTATCAATCCATCTGCAATGAGTATTATAACAGGTTTGTAAAAATTGTAGTGGAAGGAAGAAATCTGGATGAAGGAACTGTGCGTAAGCTAGCTGACGGAAGAATATACAGTGCCAGTCAGGCTTTGCAGCATGGTCTGATTGACGGGCTGGAATCCTTTGACGATACGGTATCGCGCATGACTGCTGATTTGGGATATGACAGTATTGATGTGCAATATTTTCAATACACTGCTTCCTATGGTTTGTTGGATTATATTTTAAGCAATAGTTTTGTACAGCAGTTTTTGGGCGGTCAGAAAACCCATGCAGTACAGGAACAAAAGCAGCCCCAGGTCATGATGTATTATGGCAATATGAATTAATTAAAATAAATTAAACATAACTCCAGATTTTCGTTGAAAAGTCTGGAGTTTTTTCTGTTGAAAAAGAAACTATAGCGTGTAATGTCTGTGTTTTACTCGGAATGATTAGTAGTTTATATAAGTTTCAAAAAATTTGAATAAAGAAATTGTGAAAAATGCAAAAAATTATCCTGCAAAAAAATTGCAAATGTTTCACGTGAAACATTTCAAAAAAGTTATACAATTTATGGAAATACAAAATATATTAGTATTGACAACCACATAAATATAAATTATAATATCAGTATATAATTAATAGAAATAATAAATATTTTTATAAATTCTGTGCAATATATTCATTGGTCACTATTTATGATGTTTTTTATCAAAATAAAGACAGAAGGGGGAATCAGGTCAATATAGCGAAGAATGATAAAAAACAGAATATACAATATTTTTAATTGTAGTTATGATTTTTCAAAAAGTGCAAATTGTGAAATTATATATAAAACTTCACGGGGGGAACAGTATGAATCAGAAAGCCAAAAAATATTTAAGTATTTTGTGTGTTTTTTTTATGTTGTGTTCATTGATGCCAACGGCAGCGTTTGCCGCAGATGAAGACAGCACATCCGCTCAGGCGATTGATTTGAGCAAATACAAAACCACGTCTTATTATTACAATGGTACAATTATCACAGCGGATGAGGAAAAAGGGGAAGACAATGACGGGAATCCTATCTATGCCAAATCTGTCATTGTAGGAGACGGACACATTGCGGCAGTTGCCTATACGGAAGAAGAAGCTGCGATTTTAGCTGACACAGTGCAGAAATATAATTGCCGCCGTGTGGATTTGAACGGCAAAACAATGATTCCTGCTTTTGTAGACCCGCACGGGCATATTGATATGGTGGGACAATATTTCAGTGCATCTCCGGCAAATGATATTATCAGTTTGGAAATGTTGGTAGAGCAGGGTAAAAAAGATTTCAATACATGGGTAAACGATCATACCTATGATGATGTCTATGGCACTATCGAGCCCGGCGGAAAATATTGGTTTGTAACCCATGGCTTTGATAATACTGCCTTTAAGACAAACAACTTTGATAAAGGCGAATATGCAATGCCTACAAAAGACATTCTGGATAAAATCTCTACGGAATATCCCATTATCTATATTCACGCCAGCAACCATCTGTGCGGCGTCAATTCATTGGGACTGAAGCTTTTGAGCGAAAAGATGGACACTTTAAAAACGGCAGCGCCGCAGCAATATGCTTATGTGAATCCAGAAGTAAACTGGGACAAAGATGAAAACGGCGAGTATACAGGTATTCTGCGGGAAGGTGGCTTTTATGCATTATACATGGTTGAACCAGTGCTGACCGACAATTCCCGTACCAGAATTGCTGATGCGGCAGGTACTTTGGCGAATGCTATGGATATCTATGCAGGCTATGGGCTTACTACTGCAGTAGCGGGTGGTGGTAAAAAAATGTCTGCTCTGATGGCACAGATCCCCAGAGCGGAACGTATTATTGATGTAGAAAATGTAGTGGGCTACGACAGCAAAGAATTGATGCAGGGATATACCAGCGCAGCAGCTCCTTATGATGGGAATAATCTGCGGCATCATTGCATCAAAATTTTCCTGGATGGTTCTCCGCAGGGGAAAACAGCTTGGTTTGCTGTAAACAGTAAGGACACCGTATCTGGCGGCGGCTACTATAAAGATGCAAACGAAGTATTGCTGGATGGCAAGGAACATGCTTGGTGGTATGGAGAAGCTGAAGGCAAAAAGGTAAATGAGGAAAAGTTGACAGAATATTTCGTGGATTGCATACAGTCCGGTTGGCAGTTCACCTGTCATGCGAATGGTACTGGCGGAATTCAGGAGTTTATCGACAGTTATCGGGATGCTTTGAAACATTGCGGTATTGATATTAATGACGCCAAAGCGATTGCAGAAGTACAGGAACGTATTCGTCCTGTTATCATTCATGGTCAGACAATCACATTGGAGCAGGTAGAAGAATGTAAGAAGTTAGGAATTAATATTTCCTTCTTTGTGGACCATGTATATTATTACGGCGATTATCATCTCTGCTCCACATTAGGGCCGGAGCGCGGTCAGTTGATAAGTCCGATGGCAGACGCTATGGAAGGCGATAAAATCATGGTTACGGTACATCAGGATGCGCCGATTTCTACACCGGATATGGTATTCTCTATCTATAACGCAGCTACCCGCATCACCAGAGATGGGCAGGCTATCGGCCGTGGCTCTGCCGACGGCAGCAGCGACAGTGATGCACGAATCACAGACTGGCAGAATAAAAAATATGATACCAGAGATGAACGAATCAGTGCTTATGAAGCATTAAAATGTGCAACCATCAACAGTGCTTGGCAGAACTTTGAAGAAAATCAGAAAGGCTCTATCAGCGTAGGAAAACAGGCTGATTTTGTAATCTTGAGTGTAAATATTTTGTCTGATGAATTTTTGGGAATGACTCCTATGGAGGCAAAAGCTGGCACCTTCGTTGAAAAAACCATCAATAATGGGAAAGTAATTTATCAGAAGTAAAACACATAAAAAGTAAAGTTTTATAAGATAGCAGCAGCTTGGTGAGATCACGAAAGCTGCTGCTTTTTGATTAGTATAAAACATATCATGACGCGACGCGATATGATGTTGAAGAATGGACAGTTGATTCCTGTTCCAGAGAAATGCTATAATGAGGTAAAACAGGTATTGGCGGATAGAATAAATTTGTAATTCGTCAAAATAAAAAAGAAAGGGGTTACATATGGTAGGCTTCAAGAAAGGGTTAGCGACATTTTTAGTCGCTGCAATGCTAACGACAACCATGCCGACAGGGGCAGTTTTTGCGCAGGAGAATGACGCAACCAGAGGAGAGGTTGTACAAATGCTTTTGACAGCGGCGGACGATTATCATCCCAATGTGCAGAAAACCGACATTATCAAGGGCTATGAGGATGGACAGCTGCACGAGGAAAAAACGGTTACACGGGCAGAGGCTTTGATTATGCTGAACCGCGCGTTTGGTGGGTTCCCAGAATTAAAGGGAAACACCCTGCGGCTGGCAATTCCCAAAGAGGATTTTTCAGATATCCCGAAATGGGCGGAAGCGGAACTGATGCCTGTATTTGACGCTGGAATTGTTGCAGGAACCGCGCCGGGGGTATTTTCTCCAGATGAGAATGTGACGACCGAGCAAATGGAGTTGTTTATTGACAGAGTATTCACGCTGTACAGTACAAATCCGAAGGACAGCTTCTATTCATCCGTGAACAAAAACGGGCTGGAAACTATGACAATCCGAAACGGTATGGCAGAGGCGGGAACCATTGCAGATGTGGATGATATGGTTGCCGCACAAATCACAGAGTTGATTGCAGAGACTGTAAACAGCAGTCCTAAACCCGGTTCGGCACAGGAAAAAATTAAAATTCTTTACGATACGATTATGGATATGGAAGCGCGGAACGCGGCAGGATATGATCCAATCAAAGCAGATCTTGCTGCTATCGACGCAATCGACAGCTTAAAGGATTTGGAAACAACAGAATTGCTGAATGGAACAGAGTTTGCGCTGGGGGAATTTTTGGGATTCGGAGTTGGCATTGACGCACTGGACAGCAGTGTTTATTCCATGAATTTTCTTACCGTGTCTGCTCCATTGTCACAACAGGCATATATCGGCGAAAATGATACGCAAAAGCAGGCGTATTTGAAATATCTGAAAACGCTCCTGATGCTGTGCGGCTGGGACGAGACACAGGCTGTCCGGGACGCGCAGGCGGTGTTTGATTTTGAGGCAAAGTTGTCCGCAGCGGCTTTGCCGCCGGCGTACCAGTATGATTTGGATAAAATTTATAATGTGTACAGCTATGAGGATTTGTGTAAGGCGTTTCCGACAGTAGACATCAACACTGTTTATGAAAAGATAGGCTACAAGCCAACGGATACTGTGATTGTCGGAGATGTGGGGCTGATGAAGTGTGTATCTGGACTTCTGACGGAAGAGAATCTGGATATTCTTAAGCTATATTTGAAATCAAGCATCATACGATACAGCGCGGAAAGATTGAGTCAGGATTTTTGTGAGGCAAAAGCCACTTATATGCAGGAAGCTTATGGAATTTCAGGTTCTGTTTCCCTTGAAACGAAAGCAGCTTTCGTTGTTTCGGAAAATTTATACGATTATGTCGGAGAGGCATATGCGGAAAAATATTTCACAGAGCAGATGAATGAAGATATCACCGGAATGATTCACGATTTTATTGCAGTATATAAAGAACGAATTCAAAATCTGACCTGGATGAGCGATGCGACTAAGGAAAAAGCCATCTTGAAGTTGGATAATATGCGTATTAATGTGGGTGCACCAGATTATGACGCCATTGAATCTGCTATGGACGGCGCACAGCTCAAAAGCGTGGCCGACGGTGGCAGTTATTATGACAATATAATAGAAATCAGCAGAGCGAATGTACAGGGAGACGCTCGATTGTTTGGAACGCCGGTGGACAAAGAGCAGTGGATTACTACACCGCAAACAGTAAATGCATTTTATATGCCGTCATTTAATTCCATCAATTTCCCGGCAGCATTCCTGCAGGGAGAAATCTACAGCGAAGACGCGTCTTATGAGGAAAACCTCGGCGCAATCGGCACCGTTATTGCCCATGAAATCTCTCACGCGTTTGATTCCAGCGGCGCGCAGTATGACGAACAGGGCAATGCAGTGAATTGGTGGACAGAAGAAGACGCCGCAGCGTTTGACGCATTATGTCAGGAAACTGTCAAGTATTTTGACGGCCAGGAATCGGCGCCCGGGATCGCAATGGACGGTATGCTGACTTTGACTGAGAATATCGCAGATTTAGGCGCAGTTGTCTGTGCTACTTCCGTTGGAGAAAAGACAGAGGGCTTTGATTTTAAGAAATTTTATGAAAGCTATGCGAATCTGTGGCGTTCGACTGCATCAAGAGAATATATGCAGTATCTGAGTGAAATTGACACCCATAGTGCCAGTTGTGTGCGGGTAGACCGTGTGCTGCAGAGTACAGACAAATTCTATGAAGTGTTTGATATTGATGAAGAGGATGGGATGTATGTGCCGCCGGAGGAACGCGTGCGTATTTGGTAAAGAAAAAAGGAGGAAGCTTGATGAAAAAGAAATTGGTTTCGTTATGTTTACTGCTATGTGTGATGTTTTCCGCTTCCACTGTTTTTGCGGCGGACACGGAATATATCCCGCTTCGTGAAACCTTTGAGAATATGGGATGGACGGTATCATGGTTTGCTGAGACCCCAGAGAAGGTATTTGTCAATATCGGGGCTTATCAGCTTGTGTTTCAGGACGGCAGCAGTCGAGTTATTGTTGATGAGGGCGAATTTGATATCGGCAAAAAAGCTTACGTAGAGGACGGCGTGACCTACATCTTGGAGGACACCGTGGAGCTATGTGAAAGCTTATTTTTGTATCACAATGCCATTATTGACGCGTCGGTTGCAGAAGCGGACGAATTACAGCCGCTAAAGGCGATTGACACTTCTGCTGACAGCGTGCTTGTGTGCACATGGAATAAATATCCCGAAACTTATATAACAGGAACGGATATCACCATCAGCTATGGCGATGTGTGGGTGTTTACCGAGGAAGAGATTTACGCTTGGGGACAACAAAACGGCATGGCAGAGGATATGGAGCTTCGAATGGAGCAACTGATTGGATTACCGCCCCAGGACGGTAAAACACATTTTTCCGTTTTGCGGGTTGACCCTGCTGACCTCTACCGTCCGTCAAGAGATAACGAGATTGACGATGCTTTATCACAGCTCACTTTTCCTGAAAACGTAACAGAAGAATATAAGGCATGGTTTACAGAAAATGCTGAATATTCCTATAATCCGCACCGCTACCCATGGACAGGTCTGGGCTATACCTACGATTGGGCGGACAACGGCACAGAATACGGACTTTCTGAGTTTATTTTGAAAAATGGAGCAGAGGTCACAGTGGAAAAGACCTATACCAATGAAGAATTCTTTAAGTATATCACGACGTTGAAATAGTGTGATAGAAACGTGTATAGAAGCATGGGGAAAACAAAATAGCAGCAGGATTTCCGTCTGGTATCACCTATGTAGTGACTGAGAGAGGCAAATCAGAATGGTTATACTATTCAACGGTGCAGAAGGAACGATTGCAGGTGGAAATACTGCTGTGTTAGCATTTCGTAACTATATCAGACAAACGTCAAGCAGGAAATCAGCTCGATAATAAAAGGATGAAGTGATGAAAAAAACGCGGCGGCAAGATGGAGTTTTAAGGCACCATCTCGCTGCCGTTGTGTCTTTGCCCTATTTGATATTGCAATTTAGTTTAAAATTAAAAACGAAAATTTAAGAAAAATTTTACTTGCATAGAAAAAATCGCTGTGCTATAATAAACAAGTTATAGATATCCCTGCTCTGACAAAGTTAGAGCCATTAGTCCGGGGGGAGGAGGTGCACACGATGCGTGATTATGAATTACTGTATATCATTAAACCAGAAGTTGCTGAAGATGCAATCGACGGCATTGTAGAAAAATTCAATGGTATCCTGGTAAAAGAAGGCGCAGAGGTAGTTAATGTTGACAAATGGGGTAAACGTAAGTTGGCCTATGAAATCGACAAAAAGTATCGTGAAGGTTACTATGTATTAGTAAAATTCAACGGTCCGGCTGCCGCTGTAGACGAATGTGATCGTTTGATGAAAATTGATGACAACATTCTGCGTCAGTTAACAACAAAAGTCGGCGAATAATTTCTTAATGGAGAGCTTATTATGAACAAAGTTATGTTGATTGGTCGTCTGACTAGAGATCCCGAACTGCGTTATACCCAGTCCGGCACTGCTGTAGCAAGTTTCTCATTGGCTGTAGACCGCCGCTTCAGCAATCAAAACGGTGAACGGGAAGCGGATTTTATTAATTGCGTGGCTTGGAATAAGTCCGCTGAGTTTGTAGCGAATTATTTCCATAAGGGCAAGCAGATGGCTCTGGAAGGTCGTTTGCAGGTACGTAGCTATGAAGGAAACGACGGGCAAAGACGTTGGGTAACAGAAGTTGTAGCGGAACAGATTGAATTTGTCGGCTCTAAGAATGATAATAATTCTGGTGGCGGCAGACAGGATTATCAAAATACAAATCAAAATGCTGCGCCGACAGGCTCTAATTTGGGTCTGGGCGAAGAAATCGTATTTGATGATAATGACTTACCTTTCTAATGAAGGAGGAACCAGATCATGGCAAGACGTGAACGCAACCCAAGAAAAATGAAGAAAAAAGTTTGCGCTTTCTGTGTAGATAAAGCTGAAACGATTGATTATAAAGATGTTGTAAAGTTAAAGAAATACGTAACTGAAAGAGGTAAAATTCTGCCAAGACGTATTTCTGGCAACTGCGCAAAACATCAGAGAGCTCTGACTGTAGCAATCAAACGTGCCAGAGTAATGGCTTTATTACCTTACACAACTGAGTAAAATATATTTCCCTGTACTGATTTCGGTGCAGGGATTTTTTTGTGTAAAGTAAATTGTTATCAGGAAACAGTTGTGCAAGAAAAATAGCAGGTAGAGATATGGGCATAATTATAACCACGAAAGTCTGATTCTGGAATAGGGTACTGGACGTTTTTGCGGTGCAGACAAAAGAAAAAACGTTAACCGAGATAGTTAACGTTTTTCTGGAGCGGGCAAGGAGAATCGAACTCCCATATTCAGCTTGGGAAGCTGATGTTCTACCACTAAACTATGCCCGCACAAATTCTATAAAATATTATAGCATGATTTCTTCTAAAAGAAAAGAGAAAAATGAACAAAAAAAGCTAATGGGGGGAATCGAACCCCCGACCTACTGATTACGAATCAGTTGCTCTACCGACTGAGCTACATCAGCATAAAAGCTATCTCTATCCACATCTATTTATACAACTGATTTTGGCTTTTCTGGAATCAGCTGCAAAAATCAATTTGATATCCTTTATTATAGCATAGGCAAAAAAACACTGTCAAGCAGATGAATTTAAAATTTTGCTGAAAAACTATTGACCCTATCGAAAAACATTCGCTTTATCATTGACTATACGTCCAACAAAAATAAATTCCTTTGGATGGCAGCAATTTCTAAGATTACATTTTATGAATATTCAAGCAAAAACAGAGGCTCTAAGCCTCTGTCTATACATATGCCTGCTTATTGCTGAACAGCAATGTCAATAAAATGTTGTTTTTATTGCGCTGCTTTTAGTTTATTAATATCAATAGTATTGATATCTGTTCTTCTTTCTAATACGTCAATCCTTTTATCTAGCTTCATGATACTGTCATTGGCAGTGGCAATATTGTTATTGACCGTATTCACTACTTCCAGAACAGTAGCTAGATCTTGTTTTAGTTCAGATTGCCCTTGTTCTAGTTTGTCAACCTTTTGTTCCAATCTATTTTGTCCTTGCTTTAACTCGAAAACAACGTTAGTCATATTTTCCATGAGTAAAAGCATTCTATCTAATTTGTCATCAGCCATGCAAATACACCTCCAAAAATCATGCGAAAACGCAATTATTGTGCCGCTCTTAGTTTGGTGATATCATAGCTGTTTTGTTTTATAACTGTTTCCAGTTCCAAAACTTTATTGCCCAGCATGTCGAAATGTTCCTGTTCATTGTGTTGCATGATGTTGACTGCTTCCAAAACAGTAGCCAGATTTTGCTTTAGCTCATTTTGTCCCCGCTTTAATATTTCTTGCCCTTGTTGTAGTTCCTTTACGTCTTGTTGTAATCCCTTTACATCTTGTTGTAATCCTTTCACATCTAGTTGTAATTCATTTTGCCCCTGCTCTAATTTTTTTACGTTTTGGTGCAAGCCGGAAATATCACTTTTGATGTCTCTCAGTTCTGATAAAATTAGCATTAAAGTGTCGTTTGTGTCCATAGAAACATACCTCCATGTGTAATATATCTAATAATACGCTTTAGATATATTTTTTCTTTTTTTGTTTATAGAAAGTTTCTGTGACAATGAACGCTACGATGAAGTCTACAATTTGTTTTAAAATTGTTGCCGCAATTTATACCAATTTATTTGGTTAGAATAACAAGTTAATACAAATTCATTATAGCACAAAACATGGTTTTGTCATAGTCTTTTTTTAAGATCAACTGCGGAAGATAGAAAAATTTTAAGGGACTTTCAACTTTCTACGGTTCTTTTCCTTTTATCAACGTTTAAATAAGCACGATTACAGCAGATATTTGCTATTCGGAGTGTATATCGCCGGGTTTACATGATATAATGAAACACAGAGATTGTATCAAAAATGAGGGAGTTTATGGTTATGCAAAGAAACGGCGCCGCTGCCAGGCGAAAAGAATATTATCAAATTTTAGAGTTGTTGCAACAGAAAAAAATTCCGAAATCTTATCCGCAAGCAGATGAAAAGCAACAATTGCCTGAGGATTCATTGCAGCTTCGCAGTCAGATTTTAGGGTTGTGCGGCTATTGTCTGTTGTCATATGATTGGCTTGAACCTCTGGCACAATGGATTGGGGCTCGTAAATGTCTGGAAATTATGTGTGGTTCCGGTGCACTGTCGAAGGGTTTGCAGGATTGCGGCGTGGATATACGGGCAACGGATGATTACAGCTGGGACAAAGCACATTCTACTGCATGGTTTCGCAATACGTGGACACAGGTAGAACAATTAACGGCATTGCAGGCGATTGAGCGATATGGCGGGGAGTCGGAGTTGATTCTTTGTTCATGGCCTTTTGTAAACGATGATTGCTATGAGGCACTGCTGAAAATGCGGCAGGTAAATCCTGCGGCGCAAATGATTTTTATCGGCGAGTGGCGTGGCGGCACGGCCAGCAGCAAATTTTTTGATGCGGCAAAAATGGTAGAGTCAGACTCCTTTGCACATGCGGTTGCCAATTTTAAATGCATTTATGGGGTGCAGGACAGGCCTTATTTAGTGAAATAAAGATATAGACGATAGTAAAAACGATGCAGAAAGCTAAGTGTTCGAAAACTCTCACGGGGTCAGCTTTCTGCATCGTTTTTATTTTCCAAAATGTTTCACGTGAAACATTTGCAATTTTTTTATACTTTCTGCAAAAATGACAAATACGGAATTTGAGAAGAAAAAAGTTGACAAAAGTATGATATCGTACTATACTATCCTTCAAATATGTATGAAATCGTACAAATGGGGGATAAATATGGAATTTTTTGTAGATGCACAAATGAAACGATTTAATTTGTTGACCAAAGAAATTGATATAACATACCACGATGCTGCGCTTAAGTTAGGTATGTCTGACAGCGCCATGGTGATTCTTTATACAGTTTGTTCTTACGGCGGCGAATGCTTGCTCAGTGACATGACGTCTGGTGTCAGCAAGCAAACTATTAATTCTGCTTTACGCAAACTGGAGGCGGATGGTGTTGTTCGTTCAGAGGTGTTTGAGGGGAGAAAAAAGAAGGTGTACCTTACCGAAAAAGGACGGCGGCTCGCCAAGGATACGGTATATCGTGTCATCGAAATTGAAAATGAGATTTTTGCATCATGGTCTGATGAAGAAAAAAGAATTTATATTGAGTTGACGCAGCGGTACGTGGAGGTATTTAAAGAAAAAATAAAAAACATGTGATATGAAGCAGGCTGTTAGAAAAGAATATGTCTGAAAAATAGATATTGTCAATATAGTCCGAAAACTGTATTTTTTGTTTAGGAGGTAGATATTGTGATACAGCTTTCCGATCATTTTGAATATAAACGATTATTGCAATTTGCATTTCCGTCGGTGATTATGATGGTGTTTACATCTATTTACAGTGTGGTAGATGGATTTTTTGTTTCAAATTTTGTGGGAAAAACGCCCTTCGCTGCGGTGAACTTTATCATGCCGGTGCTGATGATTTTGGGCTCGATTGGTTTTATGTTCGGCTCTGGGGGCAGCGCGCTGGTTTCTAAAACTATGGGCGAGGGGAAACAGGAAAAAGCACGGCAGCTTTTTTCTCTATTTGTTTACAGTACAATGGTTTGCGGTGTTGTTCTTGCGGTTGTCAGCTTTTTTATTCTTCGCCCCTTGGCAGTGTTGATTGGGGCGGAAGGAGAGATGTTGGAGCAATGTGTGCTTTATGGGCAAATTCTGTTGCTGGCTCTGCCCTTTTATATGCTTCAATTTGAGTTTCAGAGTTTTTTTGTTGCGGCGGAAAAACCACAATGGGGGCTTGCGGTGACAGTTGCGTGCGGACTTACCAATATGGTCTTGGATGCATTGTTTATAGTAGTTTTTTCGTGGGGACTTGTGGGGGCTGCCGCCGCGACAGTGATGAGTCAGATGATCGGCGGTGTGATACCTGTGGTATATTTTTCTCGCCCCCGCACAAGCGTGCTCTGGCTGACAAAAACAGAACTGAATTGGAAAGCGCTGCGCAAGGCCTGCATCAATGGTTCTTCAGAATTGATGAGCAATATCTCAATTTCTGTTGTTAGTATGCTGTACAATTTTCAACTGCTGAAATATGCCGGTGAAAACGGTGTGGCTGCCTATGGTGTATTAATGTATGTGAATATGATTTTTCTTGCTGTGTTTATCGGCTATTCCACGGGCACGGCTCCCATCGTCAGCTATCATTACGGTGCAGGAAATCATGGGGAATTGAGAGGATTGCTGCAAAAAAGTTCCGTGATAATCGGAATCTTTGCAGTGATGATGTTTATGTTAGCGGAAGGCTGCGCAGGGCCGTTGGCCGAAATCTTTGTCAGCTATGATGTAGAACTGCTGGCAATGACCAAACGGGCATTTATGATTTACTCGTTTTCCTTTCTCTTTTCAGGAATTGCTATTTACGGCTCATCTTTTTTCACTGCGCTCAATGATGGAGTAACTTCGGCACTGATTTCGTTTTTGCGAAGTCTGGTCTTTGAAGTAGCTGCCATTCTCATCCTGCCGCTGATATTCAAGCTTGACGGCATCTGGCTGTCAGTTGTGGTGGCAGAGCTGACAGCGGCAATTATGACGATTTTGTTTCTCGCAGCAAAGAGAAATGTATATCAGTACTAAACGAAAAGGAGGCAGAACCGGTATTGGTTCTACCTCCTTTTCGTTTTATATAAATCCTGCGTCACTTTGTATGGATGTGAAAAGCTGGATGTAATCATTTTTTCTTTTTTTAAGAAAATGTACCGCTAGGTATGCAATGACAATGAATGCAATCACGTTACCCACAGCAGAGAGTGCGACGTGATAGTTAAATCCCATATTGTTTCACCTCTTCAGAAAAGTGCGTACTGTGTGCAGCTGCAGTTGCGTTTTTGAAGTATATTTCCCTTACTCCGGGCTGTCAGTGTGTACCATTGCGTTGTAGATGTCGCGCTTGCTCAAACCAGCTTCCCTGGCAGCCTGTTTCATAGCTTCTTTTGAAGAAAATCCCTCTGTTTCCAGTTGCGTTGTGCGGTTGATGGCCCAAGCTAAATCCCGTGTTTCTTGCAAGGCGGGTTCGGCGCCGTGCAGTAGCAGGACAAATTCGCCGCGGATGCCATGCTCTGAAAAGTGTGCCAGTACTTCCGACGGCGTACCTCGCACGATTTCCTCAAACTTCTTTGTCAATTCACGGGCAGCGGCCATATTTCTCTCTGGAAATACTTCCGTCATGGTTTCCAAGGTGTCCTGTAGACGATGGGGCGATTCATAAAAAATCATAGTGCGTTCTTCCTGAAGTAATTTCTGAAAGAATTGCAGCCGTTCTTTTTTGTGCCGGGGTACAAATCCCTCAAAGGTGAAACGGTCGGTAGGAAGTCCTGACAATACCAAACCGGTAACGGCAGCCACCGCACCGGGTAGCACAGTGAAGGGGATTCCTTCTGCCAGACATTGCTGTATTAAATCATAGCCAGGGTCGGAAATTCCCGGCATGCCGGCGTCAGAAACCAACGCTACCTGTTTGCCCTCTTTTAACTGTTGAATAATCACATCGCCTTTCACCATTTTGTTGTGCTCATAATAACTTGTGACGGGTTTGGAAATAGAAAAATGGTTAAGGAGCTGCAGTGTTTTGCGTGTATCTTCGCAGGCAATCAAATCTGCGGTTTTGAGCGTATCCAGCACACGCAATGTGATGTCCTGCAGATTGCCAATGGGTGTGGCGCATAAATATAATGTTCCGTAAGGCATGAAATACCTCCTGTGAAAATAGATAATGGCATTAAGTTGTCTGAAAATAAGCGAAAACTTCATCAGTGTAAGTGGATTTATCACTGGTGAGTTTATTGATGGATTGATATACAGCTAAGGGTGGCAATACAGTGAGCGTATTGCGCCCGGCTTTGATTGCGTCTAAAAGTACCAGGTTGGCTGGTTGCTGTATGGTTGGATGTACCATGCGCAGCTGTGCTGGCGCAAGATGATACTGTTGACAATAATATAAAATTTCCGGCAGTCGTTCTGCACGGTGAATCAGCGCAAAATGTCCCCGCGTTTTCAGACAGCGCACACTACACTGTATCAATTGCTCCAGCGTGCAGGCCACTTCGTGGCGCGCCAAGGCGATTTGCGGATTGGGACTTCGCTTGCTGCTTCCCAGTGGGAAAAAAGGCGGGTTGCTCACCACCCAATCATATTGCTGATAATATTGCGGCGGCATCTGGGTGAGGTCCTGCTGCAAGATGTGAATCTGTGCTTCTAGGCCGTTGTACTGTACAGAGCGCTGCGCCATCTGCGCGATTTCCGGCTGTAGTTCGACACCGTCAATCTGTAAATGTGGATGACGAGCTGCCAAAAGCAGCGGAATAATGGCTGACCCTGTTCCCAAATCCAACAAGCGTTGCGCTGTATCTGGTTGTATGAAATGCGCTAGCAGAACAGCGTCGATAGAAAATCGAAAGCCCTGCTTTTTTTGCAGGACTTTCAACTGCCGAATGCCCAGGTCGGCTACATCTTCATCGGGTAATAGATTAGTTGGTAACATTCTTCAGTACCTCCATACAGAAAAGACATCCGCCGTCATGCTCGCGGCCGAAATAGGCAGGACAAACGTGATAGCCTTCGTCGTAGAGTTGTTGTAATGCTTGTCTGCCTCCGTCTGTATCTTTATTCTCTGAGATAACAGGTGTGAGCTGTTGGCGCAGCCGTTGGTTTTCATCTTCCAGTTTTGCTACTTGTGTCTGCATTTCCTGTAATTGCGCAGAGAGCTGCTCAAATGTGTTTTGTATTACTGTCAGTTGTTCGCTTAAATTCATACAATCACCCGCGCTTTCCATAGTTGCTCAATCTTCCAACTTGTGCAAATCAAAAACGTTTCCGTCTTCGTCTATATCATCCAGTGCATCTAAATTTTTGACTTTGCAGCCGCATTTTCTATTTTCTACATAGACATCATTTTCATATTTTAAACAACAAAGCAGCCGTCCACAAATTCCAGATATTTTAGATGGGTTTAAGGACAAGCTTTGTTCCTTGGCCATTTTGATAGATACTGGTGCGAAATCACCCAAAAATGTATGGCAGCATAATTCTCGACCGCAAAAACCAATTCCTCCTAACATTTTTGCTTCATCTCGTACACCAATCTGCCGTAATTCAATGCGAGTACGAAATATAGTGGCTAGATCTTTTACCAGTTCGCGGAAGTCCACACGTCCATCAGCTGTAAAGAAAAAAATTACTTTGCTGTTATCAAATGTGTATTCCACATCAATAAGTTTCATAGGTAAATTGTGTTGTGCAATCTTTTCCAGACAAATATCAAATGCTTCTTTCTCACGAAAGGCGTTTTCTTCTACGCGTGCGTCGTCATCGTCATCGGCAATGCGGATAACTTTTTTCAATGGAGGAATGACTTCACTTTCATCTACTTCTTTTAAGCCTACCACAACATTGCCGTATTCAATGCCCCGTGCAGTTTCCACAATCACGTGGTCATTGGTGGTGATTGTAAGTTCACCGGGATCAAAATAATATATCTTACCAGCTTCCTTAAAACGGACGCCAATTACAGTTACGGACATAAAAAACCTCCTTAGGATTATGGGGAAAATATAGTCTTCGTCTTTAACAGTACGACCTCCAACACCAATCTGGGAGAAGCATTGCTTTCCAGCTGGGATATGGCGGTCTGAAAATATTGAAGTACCTGAAGCAGAGTTTGTGGCTCTTGTTGTTGTGCTTTCAGCTGCGCCAGATAGTCTTGGTTGACGAGTAATTCTAGCCGACCTGTAGTGCGCAGGATTAATAAATCATGGTACCATAGCTGTGCTAGTTCCAACAAGGAACGCACCATCTTTTTATTCTTATCCCATTGTTCACACCAAAGAATGATATCTGCCGGATTAAACTGTTCTAATTGGTTCAAAAGCCGGTAGAAATCCTGTCTTGCCGCAGCAATTTCCTCATTGGCAAGAAGAACTTCCGCTGTACTCACAGAACCCTGTGATAGTGCAGATGCTAAGCCGATTTGTGATTGCCGTTCAGGATGAAGCCGTTGTAAAATATCTTGAATGACGGCAGAAGGCAGGACGTTGAACTGCACTTGCTGACAGCGAGACAAAATGGTGATGGGTAAATTCTGTACCTGTGAAGTTACCAAAATAAATACAGTATTATCAGTAGGTTCTTCCAGTGTTTTCAACAGACAGTTGGCTGCTTGCTCCGTCATAAGATGAGCATCATTGATAATCGCAACTTTATAAGTGCTTTCGTAATTGCGCAGTGATATTTTGCTGAGCAAGTTGCGAATCTGCTCAATCTTGATGCTGTTTCCGTCAGGTTCCAGAAAAATAAGATCGGGATGGCTTCCACAGTCAATCTGAACGCAGGAGGCACACTGCCCGCAACTGGAAAAGGTCTGAGGATCTGCCGCTTCACAGTTTAGATATTGCGCCAGTGCCAGCGCGGTATTCTTTTTTCCTACTCCTTCTGGTCCTGTAAAAAGATAAGCATGAGCGATATGTTGGTTTTGAATCGCACGCTGCAAGATATGAATGGCTTTGTCCTGACCTTGAATATCTGAAAATCGCATAAGAAACTCCTGTAAAAAATCTTGAAATCATAAGTCGGAGAAGATAAAATCCTATATTTCATTTTAGCGTATAAAAGTAAAGAAATCAACCAGTGCCAAAACTTTTTATCTCAAAACAAACCGACCATGCAGTAATCATACATGGCCGGTTTTTATATTCATCGTTTATGGATAGGATGTCTTTGTCAAGATTTTTTGATAGTTTTGGTTTCAGTAATTGGAAATTGGCAGAAACCTGCATTTCCATGATGCTGGTTTTTTATTTTGTCTTAATTAATCTTTCTCTTCTTCCTCTTTTGTTTCCGCCAATAATTGCTCTCTGCATTGGCTCAACAGTGCTTTTTTATTGTCGGGCAGCTCCGGATATTGGGGATTGATTTCCTCCAATGTGTCTACAATGATTTGTGAAATGAGCAGACGGGCAAACCACTTTTTGTCGGCTGGCACAATATACCAGGGTGCTTTTTTGGTAGCGGTGGCTTTAATGGCGTCTTCATAGGCTTCCTGGTAGGCGTCCCAATACATACGCTCCTCGATATCGGACTGAGAGAATTTCCAATTTTTTTCTTCATCGTCAATCCGCTCTAAAAAGCGTTTTTTCTGTTCGTCTTTAGAGAGATGCAGAAAGATTTTTACGACACGAATCCCATTTTGATATAAATATTTTTCAAAGTGATTGATTTGCATATACCGTTGTTGAAAGAGCTCCCCGGTTTTACAGCGATCAGGCAACGGAAGATTTTTATATAGGCTGTGTACCTTCACGACCAGCACATCTTCATAGTAAGAGCGATTGAAAATACCGATATCTCCCCGACCGGGCAGTACTCGCCATGCACGCCATAAATAATCATGATCTAATTCCTCAGAGGTAGGCTGCTTAAAGTTGTGAACAATGACACCCTGCGGATTCATGCCGGATATGACATGCTTAATGGCGCCATCTTTGCCAGCGGCGTCCATAGCCTGAAAAATAATGAGCAATGCTTCTTTATTTTCTGCGTAAAGGCGATCCTGTAGCTGAGCCATACGGGCTTGATTAGCAGCCAACAATTCAATGGTTTCTTTTTTAGAAGTGAATTCCGCAGTATCTTTTGTATCATAATTTTGCAGGCTAAACTCTTCTTTTCCTTTAAAGCAATAATTCTTGATGTCCATAAAAGTGCCTCCGGATTGTTTAATAACGGTGGATGATGATTTCTTTTCCCAATTGCTGTAGTTGAGCAGTCAGTGTTTCAATTACTGTACTGCGCAAACGAATACCGGGCTTAATCTGTTCGTAAGCTTCGTTTACTTGTGTGCCAAAAAAAATCGTAATGCGATCAGCGGATAAAAGCTCCTGCAACAGCATTGTTGCACCGTTTATCGGCATAGATATGGTGCTGGAAGGGTTTTCTTTCAACAGCTTGCTGCAGTAATTCATCGTAATGATCCCTTCTGTAACTAGGTCAATGCCGTTGACGCGGGAAATGGGCGGAACTTCATCAGATAATTCACCGACGTCGGATGCCTCCAGCTCTCGGCCGCTTTCCCGGGCAAACACCTGGGCAGTCGTACCGCCACAGATTATTTTACGTCCTTTGGTCTTCAAAAATTCCTCCACCATAGTGGAATCATCTTTTTTGTCTATCGGTAAACCTGTGAGTATAACACATTCGCGTGCTTGCCGCATGTGAATGGCTACGGCTGTGGTATCATCGCCAGGTTCGTTGATGTAATAGCTCATACAGATACCGATGACCTGGTCGACTAAATCTTGTGCCGAATCCCTTAACGTGACATTTTCTTTCAAAGCTTTAACCAAACCAGAAGTTTGCAGACCCATAGGCAGAGTAAGTCCCAGCCCTGCTTCGGTCACGCCATCGCTGGTGATGAGCAAATAGTCACCTTCTTTTAATTGCAGTTGTGCGTGATTAATTTGTTTGCCCAACACATCTTCGCCAGTACGTTCCACTACCTCAACAAACCCATTGGAAATCAAGATGGGAGGCAGCCCGTCAAAATCAATGATTTCCACATGACCTTCGGGAGTAATCTTCAAAATAGAAAATGTAGAATAGGCTACGTTGCGTACGGAGCATACTGGCAGCGTACTGATAATTGTTTCTACAATATCTTGCAGAGGCACATGACTGCTAACCATTTTGGAGATAATTTTGGTGGTCAGATTGGAAAGAATATTGGCCTTTACGCCACTGCCCAGACCATCGGAAAGTACTACCACTGTCTCATCGGAATTGCGCACGATTTCTACAGAATCACCGCAGGTTACCTCTCCGTGTTTGATCAACTGGGTTTTGCCAACTTCACAAATTAGACTCATTGCTCCAGCTCCTTCTCCTGGCTGAACTGCTTGATGAGGTCAAGTAAAATAATTTTTGTGTCGGCAGTGGTTTCTCCCAACAGGCCCGCGATCTGCTGCGCCACAAACATTTGATTATTGATGACCTGTGTAGCTTTGCTCAGCGTTTCTTCCTTCATTTTTTCCAGTTCGGTACGTTTTTTCTCTTCTTCTGTGATGTCAGTAATGGTGGCCATATATAGATTTTGTGTCCCTTGCATACGCACTACATTTTGTCGTGTGACTAAATTGATGTCATCATAACGAACAATGAGATCCTTCATGCCGCGTCCTGTTTCTACTACTTTTTCAAAATCGCTGTGGTCGATATATTCAAAGACAGCGTTGCCTACCTGCAAATTGTATGCCTTGAACATATCACGGGCTGCCGGGTTGAATTCCTGAATGATAAAATCCTGGTCAAACACGATAATGCCACTGGGATTGCTGCGAATGGCTGTGTTGGCAGTAGATTCTGCACGGCTGCGCATATAGGTAAAACACATTTTTTCTTCAGCCTGTCCCCGTGCTACGGCTAAGGCCTTTTCATAGCAGCTGTCAAAGCCGCAGGCACCGCAGTTCATTACTTTTTTGTTATATTGTTTTAAGTGGGACAAAATCTCCCGTATACGGGCGGTTTCAACCTTCATCGGTTCTACATAACGGTTCTCAAAGGTACGGCTGATATCAGGCACTTGGGCAAAATGACGGATAGGTTTGTTGGCATATTGGTGATAATAGTTGTTGATTGCAATTTTTTTCTCCAAAATGCCCTTCTTCTCCAAACCAAAACCGCCGACACAGCCATTACGGCAACCGTCCAGTTCAATAAAGCGACTGCTGAAATTGTCCGTTTTTTCTAATTCTTTTAATGCTTCAATACAGGTGCTTAATCCGGATAAATATTGTACCTCATGAAGGGGCACAATACCCTGGTCTACCATGATTTGCATCAGATTTCCTGCCATTGCTAAAGGCGCTCCCAAAGGCTTATATTGGGTCAATTCCACATCAATTTCTGCCAGTGTTTCCATGCTGACCTTATGGCTGAAAATGAAATCCAAAGCTTGGTCCAATGTGAGCGTTAGGTCAATGTCATCGTTCTTGCCTACCAAGCTGAGACAGGGAGAAATATGAACCACTTTCACATCAGGGCCATATTTTTCTTTCAGCAGACGGGCATGAACCACTGCTTCATTTTCAATAGGTGCTAGGTGGTCCAGTAATTTGGGAAATTTTTGTTCAATTAGATTGACTATAATAGGGCAATGACTGGAAATAATATATTTATCAGTATTTTGCAATAAATTAGCATAAGTATCCAGGAACGGTTCTGCATTTACAGCCATTTCTTCAATGGCGTAAAAACCGATGTGTTTCAAACGTGCCCATAATTCCCTCTGGCTCCACTGATTAAAATGATTTACAAAAGTAGGAGGCAGACTCAAAATGACGCGATCGTTTTTCAAAAATTGCTCTAGTTTGGGAATTTGGTCGATAATACTTTTGGTATATTGTGGACATTCTTTGACGCAACGACCGCACAATACACATTGGTCTGTCATAATTTTTGCTTGACCGGTACGAAAACTGATGGCTTTTACATCGCAGTTGCGCAAACATCTGTAGCAGTCACGACAGTTGCCGGAGTTGTTGATGATAGGGAACATAACCTACTCCTCCTGTAAACATATTTTGATTAGTTCGGGGACATCGGCGACAGTTACATGTTTGTAGGTTTCGCCGTTTACACGGACAATGACGCCATCAGCGCATTGGCTCTGACAAAATGCACCGGTAAGTTCAAAAAGTACATCGCCGGATTTTTGCCGCTTTTCCAACTCTACCTGAAAAGCCTGTGCAATTAACGGCGCACCTTTTAAATGACAGGCACTGCCCATGCAAATTTGAATTATTTTATTCATATCGTAATCTCCTTTGAAATCAACTTTATAAATTAATTATACTTATTACTTTCATCTGCGACAAGGGGGAAATTCATTTTCCAGCCGTTTCCTAATGAAATGTTTGTTGCCATGGGTTATACTGACAAAGACGAAAACAAGGAGGAAAGCAAATGAAAAAACTGAAAACCTTGACGGTAGTCACAGCATTATCTCTTTGCTGTAGCCTTATGGCTGGTGGCGGGACAGCTCTTGCCGACACTTACAAAGTGAAAGCAGGCGATTCCCTGTACAGCATCGCCAGCAGCCATAAGATTACCGTGGAAGAACTGAAACAAGTAAATGGCCTGCAAAGTGAAAAAATATTGGTAGGTCAAACGTTGCAGATTCCCGAAAATTATGCAACACATCGGGTCAGCAGCGGAGAATCGCTGTATGTATTGGCACAGCGTTATGGCTGTAGTGTCAGCGATATAAAAAAGCTGAACGGTTTAAGCAGCGATGTCATTAAAGTGGGAAGCGTATTAAAAATTCCCGCAGAAACCCGTGCCTACAGTGACGGTTATACTACTCGTGTGACCTCATCTCGAGGTGGCGCTTATCAGCGTACCTATACCCAGGCTGAATGGGATATGCTGGCGCAGGTAGTATACGGAGAAGCGCGGGGTGAAGTTTACGATGGACAGGTGGCAGTAGCCGCTGTGGTGTTAAACCGTATTGAAGATGATGGGTTTCCTGATACCATGTATGGCGTTGTATTTCAGAAAAATGCCTTCACCTGTGTAAATGACGGCCAGTATTATCTACAGCCCAATCGTACTGCTTATGAAGCAGCATTGGAAGCTATGCAGGGAAATGACCCTACTGACGGTTGCCTGTATTACTGGAATCCTGTTACTGCGACAAGTAAGTGGATTTGGAGTAGAAGCATTGAAACACAGATAGGGAATCATGTTTTCGGCATGTAGCAGCGACGTATGCATTGCTTTCGTATAGCTGTGTTGTTCTCAAGTTTGCTTGTGTGTACAATCAGTGCACAATACTGTTGCAAAAATTCTTTTAGTTATGTATGAACCATACGCGGAAAGATGCAGATTTATAACTGCTCAATCAGAAGAAAGTTTTCTGTATCGTTTAAAATGAAATGGATATAAACAAAAGGAAACCTGAGCAAAAATGTGTTATGTGAAACATTTGCTCAGGTTTTTGTTTTGGTATTTTCTTTATGAGTTTTACTAAGAAAATTTTTCCTGTTTATCTGTTTTCATTTTTTCCGATATCCCAGATAGACAATGCCGTTTTCTTCTCGAGTAATAGGTTGATGACAGAAATATTGTCTTGCAGCAATGCAATCGCCGATAATGGTATCGGCGATTTTTTGATTATGCAAATCACCGCGCTGGGCTGATGTCCATTGGGTGTCGTCAAGCCGTGCTGCCACACGGATATTGAGGTGGGATTCTGCAGCTTTAGCCAGCATCAGCGGTGGTGTGGACAAACAGTCAAAGCCTACTGTTTCCAAGAGGCGACGAGATACGCAGTGGGGACCGTGAGATGGCGTGGCCAGACCGACGGAAGAAAACAAGCCTAATTTGCGGTTCAATTGTTCTCGGTAATACAACACAGCTTTGGCGGTTTCTGAGCGATAGCCGATATAGGGGTAACAGTTGGTAAGAGCCAAATCGCAGTCCTTATGTACGACGGCGCAGAGAAGGTCTTGCAGACAGGAGGAGAAATCTCCCCGAAAATCACCGTCTACAAATAAAACCGCTTGTGCTCCCAGAGCAAAGGCGCATTTTGCGCCCCAACTGCGCGGGACGTCAATACCTAAAGGCAACGGATATTCGATAAGCGCCACTCTGTTTGCTAAGGCATGCTGCAATACCACTTGACGGGTGTGATCGGTGCAGCCGTTTAATACAGGAATCACAGTGTCCAGTGTAAACAGGTGGGCAAGGGCGTCTAAGACGTGTCCGATGGAATCTTCTTCGTTATAAGCCGGAATTACAGCAGCAATCATGATCATCCCTCCCTCTTATAAAATATGAAAAACACAAAGGAAAGAACACTGACTTTTTCGCAGACAAAAAGAAAAATTGCAGAGAAAATCAAAAAGGGTTGGTTGACTCTCAAAATATGAAACATATTTTTTGTGCCGGGCGTGTCGCGTCAGCTACAGCGCGGGGCGAGATGTTTTTGCCAACCTGTGCCACAGGGCACTTACTACCGTTTTATGGTCTTCACTCTCCCGCTACCTTCGCCAAAATTCTGCGTCAATATGAACAGCTGCGCAGAGTGCTCTCGAAGCGGTGGACGCAGTCCACAACGCGAGAGACAGTCAAGCAGGTGTCCCTATTGGGCAGGACGGGCGAAGGGTAGCAAAAAATAGAAACGGATAGGGCAAAGTGTAGCAAAAAATATTACAAGTGCAAAGAGAAACTTGTCAGCGAAAGTATTTTTCAGTATACTGTTATGCAGAAAAATATGATTTGCAGAGTCGCTGCGGAGGAAAAGGAGAAAGAAACATGAAAGCAGTTGTAACGCGGGTAACAGAAGCATCGGTGACCATTGAGGGACAGGTGATAGGAAAAATCGGACAGGGGTTTTTGGTATTGCTGGGGATTGGGCCGGAGGATACTGAGGCAGAGGCTGTACGTTTGGCGGACAAGGTGTGCGGCGTGCGGGTGTTTGAGGATGATGGGGGTAAAATGAATCTCAACCTGGATGCAGTGGGCGGCGCGCTGCTGGTTGTATCTCAGTTCACGCTATATGCCGATTTGAAAAGCCGCAGACCAGGTTTTAGCGGAGCCGCGAAGCCTGCGCTGGCTATACCGTTGTATGAGCGATTTATGGAGGAATGCCGCGCACGGGGGTTTCAGGTGGAGCACGGTGAATTTGGCGCGGACATGAAAGTGGCGTCGATCAATGATGGGCCGGTGACGTTGCTTTTCGACACAGAAACACTGTGAGCAGATTGAGCATAGCACGGTAGTTGTAGACGATATTGTTTTAAGGAAAGAGGTTGAAGTGGGTGTCATTGTTGGAAATGCTGCTGGTGGTTTGTCCGCTGGTATTTTTTGCGTCCTTTGTAGACGCTATCGCCGGAGGAGGGGGATTGATTTCTCTGCCGGCGTATTTGCTTACAGGAATGCCGGCGCATATGGCCATCGGCTCCAATAAATTGTCGGCGGCGGTGGGGACGGCCATTGCAACGGGGAGATTCTTGAAGGAAGGCAGTCTGCATTTGCAGATTGCGCTACGAACGGCAGTGTTTGCCTTTGTGGGTTCCTGTATCGGCGCGCAGCTGGCGCTGCATATCAGCGATTATTATCTACGCGTGGTCATGATGGTGCTCCTGCCCTGTGTGGCGGTGTTTGTACTGTTCAACCGACAGCGGCTGGACAAGGAAAGTCGTTTTGAACAGTTTTCCCGCAGCCGCATCTTTCTGGGCATGATGGCGACGGGTTTATTGATTGGGATGTATGACGGTTTTTTTGGTCCGGGAACAGGGACTTTTTTGATTCTTGCGTTCACGACGGTATTGGGGTTTGACCTCAAGCGTGCTTGCGGCAATACCAAAATCGTCAACCTGACCACCAATATAGCTGCGCTGCTCATGTTTATTGGCGCAGGACAGATTTATTACGCGGTAGCCATTCCCGCCACAGTTTTCTCCATAATGGGCAATTGGGTGGGCAGCGGTTTGGCCATCAAGAATGGAGCGAAATTTATTCGGCCGGTGATGATTTTTGTGTTATGTTTGCTTTTTATTAGATTGGCATATGATTTGTTTACGACGGCGCTGTGATGCACAGCGCTGTTTTTCTGCGTACAAGCGTCGGCACGCTTTTATTCTTAATAAGGATTAAGCTTTACATGGATTTTTCAATATCATGGTAACAAATCTTACATTGGAAAGTTATGATAATTTTGTCCTGAACGGACAAAATAACTTTTTGGAGGAGACAAGTTTCTATGAAAAAGATCTTATCTGTTGTTTTAACAGTGGCATTGACAGCCACTTTGTTCACCGGCTGTTCCGGTCCTGTAGCAATGGTTGGCGGGTCGGGCGGGGGAACTGCAGTGAAGTCCCTTTCTGGTCAGAGTGCCCCTATGCAGGTCAAAGCGCCTAAGTATGTGTTCCTGTTCATTGGCGACGGTATGAGCTACCCCCAGTTCCAATCCGCCGCAGATTACTTAGGCGCAATTGCCGACAGTGACTATATGCAGGCCGTTCCCAGCCTGGATGACAACCAGGGTGCAGTGCTGGACGGTCCGGTGGCACTGAATTTTATGGATTTTGAAACGGTGGGCTCTGTTGTGACTTATGATTCCAACAGCTTCGCCCCCGATTCAGCATCCACCGCCACATCTATTTCTACCGGACATAAGACTTATTCTGGTTCTATCAACGTAGATGAAACGGCGACCGTTTCTTATGAAACAATCACTGAAAAGGTACATGAACAATTGGGCATGAAGGTAGGTGTGATTTCTTCCGTGAATCTGAACCACGCTACTCCCGCAGCGTTTTATGCGCATCAGGCCAGCCGCTCGAGCTATTATGAGATTGGCTTGGAGTTGATTGATTCGGGTTTTGAATATTTTGCCGGCGGCGGTCTGCTGAAACCTACAGGCTCCGACAATGATAAGACGAATTTGTACACGCTGGCGGAAAAAGCGGGATATGATGTAGTAAAAACGAAGGCCGAAGCAGAAAAGGTTACAGACGGACCTGTTATCATGATTGATGAGAATTTGGCGGACAGTTCTGCTATGGCTTATGATTTGGACAGAAATGAAAATATGCGGTCTCTGGCCAGCTATGTAAAAAAGGGCATTGAAGTTTTGGATAACGACAAAGGATTTTTCCTCATGTGCGAGGGCGGTAAGATTGACTGGGCTTGCCACGCCAATGACGCTGCCTCGACAATCCATGACACTCTGGCTTTGGCGGATGCGGTACAGGTGGCAATTGATTTTGCCAAGGAGCACGCAGATGAAACGCTCATTCTGGTCACCGGTGACCACGAAACTGGCGGTTTGACCATTGGTTTTGCAGGAACAGACTATGATACGTATCTCTCATTATTGGATAGTCAGAAAATTTCATTTGCTAAGTTTGACAGTGACTATGTTTCTGTCTACAAGAAAAATAAGACTTCTTTCGATGTAGTTCTCTCCGACATTGAAAAATTGTTCGGTTTAAAGGCCAGCGGGTCAACGGGAGATAAATTGGTACTGACGGATTATGAAAAAGGTTTGCTGAAAACTGCTTATGAAAAAAGTGTAAATGGGAAGGATACCGGTATGGCCGAACAAGAAGAATATGTGGCTTACGGTACCTATGAGCCATTGACAGTAACGACTACTCATATTTTGAACAATAAATCCGGCGTTTCTTTCACCTCTTACAGTCATACAGGTTTGCCGGTAGCCATGTTTGCCGATGGCATAAATGCAGAACAGTTCGGCGGATATTATGACAATACAGAGATATATGCCAAGCTTGCAGCAATGTTGGGTGTTAAGTGACAGCATAGTTCATTCCCCTGGGACCGTTTTCGCTGATTGGTGAAAGCGGTCTTGAATTTTAGTATATTGAAAAAGGAGTCCGTATCATGATGCAGACTAAAAAATCGTTGATACGTTATTATGCTCCGGCTTTAGTCGGACTTTTGATAATTATCGTGCTGTTGGCATTGCCTACAGGCTTTGAAAGCGGAATGGTCTTTCAAGAATCAGACATCAGGCCCGCGAAGGTGTTGTCCTCTGATGAGTCCACTGTGATTGATACTGGCTTGGTACGTTCAGGGGAACAACGGTGCCAGTTGGAGATTCTGGGAGGCCCCTTTCATGGGCAAATTGCAGAAGGACACAATCCGCTCAATGGTTCATTGGAGCATGACAAAATATTTTCTGTTGGCGATACGGCCCTGGTGCGCATTAACTATCAGGGAGATGAAATTCTCACTATTTCCATGATTGACCACTATCGTGCTCCTTGGGAATTGCTGCTGGCAGCGTTGTTTGTTGTGCTGTTGCTTGTGTTTGCTGGGTGGACCGGTTTGCGGGCAGTTCTGTCTTTCGTTTTGACAGTGCTGATGATTTGGAAAGTGCTTGTCCCATTATATCTGAAAGGTTGGAATCCTATTTGGGTAGGATTGGTGATTACTCTAGTGCTGACGGTGTTGATTATTGCGCTGGTGTATGGTTTTGACCGGCGTTGTGCCGCCGCTGTATCTGGCTCTTCATTGGGTATTCTTGTTACCTGTGTGATGGGAAGCATCTTTACAAATCTTTTTCAAATTCACGGGGCGGTTATGGCTTATTCTGAAAGTTTACTGTACGCAGGCTACCAAGGTTTAAGCCTGACGCAGATTTTTATGGCGTCTGTCTTTATAGGTGCCTCCGGCGCTATTATGGATTTGTCCGTGGATATCACTTCCGCCGTCTATGAGGTGGTGGAAAAGCGTCCTGATATCAGCTGGCGGGACGCAGTTCGTTCTGGTATGAATGTAGGACGGGCCGCGATGGGAACCATGACCACGACGCTGTTGTTTGCCTATTCGGGCGGGTATGTTGCCTTGCTGATGGTATTTATGGCTCAAGGAACGCCCATGTCCAATATTCTCAATTATAAATATGTGGCGGCGGAATTGCTGCATACGGTGATTGGCTCCTTTGGGTTGGTGACGGTAGCTCCCTTTACTGCGCTCTGCGCCGGTGTGTTTCTGACGCGATTTGATAAACATTCTGCCAAGAGATAATTTTTTTCAGAATGCCTGGTCGAAAAGTTGAAAGACAGCAACATAAAGCAGCTTGTTTGATAGTTGTGTTTTATATTGATTTGCTTTCGAAAGCGCTGTGATGCACAGCGCTGTTTTTCTGCGCATAGGCTATAGTATTCTGGAAAAGCTGAGGTGTTGTGCTGTTATGAATGAGCGATTGCAGGTGGGAGATTTTGTGACCAGAGTTTCTCATCAAAAGGATGTGTTGTTTCGTGTGGAGGCTTTGCAAGTACAGGGTGGAAAAAAGATTGCGTTGCTAAAAGGCGTGGATTTGCGGTTGTGCGCCGATGCGCCGTTGGAGGATTTGACTGTGCCCACTGCGCAGGAGATAAATCGCTACCGGCAAGTATATTTGAAGCGCAGCAGCGATTTGATGCGGGGCATAGAACGCCGCCGCAAAGATACAGTAGGGGATTTTCTGTCGCGGGCTAAAATTAGCTATAAAAAGAACGAATGTAATCAGCTGGAAGTGTTTGAGATTCCCGGTACGGTGCTGCATATAGATGGGGACAAAGAATATCTGGATTTGTGCCTGTCTACCTATAAGCAGCTGAATATTCGCGCGACGGGATTTTATATACCGGAGTGCGAGCAGGCTGATCGCGTGAAGGATTTATTGATGGAGTATACGCCGGATATTCTCATTTTAACAGGGCATGATGGATTGCTGAAGGGAAAGAAGGGGTTCGCTAATCTGGATAGTTACCGCAATTCCCGTCATTTCTGGAGAGCAGTGCGAAAAGCTCGTGAATTTGAAGCAGGACGCGATGACTTGATTATCTTTGCCGGCGCCTGTCAGTCCCATTATGAATCATTGATTCGTGCCGGCGCCAACTTTGCGTCATCGCCGCGCCGTGTGTTGATTCATGCATATGACCCGGTGTTTATTGCGGAAAAGGTGGCATTCACACCGTTTAATCAGATGGTGGATGTAAAAACTGCGCTCAACGATACAGTGACCGGTGCGGATGGTGTGGGGGGAATTGAAACAAAAGGGAGACTGCGGATTGGCTATCCCAAGTCTCCATATTAAGAAAAATGGCTTCACTAAGTTGTTAAAGAATAGAAAATAAATGTGAAATAACGATTTAACTACCATGATAGATTTCTTGCATAATCTGATAGGCTTCTGCATAATTCATTGGTCGTACACTCATAGATAAATGGGGTTTATCTGCAGCAATAATCGCGGCACAATTGGAAATATCCGCCTCATTGTATGCAATACTAAGTTCTTTAAGTGATAATGCGATTTCAAATTTTTTGTTAAGTAATTCGATTTCTTTTGCGATAGTAAGTCCCGGAAATTCTGTTTTTGGCAAATTCATTTTTTCTGCAATGAGATGTAATGGTTGACTTAGCTCGTCAACTTTTGCAATATAGCGTAATGTTGGCGGTAGCGCTAAAGCGCAACAATGTCCGTGTGGAATATGATAAACACTACCGAGACCTTCAGTGATAGCATGTCCAATATGCCGTTTACTTTCTACGCCGATGGCCAGATTGGCGGCAATGAGCATAGCTCCACGAGCGTTTATATCTGCGGGATCGTTCATGACGGTGAACAAATTATTGGCAATAAGTTCTATTGCCTGTCCGCAAATCATATCAGAACGGATACTACGTGTTTGACTTGTCATAGATTCTATTGCATGTGCCAACGCATCCATAGCGGTGGTAATGGTTAAGTAAGGTGACAATTTTAAGGTTAAGTAAGGATCCAAGATAGCCAAATCTGCTGGCACAGGAGGAAAATATTTGTATAGAGATTTGCGTTGTGTTTTTGAATTAAAAACAGGCCCGGCTGAAGTCATTTCAGCACCACTTCCAGCTGTAGTTGGTATAAAAATTAGTTTAGGTCTTCCACTAGGCGGAAAGTTGAAAACAGGAGCTTGATAAAGATAATCAGACATGGGGAGCATTTCACTATACATATAAGCGGAAGCATATTTTACAGCATCCATTGTGCTCCCGCCACCGATAGCAAGTATCCCGTCAGCAGAACAGGTAAGAGCTGCTTTTGCAATGTCTTCAATTAGATAATCAGGTACTTCAGTAGCAATGCGTACAAAGGAGTAGACATTAATACCTTCTGCTTTAATTGATTCTAAAATAGGGTCAACTAATCCATTTGAATAAACAGTACTACCATATACAGCTAAGACATTTTTTACTCCCCATTTAGAGAATCTTTTACCGGTTTCCAAAGATTTTCCCTCTCCAAAAAGAACAATAGGCCAACGAGTTGTTTCAAAATCTTTCATTTTGATCATCTCCAAAAATAAAGTTAGGTTTAAAGAAAGCATACTAATATGTAAGTATGCTTTCTTTAAATAAAATACAGAGTTTGGTTTTTCTAGATGAACAGGAATCCGACCAACTTCCAATATGGAATCAGGACTACAATGAGAAAGACAGCGGTAATTGCCATTTTGATATACATACCTTTCATAAAGTCTTTCATTGTCATGCAACCATAACTGTAATGTAGTAGATAGTTACCAGATTCATATGGGAAGAATAATAAGTTAAAACCAGACAACATTATTAGATACAGTGCATCAGGATTTATACCAAGATTCATGACAACAACTGTAAAAGGAATTGTCATTGCAGCAATAATTGCTACAGGGGTCATAACAGCATTTAAAATAATAGTAAATACCCACATAACCATCAGTGTAAAGACAGCGCTTTTACCATCTACTAGCGGGAGTAGAAGGTCGGCGCAAATTTGACCTAATCCCAGTTCGCTAGTTACATTGCCAATCGTGAAACATGATGCGATAAAAATAACAAACCCGTAGTTCAATTTCTTCAGATCTTCTTTATCACCAACATTGATTCCAGGTGCAAAGAACAAACAGCCGCAAAGGATGAAACACCAACCAATTTGGATACGATGTAAATGTCCGAAGGACAATAAAGAAAATAATAAAATCAAACAAATAGTCAGAGTTTTGAATTCACCAGAGTCCATACGTCCCAATTTTGCATATTCTTCACGGAAATAATCTTTCCCTTTTATTGGTTCTTCTGGTTTAAACATGATAGAATAGAGCCAAATAATTAAGAATGCATAAAATATCATAGGAACATTATTGGTAATATAGCCTATCCAAGGAAGAGAAGCACCACCAGATACGCTAGCCCCAACTTCTTCTAAATTTGCAACGACATTAGAGTATAAGAAAGAGTTGGCATCGCAGCAAATAGAAGCAGAAGTAAGTAAAATACCAACTGCCGCTTTGGATCTTTCTAAGCCTAATGCTAAAATCAGACTATAACATAAAGGGGCTAGTATATACTGAACTCTCCCGGACATTACCAGGGAAAGAATGATACCCGCTATACCGACACCAATCAAAATCCCACGGTAAGATCCTCCAGTATAAGAAAGCATTTTATAAACTAAACGTTTTGCGAAACCAGATTTCATCATCATATCAGCAAACATGAAGCTGCCTAAAGCCATCCAAACGACATGATTACTCCAAGATTGAAAAGCGATGGCTGGCTTACAAACTGCGAAAACAACGTAACAGACAGGCATTAATATCCCAATATATGCAGTGTTTAAATTATCGAAAACCATACATAAGATAAAGAAAACAGTAATTACGAAAAACATTTTTATTTCGTAGGTATAACTTTCTGTACAAGGGATTAAAAAAAGAATTAAAGGAATACAAATACTGATTACCCAACCGATGATAGTTTTTATGTTTGTTTTATTTTGAAGTAAACTAGACATTGTTTGTCCCTCCTAACTCATTTTAAATATTGATCGAAGTGGTTATATACTTGTTCGTAAAATTCTTCTCCTTTGAAAAATCCATGACCTTGTCCAGGCGCAGTGCTATAGATAATATTATTACCGTTCTGGCAGGCTATCTCACAGAATTTTTTACTAACATCTTCACCAATGCGCGGGTCACTATCACTACACATTGCTAACATAGGGGCAAATTTTCTTGTGACGTAGCTCATAGGGTCGATTTTTTCGATTAAATCTTGTTTTTCTTCAATTGTTCCACCATATGTGAATTGAAAACGGTCGCGAAAAGAGGCAAATCCTCTTTCTTGTTCTTCACAGGTGTCTTTGCGTAACTCGATAAATGTTTTGAAGCTCAATCCTCCATACCAGGATACGGCAGCTTGTATATCGCTGGAAACATCATTCCAGCCGCCTTTATTTTCATATTCTGCAATTCCGCCTTGCACTGCAAGCAAACCTGCCATTTGACCGCCAACAGATCCTCCCCATACGCCAATTCGGTTAGGATCAATATTATATTTGGCAGCATGACTTCTAAAATAACGTACTGCACATTTGCAATCCTCAAGTGCGGCTGGAAATGGTCTAACTTGGGCTAGGCGATAGTCAATACTGGCAACGAAGTATCCCTTTTTAACTAATTGATAAAATGCTGATTCTGGACGAGTTTTACGGGTACTGGTTAATTCAGTGAGCCCACCTGCATGGATCCAAATAATAAGTGGTTTCGTTTCTTGATTAGCGTCATCCCAAAAACAATCGGCCCGGAGGTCACAGTCTTCTGTATAACCATAGATTATGTTATTAAGAACAGTAATTCCATTTTCTTCAAAATCTACTACATCAGGAGTTTTAGGAATGATTTTTTTGTTTTCAGACATTATATTTCCTCCTTGAATTATTTAACAAAATTATAAGAAAAATGATGTAACTAAAATAAATAGAATGTGTTGGCCAACATAACATTCTAAAAATCAATTTATTACAATATAAAAAATAATAATTTTATATTATAAGTATTGATCTATACTCATATTTTAAATTATCTTTTATAAAAAGAATATCACTACTATTGTTAAGCAATATGGTTGCTTCAGCAAAGATGTACAGCAGATGACTTTAATTAAGATTATCGGGTAATATTAATGGGGCTAATGTTTTGATATTTGAAAAATATAATACTTTAATATATACTATTGTTTAATAGATACATATCAGACAAGGGAGAAATTGATATGCGAATAGATCAACTGGAACAAATTGTAAAGTTATCGGAATATGGCTCTATTAGTGGTGCGTGTAATGAGTTGCATCTCACACCGCAGTCCTTAAGTCGTTCTATAAAGAATATTGAAGCAGAAATCGGAGTTGATTTGGTTGAACGGCATTCCAGGGGAATTCGTTTTACAAAAGAAGGTGTTATATTTAAGGAAATGGCACAAGAAATACTTGAAAAATATGTGGGGACGTTACAGTTACTAGGTGGCAATGTAGAAAGAAGAAAACAGGAATTGCGTGGGACATTGCTCTTATATACATGCACACCGCTTAGCGAAACAATTTTGAATACAATTATTAATTCTTTTTCTCATCAAAATTTGAATGTGAAGATAGAGGTACGTGACATAAACAATTATTTGGTAGAAGAGATAGAAAGTGATATGAAAAAAGTAGGTGTCATTTTAACGATGGTTCCAGTTGGAGAACAATTATCTGGGCCATTTTGGGACTTTTTAAAGACATTAAAGGAAATACCAGTACCAAATAGTTTGGGGAAGTTCTACCTTTGCTGTTCTTATGATTCACCATTGGCGAAACAGAAAGAAGTTTGTTTAAATAAAATAGCAACATATCCATGTGTGCGTTTTTCGCCAGGAAGAAACAATATTGCAGCCAGTTTTGAGTCGCTGTTTTTCGGGGAAACTATGCATAAAGTAAGTCTATATACTACTTCTAAGGCAGCATGGTTTGATGCGGTTAAACACAATGTAGGGGTGGGAATTACTTTTGAAAGTTTTATGTGGGAAGAATCTCTTTATAAAGATATGTTTAATGATATTGCTGTTCTGGAGATAACAGAAAAACCTTGTGCCACCATTAGTTTTTTCGTAAATAAAGAAACGTTACCGATTAACAGTTTTATAGAGCATTTTATGAAGACGTTTGTTTGAAATGTTTGCTTTCAATTACTGGTGCGGATGATGTGGGTGGAATTGAAACAAAAGAGAGACTGCGGATTGGTTATCCCAAGTCTCTATAATTAAGAAAAATTTATTGCATCTGGCGGCTGTTGAGCTTCTTAGGGAAAAAAGCAACGGTATGCTGTCAGATGCAAAATTTATATTAGGGTGTTTTTGACTGGAAATTTATATCTTGTCTGGTGAGAGTGCTCAAGGGGTGCTCTGTACCTTGCGCATACAGGTAACTGTTTGGTCATAGTCTTTTTTGTGAACATAGACACGATACTGTACGGTGTATTTCTTCAGTTGTAAATCGGTTTGTATGCCAACCATTCCCTTGCGATGGCGATTGATATCCAAATCGCGGGCACTGACGCGGTAGGGAATCTTGGCCTGACTCAACTGCTGTAAAATTTGATGATACTGGTCAAAGTTGAAGGTAGTAAGCAGTGTTTGACGGTTAAAGATTGTAATCATGGGAAGAACCTCCTTTTGAAGTGATATAGCATAAGAGAATAAACGGTTTAAGGGAATGGCATGACATTGGGATATGCCATTCCCTTTGTAAAAACATCGCGATTTTACATTTTTGATATTTGGCAAAACCGTTGTAGTATGGCAGCGACTTCAGCACGGGTAGCTTGACCTGCAGGGTCGAGTACGCCGTCACCTTTGCCCTGCAGGATACCCTGTTTTACTGTCCAGCACAGGGCATTCAGAGCGTAGCTGCTGATTTTGTCCGTGTCTGTAAATCCTTCAAGGGTTTGCGGGGAAGTCGGTGAGCCGGAATAATTGTAGAGAATGACGGCAAGCTGTTCGCGGGTGATGGGGTCATCAGGGCCGAATTTCTCGTCGCTGTAGCCGTTGGCAATCCCGTTCAGACGTGCCCAATAGATTGCTGTACCGTAGTAGGCTTCTGCGTTTACATCCGCGAAGGGATAACCCCAAATTTCATTTTCAATATTTGGTTCTCCCGCCATCCGATACAGCACGGTTGTCAGCATGCCCCGTGTCATAGTGCTGTCGGGGCTGAAAGCTGTATCGGAAATACCACAAAAAAGTTTGTGCTGTACGGCATATTTTACCGCGTCATAGTACCAGGCATTTTGAGAAACATCGGTAAAGGGATTGCGCCATGTTGTTTCTATAGGTTTATAGCTGACTTCAATGTTTACTGTATTGGCGGGCTGCGTAAAGGAAAAAGTGCCGTCGGGATTTTTCTTTACCTCCAATGTTTTGCCGTTCTGTCCGGTGATCATGATTTTATCAACCTGATAGCCGTTTTCCGGTTTGGGTGTGATGGTCACAAGATCGCCCATATTAGGTTTGAACGGTGTCACGACTATGGTGCCACCCTCAGCAGGCTGTTCCACTGTAGGCGGATAAGATGGTGGGGTGTAGCCGCCGTTTCCGCCGGATGATGCACTGCCGCCAGAACTGCTCTGGAAATTGGCTGTGACAGTGACAGCCTGTGCGGGCATAACGAATGTAGTGGTTGCGTTGGTTGGCTCAACCAGTACTGCGTTTCCTTCATTTACGCTCCATTGGGTGAACCGCTGGCCACTGGGTATGGTGGCTGTGATAGCAACAGTAGCGCCCTCTGCATAGTCTCCGCTGCCGATACCGCCGTTTACTGTCACAGGATGGGCTGGGTTTGGCTCAAACTTTGCCATAATAGTGACAGCTTGTGTAGGCATAGTGAATTGGTTGTTGTCGATGGTCACATCACCGGAAATGACGTTCCATCCTGTAAAATGATATCCGCTGTCTGCCTCTTGTGATATTGTGATTTGTGCGCCGTTCTTTGCGAATGCAGGAGAAGCAGAAGCGGTACCGCCGGTTTCTGCCGGTACAATCACGTCATGTCCAAACAAATCTACAGGCCAGTTAGCGCTGTCATAGCCGGACGCTCCGTCAGGAATACGGAGCGTTAGATTGCTGCAGTCTGTAAATACATTTGTACCCAATGTCGGTGCTGGGTCCCTGGTGAAGGTCAACTCATGCAGACTTCGACAATTTCCAAAGCCATTGTCTCCGATAGAATTCAAAGTAGCAGGAATTTCTGTGATTGCCAGTTTGATACAACTATTAAATGTATAGTTCCCAATAGATGTTAGGCTGTCAGGCAGCTTGGTCAATGCAAGCTCGGTACATCCGGAAAATGCGTATTGCTCAATGGACGGTATCCCATCGGGGAGTTCTGTCAGCGCTAGATTTGTACAATTTGCAAAAGCCCAACCTTTGATTGAGGTTACAGCATCAGGGAGGTTTGTCAATGTCAGCTTGGCGCAGTTCTCAAAAGCGCTTTGCCCAATGGAAGCCAAGCTGTCGGGTAGTTCAGTCTGGACAAGATTTGTGCAGTCCTTAAACGCACTATTTCCGATAGAAGTCACACCGTCTGCCAGAATTACTTGGGTAATATACATTCGATAATTTTTCCAGGGCTGTGTGTTGATTTCTAAGTCAGGCATGACCCCTGTTCCTGTAATGAGAAGGGTGCCGTCTGTAGAGAGCGTCCACAGGAATGCACCGTTGTCTCCAAAATTGCCGGAAACCGGTTTATCTATCGAAATCAAGTGCAGTGTGGAATCCTTTTGGATACTGTAATCCTGAAGTGTATTGCCGTCTTGGAGTTCCATTCCCGCGAAAATAAGTGTAAATTGGTTTGGGGCGAGCCCCTCTTTATCTTGAATTTTTACTTTTACATCTTCAATGCGGTCTGTAGGCTCCACCTCCAGAGTAATATGCTTGCCTGTGAGAGTTTTTACAAAGATTTGCATGGCCAAAGCCGTGCTGGGCAGACACCAGAACAGCATAGCACAAGTCAGGATGATCGCAAATATTCGTTTCATAGGTTGTATCCTCCGTTTCGAAATCTGAAAAATGAATTTTTATTCTGTAATATAAATGCATTGTTTTGTGAAATATTTTTTTCATTATACATTATTCTGAAAGAAATTTATATCCCTGTTTTTATTTTTGTACAGCAAAGTCAGCACTACTCCAAATTATATTTGTCTCAATTTATTTCTGTTTACTTACTGCGTAAAAATCTTTGGTTTCCGTTCATTTTCTGAATATTTTCTTTCTGTTCTATTTGATATTGCAATTTATTATAATTTTCAAAAAATATTATAAAAACATATTGACACATATAGATATACTATGTATAATTATACATTTTACGTTTGACAAAATCCTATTTATTCGCTATAATATAAAACAAAAGCAGAGTGATTATATTTTTGAAGAGGGTGATACACTTGTCAGGCAAAAAGAAAGTTTCCAAAGTACAGGAGGCATTATCTCAGTTTGTAGGCAGTGATGTAAAGCTGAAAGCAAATAGCGGCCGGCGTCGGTATATCGAGCGCTCCGGTGTTTTGGAGGGTACATACTCTAATCTGTTTGTGGTACGAGTGGAAGAACAATCAGTAGAGCGAAAAATGTCATTTAGTTATGTGGACTTATTGACAGGAAATGTAGTGTTAATTGTGAATCGGGATGGAAAAGATTATCGTCTGGTCGTAAACCAGAATTAGTGTAGTGAAAGCCGCCATGTGAAGTGTGTGATATGCATGGCGGCTTTTTTATATAGAAATATACATGGCATAGTATATGTTTTGGTAATGTTATGACATGATATGGTAGTCTCCACACAAATCGAATATTTTTTCTTGTTTTTGCTTGACAAATAGAGGTAATTGTTATATTGTATTAGTGTAGTAGTATAATATAACAAAAAGAGGTGTTTCGCATGGAATTCGAGGCCAATACACCGATTTATTTGCAACTGATCGATATGATCAAGCTACAAATAGTGTCGGGGCGACTAAAATCCGGTGATAAGCTACCGTCGGTGCGGGATTTGGCTGTAGAGTACGGTGTCAATCCCAATACGATGCAGAAAGCGTTGAGCCAGCTGGAATGGGAGAAGCTGGTATATACGGTGCGTACCACCGGCCGATATGTGACGGAAGACACAGAGCTCATCGGGAAATTACGCAAGGAACTGGCAGATATGCGTATCAGCGAGCTATTTGAAAAATTGCAGCAGTTGGGCTATGGGAAAAGAGAAATAAAAGAATTGTTAGACAGTTATTTTGAGGAGTTGGTTGAAGATGGCAGCATTAGTGGAGTTTGAACTTGTGACGAAGAACTATGGCAGCAAAAAAGTGCTGGATGATGTGAGCTTTACCATAGAGCCGGGGAAGATTTATGGCTTGCTGGGACCCAATGGCAGCGGAAAATCTACAACGATTAAAATTATAAATGATTTGCTGCAGCCCACATCAGGGGCGGTGCGTATAGAGGGGCAGGCGCCCGGTGTTGCCAGCAAAAAAATAATTTCTTATCTGCCCGACCGCAATTATCTTAGTGATTGGATGAAGGTAGAAGATGCGTTCAAGCTGTTTGAGGATTTTTATGCTGATTTTGACCGCAAACGGGCGGAAGATATGCTGCAAAGCCTGAATATTGAAAAGACAGCGCGATTGAAAACCCTATCCAAGGGGACACTAGAGAAGGTACAGCTGGTACTGATTATGGCGCGGCGTGCAAAGCTGTATGTGTTGGACGAACCTATTGCCGGTGTGGACCCAGCTGCACGGGATTATATTCTGCAGACGATTCTTAAAAATTATGCAGAGGATAGCTCTATTTTGATTTCCACGCATTTGATTACAGATATTGAAAAAGTATTGGATGAAGTGTTATTTTTACAAAATGGCAGAATCGTGCTGCAGGGTGCAGTAGATGATATTCGAGCTGAATATGGCAAATCCATTGATAGTTTGTTTCGGGAGGTATTCAAATGCTAGGAAAATTATTGAAATACGAGATGAAAGCATCGGCACGTACGTTATTGCCGTTATATATCGGGACATTGTTGGTGGCGGCCGTATGCAGCTTTACGCTAACCAGTTGGATTCATACGAATACAGGGATATTTGAAAATGTAGCAACAAATGCGAGACATTCTGAGATCTTCAGTGGCTTTGTGTTTTTACTGTTTTTCTGCTTATGTGTGGCGATTGTGGTTTTGACGGCAATGATTGTTATCCAGCGGTTCAACAAGAGTCTGATTGGAGATGAAGGGTATTTGATGTTTACACTGCCAGTTACTCATGTGCAGCTATTGAGCAGCAAGCTGCTGGCTGGGATTTTATGGATTTTGCTCGGCACCGTTATAATGGGCTTGTCTGCTGTGATTATTGGAGCACCCAGTGTGTTGTTAAATATTAATTGGATGACAGTAGAATGGCATGATGTTTGGCAGGCGATACAATATACATGGGCAGAATGGCATCCTTTAGGATATATCATTTCCACTGGCTTGAGCGGCTTCAGTAATATGGTAGCCTTTGTATTGCTGGTATACTTGAGTATCATGATCGCACAAATGGAGCAGTTCAACAAGCATCGTGTGGTGATTGCAGTGGTACTGTTTTTCTTGTTGAACTGGGGATTCAGTTTAATTGAAACAATGCTTTTCCAACTGTTTGGACTTGATTTGATGCATACCGTTACATCCTATGATTTCTGGAATATATATAATGTAATGATGTGGATTGATATAACCTTTACAGTGGTACAGTGTATTGTCTGCTTTGCCGCGACGGTATGGCTGATGAGAAAGAAATTAAATTTGTAGTTGAACAGAGCATTCAAGAGAAGATGCGGTAGGAAAATTGCCGATAAAAAATACACCTCGTTTCTTTGAACAACGTTCCTTTTGTCAGGCGAAGTAAAGTATTCTCCTGGCAGGCAGGTGCGGGTTATGGAAGAGAGGTGTATTTTTATGCTGTATGATTCTGTAATCTTCAAACTGCAGCGAAGAAAACGGTTGGGAATGAACTTCTTGCTTGTGCATTCTCGGCAGAAATTAGAGGATACAAAAATTTTTGTTACCGTTTCTTAAAATGTTTCACGTGAAACATTTGCGATTTTTTTCGCATGTAAAAACTGTGGAAACTCAAGAAATTTTTATTGTGGATGACAGAGCTGAAAAATTGTGATATAGTTATTTCAAATGAACGAAGGCTTGCAATTCACAAAGGAAGTTCTGGAGGGACGGACATGGCAGAGATCTTAAAAAACACTTGGGCAAACTATTTGAACGAAGAATTTGAGAAGGAATATTATCAAAAATTGCGTAAATTTCTGGCGGAGGAATACAGAACGAAAACAATTTATCCTGATATGTATGACATTTTCAATGCATTGCACTATACGGATTATCCTGATGTGGAGGTCGTGATTTTGGGACAGGACCCTTATCACGGTCCGCAGCAGGCCCATGGATTGAGTTTTTCTGTGCAGCCTGGCGTGGCAATCCCGCCGTCCCTGCTCAATATTTACAAAGAGTTGCAGGATGATTTGGGCTGCTATATCCCAAACAACGGATATTTGAAGTCTTGGGCCGACCAGGGTGTCTTGCTGCTGAACACTTCCCTTACAGTAATTGCCAACAGAGCCAATTCTCATCAGAAAATTGGCTGGGAAATATTTACCGACCGTGTGATTCAGGTATTAAATGAGCGGGAGGATCCGGTGATTTTCATTTTGTGGGGTGGGAATGCCCGCAGCAAGAAAAAATACATTGACACGTCGCGGCATCATATTATTGAATCGGTGCATCCCAGCCCGTTGTCAGCGTACAATGGCTTTTTCGGGAGCAAACCCTTCAGCCGTGCCAACGCACTATTGGAGCAGATGGGAAAAACGCCGATTGACTGGCAAATTCCGAATATTTAAAGAAGAGAATGAAATTAGAAATATAGAGATGAAGTAAGCATACAGTCTCATATCAGGCATACTCAAAATTGTGCCTGATATGGGGCTGTTTTTGTTTGGTGAGATATAGGGGTATCTCATGACGAGAAAAAGGATATTTTTAATTTGTTAAATGCTCTGATGGCCTGAAATATATTTATAAAAATATTGAGGGCGGAAAATATTTCAGAAAATTGGATTATAAGTTGGTTTTGTATTTCACATGCAGAATATCTGCACTACCGGGCTGTAGTGATTTTTCTTCATACCATTTTTGTACGTCGGTATTCTCATGGGAACGGCGTATTTTACTGATGCGGTCAGCGGCATACATTCCATTCTGGCGGGCCATTACTGTACCGCTTACCGATGGTGTTCCGCCCCCTCCAGCACAACCACCGGGGCAGGCCATTACCTCAATGAAATGATACTGCTGCATATTTGGCAACACGGTTTCTGCATTGGCAATGCCATTGACAATGGCCACTCGAATAATCTGGTTATGAATTTGCACTTCAGCTGTCCGCACACCTTCGTTGCCTCGCAGTGCAGAAATTTCTGCCTGCTGCAGCGGTTTTCCCGTCAGCATTTGATAAGCTGTGCGCAAAGCAGCCTCCATCACACCGCCGGTAACGCCAAAAATGCGTCCGGCGCCGCTGTTTTCATCAAACAGTACATCGAAGCTGTCGTCTTGCAGTACAGCTAGATTGATATGTCTCGCTTCCAGCAGACGACCAAACTCGCGAACAGTCAGCACCTGATCTACCGCATTCTGCATCACGGTGCGACTTGCCTCTATTTTTTTGGCGGTACAGGGCATTACCGCTACATGATAGCAGTCTGTGTGCTTCTGCTTTACCAGTGCCGCCAGCATTTCCATCGGCGATTTACAGCTGGAAATATTTTGATCAATCAAATCAGGACGATTCTGCTGGGCATAATTGATCCAACCGGGGCAGCAGGATGTGATTAGCGGCAATGGGCCTCCATGCTGCAGCCGTTCCACCAACTCTGCTGCTTCCTCCATAATGGTAAAATCGGCTCCGCAATCAGTACGGTAGGCAATACCGCCCAGCAGGTGTACTGCTGCCGCCAGCTTTGCCGATACATCCTGTCCGGATGGCAGGCCGAAAAGCTCGCCGGCAATGTGCTGTACTGAGGGGGCGAATTGCCAGACGATTGTACGGTCGGAATTCAGCGCCGTTTGCACTGCTGTAAGCCCATCCTGTTCAGTGAGCGCTCTGGCAGGACAAACCCTGGTACACTGACCACAGCCAATACAGTCATTCAAGTCATCACTGCTGGATTTTCCCGCGAACAGTTCCAACACATTCAATCCCTGGCTGGTACAGGCTTCCACGCATTTTCCACAGCCGATGCAGCTTTCGGGATGGAACTGAATGGCCCCATTGCCAAAGGCAGCTGCACTCTGACCTACGGTGGCGGCCAGCAAGGGCTGTTCCATAGCTGCCGCTGCAGTAAAGGCTGCCGCTCCAAAGGCTGCTGATTTTAAAAAGGTGCGGCGGGACATAGTTGTACACAAGCTTTTTTCTGTATGGTTTTTTGCATTATCTGTTTTCACTGACCGTCACCCCCCAGTTCTACTTGTATATTGTCGTTCAATTCTGTTTCATTTAAGACAACGGTACCATTTACTGTACTGCCCCAGATAGCCCGGGCCGCCTTGCCGGTGATGCCGTTGGCAGTAATGCGGACATTGCCTGTAAGGCTTGTGCCCACTGCGCCGCTGCCGTAAATAGTGTAGTTGCCATTACCGCCGATAGTTAGCTCAACCAACTCTGCAGTTGTTATGAACGGTACTCCTTCTGCATAAGGGCAGCCGGCAAATATACGATGTCCTAATAACGAAAAAGGTGCTGTCACATCCTCCGTGAGCGTTATATTGTGCCCGTTGGCATACAGATTGCCGATATCATATTGCAGATTGCAGAAAGTGACATCCTGCTGTAGCTGTATGCTGTCTGCATGAAAACGGCATTGCAGGCCAGAGCCGGTAGATGCGATGGTGATGGTCTTGTTGGGGAACAACACACCACTGCCCAGCTCCACATCCTTTTGCAGATATAAAATATTTTCTGTGCTATCTTCAATAGCCTGCAGAGCATCATCGAACAGACTATAGCTGATACCGTCCACTACAAAGGCATTATCATTTTTTGCGGCAAAAGCAAAGTCTAAGCGAGCCGCTGGAGAGGCAACCACTCCATCTACTATGGCGATTGCCTGCAGCACCAGTGTGCCGCCATTTGCATACTGACCGAATGGCAGGCCAATGTTTTCCGTTATAGATGTACCCGTTCTGACATCCCGGATGGTGCCCTGTTTCTGGTTGTCCAGATAGTCTATGGTGTATAAAATCTCTGCATCATCGGCATTGACCGTGACAAGGACATTGTCGTCATTGTCATAACGGGCAGCTTCCCGACTAACCTGCAGCGTTACCTGACGTTTCCGTCGGAAAGGGAGTGTAGTGCTGGCTGCTTCTGATTTTTTATCGCCTTTGATGGCAATCACCTTTAATAAAATTGTCTCATCTTGGCCTGTCGGCTCCAGGTGCAGGGTGTTAGAATTTATGGCAGTGTTCTCAGCCGTTGGCTCCGAGCCATCAATGGTATAATACAGCTGACAGCCGGAATCGGCAGAGACAGAAATCTCCGCCGATTCATAGGCTTCCCGCTGTGCTACTGTGATGACTGGCATGCTGAGCGACTGCTCACCCTGTCAATTCAACGCATTTTTCACCGCTTCCTTGATTGCATTGGAGCTAACTGTTGCGCCACTGACAGCATCTACAGCATCTACTTCTGATGCTGTCTTGCCCACTAATTTTTCAAAGATGCCTTTCGCGCTGGTCCAGAAACTGCTATTGTTGCCCGGCTCTGTGCCATTATCCATAACAGTGACAATTTTTCCGTTCTCATCAATAGTCACTTTTACCTTTGCCGTATAGTCAAACGATTCTACCGTTGCCTCTCCTGTTTTCTCGATGCCTCCAACACTGTCATCTTCATAAACAGCTGTAATCTTGTTTATGATCCAGTTGTCACTGCTCAATTCAATGGTATACTCCGTTCCATGTACAGGTTGGCCATATTCTACCGTTGTTCCTGCCTCGTTTGTCACAGAGCCCAGTGTAATAGCGATTTCCCCGTCCACCACATCTACTGTAATCGGATCGATATCATCATCAGAAGGATCTACTTGCAGCGGTGTCAGATAGGTATATACCGGATTTCTTCCGCCTGTTGTGTGGTATACCTTTGCTTTCACATTCTCTGCGTCTGTCGGCAGACCTGCTATGGTAATGGTATTGCTGTCTTTGAAAGTGGCTGTCATTGTACCAGTATAGATCGCTGAAATATCCAGATTGGTCGGATAATCATACACATAATTCACATAAGCAGGAGCTACATTGTCGCTATTGTCTGTATCTTTCACACTGCAATAATACCGGATATTGGTGATGGTTTTCCCATCCAGGCCGGGTGTCTGGGCTGCACGCCATGCAATATCACTGGCAGACCAGATATTATACAGGTGAACCATGCCCACCTTTGTTTCCTCACCATTTTCATTTTTTGCTGTGACCACAACTGCATTGATGATCTTATCCGATGCCTCATCAGCTGCTGCCAGACCCAATTGTACATCGCCCCAGTTAGTGCCATAGGCAGTTGTTGTTTCTATTTCCGTTTTTTCTTCTGCTGCCTCTTCTCCTGCTTTAAACATTGCTGTTGTGCCGTTTACCGTCAGTTCCAGATAGCTGGCTGGTGCTCCCGACAGCACATAGTAGGAATAGGTTGGTGCTTCCATCAGTGTTTCATAGCTGACTAAATCGGTGGAACTTGTCTGACCTCTTCCTACAGTTGCCACTGTTTTCTTTGTCTCATCGGTGATCTTTGTGCCGCCTAAGTTTTCTAAAGTTGAAACACTGCTTACTTTTACCGGCCAGATCACACCTTTTAGTTTTGCTCCATTCGCTCCGCCCACCGCTGTTACAGTGCCGTCTGCTGCGATTTCAGCTGTTGCTGCTTCATGATATGCACCACCGGCTTTACCGTAATTTCCTACTTTGTTGGTTGCACTGCTGATTGCGTCATAATCGAAATTATTGTTGCGTATTCCAGCTGCGGTGTAAAATTCATCATATGGAATATTCATCAATACATATACGGCGTCTTGGGATAAATTTATATCTGTATTCACTTCATAAATGCCCTTGCTGGTATAGTATGTGATTTTGCTGATATCCTTGCTGCCTAGATCTTCATAACCGGTTTCGGCTGCATTCCAACCCAGCTCTGTAATCCGCCAGATATTTACCACATGGCGCAATCCGTAGTTTTTGCCATCTGCTGTGGTCAATACAACACCGTATACTTTATCGCTGCTCGCATCCAAATCCAGCCCTTCCACGTTTAGCTGATAGTCAGTATGACGTGGATTAGTGGCAACTTCCACATTGGCATTTTGAACAGTTGTTACAGCGCCTTGCGCTTTGCCAAAGGACATTGTACCATCATTGCCGATAGTTAATTCTTTATAATCATCTGGCGTATCATTCAGCAGATAATAAGCGTAATTTTCATTTTCAAATAGGCTGTCAGCGCCTTGGTATGTTGTTGTTTGTTCTTTACCTCGCAGACTAACAGTAATGTCAATAGAATCGCTGTTCTGTATCTGCTTGTATTTGTTTTGTATCGTTTGGTAAACAGATTTACTCATCTTCACAGGATAAGTCACACCGCTGATATCGGTTCCATCTGAATTCACATGGTAAGAACCGCCGGCTAGGTTCCCTGCTCTTGTTTTATTTTTTGTCGCGGAGGACACTGCATCTACTGTCATATCATCGTTTACTTCCGCTGCATAAAACTCATCGTACGGAATATTCATCAGCGCATAGACTGATTTTTCCTGTGTACTGCTGCTTCCACCAGAGCTTCCACCGGATGAGCTGCTGGAACTGCTGGAGCCGCTGGAGCCGCCGGATGCGGCAGTGCTGCCTGTAACGGTAGCACTGGTGGCGTTGCTGTTGATGACAGCGGTAGCGCCATTTGGTACTGCTTTACCAGCAGCCGTTACAGTACCGCCATTATTTTTGACTGTAGTGTTTGGTGTTGCCACGCTGCTGGTACCGGCAGTCACTGTGACAGTGCCTACTTTACCGGAGCCTGTTACATTCAGTGCGGTGCTGCTGGTAATGCTGTTTACAGAAGCGCCTTTTTCTACGGAAAGGGCGGTCTTGCCGTTGCGGTTGGCTACAGCGACTGTATTTGCGCTGGAGTTACCGGTCAGGCTTACATCACCGCCGCCGCGCACTACGATACGGCCCGTTACTTTGACATTGTCCAGTGTCACATCACCCAGCCCGATGCCATCAGCCAGAATCAGGTCGCCTTCTACTGTCACACCGGACAAGGTCACTCCAGCGGTGCCGATGACTACATTACCTTTGTTCACACTGGTCACAATACCAGCTGATTTGATATAGCTGCTCACTAGATTGGACATAATAGCAGCGAACTCTGCTCTGGTAATGTATGCTGTCGGTCTCAGATTGCCGTTATCTCCATGCAGATAGCCGGCGTTGACCATGGCGGCCATACTGCCCTGTGCCCAACTGCCTACTTTATTCGCATCCGCAAATTGATTTAGATTGGAGGTACTGCCGCCAGATAGCATAAAGGCGCGCGTCAACACGCTGCATACCTCCTGCCGTGTGATATTGCTATTTGGGTTTAGTTTGTTGTCATAACCGGACAAAATGCCCATCGACACTGCGGAAGATAAAGCCTGATAATACCAGTCAGTACTTTCTACGTCGGTGTAACCGAATAAATCTGATTTTGTTTCTGTGCCAAAAGCGCGCACCATAATGGCAGCCATCTGAGCGCGGGTCAGATAATCATCGGCGCAGATTTTGCCGTCAATTCCGGCCAGCAGACCATCCTCTACTGCTCTGTTTAGTGCCGCAGTAGACCAATTCTGTGGCATATCCGGAAAATCAGTAGCTGCCACAGCCCAGGCTGGCACAGATGTCATCACCATAGAAGTAGCCAGAACCGATGCAATTATCTTTCTACCTTTGTTCTTCTTTTTTACGTTCATACTCCTTCGCACCTCTCCTTTGTTTTTGAATTTTTGTTTCCGTTTTTTGAAAAAGGCCTACAAAGAAAGCCGGCTGATTCTTTGTTCCCTTATCCATGTAAATAGAAACACATTCTTCTTTTTGTTAGTCATTTCTAACTCGCTTGCAGATTTATATTAAAACAAAGACCATTATTTGTCAAATATTTTTTACAAGATAAAATTATGCTTTTATATTACTTAGATATTTATACTATAATTTAATAATATAAATATTTATAATTATCATGTCAATATGCATATAATATTTTAGTTTTTATATTTTAATTAATTAAAACATATAGTAATTAAGAATACTTGACAAAAATAAACAATGATATTATAATGACGAATAATTATTAGCGATAACTTATTTATATTTTAGGAGGCTAGTATAGTGAAAAATCTTGGTTTTCAGAGAAAAGAGTCTGCTTTTTGTTGTAATTTATTTTTCACGATTCTGTCATTGGTGTTAATGGTAGGGGGATTGTTGACAGGGTGCGGACAGAATAACGCACCGAGTGCTCTGGCGGCAGATACAGCTTCCCAGAATACAAGTGCTACATCAGAGTCATATAGTATGGACCTGTTTGCCATGGACACAGTGATGACGCTGACCGCATATGGTGATAGCGCGCAGGCAGCAATAGAGGTATCTGCTGCTGAAATTCAACGGTTGGAGCAACTCTTTTCTACCAATCTGGAAGACAGCGATATTGCCCGACTAAATCAAAATAAACAGGCGCAACTTCCAGATGAAGCGATAAGTGTTCTGCAAAAAGCAGTACAATTGTACCAAGATACCAACGGTGCTTTTGATATTACCCTATACCCGATTATAAAAGCCTGGGGATTTACCACTGAAAATTATCGTATTCCCACTTCGGAAGAGCTACAGCAGTTTCTGCAGCATACCGGTATTGATTGCATTACATTGGATGTTGATACAGGCATGGTGCAACTCACCGATGCACAAACCGAGATTGACCTGGGCGGGATTGTAAAGGGGTACACTTCTGACAAGGTAATACAGCAGATGGCTAGCTACGGCGTGCAATCAGCAGTGATCTCTTTAGGCGGCAATGTACAGACATTGGGTACTAAGCCAGACGGCAGTTTGTGGCGTGTAGGCATTCAGGATCCAGATGCTCCTGATGAGTGTATCGGTGTGGTAGAAACCGCCAATCAAGCTGTCATTACTTCCGGTCCTTACCAGAGATATTTTATCGGAGAAGACGGCACTCGCTATCATCACATTATAGATCCGCAAAAAGGCGTGTCAGCTGAGAGCGGCCTATCTTCTGTTACGATTGTCAGCGACAGCGGGATATTGGCGGATGGTCTTTCTACTGCACTGTTTGTGATGGGAACAGACCATGCGCTGGAGTACTGGCAGCAACGCCGTGCAGACTTTGACACGATTCTAATCACTAATGATCGGCAGATTATCATCACTGCTGGGCTTGCGGATTGTTTTCAGAGTGAATATGACTATTATGTATTTGGAGAATGAATGCTATGTATAATTTGTTGGGGAAAAATCGTTTCTGGATTCTGCTGTTTTTTCTTTTGCTTCTTGTTTCCTCCTGCATTGCCTATTATTTCAGCCAGGTTCGGCAGGAACAGTGTGTGGCTTATATCTATCAAGACGGTGCTCTAATAGATGCCGTTGATTTGGCGAAAGTTAAGGAAAAACAACAAATTCTCATAACAGCAAAGAATGGCGGCAGCAATATTGTCTGTATTGCGCCAGGAAAAATATGTGTGCAGGAGGCCACCTGCCCTGACCATGTATGCGTACAGCAGGGTTGGATTGATGACGGTATTTATCCTATTGTATGTCTGCCCAACAAGTTGATTATCCGCATCAAGAACGAAAATGGCGATACCACTGTGCCAGATGTCATGACACAGTAGTCATCAACGGAAAGGAAAACATGTCAATGAAAGTAAAAAAGCTCACTTATATGGCGCTACTCACTGCAGTGGCTTTAATAATTTTTGTGTTGGAATCTTTTATTCCGGCTCCAGTGCCGGTGCCAGGTATCAAACTGGGTTTGGCCAACATAGTCACTTTGTATGCTTTGTGGACACTACGCCCCGGTGAGGCGCTGACCATTCTGCTCACCCGCATCATATTAGGCAGTATTTTTACAGGACAGTTAATGAGTTTGCTTTACAGCCTAGGTGGCGGTCTACTGTGTTTTGTGTTGACACTGGCCGCGCGTTACGTCTTGACAGAGCAGCAAATCTGGGTCAGCAGTATCCTTGGCTCTATGGCGCACAATGTGGGACAAATCTTGGTGGCTGTTGTGCTGACCGCTACGCCTGGAGTGGCAGTTTACTTGCCATTATTGTTGATTTCCGCCATCATTACTGGTTCTTTCACCGGATTTGCCGCTCAGCAGCTTTATCATCATATGCAACGGCTGCAGATACTTCCTGTTTCGTGTGTTAAGCCTGCTGTAGAGAGCGGTTTTTCATCTCCTGAACGAAAGTTGGATAATGTAAGGAAAAACGCCGATTGACTGGAAAATTCCGAATATTTAAAAAGAGAATGAATTAGAAATGCAAAGATGAAGTAAGCATACAGCCCCATATCAGGCACAATTTTGAGTGTGCCTGATATGGGGCTATTTTTTGTATGGTGAGATATAGGGGGGTTTTAAATAATAAGGGAAAAACATATTTTTGTATGGTCACCATAAGTTATATTCTGCAATAAAAGGGTGAAGTCTTTATTGCAACTATTGACATTGAGCCGCAATTATCCTAGAGGGTGCGTGTTCGGGGTATGTGAGATTTATTTTAATGTTTCGTTGCACGTGACTTGATAATTCAATGGATAAAACAAAAAACGTTGCGAAGATATTTTCGCAACGTTTTTTGTTTGAGTGCCTCGAACCGGAATCGAACCAGTGACACGAGGATTTTCAGTCCTCTGCTCTACCGACTGAGCTATCTGGGCGTCTTATGATTAGAAATATAAAAACAGCTTATCTCTAGCTGTTTGGCCTTATCTACTAATCTAATTGCGGGGGCAGGATTTGAACCTACGACCTTCGGGTTATGAGCCCGACGAGCTTCCAGACTGCTCCACCCCGCGTTAGAATAGTCCGCCTGACAAGTCAGGTCGTTGTATGAAAGCTATTATATCTGTTTCTTGTAGAAATGTCAAATAAAATCAAACAAAATTCTTTATTTTCAATGTTGGACGAATTTTCATTGCAATATACAAATAAGAACAGATTTTTAATAATTTTGGTTTTTTCATAACTCTTGTTCCTATTTGATAGAAACAATCTCTTTTACAAGATGATTCAAATACAAAGATACGGCTTTTATATTATTGTTGAGCTGTTCTAATAATATACCCAAAAGACCAAGTTCTTTAATATATATTCTTTGATTTCTTTAAATATTATAGAAAATACAATTTCGGTTTCGTTTTCTGCAATATACATACATGTTAGATACATCTATTTTGCAAACAATTTTCGGTAAACAACTATTGTATTGGCGCTATGATTTATTTTGCTTGATTTTAACTTTGACATTTACTATTTGATAAGAGGAATCATTATTTATAAAATTGGATACGATTGTTTACAATGTTGTTTGCCTTTTATTCTGTTGAAAACTTTATTTTCTCATTTAAATTTTCTTTTTATTCACATATTTTCGATTCATTCCTTTCATTTTCTTTTGATTATATAGAAACGGTTACTTCTTTTGTTTTTGATAATAATCCGAAATCGCCGCCTGAATTGCTTCTTCCGCCAATACGGAACAATGTATTTTATGTGGCGGCAGGCCATCTAACGCTTCTGCAACGGCCTTGTTTGTCAGTTCCTGCGCTTCAGAAAGTTTTTTGCCTTTTATCAATTCTGTCGCCATCGAACTGGAAGCAATCGCGCTTCCACATCCAAATGTGTTGAATTTTACGTCTTGAATCCTGTCTCCCTCGATTTTTAAATAAATTTTCATTATATCGCCGCATTTTGCATTGCCTACCGTACCTACTCCGCTGGCATTCTCAATCTCTCCTACATTCCTTGGATGCTGAAAATGGTCCATTACCTTCTCTGTATACATTCCTGAATTCCTCCTATATCATCTCTTTCATCTGCTTTACTTCTCTTTCTTAAGGAAATCCTCATAAAGCGGCGACATATTCCTAAGCGTACCCACAATCTCCTTTAAGCAGTCCACCACATAATCAATCTCTTCCTCCGTCGTCTCGTCGCTAAGCGTCATCCTAAGAGACCCATGGGCAATCTCATGGGGAAGCCCGATGGCAAGAAGCACATGGGACGGATCTAACGACCCGGAA
>OFFL01000255.1_pt1 | contig 62153 bp, 44 predicted proteins | sample 1521391 | NCBI WGS metagenome assembly OFFL01 (sample SAMEA3504082, study PRJEB24116) | mouse gut metagenome | biome: mouse gut; feature: mouse-associated habitat; material: faeces | place: Denmark | collected 2011
AAGTTTTGTCAGCCCAAATGCTATGCCACAAATCAAAGTGAACCCGCCTATTGCAGCACTTATTATTGCGGGGATTAAAATGCTTGTAACATTGCAGGCATAAAGTATAATGGGTATAAAGCCCAATACGCTTATCAAATTGCAGGAGACAAATAGAGTGCGATTGTGTTTATAAAATAGTATCAACATCGAGCCGCAAACTATTATCATTGCCGAAATAATTATGGGCAAGCAGTAGCCGGTTGCAACCTGCGTTTTAAATATCGCCTCATAAATGTAGCAAAGAGATATTAAACATGTCCCTTGCAAAAATATTTTTGTTCCGATTTCCGTATTGGAAAAAATAGTATTGCCAATTAGCAAGTAACCATAAGCCAAAAGTGGCACTATAAACCAACACCAAAGGGCAGTCGAATGATTAACATAGCAAACAATAATGCTTATTAACGAGATAAATACCGCGATAATAAGATAGATATTTCGTGGAGAAATTATAAGCGGAAGAGGACGTTTTTCCCTTTTTGGAGGGTACTCGCATTTAATTTCAGTCACATTGTCTTTGTTGATAATTTCGTGACATAGCGGGCAAATATTACTGTTGCCGATATCCACTTTGCAGTTATTACAACGCATTGTCCACCTCCCAATAGTTGCTACTTACTTTTATATCAAAACCGAGCTCCGCCAAGTAATTAATAAAGAAACTTTCTATCTTGCAATCTTTAAGCAATCTCACAAACCCAATAGTCAAAGTGTTGTAGGTGGTTATTGCTGTAAACGAGATAGGAACGGATGGGCAGGCATGCAACATAAAGGTAAATTTTTTAACATAAGGCTCAAATGATTTTGGCAAGTCCACCACTCCTACATTGCTGAATGTAGCGGTTTTCGTAGGCTTTTTTATCGTTTTTTCATTGCTAGTGGCAAAAATCAAGTGTTTTAACCATAGCGGTAATATACGCATAAGCCAAAACTTTTCCCCTTTCATGGTAGTGCTTATGTTGTTGTCCAGATATTCCTTTTTGTAACAACTTTCAATAGAGTTTTGAATAATGTTTATAAAATATTCCAAAGAAATATCCTCTTTTTTTATATCCGCTCTTGCTCTTGAAAACAATGTGAAATTGCGAAGAGTACTGCTATTGTAAAGTTTTCTTAAATTCATAGGGATAAACAGAGTTATATCTTTTGGGTTTTTGACAAACTTGCCTTTTGTCATATAAACGCTGTACATAAACAGCCCGCCCAAAAAGTGTGTTATAGTACAGCCTTTGCTTTTGCAGTATGCAAGCAATTCTTTTGCATTTAGGTCAGCGGTGATTGCTCCTTTACCAAGATAATCAAACTGCTCCCCGGGAACGGTAAAGGCTTGAGACTTGCTTCCTGTCAATGTTGCGATATTAACATCTTTCAACTTTACGGGTTTGTAGTTTGTTGCAAAACTATCTTCATATTCTTTTGGGTCAATTTCGCTTACCACAGTCAAAATTTTCCCTTCGGTATCCAAAACAATACCTTGAAGTTTAAAATAGGTGTAAAGTAAACTTTTTATAAATTGCAAAGCCCCGCTACCATCGCATAAAATATGAAAAAATTCCAAAGTCAAACGGTTGTTGTAATACATAACTCTAAAACAATAGTCATTGCAGTTATGTGGGGTAATTTGCTCCATAATTATGTCTGATTCCGGCTGTACTTTTAGTTGTTTTGTATTTTCTTCCAAATAATACCAAAAAGCACCACGCCTTAGTCTTACGGCAAAGGACGGAAATCTTTTTAATGTCAAATCCAATGCGTTTTGTAAAACTTCCGCATTTATATCGTTTGTCAATTCCACTGTAAACCGAAAAAGGTTTTGAGTATCTTTTGTGGTTATAAAGGGATAAAGTTTCGCACTGTTATCCAATCTAAACCATTTTTTTTGAGTCATATTTACCTCGTAAAATTTATTGAAAAATGTCAACAAAAATTTATAGTTACAATAATTGTACCACAAAAATAACTTTTAAACAACATAATTTGGAAAAATTTAACATCAAGAGGGGTTTTTATGCATTATATATAGGGAAATTTGTAAAAAATAATTTGCTAAAAGCAGGCAATATATATGCGTTTTGGTTGATATGTTTTTCCTTTTCTCTTTACATTTTAATAATTTTATGTTAAAATTATAGCCGAGGTAAGTATGAAAGAGTTCGATTTAAACGGAAAATGGTCTTTTCATGAGGTTGGTAGAGGCAAATGGTATACGGCAGTCGTTCCGGGCAGCAATTATATCGACTTGCTTGCGAACAATTTGATTGACCACCCGTATTATGACAATAATGAAGATTTGACTCAATGGATAGGCGAGCGTGATTGGGAATACGCCCGCGAGTTTACTTTACCTTTGGATATACTAAAAAAACCTGTTATTATGCTTGAGGCGGATAAGTTAGATTGTATTGCGGATATTTATATAAATGACAGGTTAGTTGCCAGGGCGGAAAATTCGTTTATAAAATACACAGTAGATATCAAAAATTTTGTATCTAGGCTTACAAATAAGATAAGGATAAAATTCCGTTCGCCGATTACATATATCGAGAATAAGTTGGAAAACAATCCAATGCCAACCAATAAGGAGGGTATGACAGGAGTACAGTTTATACGTAAACCTGCCGTGCATTTTGGGTGGAACAATAATGTGATTTTGCCTTTTAGCGGGATTTGCGGAAATATAAAAATTGTTGGATACGACGAAATTTATTTAGGCAAACCGCAGGTTAGGAATGAGGCTATTTCCAAATCGCAAATAATCATTGTCAAAGCACCTGTAAAAGGCAAACAGCTTGGCGACAATGTAAATTATTCATTAAAACTTAACATAACCGAGCCGAATGGTAATGTAATAAAAGTAGTAAGCGCTAAGGTGGAAGAACAAAACGACTTGGTTGCCACTATAAACAAACCAGAACTTTGGGATATTTACACAAAAGTTCAAAAACCCGCACTATATAAAATTTCGCTTGATTTGTTAAAAAACGACGAAATAATAGATAGCAAAACATTCAATTACGGCTTAAAAGACATTAGGTTTGAAGAGGAAGAAGTAGACAGCTACAAAAAATTCGGAATAGTTTTAAATGGCGAAAAGGTTTTTGTAAAAGGTGTTACTTTAATGCCGCTTGACAGCATGTCATCGCTTTTTAATAAAAAGAAGATGGAAAGCTATTTGGATAGCATAATCAATATAAACGCAAACTTAATAAGAGTGTTTGCGGGCAACGGATATATGCCTGACGAATTTTACACTATGTGCGACGAAAGGGGTATAATGGTATGGCAAGATATGCCTTTTGCGGGCATGATTTATCCGTTTGAAAACCAAGATTTTTCTGCCAATGTCGATAAGGAAATAAAATATAACGTAATAAAATTACATTATCATCCGTCGGTAGTTTTGCTATGTGGCAGCTATGATATGGAGCATAAACTATCACGGACATTTGGTAAAAAACCGTTAAAAGGTGCGATTTTTGACGTGTTTTATAAAAAAATCCCCGAAAGAATTAAAAATATGGGGTGCGGTTTCTTGTATATTCCGTCCTCTCCGCTTTCGGGCAAATTTTGTGATAAGGTAAACAATTACAAAAACGGAATCACAAACATGTGGGAAGTTTGGGGCGGTATGAGGTCTATGCAAAAATTAGGCAAACATACTCCTAGGTTTTGCGGCGAATTCGGTATGCCGTCAATGCCAAGCTCAAATGTATTTGACGAATTTATATCCAAAAAGCAATTTACCATATCCGGATTGGAGCTTGAAAAAAGGCAAAAGTATCGTGACGGAAACAATAAAATGCTTTACTATATTTCGTCAAGATTCAGAGTTCCGAGAAGTATGTCTGATTTGATATATTATTCGCAACTTACTCAAGCGGAGTACTATACCGAAATGATAGAGCATTTAAGACGTAATATGTCAAAATGCCGAGGAGTAATAATGACCTCGTTAAATGACTGTTGGGCGGGTATAGATTGCTCGGGTATTGATTATTTGGGACATTATAAAGCGGTAATGTACAAATTAAAAAAAGTATTTTCCCCTATCTTAATGACGGTTACTTGCAATAAAGGCGTGGTTAAAGTCGATTTAAGCTCGGATGTAAATATTAGTGAGGAATGCAATTTAAATTGGAGAATCGAGGACTTTGACGGCATAGTAATGTCAAACGGGGAACTTAATGTGGAGATTGCAGGAAATCAAAACAGCACTATAGCAACATTGGACTTAAAGGAAGTTGTAACAGGCAAGGAAAGAGAGATTGTTTTTGTTGCACAGCTTACGGATAAGTCGGGCAGAATAATTGCGGCTGAAGACTTTTTGTTTGTGCAAAATAAACTTGCTATGCTGCCTGACCCTAAGTTAAAAGTTAGTGTGGTTTGTAAGAAAGGCATTGCAAAAATAAGTATACAAGCGGAAAAATTTGCAAGATATGTAGCATTATCTATGGAAAACATAAAAACGCCGTTTAGTAATAACTATTTTGATATTATGGCAGGCGGAAGAGCGGAAATCACTATCCCCGTGGGTAAAATGAAAGAGCAGGAAGTTCTTGAAAAATTGCGTATCAAATCGGTTGCAAATATCGACTCAAAAGGTAATGTAGTACGTGACATAGCAAAAAATACAGGAGTGTTGCTAGCCCCTAAAAATATCAAAGACGTAGTTTTAAAATGGTTTTTCAAATAATTTTAAAAGGTTTGAATATAATAAAAGTGCCGAATTTATTTCGGCATTTTTGTTGTGAACAAAACCACGTGTCATGTACGTGAGTTTAAAAAATGTTGCACATATAATTCTTGAAACATAAAATTCCTTTTGCTACAATGAAATTGCGGTTAAAATAATAAATAATTTCAAACTAAATTATTGGAAAATGAAAAATACCTTGCGAAAATCGCTATATTTATAAAAATTGGTGCAAGATTTAACTTGCACCCTAATTTTTTAACGTTAATTTTAATTATTGTCCCGATTGTCATTATTATCGATTTTATCATTTTCGGACTTTTTGTTTTTAAAGCTATCGAATAAAGCGGTAAACTTCTTTTTAGTTGTAGCAAACAAGTCTTTTGTTTTAGTGCTTATATTACTAAACAAATTACCTGATACCGCAGCAGTGCTATTTCCCATTTGTTCGATTTTGCCTGCAACAAGTTTTTTGTTTGCGATTTTTTTGTAAATAGAGTAAGCGATAATTGCGACTATTGAAATAGCAAGCAAAATGCTGAATATTTTAACTTCCAATCCCAACGGCAAGGCTTTAACTCTTGTCCACATTTTAACAACCATATCCTGTTTTTCGCCAAAGTCTGTCATTTCGACTAATCTTTCGGCACTATCTGTGGAAGGCATTGTCAATTCCGGTATTTGCAATGCGTAAAAATCAATGCCGTACTCATCGTTATAGTATTTTATTAAAGCAAGATTTTCTGCGGAAACATTGCCATCTTTATCTTCGAAAAGGTAAGTAAAGTCGTTAGCATCTACTTCTTCGTCAGTCATATAGTCTATAATGTCAGGGGAGATTACAGCAGTGGTGTAACCTGTCTCGTCCATATTGCGAAGAGCAATGTCGGGGTCACACATAAAGTTTATAAATTCGTGAGCAATGTCCACATTTTTGGAATACTTAGGTATAACCCAATTATCAAACCAAACATTAGACCCCTCTTCAGGGATATAGTAATCAAGGTTTATTCCGTTTGCCAAAGCTTCCTCTATTGCCCAAACAGCGTCTCCGCTCCAAGCAAGGTTTACATACGCTTCGCCATTTATCATAGAGTCTTTACCGCTGTCAACCTCGTAAGCATAAAGTATATCGTATTGAGTACGCAATTCCTTTTCTACAAGAGCAAGTTTATCTGCAGTAATATTGTTTGTCAAATCGCTTATTTTGTTGCGATATTCCTCAGGAGTAGCTGTTTTTGCAAGTTCCTCCAATTCCTCACGATAAGCGTAAATTGTTGCGATAAATACCGAGTCACGAATACTGTCTTTCATAAGTATTTTATTTTTGTACTTGTCATTCCACAATAAACCCCAATTTTTAACGTCTTCCTCGTCAACTTTATCGGTGTTGTACATAATACCTACAGTTCCCCACATATAAGGCACGCTGTATTTGTTGCCTCTGTCAAAGTTTCTGTCCAAAAGGTAAGGCGGAATATTTGAAAGGTTAGGGATTTTATTTTTGTCAAGCTCAACCAAAAGGTCGTTTTTCTTCATTTTTTCAATGATATAGTCACTTGGACACATAACATCATAATCAGCCTCGCGCTTGTTGATAATGGTGTAAGCTCTTTCCAAAGTATCAAAAGTATCATATTGAATACGAACTTTTTGACCTGTTTTTTCCAAGTAGTATTTTTCAAAGTCTCTTAAAACGCTTTCTTCTTCCCCGTGTTGAATATAGTCTTGAGCGTTGTAAACTTTAAGTACAATCACATTGTTGTTGCAACCGCTAAGCACAGGGACAAGTATAGTAGCAAGGAGTAAAGTAAGCAAAACCAACACAGTTAATCTTTTGTTTTTCATATTTTAACCCCCTTTGTTTTAGCGACAGCTTTATTTTTTGATTTTTTCTCACGATGAGAGAAAATATTTACAATAACAAGCAATAACAAAACCGAAACAAGAATCATAGTCGAAAGTGCACGCAAAGATGGTGTCAAACCGTTTTTGGCAGCATCTGCATAGATAAATGTCGACAATGTATTAATGCCTTGAATGTTGAAAATAGTTATAACAAAATCGTCGATAGACAATGTAAAAGCAAGGAAGAAACCGCTTACAATACCTGACATAATTTGAGGAAGTACTGCCTTGAATAACGCTTTCATAGGAGTGCAGCCCAAATCTAAAGCAGCCTCGTACAAATTGTTATCCATTTGTTGCAATTTAGGCATAATGGAAAGTATAACGTAAGGAGTGCAAAAAACTATGTGCGCAATAATAACGGTAACCATTCCAAAAGGTATGCCAAACAGCAAAAACAATAGCATTAGCGAAACACCTGTCACGATTTCGGCGTTCATCATAGGTATTTTACTTACAGTCATCATCGCCTCTTTAGAGCGGTTTTTCATATTGTAAATACCGATTGCCGCAAAAATACCAATCAATGTCGATATTACGGAAGATATTCCTGCGATAATCAAAGTGTTTTTCAAAGCGTCCAATATATCTGCGCTTTTTGCGGGATTAAACAAATCTTGATAAAGTTCAAGGCTGAAACCTTGCCATTGCATAGTTGCCGCAGGAGTAAAGGAGTAAATAACCAATACTGCAATAGGAGCGTAAAGGAATAAAAGTACCAAGTAAACGTAGCCTTTGGCTAAAATCTTTTTTACCATATTCTACCTCCCGCAGTTTGAGTTTTGTTGTTATACTTTTTCTCGATAAACATTGTAAGCCCCATAAGAAGCAGCAAAATGATAGAAAGAGCAGAGCCATAGTTCCAAGAGTTTTGAGTAAACTCTAAGTTAATAATGTTACCAAGCAGTTGAACTAAGTTGTTGCCCAAAAGGTCTGATATAACGAAAGTGGAAAGTGTAGGCATAAACACCATTGTTATACCGCTTATAATACCGGGTATTGCAAGTGGTAAAATAACACGTGTTAAAACTTTTGTAGGTGTAGCACCCAAATCAAGCGCTGCTTCCGTATAACTTTTGTCCAAGCTGGAAAGTGTGGAGTAAATAGGAATAATCATAAAGGGCAAAAAGTTGTAAACCATACCAAAAATAGTGGTTGCTTTGCCAAAAGTTATCTCTATATCAAGCCAAGAGCCAAAAGCCTCGAACATAGCACGCGTTGCGATTGTTCTTAGCAAAAAGTTTATCCACATAGGCAACAAGAAAAGCAAAAACAAAGTTTTGTTTCTGTTATATTTTTTGTTTGCCAAAATGTAAGCAACGGGAAAGCCTATAACAAAGCAAATTACTGTTGTAATAAAGGCAATCCAAATAGAGTCAAGGAAAGAGTTGAAAGTTACTCCGTCAGTAAAAAAGTTTATAAAGTTTTCCAAACTGATGCTACCATCCGCATTTGTAAAAGCGTAAAAGACTATCAAAGCAAGAGGCAAAAGCACAAAAAGCAACATAAATATCGCGTAAGGAAAAGCAAGATATTTTCTTTTAATAGTAATTTTTTTCATTTTTTTGCTCCTACTTGGAAGAAATAATTCTTTCCAACTTAATGTCTTCCGGTTTGATAGTAATTCCCACACGGTCATTGCTGTCATACTCGTCCTCGGTATCTACAAAGAAATCGAAACCGTTATCGGATTTTACAACATATTGATATTTATCTCCCTTGAAAATGCTTGATACGATATTACCTGCGATTGGTGCAGAGTCCTCATAGTCGGTAAGGTCGATTTTGTCAAAGTCAATGGAGATTTTAACTTCCTCTTTCAAATAGTCATTTTCGGAAAAGCCCCCATTTTCAAAGGTTTTTTTGTCATAATTAAATACGCCGTCGGCAAATTCAATCTCTGTCTCGTTCAAAACTTTGGCGTTGATAACGTTACTGTTTTTTTCCTTTTTCATTATGTGAATGTCATCCGGACGAATGTAAAGGCTGACTTTTTCGCCTGCCTTCCACTCGGTAGTCGAGTGAATCAAAAATTCTACCTTGTTTGCAATTACGCTCATTTCGTAGTGTACGCCTTTAAATAGCGAGGAAATTACAACACCTTTTATTTGACCTTTTTCCTCGTCCATCAAATAAATATCTTCCGGACGAATAACAACGTCGATAGTTTGATTTTTTTCAAAACCGCTGTCCACGCAAACAAATTCCGCGCCTGCAAATCTAACAAGTTTATCTTCAAGCATAATACCGTTTATGATGTTGGATTCGCCTATAAAGTCCGCAACAAACGCATTAGAAGGCTCATTGTAAATGTCGATAGGTGTACCCACTTGATGTATAATACCGTTTTTCATAACCACAATGCGGTCGCTCATTGTAAGAGCCTCCTCTTGGTCGTGGGTTACGTAAACAAAAGTAATGCCAAGTCTGCGGTGCATATTTTTAAGCTCAAGCTGCATTTCTTGACGCATTTTTAAGTCCAAAGCACCCAAAGGCTCGTCCAACAACAAAACCTGTGGCTCATTTACGATAGCGCGTGCAATAGCCACCCTTTGTTGCTGTCCGCCGCTTAGGCTTGTAACATTTCTATATTCGTAGTCTGTAAGACCAACAATTTTCAAAGCTTTTTTAACTTTTTCGGAAATCAAGGCTTTAATAGCTTTTTGTCTTGCCCAAAAACCTTTTACCTCACGGCAAAGCTCTTTTTTCTTAAGCTTCAAACCAAACGCAATGTTGTCAAAAACATTTAAGTGCGGGAAAAGTGCGTATCTTTGAAATACGGTGTTTACAGGTCTTAAATGAGGCGGAATATCAAGCACCGATTTGCCGTCAAGCAAAATTTCGCCGTCGGTAGGTTTTTCAAAACCCGCAATCATTCTCAAAGTAGTGGTTTTACCGCAACCGCTTGGACCTAAAAGGGTAACAAATTCCCCCTTTTCGATATTAAGATTTACATGGTCAACAACATTTTGACCGTCATAAGCTTTGCAAACATCTTTCAATTCAATAAGTGTACTCATATATTTATTTCTCCATTAAAAAGTAGGTGGACTTGATATCCAAATTATTTTTGCGGGGATATTGCTCGCATTTTCAATATAATGTAATTTGTCCGATACAAAGTAAAAACTTTCCTTAGCTTTTACCGTATAACTGTTTTTACCTAAATGCAGTATAATTTTACCTGATAAAACATACCCGAATTCCTCCCCCTCATGCGGCATATCTCCGGGTAGTGAGTATTTCGGTTTTATGGTAACCAACAAAGGCTCCATTTCGTTTTTTTGACAGTTTGGTACCAACCAAACTTTTTCTTGCTCCAAGCTATCCTTTACGATAAAATCGTTTTCGGTAAATACGACCTGTTCGTCTTCTTCTTCCTTAAAAAAAGTTTGAGCATCCGTACCAAGTGCGGACAATATATCTATAAGCGTTGAGATTGACGGGCTTGTCAAGTCGTTTTCAAGCTGCGATATATATCCTTTTGTAAGTTCGCATCTGTCCGCAAGCTCGGACTGCGTGAGCGAAAGTTGCAACCTTAGTCTTTTTATTTTTGAGCCTATTTCCATATTTAACTCCTTAACTACTTTAGTTTTACATACTAAACTTCAAGTTTAATGAATTTTACAATATTAAACCAAAAGTTTAGTAAAACAATTTTTGCTAAACCTAAAGTTTAGTTTTATTAAACAAAAAGAGTATAGCATACATTTATATAACTGTCAATTATTTAAAAGCAAAAAATCAAAAAGTTTTATCACTTTTAAAAAGGCAATAAATATTGATAATAATTATTATAAGAAAATCTATTTGCTGTGGATATAGTAAAAAATAAAAAATGCCTGCTGTAAAAGCAAGCATTTATATTTATCAAATACAGGTAATAGTTATTTTACAAAACTTTTAAGTTGGTTAATATTCATAAAACCTACTTGTGTGTTTTGTTTAACGCCGTCTTTAAAAAGGATAAGCGTAGGGATTGACATTATGCCGTATTCCTTTGCAACGTCAGACACTTGGTCGACATCGATTTTCAAAATTTCGATTTCAGGCATTTCGTTTGCTAGTTGCTCAAGCACAGGTGCTAACATTTTGCAAGGTCCGCACCATGTTGCAAAAAAGTCTACAAGTACAGTGCCGTTTGCTATTTTTTGTTCAAATTCTTCCTTACTATTAATGTGAGTTAACATATTATCTCCTTATTATCTTGTTCAAGATAAATTCTTTTTATTGTAACTATAATTATTATAGCACAAATTGTAAGGTTTATCAATATATAGCCTGTAATTTACCTAAAATTTTCCAAAATCAACAGTTTTTGGTGTAGTAAGTATTTTTTCCTTTACCGTAGCGTGTTATTTCGTTACTTTCCACCAAAGTTTTTAGGCAATTTTCTATACTGCTTTTACTTACTGTAGGGCACAACTCCATCAATTTATTTTTTGTAAATTTGCCTAAAGTTTTTTTAATCGCATTTTTTATAATGCTAATATTTTTTTGCTTTAAGCCTACTAGGTCTACGCGTTCCTCAAAATCTTTATAAGCCGCAAGCAAAATATTTAAAATGAAGTTTACAAAAGGCATAGGGTCGTTTGTGCTGTCCTGCCGGCCCATATTGCTTTTTTCAAGTGCAACATAGTATGATTCCTTATTTTGTTCTATTTTTTTTCAATACTTATATATTTGCCAACAAAAAAGTCGTTTTGATAAAGCAAAAGGGTAGTTAGCAATCTGCTTAATCCTCCGTTGCCATCGTTAAACGGATGTATGCAAAGGAAATCGAGTATAAAAATAGGTATCAAAATAATCGGGTCAAGTAAACCAATGTTCTTTGCTTGAAAAAGGCTAATGCTCTAAAAGTTTATGGTAGCTTGTTAATATTATATTGAACAAATTCAGATATTAGCTTAAAATAAAATAGCTAAAGTCAAGTTGTTTAAGAGCATTATTTTTGTTAGACAAAAGATTGCTAGCGGTAAAAACTTAGTAGACAAAGAATTTCTAAAACAGGAAATAATATTTATTTTGTATAATTTTTGTGTAAAATTTTTGTAGCATTTCCCTTGTTTAAGGTTTGATTAAGGTATATGTTCTATTATAATATTGTATTATACCACGCATATATAAGGGTATAATAAAAAACTGCTATTGCGCCCAATATTATTCGTTTGGTTTGCAATACGTTTTTTATCCGCTGTTTATATTGTGTGGTGGGCAAATTCTGACTTCTTAGGGAGGAAATTATGGAAAGAAGAAAGACAAGGATATTCGGTGTTTGTATCAGTATAATGCTTACATTGTCTTTGATTTTGGCTTTGTTTGGTGTGTTAACATTAAACAAGTCGGATATCAGCAATGGCACTTATTTGGATACAGTACAGCCTGTTCTTAACGAGGGCTATACCGAAAATAACTATTTGGGCGGTGTTGGCGACCAGGAAAGGTACATAAACAGTTCCGGTTATGAGGAATCAACCGATTGGGTTGCTATAAGCAACGGCACTCAATTACAAAGTTTTTTAAAACAAGAGGGTAGTTATTCCGGCAAAAGCGGATATTTGACCGCTAATGTTACCTTGGATTGGGGAACAAACTCAACTTATGCGGGTCTTGCACCCGGCAGCGTGGGTAAGTTTACAAAATGGTTTGACGGATGCGGATATACAGTAACTTTAGAAGGCGGCGGTCCGGATATTATAGCCTGTGATCATGCTCAATCAGTAGGTCAAAGACCCCATGTAACAGCAAAAGATATACCTGGATATGAAATGCCGGATGATAGTGGCAATCCATATCCTGTAGCTTACCATTGCTTTGGCGGTATGCTTAACGAGCTTGGCACAGACGGTAAATTGTTTAACTTTAAATTTTATATCTCATGGAATCATAAAATAACATATAGAGATACCGGCAGTGTAAATAATAATGAGGGTAGATTAGATGCACATATAGCCTTTGGCGGTCTAGTGGGCTATAACAGCGGCGGCGATATAGATAACGTAGTTGTGGAATTGGCTGCAGATAAGCAATTATATGTTTCTTCTCACGAGGGGATAGATAGAGACGATACTTTTTCTAAATCAGGTTGTAACGGAGCTATATTATTAGGACTTGTTGTAGGTGCAAGCAGAGGTGGAACTATAAGCAATGCAACTGCAATTTTTGGAACTAATAGCAAGCTATATGCAGAAGGTAGGTCGGGATATTGGTCAGGTACCTTCCCGATTAAAACCTATAGAAATTCGGGCTCAACTTTGATTGGTGGTATAGCTGGTTATGTTGCAAATGGTGCAAAACTTAACAACCTATATGCTAAATTTGAGAATAATAGTAGATTACATGGCTATATAAAAACCCATCAAAACGGAGCAAATAGAGGACCTTATAAGTGCTATAGAAAGATAGGTGGTATTATAGGTGTTAACTCAGGTGCTAGCGTAACAACTGCAATGGTATCCGGCAATTTGGATTGTATGATAGCAGAGGGCTCAAGTGGCGGTACAGGCGACGGCGAATACGTAGACCAAATGAAGAATATTTATATTGCGGAAGGACCTTTGCCCGGAACAATGATTTATATGAACGCTACAGGCGGTACCAATAAGGAGGGTAACGAAGGTGGCGGAAGTGCATACAATCAAGGTTACGGAGATTGCGGAGAAAGAGCAATTCTTACAACAAACGGAAGAAATAACGGTAACAATGGTGTTGCAATACCTTACTTTTTCAATCACGATGGTCAAGGTGTAGTGATTTTTGTACCTCAAGGTAAAATTTTGTGGACTTTGTATAGCTCTCCAACATTCTCTAACTTAGAGTCGGGCATTATTGTAAAAACCAACTATCCGGATGCAGCTACAACCTCGGAAATCGAAGTAGGTATAAATAGTACCGGCGAAATAGGATTTTATAAGATGGCTAGCAATGGAGAGGTTGCCGATACCAACGGCGTAAGATGGATGGAAATGTCCGACCAAACCAGAATGGCTAAAAATGGCGGTGTAGATTCTCCTTTGTATTACGATGGTACTACATACGAATTGAAAATGAAAATAAATGGTCAGCTTTACGATAAAGGATTGCGAGTTATAAACGTAGGAGACCTTAAAAACTCTATGAATGTTTTTAACGGAAGAGCAGTAAAGCTTTATTGTGACGATAACGGCGATAGAGAACATGCCGTTGCTTACAGTGACGAGCAGGAAAAAGTTGTCGTACTTTTGAATAATGTTATTAACGATAGTATGTCAAGAACCATTACTATCCAAAAAAGAAGTTTATTGGTGAGAACTTCTGCAGGTTACAAACGAGGAGAAACAACTATTTTCGGAAATGCGTATGTTTCCTTTAATAAAATGACCGACGATAGGGCAGGTGTATACTCCGGATTTGCTGCTAACGAACAAATGATGTGGCAAGATACAGGATATAACGAAGGTGTTAGCATTAAACTAAATATTGCGGGCAGACAATTATTAAGACCATCTACAAACAACTATATTTTGTATCAAGAAGTAGAGCTTAGCAACGGTCATATGGTATTAGAAGAGATAGGAAGTTATTTTACAGCGGTAATCAAGCCTCACACTGTAAAAGTACACCCAAGTATTTATATAAATGGTGCAGCCGTAGGCGGTGAGTACAACTTTATGAGCAACTTTGATTTTGGAAATGCAGATAAAAACGCTCAAAAACGTACAATTACCATCACTGCAAGATTGGACGATAGCCACTTTACTGCAAGTGCCGTAAAACTAATAGATAAAAACGGCAACGAAATTACAGGTATTAGTTGGAATGACAATAACGGCTTAATGACTGCAACTTATACAGCTACCGATGATAGTTTGAAAGAAATTGCATTTGTCGATTATGCAGAAAGATTTTATACAGTATCTATCGATGATGGTGTTGATATAGTGGAAAAAACCGACTATAAATATGGTGATAAAGTTTATTTGGACGCTCCTGCTGCCAAAGAAGGTGAAATTTTTGTAGGTTGGCAAAGAAAAGACGGCAGCTATTTGACTTATCTTCCTAAATATTCGTTAAAAGTTCAAGAAAACTTTACTTTAACAGCTGTTTATGAAGATATCGACATGGCGGCAAAGCCTTGGAAACATATTTATCGTGCGAACTACAACGAATTAAAGAGAGAATGTTATTATCATATCCCGGCATACGATGCAGAATACAGATTGCCTAATGAAATGGGTTGGATATTTAAAGGCTGGGAAGAAGTATCAAAGGATGAAGTGAACAAAGTTGTAGAATTTAAGGCTTTGTTTGAAGAGACTGCTGATGCTCCTAAAGTTAAAGTAGTTTACGACAATAAAAATTCCGTATTTATGGATTATGGTGCTCCTATAACATTGGAGGCTAATACAACATATTTGGTAAATAGTGCGCGCGTTGATGTTGGCGAACAGCCATCGGTAATTTATGCTATTACCGATTTGAATATCGAGAAAGTTGAAAATATTGCTACTTTCCCCGGTATTGTTAAAGAAAAATCAATGAAATACGAGTCTTTCTTGTTGGACGGTATTTATTACATAAGTGCTACATTTGTATATGGTAAAGCAGATGCAGAATATGATACAGAAACAAATAAGCCTAATCTAACAATCAATGGCTTTAATGCTTCTGACTTTACTCAATATGTAAGACAAGGCAATGTATATCAAATTAGTATGGTAATCCCTGAAAAGGAAATTGAGTGCAGATTTGGTAACAATGCGGAAATCTCAACATTCTTACAAGTTGAGGATTACGTATTTGACGAAATTATGATTTTCAAAAGAATTAACTAATAAAAACTTTCCATAGTTAATTTATAAACATACAAAACTCCCGATTTATGTCGGGAGTTTTTGCATGTCGTTCAACATACCGTTCAACAACCGTTCAAGATAGTTGACTATATTTTTGTAATATGGTAATATATATATAAGGAGATTTTTTATGGAAGAGTATAAACCGCCTTTTAATTTAAATACAAAAATTGTTAACTTAGTGGCTAAAATAAGCGAAATAATAGGAAAATTTAAATATGACAATAGACCTGTTCCAGATATTCGTTTACGTCGCGAAAATCGGATAAAAACAATTCATTCGTCGCTAGCTATAGAAAATAATACTTTAAGTATTGAGCAAGTTACGGCCATTGTAAATGGTAAAAGAATATTGGGGATGCCGTCTGAAATACAGGAAGTTAAAAATGCTTTTGAGGCATACGAACATATTTTATCTTTTAATCCTTACAGCATTTCTGATTTGCTACAAGCACATAAGTTAATGATGCAATCGCTTGTATGCGAGGCAGGCAAATTTCGTACAGGTAGTGTAGGTGTTTTTGAGGGAGATAGGCTTGTGCATTTAGCTCCACCTGCACACATGGTAAAAGGGCATATTCATAACCTTTTTCAATGGGTTGAACAAAGCGAACTGCATATTTTAATAAAGTCATGTGTTTTTCATTATGAGTTTGAATTTATACATCCTTTTCAAGACGGAAATGGCAGGATGGGGCGTTTGTGGCAAACTTTGCTTTTATCTACTTATCATCCTATATTCATTTATTTGCCTATAGAAACTCTTATAAAATCAAGGCAAAAGGAATATTACAAATGTCTTGCTTGTGCCGATAGCAGTGTGGATTCAAGCGTATTTGTGGAATTTTTGTTGCAAATTATTTACGATAGCCTTTGTGAACTGAAAGACGAAAAACTTCCTGAAAATATTGAACGATTAATGGGTGTAATCGATTACGAACCACAAAGTGCAAATGAACTTATGGCTAAACTTGGGCTTACTCGTAAGCAAACTCTCCGTGAAAGTTATTTGAAACCTGCATTAGAAAAAGGCTTAATCGCTATGACTTATCCCGATATGCCAAACAATCGTAATCAAAAGTATTATAAAAAGTAAAATCTAAAAAAGCACCTAATTAGTAGGTGCTTTTTGCATACCGTTCAACAAATCGTCTAACAACCGTCCAAGAAAGATGTTTTGGCTTACGTTTACTTGCGATATTTAATTTTCTTGACTTAATGGTTATTTGAGTGTATAATTAAAATGTATAAATAAAATATAATTGTATTTATATACTTATTATAATATTAATATAATATGTTAGATGCTATTTTGTTTATATGGTATTTTTAATAAATATAATTAATACATACATTTAAACAACAAAAAATCTTTTTTGGCGTATGCCAAAGGTAGGTATGATATGAAATATATTGTGATTTTAGGGGACGGAATGGCAGATATGCCATCGGACGCACTAGGCGGTATGACCCCTCTTGAGGTTGCATACAAGCCTAATATTGACAGCTTGGCACAAAAGGCAATTTGCGGTATGTGCAAGACTGTTCCCGACGGCATAAAACCCGGCAGTGATGTTGCCAATTTGTCGGTTATGGGATATTCTCCGTTAAAGTATTACAGCGGTAGGTCGCCTTTGGAGGCACTAAGTATAGGTGTTGATATGGCGGACAGTGATTTGGCTGTAAGATGTAACCTTGTTACTTTGTCCGAGGAAGAAAATTATGCAGATAAAAGCATGCTGGACTACAGTGCGGGCGAAATTTCTACCGAAGAGGCAGCAGAGCTTATCAGCTTTGTTCAAGAGGCGCTTGGAGATGACGAGTTTGCTTTTTACAGCGGTGTAAGTTACAGACACTGTTTGATTAAACATAACGGCGAGCGCGGTACGGAATACACACCTCCGCATGACATTAGCGGTAAAGTTATTGGCGATTATTTGCCAAAAGGTCTTTACGGAGATAAAATGCTTGACCTTATGGTTAAGTCGTATGATATTTTAAAAGACCACCCTATAAATTTAAAAAGGATAGCAGATGGTAAAAACCCTGCAAACAGCATTTGGCTATGGGGAGAGGGTAGTAAACCGACTCTTCCTAACTTTGAGAGATTACGCGGCTTAAAAGGTGCTGTGATTTCCGCTGTCGATTTGCTAAAAGGCATAGGCATTGCAAGCGGTATGGAAATTATAGAAGTAGAGGGTGCTACAGGCACTGTACATACCAATTTTGCGGGTAAAGCACAAGCTTGCGTGCAAGCTATACGCGACGGCTTTGACTATGTATATCTTCACATGGAGGCGCCTGATGAGTGCGGACATCAAGGAGATAGCAAAGGCAAGGTAAAATCTATTGAGCTTATCGACGAAAAGGTTGTAGCATATATTTTGAGCGAGCTCGAGGACGAGGATTTGCGTATTTTGGTATGTCCTGACCATCCAACACCGCTTGTCACAAAAACTCACAGCAGTGAGCCTATTCCGTTTATTATTTACGACAGCACTTGTATTAAACAAGGTGTTTCTGCATATACTGAAAGTGAATGTGCAAAAACAGGAATTATGCTAAATTCGGGCGATGAATTGGTAGATTTGTTTTTGCAAAAGGAAGAAGATATGCAAGAAAAAGATAATATTGATGCTGTAATAGACGAGCAAAATGATTTGGAAGAGCAGGAGATAAATGAAAGTGTCGCAGAAGTTGATAACGTTAACGACCAAGTTGTTGACGAAGAAAGCGATATTCCTGTTGACAAACAAAACAGCAATGACGAAGTTAAAGATGCAAACAGCGATATAGTTATCGTGGACGATAGCAACGCGGAAAATACAGCAAAAATCGACCCTAACGAGCAAAATAGCGAGGGAGATGAGCAAAGCACAGATAAAAAAGGCAAAAAGAAAGGCGGGGATAAAAAAGGCAAATCTTCCCCTAAAAAGAAAAAGCTTATTACAATTTTAATTGCCGTTGCTGTGCTTGCGGTTGTTATTTTGGTATCTGTTTTAACACCTATTTTGGTTATTAATGCGCCTAAAGTATTGATAAGCAGCGCGGAAGATTTTGCAAAGCCTATCAAGGACAAAAAGGAACTGTATTATTTGGAAAAGGATATAACGGTTGACGGCGATTTGACACTTGGCTTAAATGTGGATTTAAACAAAAAAACTTTGACAGTAAATGGTAACCTAACGTTGGAAAACCCTAAAGGCGGTGCTATGACGCTTGGTGTTAAGTCGGGCAAAGAGTATACTTTGGGTGGTAAAATTACCGTTAACGGCAAATTGTTAATAAAAAATGCAAATACAATAACTATTTTGACAAATGTCTCTGCTAATGATATCGAGTTTGACAGCATTGCTCAAGGCAATTCTATAGGTAGTATTCAAGCAAACAATTCGTTTAATATAAGAAGTAGTAAAGTCGTTTTTGACCAACTAGCTTTTGGCGAAAATATAAGTAGTATTAATGCCGTAAATTCGGATATTACATTTAATAAAGCTACAAAAATCGACATTAATTTGCAAAATGCGCGTGTTCGTGCAAACAGCGATATTGGTAATGCAGTATTGGACGAGCAATCGGAACTAAGATTGGTAGGCTTTACTTACAACAATTTTAATAGCGGCGAACTTGGTACAATCAGTGGCGGTAAACTTGTTTACGTAAGTGAAAACGGCGGTTTCAAAAAAATCATCGGCACCAACACTGTTTGGATAAGTAAAGAGAGTTTGAAAGATAATAACGCATTGATTATCAATGTTCAAAACGAAAAATATATAGATTGGCTTGAGACTCCTCAATTTGCAGTTATCGAAAGAGTCGGCGATAAAGCTACGCTTGAACTTTCTTCTATCGATAGTTTAGCTACCAAAGTTTTGGTAACTATCGATAACGCGGAAACTCCTTTGGAATTTGCAATAGACAGGGACAGCGATGGTATACCGAACTACGTATTTGATTTGGGAACTGTTTTAAACACTGTAGGCAACCACTCGATTAAAATTGTATTGCGCTCTGACGAGCCCGAATTTATAAGAGATAGCGACCCTTACTTTACACAACATACTCACTATATCACTCTTGACAAAGTAGGAACTCCTAAGGTTGAAAAAAATAACAACAATGAGTATGTTTTGACTTTTAAAGCAGTGCATTTTGCCGAAACTTACGAGATAGTTTTTGATGGTATTGTAATGACTATTAAAAATGACAATGTTAAAGCAGGGGATGAAATTTCCTTTAATTTGAGCGGTGAGGCTAAGTTTGCTAGTTTGCTTACTACTCCCGGTAACCACTCTATAATCATTGTAGCAAAAAGCAGTGTAGAGGGTATTAATTCAAGTGCTAAAGCTTATGCCAAGTTCGACCCTATAAATGTTGATTTGGCTGCTCCATCGCTTGAAATTAAGATGGACGGCGACAACTATGTGTTTAGTTGGAATAAAGTAGACAACGCATTAAGATATAAGTTGGTATTTACGGGTGTGGATAAATCGGACTACGAAATCAGTACGGGGGTAACAGAGTTGGTTATCTCAAAAGCGGATTTGGATGGCTACACCGATGTAAAATTAGTTGCTATCGGCGGTAAATATTATAACGATAGCGAAACAGCAGAAATATCTCTTGCATAAATTGTTTGAAAAGCAAAAAATATGCGTACTCGGGTGTACAAAGTACAAGTAACCAAAAAGTATTGACAAACATATTTATATTATGATATAATTCAATTACAATTTGATAAGGCGGTTGTGGCTTGCCACAAAATTGTCAAAAGAGTAGCTAAAGCTAATGTAACAGAGAGTATAGGCCATCGGGTGGAAGCCTATTTGCAAATGCTTTTGTGAAGTGCATTGACATAGTCAGGCGAAGGAAATGTCGCTCGGGGCATCGTTATCTGCATACAAGAACAACTTTTTTGTTGTTGAATTAAAGTGGAATCACGGTATAGCGTCTTTATGTTATGCCGTGTTTTTGTATTTTAAGTAAAAAACTATTATAAACGTAAAAATATATGGTTATATTACAAGTATTTTTGTAAATGTCACAAAAAATCACTGTTAAAAATTGTTGCAACTATTTTTAGGTATGTGGTAATAAAAGATATATAAAAGTTGTTTTATGGTAGTTGCGTAGTAATAAATTTGATTGAGTTAGTCTAATACTGTATTTGAGGTATATTATGAAACAGTTTAAAAGTGATTTGCAAGCGGTTATGGATAGAGACCCCGCTGCAACAAGTAAATTAATAGTTTTTTTGACTTATGGTGGTTTTAGGGCTATCCGTAGGCATAGGCGTGCAAATTGGTTTTACAGACATAAAATGGTTGGCATTGCGGAGCTTATTTCTGCAAAAACAAGGAGAAAAACAGGCGTGGATATTCATCCTGCCGCAAAAATCGGTCAAGGTGTTTTTATTGACCATGGTGTTGGCGTTGTTATAGGCGAAACTTGCGAGATAGGCGACAATGTTACGATTTATCAAGGGGTAACACTTGGCGGTACGGGTAAAGATATAGGTAAAAGACACCCTACTATAGGCAATAATTGTATGATAAGCAGCGGTGCAAAGGTGCTTGGTCCTATTAACATTGGGGAGTATAGCAAAATCGGTGCGGGCTCGGTTGTTTTAAAAGACGTTCCGTCACACAGTACTGTTGTGGGTGTTCCCGGCAGAATAGTAAAAAGGCATGAAACTAAAATTGACCTTAATCAAAATGTGCCTGACCCTATTTTGCAAGAGTTTCAAAGAGTTTGCAAAAGGCTTGCCGTATTGGAAGAAAAATTGGGTATTGAGTCTTGCAAGTATTCCATTTGCAACACCGAGGTTATAGAGGATGAGGCTTATTTGCAAATGCTTGTGGAAAAAAGAGAAAAAAACAAAGAAAAACAAGAAAATTGATAACAACAGCAATAAATATATTTTAGTTTAGGAGATATCGAAATGTTAAAAGTATACAACACTTTAAGTAGAAAAAAGGAAGATTTTAACGAGCTTAACAAAGGGGAAATCACAATGTATTCCTGCGGTCCAACAGTGTATAACTACGCACATATCGGAAATTTGAGAACGTATGTTTTTATGGATTTGTTAAGGCGTGTTTTGAAGTATGACGGTTACAAACTTAAAGGAGTTATGAATATAACCGACGTCGGACATTTGACAAGCGACGGAGATGAGGGCGAGGACAAAATGGATAAAAGGGCAAAGGAAACAGGCAAAACGCCTAAGGAGATTGCCGATTATTATACTAACATTTTTATGACTGACCTTGCAAAGCTTAATATCGGTTTGCCCGAAATTATCGCAAAAGCAACCGAGCATATCGACGATATGATTCAGTATGTGCAAAGACTTGTGGATGCGGGCTTTGCTTACGAAACAAGTGACGGCGTGTATTTTGACATTAGTAAATTTCCTAAATACGGGGAGCTATCTAGGTTAAATTTAGATGAGCAAATTGCAGGTGCAAGGGTAGAGGTAAACTCGGAAAAACGCAATCCACAAGATTTTGCCGTTTGGAAAAAAGCTGACCCTAACCATATCCAACAATGGCCAAGTCCTTGGGGAATGGGATACCCCGGTTGGCATATCGAATGTTCGGCAATGAGCCAAAAGTATTTGGGAGAGGTTTTTGATATTCATACGGGCGGTGTGGACCATATCCCTGTACATCACGAAAACGAGATTGCTCAAAACGAGGCTTTGACAGGCAGAAAATCTGTAGACTATTGGATGCACGGCGAATTTATGCTTGTAGATAATGGTAAAATGAGCAAAAGTTTGGGCAATACCTATACTATTGCGCAACTTGAGCAAATGGGTTACAGCCCTATGGTTTTCCGTTATTTCTGCTTAAATGCGCACTACAGGAAAAAGTTGAATTTCACTTTTGACGGTATGGATGCTGCAAAAGTTTCTTACGAAAGGTTGTGCGGTATTTTAAGGAGTCACAGCTATGGCTTGGCTTTGGTTGACCAAGATACTTTGAACGAGTTTAAACAAGAATTTGACAATGCTATAAATGACGATATAAACATTCCTATGGCACTTGGAGTGCTTTGGAAAATGACAAAATTACCATTGTGTTCGGATGTTTATAAATTGGCATTGCAAATGGATAAAGTTTTAGGTTTGTCACTTGATAAAGCAGAAGAGTATATAAAGAAAAATGGCACTGACGTTCCTGACGAGGTAGTTGCTTTGGCAGAGGAAAGATTACTTGCAAAACAACAAAAAGATTGGGCGAAAGCTGACGAATTGAGGGGTAAAATCAAAGAAATGGGATACAGCGTGCTTGACAGCAAAGAAGGTTACGAGCTTAAAAAGCTTTAATAATAATTATTTTATTGCTTTTTAAATATTATAGTTCAAAATACTTGCCTAAGATAAAGTAATATATTTGGAAAATTTAGTTTGAAATAAAAAAATCGGCACATTAGTGCCGATTTTTGAAGTATTTTTGTAAATTAATATCTGCAATATATGCTTATTGTTGTTAAAATATAGCTTGCTGTCCATTCGTTCTTAATCATTTTTTTGCTGTGTGCGCACATGTATTTTGCTTTATTAAGCATTAATAGCAACTGTTTTTGCATTGTGACAATGTGCCTTAAAAGCTTGCAATAGTCTTCTTCGTGGCTTAGTATAGGTGCATAACTGATTTGTTTGTCGGACACCGCATAGTAGCATTTTAGCGATAATGTCGATGTGGCTTTTTTAAGTTTTATTACATCGGCGATATCGTCTTTTGCGGCAAGCGGAGCTATTGTGAACAACTGTCTTAAAGCCATTATCAAATCTTGTTCGGCAAAGTATATACGTTCGAACAATTTTTTTTGTTTTGGGTCAGTACCGCATTTGGCACTTTTGCAAAGAGCCACAGGTCGGTAACCGTTTATATTGCTTTTATATTTTTCGCAATTTTCGCACATAAGCTCGCGTCTTCTTGTAATTTCGTTATATTCCTTATTCATCATATTTATTTGGTCTTCGGATGGCAATAATTCATTTTCACACATAATATCCCCCTTGGATATAATGTATGCGTCTGCTTTTGTATATTATGCTTAAAGCTGCTTTTTTTGTAAGGTGTGAGCTTATTTTTTATCTTGACTTTATATTATATTAATGTTAAAATATAAAAAGAGAGCAAAGTAAAGGTTTTTTACTTGTGGCTCTTTTATGATTAAAAATTATGTGCATAAAAGTTTTGGAGTATTTATGGAAAAACAAATTGCTGTTGCTATGGGAGTTGAAAAAGCCGATTTGGTGCTTAAAGGCGGTAATGTTATCAATGTTTATACAGGCGAGGTGGAAGTTGCGGATATTGCGATTTCGGACGGAATAATTGCCGGTATAGGTAACTATTGCGGTAAAACGGAAGTTAATGTGCAAGGCAAGTATTTGTCACCGGGTTTTATCGACGGACATTTGCATATAGAAAGCACAATGCTATCTCCGTCTAACTTTGCAAAAGCGGTTTTGCCATGGGGCACTACAACAGGTATTTGTGACCCGCATGAAATTGCCAATGTATGCGGCGAGGCGGGCGTAGATTATATGATTAAAGAAAGTAAAATCGTACCTTTTGATGCAATGTTTATGGCTCCTAGCTGTGTTCCTGCTACTCCTTACGAAAATAATGGTGCAACTATAGATGCTGATGGACTTGACAAGTTGCTTGAAAAATGCCATGGGGTTGGCGAATTTATGAATGCCCCTGGCGTTATCTATCGTGACAGCGATGTTATGAACAAGCTTAAGTATGCAAAAAAACGAGGAGTTGTGGTAGACGGGCATTATCCTCTTGCAGGCGAAAAGGAACTTAATGCGTATATAGGTGCGGGCATTACAACCGACCATGAGTGTGTAGATGTCAAGGACGCTTGCGATAAATTAAGACGCGGTATGTATGTGCTTGTCAGGGAGGGAAGTGCGACAAGGAATTTGCGTGACTTGTTCCCTATTATTAACAGCAAAACATTAAGAAGACTTGTGTTTTGTACCGATGATAGACAGGTGCATGATTTGCTTACAATCGGACATATCAATAACAATATAAAAATAGCTATAGAAATGGGCTTGTCGCCTGTGGATGCGGTTACTATGGCAACATTGAATGCTGCCGAGTGCTACAAGTTGAATGATAGGGGAGCTTTGGCTCCGGGGAAAATTGCGGATATTGTAGTGCTTGACGATTTGTATAAGTTCAATGTTTTGCAGGTTTATAAAAATGGTAAGCTTGTTGCGGAAAATGGCAAGGCGTTGTTCGATGCCCAAGTGTTAAATTGCAGCGAAGTAAGAAATACCGTTCATTGTGCACATATTAAAGCTGAGGATTTGGCTTTAAAATTAAACTCCGATATAGTAAGAGTTATGGGGATAGAGCCTCATAACGTTACTACCAAAAGCCTTGTAAAAAAAGTCAGCGTAACAAACGGAGAATATGACTTTAAGGATGGCTTAAGCAAAATTTGTGTGGTAGAAAGACACAAAAATACGGGTAATATAGGCATTGGTTTGCTTGACGGTTACGATATTAAAAACGGTGCTATTGCGGTCAGTGTAGCACATGACAGCCATAATATAATCGTTTGCGGAGATAATGACAGAGATATGGCGATTGCCGTTAATGAAATTAAACGTGTAGGCGGAGGAATGACTGCCGTTCACAATGGTAATATTTTTGATACTTTGGAGCTACCTATCGCAGGTTTAATGTGCGATAAAGATATCGACTATATTGCTACAATGACGGCAAAGCTAAATGAGTACGCTTACAAAGTTTTGAGCGTGAATAAGCAAGTCGAGCCATTTATGACATTATCATTTATGTCGTTGGTGGTAATACCAGAGCTTAAAATAAGCGATAGGGGACTATTTGACTATTCATCCTTTAATTTTGTAAAAATTGAGGTGGAAAAGTAATGTTTGTTTTGGATGATATAAAAAAAATCGAGTGGATTCAGGTAGAGCCCGAGCCTTTGGGTGGAGATTTGGCAGAAGATTTGGGCAAGATTATCAATAAATTTGTCAAATTCGGCTTGAATGATTGGTGGAAATACAAAGGGTTTAACAAGGAAAGTAAAAGTGAATATCTAAGCTTAAAAGGACCTTTCGACAGGACGGTAAGACAATGTGTTTATATGGCAAAAACTATTGCCGCAGCTGTAAAGTTTAAGTTTTATGACGAAAAGGAAGTCGGACACAAACTTTATGTAGCACGTGATAGGTATATGAAACTTATACGTTCTTGCCTTTACCACCACATAGCAAATAGTACAGATGGTTGGGGCGGTTGCAGTGAGCATTTATCTGCCGTTACCGAGCTACTTTTTGTTTGTTGGCTTGTTTGGGACAAATTAAATCTTCGTGATAAGGAATACGCCGTAAATCTTTTGAATTTGGAAGGGGAACGGGTAATCAACCAAACTATAGAATATAATTATAATTCGGACGGCACCCGAAACGACGGAGAGTGCAAAACGATTGTTAATATGGAAAACGCAAATTTGTTGTATCTAATCAGTGTTATGACTGAATCCGATAAAACAGCACAAGGCTTTCGCGAAAAGGCGATTTTGACATACAGGGCTTGTTTTGCATCCAAAAATCATGGAGATATGGCAGGATATAATGTGGATGAAGATATGCTTATCCATAGGTTTGATACAAGAAGTCCTTTTGCAACAAGCTATATAGGCGTTGGTATAAAAGCATTTATTTTTTCCAAAATTGCGGAGCAAGATTTGCCTAGCGGTGCTTGTAGGAACTTCGAAGATATTTACAAAGCTTTTTATGGTTATGAAATTCAAAGTGACGGAAAGCGAAACGGGCTATTTACTGTTTATGATAAAAAAAATAGACCTTGCGGCGGCATACTTTATCCAGACGGGATAAGAGGTGGCAGAGTCAATGAATCTGCGCTGTATGTTATGGATATTTTTGCGTATATTTTAGGTGCGGGACAAACAATAGACATTAGCTCCCGTGAATGGGCAAAAGCAAGAATGAAACTTATAGAAAAAACTTTTAAGCATAACGAAAAATTTACTTTCCAAGGTTGCAATCAATATCGTAATGTTCATGGCGAAGCAGTTTGTTCCGAGCTTACGGATTGTTATTTGGCATTGTTTTTACACTTGGTTGCCAAAAAGGCGGAAAACAATTTTGTAGATAAATTCTCTCGTGAAGAATACAGCGAGAATAATGAATAATTGAGTTGAAAAACGTAATATATTATTTGGATAAAGCTATAATTAATATAATAGCAATTATAATCAAAAAACAAAATACTGCCGATTTTCGATTGAAAATCGGCAGTATTTTTGTAAATAATAACAGAATGAACGAATAAAATTTTTAAAGTAAATTTATCATAGATGTAAATGGTAATACGAAATATTTATAGCTTAGGATAGATTTGAAATTGATTATCAAGTAGAAAATGTGTAAAAATTCTTATTTTTTGTAAAAATTAGTTAAACAGTATATCATAAAGTTTGTTAAATTGACTTGAAAAATATGTAATGATATAATAGCTAATATATATAATATTAATAAATAAAGGGTTAAACGATAATTCTCTTGCAATTAGGGTAGTATTATGATATAATTACAATATTATATTTATAAAAGGTGAAATACATGTTACAAGTTAATGATTTGAGTTTACAGTTTGGACAAAGGAAATTATTTGAGGAAGTTAATATAAAGTTTACCAAAGGTAATTGCTATGGAGTTATCGGTGCGAATGGTGCGGGGAAATCTACATTTTTAAAAATCTTATCGGGAGATATCGAGCCTACCCACGGCAATGTAAGTATAGGCAAGCAAGAGAGAATGTCCGTTTTGCAACAAAACCAAAATGCTTATGACGATTTGACAGTTTTGCAAACTGTTTTAAAAGGTCATAGCAGAATGTATGAAATTATGATACAAAAGGAAGCTCTTTATGCAAAAGAGGATTTTACCGAGGAAGACGGCATTTTAGCATCGGAACTTGAGGGAGAGTTTGCAGAGCTTGGCGGCTGGGAGGCAGAGAGCGAAGCGGAAACATTGCTTAACGAATTAAAAATAGATAACTCTTTAAACAATACCTTAATGGCAGATTTGGATGCAAAAACCAAGGTAAAAGTATTGCTTGCTCAAGCGCTTTTTGGCAATCCGGATATTTTGATTTTAGACGAGCCAACTAACAACTTGGATGCAAAAACCACAAGATGGCTTGAAAATTATTTGATGGATTTTGAAAATACTATCATTATCGTTTCTCACAATAGACACTTTTTAAACAGAGTTTGTACACATATTTGTGATGTGGACTTTGGGCATATAAACGTATTTGTCGGCAACTACGATTTTTGGTACGAAACCTCGCAATTACTTGCAAGACAAGCAAGGGAACAAAATAAAAAGGCTGAGGCAAGAGCAAAAGAGTTGCAAGAGTTTATTGCAAAATTCTCTGCAAATGCGTCAAAATCAAGACAAGCAACAAGCCGTAAAAAAGAGCTTGAAAAATTGACCTTGAATGATATCAAACCATCTATGCGTAAATATCCGTTTGTGGATTTTAAGTATGAAAGGGAGATAGGAAGAGAGATTTTAAAGGTTGAAAATTTGACCAAAAAAGGTTATTTTGAAAATGTCAGCTTTATGGTAAAAGCGGATGAAAAAATTGCATTTTTGGCAGATAAATCAACCACTATCACAATGCTTTTTGACATTTTGATGGGCGAGGAAAGTGCAGACAGCGGTACTATTGAATGGGGAAAAACTATTATTCCAAGCTATCTTCCCGAAAATAACTCTAAGTACTTTGATGGTTGCGATTTGAATTTGGTGCAATGGATAGGACAATATTCTCCTAAGGAGCAATATGAAGAGTTTTTGCGTGGTTGGCTTGGCAGAATGTTATTCTCCGGCGAGGAAGTTAAAAAATCCGCAAAAGTGCTAAGTGGTGGCGAAAAGGTTAGATGTATGCTTGCAAGAATGATGCTTGCAGGAGGTAACTTTTTGATTATGGACGAGCCAACAAACCACTTGGATTTGGAGTCTATCACTTCGCTTAACAAAGGTATGATAAACTTTAAAGGCAATATGCTTTTTGCAACACACGACCAAGAAATTTTGTCTACCGTTGCAAATAGGATAATCGAAATTAACGGCACTAAGGTGTTCGATAAGGAAATGAATTACGAAGATTATTTGGATATGGAATAAAAATTTAAATACTAATATTTTGAAAAATTTTTCAAAAATCGGTATTAATTGCATTTTTTGAAAAGTGTGTTTAAAATAACTGAAAATTATTTTGCTTAGATATTTTTAAATATGACAGTTAAATACAAACATTAGCAAGTAATAATGAGATATTGAAAATTAAAAGAATTGTTAAAAAAATTTTGTGAATAATAAAAAATTTATAATAAGGGGTAATTATGAATTATTGGAAAGAGTTAAAAAGCTATAATGTAAATTCTATTGAAAGATACGCTGCGGGTTTTCCTTATGACGAAAAAGGGGAAACCACTGCGGTTTGTCTTGACGGGGAATGGGATTTTAAACTTGTCCCAAACCCTAAAATGATATCCGTAGACTACGAAAAAGTAGGTGCGGAGCTTAAAGATTTTAACAAAATCGAAGTACCGTCAAATTGGCAAATCAAGGGATACGGACAACCAATTTATACAAACTATATTTATCCGTATGCGTTGGCACAATTTAATGTACTTGCTATCCCTCACGTAAAAAACAGATATAACGAAGTTGGCTGCTATGTGACCGAATTTGAAGTGGAAAGCTTGGATAAAGATATATTCATTCGTTTTGACGGAATTAACAGCTGTGGGGATATTTATGTAAACGGCGAGTTCGTAGGTTTTTCGGAAGATACGTTCAGTCCGCAAGAATACAATATTACCGATTTTGTAAAAGTCGGCAAAAACAAACTTGCGGTTTCTGTATACAGGTACACTACGGGCAGCTATCTTGAAGACCAAGATATGTGGAGAATCTCGGGTATTTTTCGTAGTGTTTGGGTTATTTTCAAGCCTAAAATGGAAATTGCAGACTATTTCACACACTCTCAGTTGTTCAACGACTATCGTTCCGCAAGATTTTTTACGGATATAGAGGTAGAATCGAGGGAGCTTACCGCAAGCAATGTATGCGTTCGCGTAAAATTGTCTTATGACGGCGAAGATGTTGCTATCATGGAAAGTAATTTGTTTTCCATTGCAAAAAACAGCAATCAAAAAATAAGCTTGCAAGTAGATTTGGAAAAAATTGTGCTTTGGTCGCACGAATTTCCTAATTTGTACGATGTGCAAGTAGAGTTGATTAATGACGGCAATGTTATAGATTGTCGCAAATCTCATTTCGGTTTCCGTGAAATCAAAATAGAGGGGATGCAAAACGGCAAAGGACCTTTTATCAAGTTAAACGGTAAAGTTATTAAAATCTTTGGTGTAAATCGTCACGAGTTCCACCCTGACTACGGTCATGCAGTGCCTGCGGACTTAATTGAAAAGGATATAAAACTTTGTAAGGCAAATAATATAACTTCTATACGTAACAGCCATTATCCAAATCAAGATGTGTTTTATGAGCTTTGCGACCGATATGGTATATTAGTTATGGCGGAGACAAACTTGGAAACACATGGTTTGGCAATGTTTTTGCCTAAGAGCAGCAAAAAGTGGGTAAATCAATGTATTTACAGGGCTACCAATATGGTAAAAAGGTTGAAAAATCATCCTTGCATTATAAGTTGGTCGCTAGGTAACGAGGCTGGCTTTGGCAAAGACTTTTTCGAAATGAAAAAAGCAGTCTTAAAGCTTGACAGTTCTAGGTTTATACATTATGAGCCGGACCAATCGGGTAAAGTAGGGGATGTGCTTAGCGAAATGTACTCTAAGGTGGAAAAAATGCCTGTGATTGGCAAAAACGAGCCTATGCGTCACTGTGCTGCATTGTGGTCTCCGTTCGGTTCGAAATATACGCCTGACATGTATCGCGATTTACCTTTTATCGAGTGTGAGTATGCACATTGTATGGGTAACAGCTTGGGCAATTTTAGCGATTATTGGGATATGTTTTGGAAGTATGACCGTTTGGCAGGAGGTTATATTTGGGACTTTGCCGACCAAAGCATACGTACAAACGAAAGCGGAAAAGATAAATGGAATTATGGCGGAGACTTTGGGGATAAACCAAATGCAGGAAGATTTGCGTTTAACGGTATTGTAAGGGCAGACCGTTCCCCTAATCCGGCACTATTCGAAGTAAAATATCAATATCAACAAGTAAAATTCGGTTTACAATATAATAACCTGACTATTTTAAATAGATATCGTTTTACCAACTTGGCGGACTTTGATATAGTAATTTCCGTAAAGGCTGAGGGTAAGGAAATTTACAGCAGAGTTTTAAATGTGGAATGTCCTCCTGATATGACAGTTAGTACCGAGCTTTTGGATAAACAAATAATCTTTCCAAAAGACAAGGAAATTGTTTGCGATATCAAAATGCTTACGAAAATCGATAGTATTTTTGCAAATAAGGGGCATGTCGTGGCTATTGAGCAGTTTGTTTTGCAAAAGTTTGATTATGCACCTAAAGCTATGTTTGCGGGCTCGACTTATACACAAGACGGCGATAACTATGTTATAACTTGTGGAAAAACGGAATATATTTTGGCTCAAAATGGTGGCATAATCTCCGCAAAGGTTGACGGATGCGAAAAGCTTAACGCACCTATAATGCCAAATTTCTTTAGGGCAACTATTGATAATGATGCTTTACCTCAAGTACCAAAAATCATAGCGGATATAATCATGGGTGTAAGTGCTTTTAAAAATGCCAGAAAAACACTTCGTGCAAAAGCTATTACATTTAGTTATGATAACGGCTTGGTTGTTGCTGATATCAAATGGAGTATGAAATATTTAAAGAGCTTAAATACGACATATAAGTTCGGCAGAGACGGCACTATTGATATGGCAATGCAAGTTCAATGTACAAAAGACTTGGAAAGATACGGCTTTACTTGGAAACTTACAGATGGTTTGGACGGCGTAGAAATGTATGCAAAAGGTCCGCAAGAAAACTACTGTGACAGAGCTTCCGCCGCTAAAATAGGCTTGTATAACGGGATGGCAGAAGATTTTATTCACGATTACCTATATCCGCAAGAAAACGGCAATCACACAGGTGTACGCTTTGCAAATATCGGTGGCGAAAAGGGTATAAGTTTGCGTGCGGTAGAAAAGCCTTTTGAAATGACTGTACATCCTTATACGGTTGATATGTTGCACAATGCAAAACACTCCTGTGAACTAGAAAGGGAGAATGCTCTTACAATTTGTGTGGATGGTAAACAACGCGGAGTAGGCGGAGACATCCCTGCAATGGCAAATACAAAGCCTAAGTATAAAATTTTGCCAAAACAAAACCATACATTAAGGTTTACACTTAAATTTAATTAATTTTAATATTATAATTATTAATTACACTGTATATTATGTACGGTGTAATTTTTTTGTAAATGCTTTTATAAAATAAAAGTCGAGTTTTTAAGGTTACTATCGAACAATGCACAAAATTGACATTGGGATGATAAAAATACTCCTTTTTATGCGTAAAACTTTAATTTTAGTATATTTACGGCTAAATATAAGTAACAAATATAAGTGTGTTTGTGTAATTGTACTTTAGCACGGTAAAGTATTTGCAAAAATCAAAGAAATTACCGAAAAACACTTTACAACTTTAGCGTACTAAAGTATAATAGTAGCATAAACAAAAAACAAGATTGCAAAATGCAATTAATAAGGAGAATAAAAATGAAAAAGAAATTAGGTATTGTGCTAGCAGTAGTAGCAACAGCAGTAATCTCAATCGTCAGTCTAGTAGGTTGTGCAAAACCAGATACAGATTTAAAAACCCCTACAGCACAAACAGATGCTTTAATGGATGTGCAAGCTAATCAAGCAGACATAGCTATCGTTGATGGTGTATTTGCAGGATACACTTTGGCACAAGAAGGCAACTCTTATGACAAATTAACGATTATCGAACTAGAAGATTTCAAACCTGAAGCTGAGTCTTATGGTGTAGCGGCAAAGAAAGGTAAAACAAAATTGATGAATTTTATCAACAAAAGACTTTATGAAATTAAAGATACCGATTACAAAGAAATTTGCAAAAAATACGGTCTACAGAGCAGAGCAGTTGAATTTGCAGCACCTACAGGCGAATGGGAAGATTGGAAGAGCGAAATTGTAAATAATACAATCACTATCGGATTTACAATCGCACCGCCTTATGGTATGGGGTCAAATGAAGCACCGGAAGGTTTTGACTTTGATTTGGCAAAAGCAGTTTTCGCTGACCAAGGTATTACTATTAAAGGAAAAGTAATTGAATGGGATAGCAAATTTGATGAGTTAAATTCTAATGCAATCGATTTGGTTTGGAATGGTATGACAATTAGAAAAGGTTTTGAAGACAAAGCTGAAATTTCTGTACCTTACTTAACAAATGAGCAAGTTATCGTAGCAAGAAAAGATAAGGCAAATAGTTATAAGAAAATTGAGGACTTGAAAGGTTGTATAATCTCCGTAGAAAAAGGTTCCGCAGGAAATAACGAAGCTTTAAAAATCTTTAATACTATCGATAATGAAGTATTTGCAGCTTGGTTAGAAAAAAATCCTGAGCAAAAAACTGTATGGGAAGAAATTAAATAACATAAAAGTTATTTATCAAGGTTATTATGAGTATTCAAGTTATAATGGATAGTTTATTTAAAGGCTTTGGCATGACGGTAGCAATATTTTTTGCTACCCTTGTCATTGCTTTGCCTTTAGGACTAATTTTTTCATTTTTACAAAAAAGCAAGATAAAAATAGTAAGCGGACTTATGAATTCCATAATTTGGGTAGTAAGAGGTACTCCGCTAATGTTGCAATTAATGATTATATATTATGGTCCGGGGCTACTTTTTGATGTAAGATTAAGGGATTTTGAGTTTACAGCTACAATAATTGCTTTTGCAATAAATTATGCTTGTTATTTTTCGGTAATATTCAAAGGTGGTATAAACGCTGTCCCAAAAGGTCAATACGAAGCTTGTCAAGTTTTGGGTATGAAAAAATCTCAAGCATTTGTAAATGTTGCAATGCCGCAAATTTATAAAAATATATTGCCTCCAATGAGTAACGAAATTATTACATTGGTAAAAGATACTTCGATAGCAAGAGTTATTGGTTTGCCGGAATTATTGTTTAGAGCTAACAGCATAAGAAGTATTACCGCAAATATTTGGCCTATGTTTGGCACAGGAATTTTTTATCTTGTATTTGTTGGAATATTGTCAATCGTATTTGCACAGCTTGAAAAGCGAACAAATAGGTACAGGTAAGGGAGGATTTTATGGAAAAGATTTTGGAAATAAAAAATTTGAATAAGTCCTTTGGATTAAACCATGTACTTAAAGATATAAGCTTTAGTATGCAAAAGGGCGAAGTAATTGCAATTATCGGCTCAAGCGGTGGCGGAAAGTCAACTTTGCTAAGATGTTTAACATTTTTGGAAAAAGCACAAAGCGGAAGTATTTGGATTGGCGGGGAAGAAATTGTCCCAAGTGAATTACAACCTGTAAAACCTAAGTTTATGTTTGTGCAAAAGCTGCCTTGTGGAAGTGGCAAAAAGTTTAAGTTTGTAAATAAATATGAGGAAAATGGTAAGAAAAAATTTAAGTTTTTTACTACAGTACCCGTAGATATGACTTACAAATATAATTTTTTCAAAAAATATATCCCTACGGATGAAAACGGAAATCCACTTTCCGAAATCAATGTGAGTATATATCCGAAAGACAATGTTTTGAGGGAAAAAGCATTGAAAATGGGACTTGTTTTTCAAGATTTTAATTTGTTCCCACACAAAACAGTGATAGAAAACTTGATAATGGCGCCAATGTTGGTTAAAAATATGGATAAGCAAGTAGCTATAAATTTAGCAAAAGAACAACTTGCAAAAGTAGGACTATCCGATAAGGAAAACGCATATCCTTGCGAGATAAGCGGCGGACAAAAACAAAGGGTTGCAATAGCAAGAGCACTTTGCCTATCTCCTGAAATTTTGTGTTTTGACGAGCCGACTTCGGCACTTGACCCAGAGCTTACAGGCGAGGTATTAAAAGTTATAAGCGGACTAAGGGAAAGCGGTACAACAATGCTAATCGTTACGCACGAAATTATGTTTGCAAGGGAAATTGCGGACAAAGTAATCTTCCTTGACGGCGGTAAGATTTTGGAGTATGGCGATGCAAAAGCAGTTATCGACAACCCAACAGAGCAAAGAACAAAAGAGTTTATGGATAAAATACTTAAGGCATAAAGGGGGAGAAAATGTCGAATTATGAAGAATTTTTGCCCGATTTGTATAAGGCAATAACGGATATAGAAAGCGTGGAGGAATGTAAGGCTTTGTTTGACGACCTTTGTACATATAAGGAAGTTGAGCAAATGGCTCAACGTTTAAGAGCGGCAAAACTTTTGTTGGAAGGTATGACTTACAACGAAGTAATATCACAAACAGGTATTTCTTCCGCTACATTAAGCAGAGTTTCCAAGTGCGTAAATCACGGCTCGGACGGCTACAAAAAAGCAGTGGAAAAATCTATATTAAAATAATAAAAAAGATTGCGAAATCGCAATCTTTTTTATCTATTTATATGTTGGTTATTGTTTGTTATTTGTAAATTTGACATTGTAAATAAATCATCATTTAAAAATTCGTTTATTGTTATACCAAAGGCGTTACATAGTTTAAGCATTGTTACAATATCGATATCTTTGTATTTACATTTAAGTATTTTGTTCATACTATAATGAGATATATTCGTTTTTGTCTCCAACATTTGTTGAGAAATATTTTTTTCTTGCATTAAACTTTTTGTTTTTATTGCTATTGCCTCAATTAAAGTCATAAAAACTCCTAAACATTTTAATTGTTTTTAAAAAAATAATAGTCAAATTATATCAAGTCTTTTAAGACTTGTCAAGTACATTTGGAATATATTTTGATATAATATGGCTATGGATTATAGAGATAGAATAATCGAGTTGAGGAAAGAAAGTGGTCTGTCACAAGCACAACTCGCTAATAAACTAAATATAAGCCAATCAGCAGTAGCAAAATGGGAAACAAAAAGAACAGAGCCAACAGCAGCTGCAATTATTTCGTTATCAAAAATTTTTAATAAAACAACGGACTATATTTTAGGGTTAGAAGATGAGTGGGGGAATGTTTCCAATAACAACATAAAGTAAATAAAAGTTAAGTGGAAAATTTTTAATAAAAAACGATAAAAGGAGTTGCTGTATTACGGCAACTTTTTATATTTAATGCAATTTGCCAAAAAATTCGAAATATTTGTGCTAATAGCAATATAACTAAATTTTATGGCAGATAATAAATAAAATTTTAATTTAATTATTTATTATTGCTTGTAAATTTTTACTAATTTGTGCTATACTAAAGTAGAAAAAATTATAAAACCTACAAAGGAGATTTATATATATGTACAAAATTAACAATCCTATCGCAGAAAGTTTGAAAGGCAAAGTAATTATGGATGTTACCACTGTTGAGCAAGCTAAAATCGCTGAGGCAGCAGGTGCAGGTGCAGTTATGGCTTTGGAAAGAGTTCCTGCAGATATCAGAAGAGAGGGCGGCGTAAGCCGTATGAGCGACCCTAAAATGATTAGGGAAATTCAAAAAGCAGTTAAAATCCCTGTAATGGCTAAATGCAGAATCGGTCATTTTATAGAGGCAAGATTACTTGAGGCTATGGATATTGATTTTATCGACGAGAGTGAGGTTTTAACTCCTGCAGACGATGTTTACCATGTTGATAAAATGTCGTTCAAAGCTCCGTTTGTTTGCGGTGCAAGAAACTTGGGCGAAGCTCTTCGCCGTGTACAAGAGGGTGCAAGCATGATAAGAACTAAGGGAGAGGCAGGTACAGGCGACGTTGTTCAAGCTGTTAGACACATGAGAGCAATGCAAGCTCAAATGAGAGCAGTTAAGGCTATGAGCCCAGACGAGCTTTATGAGGAGGCAAAACAACTTCAAGTACCTTACGATTTGATTAAATTTGTTCACGAAAACGGCAAATTGCCTGTTCCAAACTTTTCAGCCGGCGGCGTTGCAACTCCTGCAGATGCAGTTTTAATGAGGCATTTAGGTGCAGAGGGTGTATTTGTAGGTAGCGGTATATTTAAGTCCGGCAACCCTGCAAAAAGAGCTGATGCAATCGTTCGCTCGGTAGAAAATTATATGGACTATGACTTGATTGCAAGATTGTCCGAAGATTTGGGCGAGCCAATCGTTGGTATCAACTGCGACGAAATTAAAATCAAAATGGAAGAACGCGGTCAATAATTAATAAACAAACAATAATAAAAAACCGAAATTTGATTTCGGTTTTTTTCTTTAAAAATGCTAATAAAAAAGGAACACCCAAACTGAGTGTTCCTTAATTTTTGTCAAAAGTAGCATTAATAGTACCGATTTTCAAAGGTTTTTTACTTGATTTTAAGCTAAATGTCAAAATGTATTTTATTTGCTTTGCATTTAATATTGTGTAATTCCAAGTAAATAGTCAGCGGATATATCCAAAATTATACATACTTGTTTAAGTTTTTCGTAGTCAAGCTGATACCTGCCACTTTCATAAGTTTGGTATTGCTGTAAAACCATTCCCATTTTTTCCGCCATTACTTTTTGAGTAAAGCCTTTTGCCTTACGTTCGTTTTTTAATCTTCTTCCTAATTCTTGTGCTATCATAAATCCTCGCTACTTATTAGTTTGTAACAATGACAATCCTTTATCACTAATGTTGTAGTGCAAACCACTGTAAAATACTTGACTTACAGTGTAAAGCACTGTATAATAAATTTCGTATAGGAGGTCTTATTATGCATAAATCAAAAAGGTTATTGATATTTATTTTAATTGCTTTAATGTTGACAATGTCGGTTATTTTGATAGGATGTGATAAAAACGAAAGTAAAAATGACGAGAAACCTCAAGATATTATTGAAACTTTTAAATATGACCTGTCTAGCAATGGATATTACGTAAGTGAGTTGTTGGATGTAAAAGCAACGGATATTGTTATTCCGTCCAAGTATAACGATATAAATGTTGTAGGGATAAAGAATAATGTATTTGATGGATGTAAAAATATAAAAAGCATTACTATCCCTAACGGGGTGTCTGAGATAGGAGATAGTGCGTTTAAAGATTGCAAACAACTAAGCAAAATAAATATTCCTGAAACTGTTACAAAAATCGGAAATTATGCATTTAAAGGTTGTAGTGCTCTTACTAGCATATATTTACCAAACAGTTTGACAAGTTTGGGCATAGGTGCATTTGAAAGATGTAGTAATCTTGCGGAAATAAAAATTTCCGAAAACGTTGCAGTTATTAAAAGCAATACTTTTTACGAGTGCTATAGTCTTGAGGAAATAGTGTTATCCGATAGTGTGTCAGTGATAGAAAACAGTGCTTTTTATGAATGTAGAGGTTTAAGCAGTTTAACATTAGGAAACGGAATTACAAAAATAGGAAATTACGCATTTAGTGGATGTAGCAGGTTAACAAAAATTGTACTTCCCAAAAGCGTTGTGCAAATTGATAGCAGAGCATTTGAAAGATGCAGTAGGTTAAATGGTGTTTATATTTCAGACTTGCAAGCATGGTGTAATATAGATTTTAAAGACAGCTTATCAAATCCGTTGTATTATGCAGGCAAATTATTTTTGAAAAATCAAGTAATCAGTGATTTAATAGTACCAGATAGCGTTAAGGTTATAAAAAATAATACATTTGTCGGTTGCAGTGCTGTAAAAAGTTTGACTTTACATGAAAATATAACGGGAATAGGGGAAAGTGCATTTTATTTTTGCAGCGGTCTTACCGATTTAACACTACCAAATAGTGTGGTTACATTGGGCGATTTTGCGTTTAGAGATTGTAGCGGACTTACTAGCGTTGTTATTGGCAACAAATTGCAAAGCATAGGCATGCAAGCATTTTATGTATGTACAAGGTTAATCGATTTGACAATTTCCGACAGCGTAGTCAGTATAGGCGAAAGTGCGTTTGGTCTTTGTCGTAGCCTTGTAACTTTGGAAATCCCAAATGGCGTAACTCAAATTGGTGCTAGAGCTTTTGAATATTGTAATTCTCTTGAAGAGGTTAAAATATCGGATAGTGTAAATTTTATTGGAGATTACGCTTTTGAACAATGCAGTGGACTTAGAGCAGTTTTAATAAATGACCTAGAGGCATGGTGTAATATAGATTTTGGAGCAAACCGTTCAAACCCATTATATTATGCACATAATTTATATTTAAATGAAGCGTTGATAACCGAATTGGTAATACCTGAGGCGATAACTCAAATAAAAAACAATACGTTTGAGGGGGGTAGCGAGTTTGTATCTATCACAATCTCCAATAGTAAAGTAAGTATAGCAAAATATGCTTTTGACGGGTTTTCAAAGTTAACGCGTATTATTTTTGGGGGTAGTATGGTTGATTGGAAGAAAGTTACAAAAGAGGTGGCTTGGAGAGATACAGGGGAGTTTATTGTAGAGTGTACCGACGGAACACTTAACAAGGCAGGAGAAGTTGTAGAAGAAGAAATTAATTAAAAACACAAAAAATCACTTTGAAATTGTCAAAGTGATTTTTATTTTTATAATTCACAATTAAAGGAATTCCAATTAATCATTTACATAATTCTTCAATAGCTTTCACATAGATTTTATACATATTTTCCAAATCGGAAAGTTTTGCTTTTTCATTTTTTTGATGAATAGTTGACTCTTGATTAGGGAAAATAGGACCGAAAGCAACGGCTACCGGCAAAGCTCTTGCATAAGTTCCTCCGCCGATAGTTATAGGCTTTAAGTTTTCGCCCGTAACATCGCCGTAAGCTTTTAATAATTTAGTGCAAAGCGGGTGGTCGGGAGCAATGTAAAGAGGATTATGGAAAAAACCATATTCCACAGTTCCGTTATCAAAGGTTTTGCACAATTTTTCATAAAGTTGTTCCCTTGTAATGCAAAGAGGGTGTCTTATATCAAGACTAAAGGTTATATTTTCGCTGTCGCTGGAGATTGTACCGATATTTATTGTTAAATTCCCACTAATTTCGTCGCTGCATTTTATATTGTAATTTGAGCCGTCGGTGTTGCAAATTATGTTTGCAAAATTTTTGGCGGTTTGGTCATAATCGGATAAAAATTTGACAACTTTCCAAAGAGCATTGTCCCCAAGATGTGGGGAAGAGCCGTGAGCGGATTTGCCGCTTGCGGTAAGTGTGTTTCCGTCCACAGTTACGCCAAAGTTGTTGTTTGCAGGTAATTTTTCCGCCATTTCGTCGCAAACAACACATTTGATTTTATCCATAACCATATTGGCACGCTCGCCACCGCACACGCTTACGACATATTTAGGCTTTTTGATATGCACTGTAAAATAAGCTACGCCTTTTTCGCAGTTTATGACAGGAAAATCTCCGTCAGGAGTAAAAGCTATAGTAGGTATTTCCTCCAATTCACAGTACTTGTCTATACATTGCCATCCCGATTCTTCATCGCAACCAAAAATAATACGTATACGTTTGTTAGGCACAAAACCGCTGTCGATAAGTTGTTTTGTTGCAAACAAAGTTGCTAGGATAGGACCTTTGTCGTCAAGTACCCCGCGGCCGCATAAATAACCATCGATAATATCTCCGCCTAATGCAGGGATATCCCAATCGTTACCGATAGGAACGGTGTCTAAATGCCCCAAAATACCAAGCATTTCTTCCCCTTCTCCTATTTCGGCATAGCCGTAGTAGCCGTTTCCGTAAAAAGTTTTAAAGCCCAAACTTTCGGCAATGGCAAGCGCTTTCCTCAAGCAATCGTCCACGCCCACGCCAAAAGGTTTGCCGTCAACGGCATTGCTTTCCACGCTATTTATTTTTATAAGTTCCTTAGTCGCGTTTAAATACTCGTTAAAATAATTCATAATCACTCCGCATAAAGTTATTTGGTTAAAAGCTAAATCAAAAGTCTTCTTAATTATAAGTATATACTATTAGCAAATAAATGAGAACTAATTTGAATAAAGTTATTTAAAATATTGCAAAAAAAATTCAAAGGTGGTATAATATTTGCGTATATTAAAAATTTAAAGTAAAAAATTTAGCAGTAGGGGATAAATATGGCAGTTCATGATGGACATAGGGACAGAATGAGAAAGAGAATCGAGCAGTATGGCATCGATAGCTTGCAGGACCACGAAGTCTTGGAATACTTGTTATATGCTGTTGTGCCGCGTAAAGATACCAACGAGCTTGCCCATACTATACTAGATGAATTTGGAAGTTTGGGTAACGTCTTTGACCAGCCGATTGAAAGATTGCAAAAGGTTAAAGGCATAAGCTATAATATGGCAATATTTTTACACAGTTTAAGCGATGTAAGCCGTAGGTATTACAGGAAAAGTTTAGACGATGTTTATATCAACAATATTGAAAATGTGCTTTCGCTTATGCAACCTATAATGGTTACTCTGCCAAGGGAAGAAATACACATGCTTATGGGCGATAGTGCAGGCAAACTAATAAAAAGAGTGGTCTTAAACAGAGGTGTGGTTAACGAAGCTTTTTGTAATGTAAGAGAAATTGCGGATATAGCTTTAAGGAATGAGTCTTGCAAAGTCATATTGGTGCACAATCATCCGTCGGACAATGTTACGCCAAGCGTGGCAGATAAAAATTTGACCGAGCAGTTATATCTTACGCTAACAATGTTGGGCATACGGTTTGACGACCATATTATTATAGCAAAAAGCGGATATTTTTCTTTTAGGCAAAGCGGTTTATTAGACTCGATGAGTAACGGAAGATTTGAACTGCTTCGCGGAAGAATTAAGGATGTAAGATATTAACTGCCTTTTAATACCGATTTTTGTAAGGTTTTTAAAGTAATTTCAATTTATAATATTATATAGTAAACTTAAGGAGTGTTGATTGATAATGGAAGTAAGAACAAGATTTGCACCAAGCCCTACGGGTTTTATGCATGTCGGAAATTTGAGAACATGTCTATACGGATATTTGTTTGCGAAAAAAAATAACGGTAAATTTATTTTGAGGATAGAGGATACAGACCAAGAAAGGTATGTAGAGGGTGCTGTTGAAATAATTTATAACACATTAAAAAAAGCGGGAATAGAGCATGACGAGGGCCCGGATAAGGATGGCGGAGTAGGTCCGTACATTCAAAGCGAGAGGAAAGCTATTTATCTTGAGTATGCAAAAAAACTTGTGGAATTGGGCGGAGCTTACTATTGCTTTTGCGATAAGGAAAGGCTTGATAGTTTGGCAGGCGAAAACGGCATAAAAAAATACGATAAACATTGTATGAATTTAACCCCTGAACAGGTGCACCAAAAGCTTGCAAGCGGCGTGCCTTATGTTATTAGGCAAAATATACCGCAGGATGGTGTTTCTTCCTACAAAGATATGGTATTTGGCGAAATTGCAGTGCCTAATGCAGATATGGAAGACGGAATACTAATTAAAAGCGATGGTATGCCAACCTATAACTTTGCAAACGTTGTAGACGACCATTTAATGAATATAACTCACGTTATTCGCGGTATGGAGTATTTGTCAAGCACTCCTAAATACAATTTAATGTACGATAAGTTCGGTTGGGAAAGACCGCAATATATGCACTTGCCACCTATCATGCGTGACGCTACACATAAACTATCCAAAAGACACGGGGATGCAAACTTTGAAGATTTTCTTGAAAAAGGATATTTGGTACCCGCTATTGTAAACTATATAGCACTTTTAGGTTGGGCACCTAGCGATAATAGGGAAAAAATGAGTATGGCAGAGCTTATGGAGGCTTTTGATATTAAAGGTATAAGCAAAAGCGGTAGCATTTTGGACGAGGCAAAAATGAAATGGCTAAACTCACAATATATCAAAGAGCTTAGCGAGGACGAATTTGTTTCACTTGCAAAACCGTTTTTCGAAAAGAGCAAAGCAGCAGGCAAATACGACTATAAAAAACTTGCAAAATTGCTTATCCCTAGGGTGGAAATTTTGAGCGATATCCCAAGTAAAATCGACTTTTTGGAAGAGTTTGAGGGCTATGATAAGGAGTTGTACGAAAACAAGAAAAACAAAATGGACAAGCAGATTGCTGTAGAAATTTTGGAAAAGTGCATACCTAAATTCGAGCAAACGGATGATTACAGCGAGGAAAATTTGCAAGCAATTATATCCGAAATTATAGAGCAAGGCGGATACAAAAAAGGTCAAGTATTTTTGACAATAAGGCTTGCATTGACGGGTGCACAAATGACCCCGGGCGGTGCTACCGAAATGGCAGATTTGCTTGGCAAGCAGGAAACAGTTCGCAGGCTTAAATACAGCTTGGAGTATTTGAAAGGTTGAAAATGAAAGTTTATTTACCTATAGCAAAAGAATATCTTTCCGAAAAGGAAATTTTAGGGCTCAATCCGTTAGTTTTGGCTTTTGTGGGGGATAGCGTACAGCAACTTATGGTAAGGACAAAGCTTGCATCTACTTCTACTGCAAAAGCAGGGGAACTGCACAAATTACAAAGTGAACAAATAAAAGCCTCCGCACAGGCAAAATATATGGACGAAATAATGTCCATTTTGACGGAAGATGAAATCGCAATATTTAAAAGGGCGCGCAATACTCACATGAATACAATGGCAAAAAATGCAAGTGTTGCAGACTATAAAAAGGCGAGTGGTTTTGAGGCGGTTATCGGATATTTGTACCTTTTGGGCAAAAACGAAAGGCTGGAAGAATTGTTTGAGTTTATAGAAAAAAACGACAAGATTAATAATTGATTGAATAGGAAATTTATATGATAATCGAAGGCAAAAATGCTGTTAAAGAGGCAATAAAAAGCGGTGTTACCATATCCGAGCTAAAAGTTCAAAAAGGTATTCACGACAATGACAATGTAATAGGTCTTGCCAAAGACAAAGGGATACGGTTTGTTTTTTGCGACAAAATAAAAATGGATAAACTCAGCGAAAGTAAAAAGCACCAAGGTTTTATCGCAACTTGTGAAGACTTTAAATATTCTACAATAGCTGATATGAGGGAACTTGCTGCGAAAAAAGGCGAAAAACTTTTTATTATCATCCTTGACGGGGTGGAAGACCCTCATAATGTAGGCAGTATATTAAGGGTAGCCGATTGCAGTGGCGCACATGGCGTAATTTTGCCAAAACACAGGGCCTGTTCGGTCAACGATACGGTTGTAAAAGTTTCCAGCGGTGCAAGCAACTATGTCAAAGTAGCAATGGTAACCAATATAAATGATACGATAAGGGAATTGAAAGAAGATTTTGTAAAAATCGTATGTGCCGAAGCGGATGGTAGTCCTATGTACAAAGTGGATATGACAGACGATATTGCAGTGGTTATAGGCAGTGAGGGTAATGGTGTAAAAGCATTGACAAGAAAGCTTTGCGACCAAGTGATAAGCATACCTATGAAAGGAAATGTTAACTCTTTAAACGCTTCGGTTGCAAGTGGGATAATCTCATTTGAAGTGATAAGACAACGAAATTTTAAATGATTGAAAGTGTAAAAAGTTTTATGAATAAGGGAATATGATTTAAACTATTTAGAGGGGCTAAAATTATGAAGTTTTTGATTGTGGAACAAAATGAGGGGATAAACCACAATATTTCGGTGCTTTTGTCCGAATACAAAGGTGGCAGTACTTGTGAGAGTGCCTATGATTTGGATAGAGGACTTGATATGGCAATCGTCGGCAAGTACGATATGATTGTAATAGGTTGCAATGGCGTTAAAACAGCCGTAAAAAATTTGATTACCAAAGTTAGGGTAGATAATTCGGTGCCTATTGTAGTGCTGTCCAACGATAAGGATTTAGAGGTAAAAATAGATTTATTAAACAGCGGTGCAGATAGTTATATGCCTTATGATTTTGACAGCAACGAATTTCTTGCCGTAATAAACAGCGTGTTACGTAGGTATTACTGCAATTTCGGAACAAATATTTATGAGTTTAAAAACTTGCAAATAAACTTTTTTGAGCGTTCCGTTAAAATAGACGGCGAACAAATGAATATCGTTGCCAAAATGTACGAAGTTTTTGAGTATATGGTAAGACATAAGGAAATTATAATTTCCAAAAACACATTGTTTAACAGGGTATGGGGATTTGAGAGTGAAACTACTTTTTCGGTGGTAGAGGTTTATATAAGCAAACTACGCAAGTTGCTTGAAAAAGGTGGGCTTTCCAATCATTTACAAACTATAAAAAATGCAGGATATTTGTGGACGGAAAAGGAAAACACAAACAATTAAATTAACATTATAAAAATAGCGTCAAAAATCGGTACTATTATCGGTTTTTGACAATTTTTAAGATAAAAAAGTCTATATCGGCAATAAAAAATATGCTTTTGCATAATAAATAAGCAAATAAATTACTATAAGGTGAAATATGATTTTTTATTACAACAGCAGAGATTTGAAATACAAAAATCCTTTTGGTGCAGTAGCATGTGGCAAACAAATCGATTTTAAAATTACCGCTCGCGACGGTATTTTTGTAGAGAGCATTTATCTTGTTTTGACAAAGGACGGAGAGGATGATTGTTACTACCAAATGAACTACCAAGGTGCCGAGGATGGACACTCTGTTTTTGCATTATCTTTAAGTATAAATGACAGCGGTTTGTATTGGTACAAGTTCGTGACAAACACTGAGCTTGGCAGTTTTGTTTTTGGTAAAGGGGAAAATGCAGAGCTGTTGCAAAATGCAGAGCCTTATAGTCTTACTGTTTACAGTGAGGAATGTTTTGCACCGCAAACTCAAAGCGGCGGTGTTATTTATCAAATCTTTGCAGATAGGTTTAATAAAGGCGAAGACAAGGCTTGTACTTGGAATAAAGATGGTGTATTAAAAGATTGGGAGCAAGATGTAACAATAGTCGACAGCGATGGAGTTTTTCGTGCCAACGATTTTTATGGTGGCAACTTGCAAGGAATTATCGATAAAATAGACTACATAAAAGGTTTAGGCGTGACAATGATATATTTGTCGCCAATTTTCAAGTCAAGCTCCAACCACAGGTATGATACAGGCGACTACATGTGCATTGACGAGCTTTTGGGTGACGAAAGTTCACTTGCAAGGCTAATTGCAAAAGCTAAGGAAAAAGGTATAGGAATAATGCTTGACGGAGTGTTTAACCACACGGGCAGTGACAGTAAATATTTTAACAAACTTGGCAAGTATGATAGCTTTGGTGCTTATCAAGGCATAAAATCTCCTTATTACGATTGGTATTATTTTATCAACTATCCTGACGAATATGGTTGTTGGTGGGGGATAACCGTTACTCCTACCGTCAATAAAAACAACGAAAGCTATCGCAAATTTATTTTGGGCGAAAATGGTGTGCTTGATAAATGGACAAAATTCGGACTAGCAGGTTGGCGTTTGGATGTTGTAGACGAATTGGATATCGAGTTTGTCAACGATATAAGAAAAAGAGTAAAAAGCGTGGATAAAAATGCTTATGTAATCGGCGAGGTGTGGGAAGATGCCTCTACAAAAATTGCATACAGCAAAAGACGCCCTTATTTGCAAGGCAATCAACTTGACGGCGTTATGAATTATCCTTTTAAAAATGCTATTATTGATTATGTATGGAATAAGGATATAAATAAATTTATAAATAATATAATGACTATTTATGAAAATTATCCGCTATGTGCATTAAACTCCTGTATGAACTTTTTAGGTACTCACGATACCGTAAGGGCATTGAATACTTTTTGCGACTACAATATAGATGGTACAAGCAAGCAAGATAGGTTGCAAATAAAACTACCCGAAGAAGTAAAAAGCAGAGCAAAAGAAAAATTGAAACTAGCAACCGCCATTTTGTATGCGTTGCCGGGGCTGCCTACAATTTTTTACGGGGACGAAGTAGGGCTTGAAGGGTATGAAGACCCAATCAACCGCAGACCATTTCCTTGGAATAATATGGATAACCAATTATTGGAACATTATAAAAGCCTTGGCAAGTTACGTTCGAAATACAAAAAAGCTTTTAGCGGTACAATGGAAATATTTGCGGATAATGGCTTGTTGTATATTATACGAAAAAGTGCCGATAATACACAAAATATACACTTTATATACAATAATAGCGAGGATAAAAAGCAGATTTTAGCCAAAAATTGCGTAAACTGTGTAACAAATAAAGCTATGGACGGTGAGATTTCCCTAAAGGTTGGCGATTTTGCGGTGTTGAAATACAAAAATGTATAAAAACTATTCAAAAACTGTATTTTATACATAAAAATTAGCAAAAAATACAAATTTTCTCAGATTTATGCAAAATTTATTCAAAAATTAGTTGATTTGTGCATATATGTATGTTAGAATGTATACACAAAACAAGAAATAATTTTTTTGAGAGGACATAAAAATGAAAAAATTTAAGACATTATTTATTGCACTTATGGTACTAGTTACTGCCGCAGTTGCAACAACTATTTTGGTAGGATGTAATAAGGCAAAAGTTGTTTATTATAATATCGTACAAGCAGAAGACGAAGAGTACGCATTGGGTGTGGCTAAAACAAACACCACTTTGCTTGCACAAATCAATGAGTTTTTGGCAAAAGACGGTACTATGGAATTTGTAACAACTTCTATCGCTTTCCACAATACTGATTTGGATTCTATTGATTATTCAAAAGCTCCAATCAAGGCATCTATACTAAATGATAACACAGGTGCTACAATCACTATGGTAACTGAGGCTACATTTGCTCCTTATGAGTATGTGTTAAGCAGTGGAGATAGTCAAGTAAACGGCGTTGCAGGTTCAGACGTTGATTTGATGATTAAATTCTGCGAAGAATATAACTACAAACTAAAAGTTCAACAAATTGATTTTGATTCAATCGTACCAGAAGTAAGTACTGATACAACAGGTTTAAAGGTTGCTGCAGCAGGAATGACTGTTACTCCTGATAGACAAGAGCAAATTTCTTTCTCAACTCCTTACACAACAACTGTTCAAGCAATCGTTTCACTAGAAAGCAAAAGCTATAAAACTTTAGAAGAACTTGCAGGTAAAACAGTTGCTGTTCAAAATGGTACAACCGGACACCTAATGGTAAAAGATTATAACAGCACTGCTGCTGAAGACAAAAAAATCACTATTAAACCTTTCCCTGCTGTAACAACTGCATTATTAGAGTTGAAACAAGAAGGTGTAGAGGCTTTGATTATCGACTCTTTGGTTGCTAAATCTTTAGTTGCAAAGGGCTGATAGGAGGCTAAATGAACAATCTATTATATGCTGCTTCTTTTGGCGAAGCCTTAAAGAAAGCTTTTATAACTGATGATAGATGGTTAAGCTATTTAAAGGGTATGGGTAATACGTTACTCATATCCTTATTAGCCGTTATTATAGGAATTATAATCGGATTAGTTATAGCTATAATAAAAAATATAAATCAAAATACAGGAAGATTGGTAATTTTAGAAAAAATAGGGTCTTTTTATGTTACTGTAATAAGAGGTATTCCTGTAGCTGTACTTATAGTAATGATGTATTTTGGAGTATTGGTTTTCCTAAAAAAGATACCATATTTCGGAGCAATACTTATTGCATCTATCACATTTGGTTTAAATAGCGGTGCTTATGTAGCAGAGATTTTCCGTTCGGGGATTATGTCAGTCGATAAAGGTCAAATGGAAGCATCACGTTCGCTAGGTTTAAGCTACGGAAAAACAATGGCAAAAGTTATTGTACCGCAAGCACTAAAAAATTCAATCCCACCATTAGGTAATGAATTTATAGCTTTAATTAAGGAAACTTCTATAGTAAGTTTGGTTGGTATTATGGACTTAACATTTGCGGCTAAAAATATTTCAGGCATATTGTATGATTACATAATTCCTATGAGTATAGCAGCTTTATTCTATTTGATTATAGTGGTTGCATTAACAAAAGTTATGAAACTAATCGAAAGGAGGTTGTCAAAGAGTGATAAGCGTTAAAAATTTACACAAACATTTTGGTAGCCTTGTAGTTTTGGATGGAATTGATATTGATATAGAGCAAGGCGAAAAGGTTGCGGTTATCGGCCCGTCGGGTAGTGGTAAATCTACTTTTTTAAGGTGCTTGAATTTGCTTGAAAGACCTACCATGGGACATCTTTATTTTAAGGATAAGGAAATAACTTATTATCCAAAAATTTCTGCACTTTCCAAAAAGTTTATCAATTTCAAAATTAAGCAGTATGATAAAAAAATAAGTAAATTGATTTTAAAGGCAGAAGGTTTAAAGGGCATTACGGACGAAAAAATAATAAAGAAGTCGCAAGAGTGTGAAAAGAAAATAAAAGACTGTACCGTACTTCGTGACGAATTGGTAAGAGAGCTTGAATTCGATATAGAAGTAAGGAAAAACATTAAAAATATAGAATTGCAGTTTTTATCGGATGAGGTTAAACAAACCTTTTTTGCAGATACAAATTTAAATTTAAGTTTTGAAAACTTGAATTTGTCCGAGGTTGTTACTAAAGTTAATGATAACTTAAGTCGTGACAGCGAGTACAGAGCAAATATCAAAAAGTTGCAAAGCAAAGTTTCAAGCTTGATTAAAACTGCTAAAATCAAAGCAAATAAATCTATCAAGGTAAATGAAAATGCTGTCAGAAAAAATATGGGAATGGTGTTCCAACACTTTAACCTTTTCCCACACATGACGGTTATGGAAAACATTACTTTTGCACCGCTTGAGTATTTGTCAAAGGAAATAAAGGAAAAACTTAAAAATAAGGAAATCACAAAAGAAACTCAAGCAGAGTATAAAAAGGCAAGAAAGCAAGAAATAGAGGATTATGCAAAACAATTACTAGAGCGAATTGGGCTTGAAGAAAAAGCAAAAGCTTATCCTAATACTTTATCTGGTGGACAAAAACAAAGAATTGCCATTGTTAGGGCACTTGCAATGAAACCGGAAGTAATGCTGTTTGACGAGCCTACTTCAGCCTTAGACCCAGAAATGGTTGGGGAAGTTTTAGAACTTATCAAGCAACTTGCCGACGAAGGGATGACAATGGTCATTGTAACTCATGAAATGGGCTTTGCAAAAGAAGTTGCAACTCGTGTATTGTTTATGGATGGCGGAAAAATTATGGAAGATAATACGCCAATAGAGTTGTTTGACAATCCGCAAAACGAAAGACTAAAGACTTTCTTATCAAAAGTTTTGTAATTGTATATTTGTTAAAATGAAAATAATTGTATATAAATTACAGTTTATAATGTTAAAGAAATCGCAAATATCCTTTGAAAATCGGGGCTATTTGCGATTTTTTATGCTTTAAGCCTGTAAAAATCTTAAAAATTACAAAAATAGAGTGCAATTAAATCCGATTATTTATTTTTAAATAAAATACAATTTTACCCCAAATTGAAAAAAACTATTTACAATAAATAAAATAAGTGCTATAATGCTATATATATTTATATAAAAGAGAATAGTATGAAACAATCGAATGATTTTAGTATGTACGAATATTTGAAAGCTAGGGATAAAGGGGATAACAGACCTTTAATTTCCTACTACAATAATCGTATATCTACAAATACATTTTTTGAACAGGTGGATATTGTTGCAAATGCTTTAAATTCGTTTGGGGTAAAATGCGGAGATAATATTGCACTGTGTTTGCCTAATATTCCCAATGCGATTATTATATTTTATGCCGCAAACAAATTAGGTGTCGGGGTAAATTTGATACATCCGTTAGTGCCACCTAAAGTACTTGGCGATATGGTAGAAGTGTTAAACAGCAAATTGGTGTTTGTGTTTGATATGTTTTACAATAAAAATCGTTCGGTATTAGAACAAAAAAATGTAACTACAGTTTTGTGCAGACCATCCGACTACCTTAAAAACATTTATAAATGGGGATATGATTTGTGGACAAGCCGCAAAAAACCTAGTTTGAACAATGCGGATAATGTTTTATATTTTAATGATTTTATTAAATATCAATTACAACCCGCACCCGTACGCGAGCATTATACAGGTATCGGGGATGAGATAGCGGCATATATTCACTCGGGCGGAACAACGGGTATGCCAAAAACCGCAATGCTTGCAAACCGTGCAATTAACGAATGTAGCTACAGCATACGCACGTTGATTGGGGATGAAGTGCAAAAGGGCGAAAGTATGCTTATGGTATTGCCTATGTTTCACATTTTTGGCCTTGGTGTGTGCATGCACTCTACGCTGACAGCAGGAGCAAGATGCATTTTGGTGCCAAGCTTTAATCCAAAGTCGCTTGCAAAAGTAGTAAGGCGAGAGAGGGCAACTTATATGACGGGTGTTCCTTCAATGTACGCTAAGCTTATAAAAGTAAAAGCTTTTGGTGGTAGGTATCTTAGAAAAATGAAATATTGCTACTGCGGTGGGGACAAGCTTAAACAGGAGATTAAGCAAGATTTTGATAATCTTATGAAGAAATATAAATCCGATTGCAGGTTATGTGAAGGGTATGGTTTGACCGAAGCCGGTGTATGCAATGTAAATGTTGAGGCTTACAGCAAGGTTGGCTCTGTCGGCAAACCGCTTGGAGATATTAAGGTTTGCATTGTGGATAGCGAGCATAAAAAACTAGATTATGGAATGCGTGGGGAAATCTGCCTATCCGGCGATAATATTATGAGCGGATATTTTGCGGATGAGCAAACTACCAACAAGGTTATTTTTGAGGATAGCGACGGCGTTATTTGGCTAGCAACAGGCGACTACGGTTATCTTGAGGAAAGCGGACATTTGTTTTTCGTGGACAGGATAAAACGAATGGTTAAAATTAGCGGAATGAATGTTTTCCCTAACGAGATTGAATATATCGTCGGCGAAAATGTGCAAGAAATAGACAAGTGTTGCGCAATAGATTTTGAAAAAAACGGGAAGCCTTATATCAAACTTTATGTTATGATGAAAGAGGGATACGATTTTTCACAAATGGTGGAACAAAAGATAAAAAATACAATAAAAACCAATTTAATGAAATATTCTTTGCCAAAAGAAATAGAATGTGTTAGCGAATTACCGCTTACAGCAATCGGCAAAGTAGATTATAACAAATTAAAGGAAAAGGAGCAAATTTTATGATAATCAGTGAAAGATTAGCAGGAGAATTTCAATTAAAACAGGAGTATAGCGATAATATTATCAAACTTATCGACGAGGGTTGCACAATTCCGTTCATTGCCCGTTACCGTAAGGAAATGCACGGCACTTGTGACGACCAAACTTTGCGTAAGTTTGCTGACCGCCTAACTTATTTGAGAAATTTGGAAAAGAGAAAGGAAGAGGTCAAAAACAGCATAGAGTCTCAAGGCAAATGGACTGACGAGTTGGCAGAGGCAGTTTCTAAGGCGGAGACTATGACCGAAGTGGAAGATATTTATCGCCCATATAAGAAAAAGAAAAAGACAAGAGCATCCGTTGCTATCGAAAAAGGTCTTTCCGAACTTGCGGATATCGTTATGAGCGATTTGAAAGATGGTGACTTAGTTGCTATCGCAACACCTTTTGTTAACGAGGAAAAAGGCGTAAACAGCGTTAAAGAGGCTTATGACGGTGCAAAAGATATTATAGCTGAAAGAATAAGCGACGATGCGGAAGTTCGTAAAGAGTTGCGTGAGCTTTTTGTGGGTATCGGCGATATTACCACAACTTTGGACGAAGAAAAGGACAACGAAAAAGGCGCTATTTTTGGCATGTACAAAGATTATACAGAAAAAATCAAAGCTATCCCATCGCACAGAATCCTTGCAATCAACCGTGGCGAAAAGGAAGATTGCTTGAAAGTTGATTTGAAATTGGATAAGGAAACAGCGCTTTCGACTATTTACACAAAATATGTACATACCGATTGTTTGTTTACTCAATTAATGACCGAGGCTGTAGAAGACAGTTACGAAAGGTTGATTTTGCCGTCAATCGAAAGAGAGATAAGGAACGATTTGACTGATAATGCCAACGAGGGTGCTATTAAAATGTTCGAGACAAACTTGAAACCTCTTTTAATGCAACCACCGCTAAAAAACAATGTTGTATTGGCACTTGACCCTGCTTACAGAACAGGTTGTAAGGTTGCGGTATTGGACGAAAATGGTAATGTGCTTGCAACAGGCGTGGTTTATCCGACCCCACCTCAAAGCAGAGTAGAAGAGGCGGAAGAAAAACTAACAGCTCTTATTAAAGCACATAGCGTACAAGTTATTTCTATCGGTAACGGAACAGCAAGCAAGGAAACGGAGATTTTTGTTGCCAATTTGATTAAAAAGCTTGATAGACCTTTGCAATATATGGTCGTAAACGAGGCGGGTGCATCCGTATACAGTGCAAGTGAATTGGGTGCAGAGGAATTCCCTGAATTTGATGTATCATTGCGTAGTGCTGTAAGTATAGGTAGAAGATTGCAAGACCCGCTTGCCGAGTTGATTAAAATAGACGTTAAGAGTATCGGTGTAGGTCAATATCAACACGATATGCCACAAAAAAGACTTACCGAAGTACTTGAGGGCGTAGTAGAAGATTGCGTAAACAGCGTAGGTGTGGATTTGAATACAGCATCTTACAAATTGCTTTCATTTGTATCCGGCCTTAACTTGGCTATTGCAAAAAATATCGTTGAGTACAGAAAGAGCAAGCCTTTTACAAAAAGAGAACAACTGCTAAAAGTGCCAAAGCTTGGTCCTAAAGCTTATGAGCAATGTGCAGGTTTCTTAAGGATTACCGATGGAGAGGAAGCTTTGGATAATACTTCGGTGCATCCGGAGTCTTATGAGGCTACAAGAGCATTGCTTGCAACTTTCGGTTTGACTGAAAATGATGTAACAAGTGGAAACTTGGGCGATTTGGAAGAAAAAATCAATAGTTACGGAAAAGCAAAACTTGCCGGCGAACTTAATATCGGTATGCCTACATTAGAGGATATTATCGAAGAAATTAAAAAACCGGGCAGGGATATTCGTGATAGTTTGCCAAAGCCTATTTTGCGTGATGACTTGCTTGATATTTCCAACTTGAAAGAGGGCATGGAAATTGTGGGTACTGTAAGAAATGTTATCGACTTTGGTGCGTTTGTTGATATCGGTGTTCATCAAGACGGTTTGGTGCATATAAGTGAAATAAGCAATGACTATATCAAACATCCATCCGATGCTTTGACTGTAGGCGATATTGTTACTGTAAAAGTTATTGGTGTCGACCCTGCCAAAAACAGGATAAGCCTTACAATAAAGGGGGCAAGCAATGCTAAACCTAAGTCGGAAAGCACTGTAAAAGACCCAAAACTTCAAGACAGAAAAGATAGAAATAAAAACAAGGATTTTAAAGGTAATAAGGGGAATAATTTTAAAAATAACAATAAACCTAAAAAGCCTGAACAAAGTATGGATGACTTGTTGTTAAAATTGCAAAACAAGTTTAACAGACGATAATATATTTGTATAAAATATATAATAGCCTCGATTTTTGATAGGTTTTTAAAAATTACAAGCATAAAAGGAGGGAGATTTATGGAAAAGTTTTCTGATTTTATCGTAAAACATAAACTTGCAATAAGCGTTGCGTTTTTGATACTTACGATAATTGCCCTTGTATGCTTGTTTTTTGTGCCTATAAATTCCGATATTATATCCTATTTGCCGGATGATATGACAACTTCCGAGGGATATGCTTTTTTAAAGAAAACTTTTGATATGGAAAGTGATGCCATTGTTGCCGTAAAAGGTGCTAGCGAAGAGCAAATGACGGAAATTACAAAGAAAATGCAAGAGCTTGAAGGAGTACGTGCGAACGGCATAACTTGGTACGGAACTTTGGATAGCTTTGCAAGTATGGGTAATATCGGTGGTGTAGATGCCAATGAACTTGTTGAGCAAATTAAAAACAACCCAGATGTTAAAAAACTGTTTTGTCCACAAGAGGATATTTATACCATTATGGTACAAATGTCAGTTGCATCAAGTACTAACGAGGCGAGCGGTATTTTAAAACAAACCAAAAAGATAATTGAAAGCTATGGTTTGGATTATGCTATTGGTGGCAGCGCGGAGATTTCCACAAACTTGCTAGGAACTGTTGTAAAAGAAATGCCGTATTTCCTAATTGTTGCGTGTATAATCGCAATTTTGGTGTTGGTTTTGACTACGACAAGCTTTTTCGAGCCTGTTATTTTGCTGACGACTTTGGCAATTAGCATTTTCCTTAATATGGGTAGTAATATCATTTTGGGGGATGTATCGGTCATTACATTTGCTACTTCCGCAATATTGCAACTTGCTTTGTCAATGGATTATTCGATTTTCTTAATGCACGCATTTAAGGAAGAACGGAAAATGTGTTTTGATGACAGGACTGCAATGAAACGAGCTATACCAAAAACTTTATCGACGGTTTGTGCCTCTGCACTTACTACGGTCGGGGGCTTTATTGCTTTAATGTTTATGCAGTTCGGTATAGGTGCCGATTTGGGTATCGTGCTTGCAAAGGGTGTATTAATGTCAATGCTTACGGTTTTGTTTTTGCAGCCTTGTTTGATATTGTTTACTACAAAAACTACTGCCAAGCTTGAGCACCCCGTACATTTACCTAAATTTCAAAAAAGTGCAGAAGTAGCTGTCAAGGGCAGAAAACCTATACTTGCAATCGCATTGATAGCTTTGGTGCCAATGATTTATTGCGGGCTTAGCATATCTTATTCGTATATGAAAATGGATAAGGACAAATCGGAACTTAGCGAAGTTCAACAAGTTGTTGAAGTTATGGGAAACAGTATTTTGATTTGTGCTCCTAACGATAAAGCAGCCGTACACCTAGATTTTATCGAAGATTTGAAAAAGATTGAAAATGTAAGCGTAGTAAGTAGCATTTATGCACTTGCACCCGAGGAAATGGCAGAGCAATTATCGCTTGCAATTAAATGGAATTTGCCACAATTAAAAGCGTATGCAAACAATGGATATGTGCTGTATACTCTTATGATAGAAACAGAGTCGGAATCGGCGGAAGAAGGTATATTACTGCAAAATGTAAGAGATACGCTCAAAAAATATTTCGGCGACAAATATTACATTACGGGTATGGCACAGGCGGTAAACGATTTGTCGGTGGTAACGCCAAAGGACTTTGCTTTGGTTTCCGCAATAAGTGCAATCATTATATTTATAATACTAATGCTGTCCATACGAAGTGCAAAATACTCGCTCGCACTTATGGGTGTTGTGGAGTTTGGTATATTTATAAATTTAGCGCTTAATTTTATTATCCAATCACCTGTCAACTTTATGGCATATATCATAATAAGCAGTGTACAAATGGGTGCAACGGTAGATTATGCGATATTGCTGGCAACTAAATTTAAGCGTAATATGGCAACTATGCCTGTTAAACAAGCTTGTTTAAAAGCCACAAAAGATAGCACATTGTCAATACTTACATCGGCTACGATTTTGGGTGTTTTGTGTTTGGCAGTATGCGCAATAACAACAAATGCTATTATAGGACAAATTACTTTGCTTATTGGTAGAGGCGCAATAATTAGCGCGCTATTGATACTGTTTGTTTTGCCGGCACTGCTAATTGCCATTACAAGAAAACCTCCTACAAACGATGATATTTTTCATAAAATCCGTTTGAAAATCGGTAGTAAACTGCAAAGTAAGCGTAATAAAAAGCAAGTTGCAATGGTGGCAGCTGACCAAAATGTTTTGACTGAGCAAGAGCAGGAAGAAAACTGTATAAAGGATAATGACAGCAGTTCCGACATTGAAAAACGAATATAAATATGTAGGAAAGGTTAGAAAATAAAACTGCCGATGTTAAAAAAACGTTAACGAAACTTTATATAATTAAAAACAGAGATACATTCCATATTTTGGTTTGTATCCTTTTTTTATTGGTATAATATGCCTTTAAAGTCTATATAAATATTGACTTATAATATTTATTATGATAAAATTATAATGTAATAAATGTTACCTAGAGGGGATTATGAAAAGAAAATCAATTATAATTTTTGCTATAATCGTGTTGCTTTGTGTTATGTGCACGGGCTTGGTTGCCTGTAAGCACAACCACGAATGGAATATAGAATGGTCAAATAACGAAACACATCATTGGCATGACTGCACTAAGAAGAAATGCAAGGAAAGGAATGACTACGCAGAGCATAGCTTTGAGTTGAATTTTGATAACAATTATCATTGGCATGAGTGTTCCGTTTGCGGATATGAAAAGGATAAAGTTGTTCATACTTATAACAGCGAAGATATTTGTACTTTGTGTGGCAATAAGCATAGCCATACAATAAAATATGACGATAAAAATCATTGGTATGATTGCAGCGATATTTGCGATATTTCCAAAGAAGAAGTAAATCACACATTCGAAAAAGGGAAATGTGCTGTTTGCGGTTTTATGAAAGGCTCGGAGGGACTAATTTATTCATTAAATACCGACGGATATTCCTACACTGTCAGCGGGGTTGAAAGAGATATCGAAAATATGATTACGGAAGTTGTAATCAGCGAGTATTATGACGGCAAGCCTGTAACTGTAATAGGAGACAAGGCTTTTTACGGCAAACGTGCGTTAACAAAAGTTTATATACCTAAAACTGTTGCAACAATCAAGGAGAGAGCTTTTTACGGTTGTTCGGCTTTGGCGGAAATATACATACCTTCAAGCGTAAAAAAAATAGAAGAAGGGGTGTTTGAAAATTGCTACGGAATAACAATCAATGCCCAAGCTAAAGAAAAACCTGCAGGTTGGATTACCTATGATTGGAAGATAGACCAATTTAGCCGCTATCCTATTGTGTGGAATGCAGACAATAATAATGTTGCGGATGACGGATATATTTATTTTATCGATACTAATAGAGGGACTGTAAAATACGGCATCAAAGGCAACGAGGCTATTGTAGCTAAACAACCTATTACAAACGATAATATAGAATTGCGACCTGCTGTCGAGTATGATGGTAAAACATATAATGTCACAAGTATCATGGGCTACGCTTTTTATAGGAACGATGTTATTACTCAAATAGAAATTCAAAGAAATACTTTAACAATAGGCAATTACGCTTTTTATGCTTGTAGTAATTTAACAGTTGTTAATTGGAGGGAAAACGGCAAAAACGAAATCGATGTTGACGTTGAGGAAATAGGGGCATGTGCTTTTGCGGAATGTAATCTTTTGGATAGTTTTGTAATTCCGGATACCGTTACTTCTATTGGAGCAGCTATGTTGCAAGGCTGTGATAGAATAAGTAAAATTATTATTCCTGACACAGTTGTAAAAATAGGCAGTGATGCTTTTAGATATTGCTTGAAATTAGTTATAAAATGTGAAGCACAGGCTAAACCGAACGATTGGAAAGATGATTGGAATTCTTCAAACCGCCCTGTTATTTGGGGATATACGGATGGTGGAGACGGCAATAACAATATTACATCGGATGGCAGAATAATTTTAGAAAATGAGGGTGTATCAATTTATTTGCTAAATACTCAAGATAGAACTGCCGAGGTTATATTCCAAGAAAACGTAAGGGATGCCCAAATTGCAAACATACCATCTTATACCCCATACAATAGTATTAATTACAATATGACAAAAATAGGCGACAACCTATTTGCAGGAAATAGTGTTTTGACGAAAGTAATAATTCCGTTTACTATTAAAAGTATTGGTGTAGGCGCATTTGCAAATTGCTTGTTGCTTGAAGAAATCGAGTTCAGTGGAACAATGGCAGATTGGGAAGATATTCAAAAAGGTAGCGGTTGGAATAGTCAAACAGGAGATTATATTATTAAATGTTCCGATGGTACAATCAACAAATCCGGCGAAGTTCTTTAATTAATCAATTTCTAAAAATAAGCAATATTAAGTTGTTTTAAATCCTTTGAAATTATACAAAAAAGAGATTTGAATTTTCAAATCTCTTTTTGTTTTTTATTTAATATTTTATTATCTTGTCCAATCAATAGTATTGTTTTTAAGTTCTATTATTCGCTGATTGGAACTTCCGCGGAAAGGAAGAGTTAAATCCTTTAGTTCTTCGCAAAATCTGCCATCTATCAACCAATCGCAAATATCAAGCAATTCATTTATATCCGCATTGTTCATTTGCTCAAGCTCTTCGATTGTGTAACCTGTGTAGCAAATTATGTTTAAGTCGGTTTCGGCTTTTAATTTTTTTGCAAGCTGTAAAAAAGCTTTTGGTTGACACATTGGCTCGCCACCGCTAAAAGTTACTCCGCTTAGTATTTTATTTTTTTTGGCTTTTTCAACAATTTCGTCAATGTCCATATCATATCCACCTTTAAAGTCGTGGGTATGTTTGTTATGACAGCCTTTGCAGTTATGCGGACAACCTTGGCAAAAGACGGTAAGTCTCATCCCCGGGCCGTCTACAATAGAGTCATTGACTAAGCCTGCAATTCTTATTTTACACATGGTGCTTTACTCTGTCGTTTACTTCTGCACGTTTTGCATTGTTAAATCTGTCAACAGTACCAACTAAATATCCTGTAATTCTGCGGATTCTCTCAAAGTTTTGTTTGCCGTCGCCCTCTTTTCTGCCGCATTTAGGACAAACGTTATCGATTATACCATTATATCCGCAAACAGGGTCACGGTCTATTGGGTGGTTGATTGAACCGTATCCTATACCAGCCTCTTTCATGCAACGTACGCAAGCTTCAAAAGCATCCAAGTTCTTTAGAGGGTCGCCGTCAAGCTCGATATAGCTGATATGTCCGCCGTTTGTCAAAGCGTGATAAGGTGCTTCGATTTTAATTTTGTCAAGTGCACCGATATTGTAATAAACAGGTACATGGAAAGAGTTAGTATAGTATTCTCTATCTGTAATGCCTTTAATTTTACCAAATTTCTTAGCATCAATTCTCACAAATCTACCAGATAAGCCTTCAGCAGGTGTTGCAATAACAGAATAGTTAAAGTGAGTCTCTTCACAAAGTCTGTCAGTAAAGTCTCTCATGTGTTTGATAATTTCCAAACCTAGTTTTTGACACTCCTCACTCTCTCCGTGGTGTTTGCCTGTAAGTGCTACCAAACACTCTGCAAGACCGATAAATCCGATAGACAATGTACCGTGTTTTAAAATCTCGCCGATTTCATCTTCGTAGTCTAGCTTATCGCTGTCTAGCCATACACCTTGACCCATTAGGAAAGGGTAGTTTTTAACTCTCTTTTTAGCTTGAATTTTATATCTGTCCATTAATTGGTCTGCAACAAGGTTAAGTTTTTCGTCAAGCATTTCATAGAATTTGTTTAAATCGCCTTTTGCAAGAATACCAAGTCTAGGCAAGTTGATTGATGTAAATGATAAGTTGCCTCTTTGAGTAACAATCTCTCTATCTTTGTCATAAACGTTACCTGCAACCCTTGTACGGCAACCCATGTAAGCTATTTCTGTTCTGTAGTCGCCCTCTTTGTAGTATTGTAGGTTAAATGGAGCATCGATAAACGAGAAGTTAGGGAACAACCTTTTTGCAGATACTCTGATAGCAAGTTTAAACAAATCGTAGTTAGGGTCTTGTTTATTGTAGTTGATACCCTCTTTTACTTTAAAGATGTGGATAGGGAAGATAGCTGTTTCGCCGTTACCAAGACCAGCATCTGTTGCTAGCATAATGTTTTTAATAACAAGTCTGCCTTCAGGAGTAGTATCTGTACCGTAGTTGATACTGCTAAATGGAATTTGTGCGCCTGCTCTAGAGTGCATTGTGTTCAAATTGTGAACAAAAGCCTCCATTGCTTGGTATGTTGCACGGTCAATTTCTTGCTCCGAATATTTCTTTGTGAACTTTTGAATTTTTTTGATATTTTCGTCTTTAATACCGATTTTTGCAAGCTCTTTTGCTTCTTCTATCATATATTCATCTTTCTCTAGTTTAGGTACGATATCTTTTGCTGCAAGTGTTTCAGTTATTTTATTAGCAACTTCCTCAGCGTTTTCGATTTCGTAAATATCCAAAGCCTTGATAAGATTTTTCTTGTAAATTTTCTTATAAGATTTTGCAACACCTATAGCCATTGCGTACTCAAAGTTAGGAATACTTTGTCCACCGTGCTGGTCATTTTGGTTGGATTGAATAGCTATTGCTGCAAGTGCGGAGTAGGATGCTATATCGTTAGGCTCTCTCAAAAAGCCATGTCCTGTACAAAAACCGCCTTTAAACAATTTGATTAGGTCAATTTGACAGCATGTTTCAGTCAATGTCAAAAAGTCTAAATCATGAATATGAATGTCTCCCTCTTCATGAGCTTTTGCATGTTCAGGACGCAATACAAACAATTTGTTAAATTGTTTTGCACCTTCGCTACCATACTTCAACATTGTACCCATTGCAGTGTCGCCGTCAATGTTAGCGTTCTCTCTTTTTATATCGTTATCTTTTGCATCTTTAAAAGTTAAATCTTTATAGATTTCCATAAGAGAGGTTTTCATTTCTCTTGCTCTTGTACGGTTTGCTCTGTAAAGAATATAGTTTTTGGCAGTTTGTGCGTGTCCCTTTTCAATTAATGTCTTTTCAACTGCGTTTTGGATTTCCTCCACGGTTGGGGTAGTGTTGCCTTGACTTTCCAAATACTCGCAAGCCTCAACTGCAAGCTCTAATGCGGTATCATGGTCGCTTCCTCCGACAGATGCTGCTGCCTTAAAAATAGCATCGGCAATTTTTTGCAAATTAAATGGAACTTTTCTGCCATCTCTTTTAATAATGCTTTTAATCATAAAATTTCTCCTTCTTCTTTGGGTTTACTGATATTGCTCATTCAGTATACAACAAATTATATTCGTTGTCAAGAGGAAAAATCAATATATTGTGGTCATTTTTTGAGATTTTGGCAATTTGACCACAATATGTTGTGTTCAAGTAAAAATCTATGTAAAATTTTTATCACATATTTTTGCTACTTTTTACTTTATTTTATACCTTTTGTTTAGTTTAAAAAACTAAGAGTTATTATTATACATTTAATTATTCAAATCATATAGCATTATAATATGAAAAGAAAAATTTATGTAAAAAGTGATAATGATTACTATTTTTATAAAACAATTACCAAAAATTGGCAATAGCAAAAAACAAATGTCAGATTTTGGCACAATTTAGGCTAAATAGGTTTTTAACACATAAAAAATCTAGATTAAAACACATAAAAATAGTGCCATAGTCATTTAAGACCATAGCACCATTAGATTTTCAAATTTTACAAATAGTTTAAATTAACAATCGCTGTAGTCAAAGACCACTTAGTGTCGCTTGACGACAACTTCCGATAATAGAAATTCATTATAAATCAACTATCATAATCATAAGGAATTTTATTCAATTTTTCGCCAAGCAAGTTGATTATAAAACCATCCTCCACCTTACAAAACCATTTTGGATTTTGTTTTGGTAAA
>OFFL01000259.1_pt1 | contig 61647 bp, 42 predicted proteins | sample 1521391 | NCBI WGS metagenome assembly OFFL01 (sample SAMEA3504082, study PRJEB24116) | mouse gut metagenome | biome: mouse gut; feature: mouse-associated habitat; material: faeces | place: Denmark | collected 2011
CCGCAAAGATATGCTGGGTTGCGATGCGTGTCAAGGCGGAAAATAGAATGGTTACACTTTAGTTCGCGGGACAGAAATGGATTTGTCCAAAAGGATTCCTTCCTCAAACCTTCAAAAGGCCAAAATGCTATTTGTTTTTATGTTTATGATGCGTGGTCTCCCATTTGTCGATTTAGCTTTCTTGCACAAGAAAGACCTGCAAGGGAATGTATTGTCCTATCGTAGAAGAAAGACTGGTCGCACCTTACGGGTACTTCTATCCCCTGAAGCCTTACAGCTGGTACACATGGTATCCAATAAGGACGAGAACTCACCTTATTTATTCCCAATATTACGTAGCAAGGATGGTACAGAAGCGGCTTATAAAGAGTATCAATCAGCTTTGAGGCGTTTTAACTATCAGCTGTCAGCTTTAAAAACACATTTGAATATGAGTTCACATCTTAGTTCGTATTCGGCAAGACACACGTGGGCCACAATGGCATATTATTGTGAGATTCACCCTGGCATTATTTCCGAAGCGATGGGACATTCATCGATAAATGTTACTGAAACCTATCTCAAACCTTTCAACGACAAGAAGATTGATGAAGCAAACGAGAAGGTAATTTCTTTTGTAAAAAGCAATGGAATCTCGGCATAGTTTTTTTTATTTTTATTGATAAAGCAGCCTAGATGTGTCCATATTTATTCCTCCCGCAAGAAACATCTCTTGAAGGGAAGAGTCCTCTTGCTCATTTCTCAACAACTTCCCCTTAAGCCAAAACTCTACAAAATAACACTTTAAGTCTTTCTTTCCCTATAAATATTTTGATTTCCCTTTATCGTAACTTTACCTCTCGGTCATATTATCAGAATTCCACCTATAAGCCACTTTTCATCTTTCATCACTTAAAATGTTATAAACAATTATAGAGGCATTACAACTATATTAAACTTCTTTTCACATAATTGATTCAAGATGGTTCCCGTTACCTGCGAAGTAACGGAATACTTAGTAACAAAACAAGTATGCGAAAGGAATTCAAAATGAGATATTATTCACTTTTTATTTTTTTAAATTTATAAATTTAAAGTTTTCAATTATGAACAAGAAGTTTCTAAGTGTGATCCTGTTCAGTGCCTTAATGGTGGGTACTGCAGGAACTTTCACGTCTTGTAAGGACTATGATGACGACATCGAGAACTTACAAGGACAGATTACCTCTAACAAAGATGCTATTGCTGCTTTAGAGAGCCAAATCAAAAGCGGTGAATGGGTGTCCAGCGTGACATCTACAACCAATGGTATTGTTGTTACTTTGGGTAATGGAACCAGCTACACTATCACTAATGGTGAAAAAGGTGAAGCAGGTAAAGACGGTGTGACTCCGAAAATTGCAGTGAACAATGACAAAATCCAAGTAAGCTATGACAATGGCACTACTTGGACTGATCTTATTTCACTGGAAGACTTGAAGGGTGAAGCAGGTGACGCTGCTGCAACTCCGACTTTCTCTGTAGGAGAAGACGGCCATATCTACGTACAATATGGTGAAGACGGTGAAAAGACGGATTTGGGCGTTTCTACCGGTGGTATCTACTATGTAGAAGATGGCGTGAAGCTGACTATCCACATCCCGAACAAAGATGGCGAGTACGAAGACATCGTATTGCCGAGAGCTGCTTCCATCTCCAGTATCAAGGCTGTAACAGTAAGTTCAGCTGCTGTATTGTCGGAAGGTGCCGACATCGAGTTGACTTATGGTAAGGCTGCTGACAATGGTAAGTATTTTGATGGAACTGCTTTCAAGAAAGGCGACATCCTGCTTCCTTCTAAAGAAGCAAAGAATGTAATCAGCGCCCAGGTTAATCCGACCATTGCCGATGCTACGGTCTATAATTTCTACTTGGCCAACTCTAAAGGAAGCTCCATCTTCACTTTGTCTGAAGCAACTCCCAATATGACAGAAGAGCCTTTGACAAGAGTTGCTACAGCCAATAAGGGTATCTATGATATGGGTATTACTTTTGTAAGTGGTGTGACTGAAGCACAAATTAAGGCTGCTAAGGGTGCTTACGCTATCGCTACAAAAGATGCTTATGACAATGAAGTGTTGTCTAGTTATGATGTAACGGTTGATGTGAAAGCAGCAACAACTACCACTCTTGATGTAACTGCAACTACACAAGAAGTTGAAATCAACAAAGAACTCGACTTGAATGACTGTGTAGATATGAAAAATGTAATCGATGTGCAATATTATTTTGCAACAAACCAGACAGCTGCTGTTGATGCTGCTAAGGCTACGATTACAGGTACTAAGATTAAAGGTGAAGTTGCAAATAAGACTGTCGTTGTAAGTGTTAAATATCTGACTTACGACGGTGAGGTTAAAGACGCAACTAAAACTATCACTGTTAAGTTCATCAATCCTGCTACAGAAAATGCCTTTACTCAAACATTGGTATTGAATGCAGACGCTTCTAAGAATGTATTGACATTCGATGTAACCAGCTTGATTGGTAATACTACATCAAGTGCTCCTAGCTTCTTCACCAACATCGGTAATGCTAAGTTTACTGCTGCTGCTAAGGACAAGAACAGCAATACAGACAAAGCTAAGGGAGATGATGCTGTAGGTATCACTGCACCGGTTGCTGTTGCTACTGCAGATGCTTCTACTACTCCGAACGGTTACTACAAGCATACGCTGACTTACAGAGTGAATAATGCTACAGTTATTCCTGGAACTTACGAAGCAGAATTGACTTATGGTTCAAGTCCGGTTAACACCGTTAAGCTGACTTTGATTGTAGAAGAAAATGTAGCTTCTTATGACTTCAAGCCGTTGGATCTGTACTTCACCGGTACTAATGCTACTGCTTATGGTACTCCTGCTAATAGCAAAATTACTTATAACTTGAAGGGTCTGTTCGGTATCACAACTTGGGATAACATCGCATTTACTGAAACTGTTCCTGAAAGCTATAAGGATGCAGACGGTATTCAATGGACTGCTAATGCTTGGTTGGCTGATGCTACATTGGGAGGCATCACAGTAGATAAGGTTGCTACGAAGAATGAAGCTGCTAAGACTGGTAACTTCGGTGGTGCATACGAAGCCCGTTCTCTGAAAGCTACTTACACTCCGTATGCTAACAAGAACTTGACTGCCACTGCATACGACTTCACTCTGACAATCAAATCTTCTGTATTCGAAGGTTCACTGAATTATGTGAAGAAGGTTAAGAATGAATACGTTACAGGCGACAATAAGACTATCAATGTAGCAGCAGCGAATGCAAAAGCAACTCTGAAAGCAGAAGAAATCCGTGGTATTACTAAGACCAATGTTATATACTTCGGTAACTCTCGCTTGACTGATGCTTATGTAGCAAGCGTCTCTGTTGCTTTGGAAGGTGATGCTGCTAAACAATATCTGGATTTGGCAGGTGACTTTACAAATGATGATGTCACTATCACTCCGAAAGCTAACGTAACTATCCCAGGTGATGGTAAGACAGTTACTTGCTACGTTCGTGTAAGTGTTGTTGACGAATGGGGTAAGACCAAGACTGTTGACGTACCTGTGGTACTGCAATAATTCAAGAATAAGCAATTCTCTATCGAGAGAACCTTATAATTAAAACTAAAGAATCCCCGGCTTATGGAAGTCGGGGATTTTTTTGGGTATCTGAAAGATAGGTAGGATTTATTTACGCCACGTCCAGATTCTGGCACTCCAGGTAGTAGTATGGGGTTCATATTCAACCCTATAAAAACAAAAGGGGAATGGGTACTCACCATCAAAGACGGCAGACAACCCAGCCGCGAATCCGCAACCCACTCCATGACAATGCACCTGCACCTATCGAGGTCATTGTAGAAAAGTTAATCCAACGGCATAAAAAAGAGGTCCGGAAGGCGTGCATTAAAAAGTTCCGAAGTACTTAAAGAAAAGACTACAGGAATGAAGAGAAAAGCTGGCAAGTATTAAATAAAAAGATTGTCCCAAGGTTGCGGATGCCCGTCCCAAGGCTTGGGATAGACGTCCGCAACCTTGGGACATATATCCGCAAGCTGCGAAGAAAGTTCTATAACAAACTGTTTCTTTAGAAAAGATACGCCGCAGACACCTGCCAAGTCTTATTCTTGGCACCGATGGCATCACCCGCATTCTTCCACGTAAATGAGTCGCCCATCGGGAGCTGATAGGTCACGCCAACCTGGAGATGCTTCAGCAGCTTCACACCGGCACCCAAATTAAGTGCCACTTGAGCCTTCTTGCGGTCTACGTAATCCTTCTTCTTGAAGTCGAAGAAGAAATCGGGACCGGCAGCTATATAAATACCCAACAAGCTACCCAAGCCAATGGTATATTTCAGATTTACGGGTACTTCCAGTCCTGTTTGCTTCACCTCGTCCTTGCCGCGCTGAGAGAACAGCAAAGCACCATCAACACCCAAGCCTACAATGGGAATGGTAAACTCAGCCATCGGACCAATAAAGAAACCGGTAGAATTATCCTTGTTTCCCTTATATCCGCCATCCCAATCTATTTTCGTCATATTCACACCACCCTTAACACCCCACTTCAATAGTTGGGCCTGGGCAGGCATAGCCATAAACATACAGCATACAGCTATCACGAAAGCACTAAAAATCTTTTTCATAATCAATTGTGTTTAATATTACGGGACAAATATATGCAAATTCTTCCTAAAGAAACAACGTATGTTAGCATTTGTTCATTTACGAGAACAATGAATCACAAAACGCATTACCTTTGCAACCTGAATCAAAGAAAGATACCACACAGATAAAATAAAAAGCTATGATAAAAATCAGAAAGACGCAACCCACAGACATTGCAATCCTTATGGACATCTTTGAACAAGCGAAGCACATCATGCGGAAAGACGGAAATATGCTGCAGTGGAGAGGCAACTACCCTTCCAGGGAAATCGTCATAGCAGACATCGAACAAGGAAACAGCTATGTGTGCACCGACGATACCGAAGAAATTATCGGAACCTTCGCCTTTATCCGTGGAAACGACCCCACATATACGCATATCTATGAAGGAAAATGGGTGGAAGATACGCTTCCTTACGGCGTCATTCACCGGCTGGCAAGTACAGAACACAGCAAAGGAGTGGCCAATGCCTGCCTGCAATGGTGCTACGAACAAATACCCAACCTACGTGCAGATACCCACCGGGACAATCATATCCTGCAATACATACTGAAGAAGCACGGATTCAAATATTGCGGCATCATCCTTCTGGCCAATGGAGACGAACGGCTGGCATTCCAAAAAGTAGAAGGATAGACAAGGAAACCACGAATCTTTCATTTAAAGGAGTTATCAGCCGACAAGTCGGCTTAGGAGTTAAAGCCAATACTCGTGCGTATGTATTCACAGAAGTATCGGCTTTAACTTCTTCAACTCCTGACGGAGCGGAGCGAAGTGATAACTCCTCCAATTCCTTTAAATGAAAGAACCGGGCAAGAAAACTCAAATAATCATAACCCTTCAAACATTATCTGCCATATAATTGTATATATAGCAGGTTTCCACAATGTTGTGGAAAACAAAAACAAGATAACATATGAAGGATTATAAACGTATGACAGTCGGCGAAATCGTAGCCGACAACTTCAACAATGCCGGGATATTTGATAAATATGGCATTGATTTCTGCTGCCATGGTTCCGCACTGCTTCCCGAAGCCAGTAAAACTGCCGGAGCCGATATGGAGAAGGTGATAGAAGAAATAGAGCATCTGGCTCCGACAACCTCCGAAAATATTGATTTCAAGAGTTGGCCTCTGGACTTATTGGTGGACTATATTCTCAAAATCCACCACCGTAATATCCGTACACAAGGTCCCGAGATTGAAGAACTGCTGGATAAAATATGTCGCGTACACGGTGAAAAACATCCGTCACTCTACAATGTGCAGGCTCTCTTTCATGATTCCCTCTCCGACCTCAATGCCCATCTCGACAAAGAGGAACTGGTACTGTTTCCCTACATCTATGAGATGGTAAAGGCTAAGCTGGAAAATACTCCCCTGCCCGAATTCCACTGTGGAAGCATCGAAGCTCCCATATCCGTCATGATGGCAGAACATGACATTGAAGGAGAACGCTATCGCCACATAGAGCATCTGACCAACGGCTATACAGCTCCAGAAGATGCCTGCAACAGTTACCGCCTCGTACTCCAACAGCTTAAAGCATTTGAAGAGGCCTTGCACCAGCACATCCATCTGGAAAATAATATCGTTTTCCCACGCTCCATCAAAATGGAAGCAAAATTAAGAGAACAGCCATGACACAAATCAGAATCAAACGGGTATATGAAGAACCCGATGCAACAGACGGCTACCGTGTATTGGTGGACCGGCTGTGGCCTCGCGGCATAAAAAAGGAACATCTGAAATACGATGTCTGGGAAAAGGATATTACCCCTTCACCTGAATTAAGAAAATGGTTTCACGAAGACCAAGCGGAACACTGGGAGGGGTTTGCAGCCATGTATCGCAAGGAACTGGAAAATTCGGAAGCCGCCCTTAGGTTCATTGACACCATAAAACACCACCATACCATAACCTTACTATATGCTTCCAAAGCACCGATATACAACCATGCACGCATCCTGCAACGGTTTCTGCAGGAGCACTTAGACTAATTACTCACAATCTTTACAGTAAAAGCAAAGATGAACTGTAACTCTGGAAAGGCTGTTCAACGAATTGGTGCTACAAGGACACAAACTTCTTTTTCAAGTCGTCCACTCCCATTCCCGTAAAATAATCCTCGATAAAGTCCCAGCGCTGTTCATCCGTCAGCTTATCTGTTCCGAAGAAGAAAGAGAACAAGTCAATCTGCTCCTGGAATATCTGCTCGTTGGTATCCAGAATCAGATTGCGATAATCATCGCCAAGCGCAAGTTCCTGCAGAGTTTCGGGGTCATTGAAACGGACAAATACGCAAGGCGTACCGCCACCCTCCACACTGAACGAAAGGCAGTCGAGCATAGAAAGCAGATTAAGCAGCATATTCAAGTCCGAAAAAGGAGTGCAATAAAACAGCAGGCGGTCTCCCTTACTGCCCACTATACGTTGGCTGAACAGTTTCTGATAGCGCGACAAAAGCAAATCAAAGCCTTTGGTCACCGTAAAAGAGAGTTCATTGGAATCTTTCTTTTTCACACTGCTGATATAACTCACACTGCGACCTTCCTCCGTGCGGCTCTCCAGCAGGGAACCGATAAAGCGTTTGGCAGAACGCACGTCCATGCCATGCTCGGCAAAGACAGCCCGCAGTTCTTCTTCATCAAAACGTCCTTTCGACTTTATCAATGCCGTTTTCAGCATCGTTGTCAGGCTCTTGAACAAGGCATCCATCCGCTCACGGATGACGGAGGCATCTTCCTTCAACAGCACCTCATGCTTGCCTACGGATACGGCACGGGCACCTTCCCGCAACGTTCCATTATTCAGCTTCTGTTTGAACTCCTTGTAGCCAAGCTCCGGGAAACGCTCTTCCCAAAGCGCTTCCAGACGTGCGACGTAAACCCCGTCCTCCCCTTCTACCTTTGTCAGATAGCTATGGAATTCACGGGCAAAGACATCACCCGTCTTGTCCTGGACATATCCTTCGGTCAACAGATTCTTGGGGCTGATTTCAAGCAGATGCCTTCCATAACGCTGCATCAAATCGTCTTCCAGCCAAAGCAAGGCAGTCTTGATGAGCTGTCCCAACTCTGCTTCATACTCCAGCTTGTTCTTTGTACGCGGCAGTTTCACCACAAACTCGAAATCGGACAAAGACACCATGATTTCCGGTTTCTCCCCTTTCATGCGGTACACTTCCATGAGCTTTCTCAGAATAAGCACCAGCTGTTCCTGGGCAATGTTCCCCGTCTGATGCAGACGCTTCATATAATAGAAGTCCCGTTCATGGTAGTCGGTAGCGGCAATGCCACGTATCTCCGTATCACGCGCGGCACGCCCTATCTCCTGAATATAGTCGACAAACGTACTGGATGGCGCCACATGGTATACACGGTCTATATCACTGATGTCCACTCCCATACCAAAGGCTTTCGTAGCCACAATCAGTTTCTTGGTCCCTTCCTTGAATTCCTGCACAATGGCAGCTTTCTGTTCCTTTTCCTTCTTGCCATAATAGGAAGCGACCAGACGCCAGTCTGCCGGCTTCACCCACGTCTTCAGGCGCATGTCGATGCCACCCGCAAAAGGATAATAGAGCAATGTCTTGTGTCCGTCCAGGAAGTCCTCGACCCGCGCAGCCACCACGCGCTGCTTTGCCTTGTCGTATGTCTCCCCGTCCTCCATCTCCATCTGACGGATGTCAAAGCCAATATTCCGGCGCTTCACCGTACCTACATAAAGCACACAAGGCTCCATCTGCAAGGAACGAATAGTCTCGAATATCATGTCATTGCCTCCTTTGGGATTCCAGACAGCCGTAGCAGTCAATGCAAACAACGGGAAATTATAGCCGAGAGTCTGTTTCAAAGCAGTCAGGTAGCGCCCCAAGAACCAGTAGTCCACACGGAACTCCTTGCCCCATGTCGTTACCGTATGCGCCTCATCGACCACCACCAGACCGATGCGGCGCTCGCCTACAAAATGCTTGATGTCGTAAGAGAGAAGCAATTCCGGCGAGAGATAGAACAAATCAATCTCCCCCTCACGCACCTGCCGGTAAACCTCTATCTTCTGTTCCGGCGATAAATCGGACGAGGCGTATGCCACACGCGTATACCCCAGTTCTTGCAGACTTTCCACCTGGTCTACAATCAACGCCTTCAAAGGGGAAACCACAATGGTAAGCAGATTATACTCCTTCCCCAAATAGATGGCAGGAAGCTGGAACAACAAGGATTTTCCGGAGCCGGTAGGGGCAGTCAGCAAGATATTGTCTACCTGCGTTTCACCTTTCCAAGCCTTTTCAGCCTCCAGTATAACGTTCTCTATCAGCTGTCCCTGTGAAATGCAGAGTTTCTCTTTTCCCTTGGACAAGTCATCGTAAATCTCAAGATTACGAAACTGTTCGTAGCCGTAAGTCTCCTTTAAAATCGTGTTTATGGTTTCGCGGCAGTTTTCAGGCAGATGCCTTTCCTTCAAATCCGGTAACCGGCGTGTCGTTGCTTCTTGTACATTCATTATTATTGTAGTGTGGGGGTATTAAAAAGAAAAGAAGTAATTCTTCAACCATAGTTATCGGTTTTGGAATTACTTCTCCCTATGTTTCAAAATATTACCAGACATACCGGTAAGTTTTTTCTTTTAAAGCGTATCAATATTCCTCCTCATTGAAGAAAAAGTCCTCTTTGCTGGGATAATCGGGCCAAATATCTTCTATGCTTTCATAAATCTCGCCCTCATCTTCCATTTCCTGCAGATTCTCAATCACTTCAAGCGGAGCACCCGAACGCATGGCATAATCTATCAATTCATCCTTAGTTGCCGGCCAAGGAGCATCTTCCAATTTAGATGCTAATTCCAATGTCCAATACATAGTCTCTAGTATTAAAATTGTGAATATTAAGTCCTATTTCTATTTTTCGGCAAAAGTATAACAATTTATTTCACTTGCAACTATTATTCCAAAATATTTCACCTTTTTTGTCGTCTTGATTCATTTTACGGGAAAGGACGAACAAATAATCAGACAAACGGTTCACGTAAGCCAGTAATTCCGAAGCGATTTCCACTTGTTCGGCCAGAGCAAGAATCCGACGCTCTGCACGACGGCAAACCGTACGGCAAACGTGGCAGAGTGCCGCACCGCGACTTCCGCCGGGAAGAATAAAGGCTGAAAGAGGAGGCAAAAGAGTATCCAAACGGTCTATCTCCCGTTCCACCATTTCCACCTGCTCCGAGCTGATGATACTGGCTTCTTTCAGCTCCATTTTCTCCCGGTCTGTGGCCAGATGAGAGCCTACGGCAAAAAGTCTGTCTTGCACTTGCTGCAGAAAATCTTTATCCTTTCCGTCAAGCAGGTACGTGATGAGAAGACCCAGATTGGAATTTAGCTCATCCACCGTACCGTATGCCTCAAGGCGGATATGCGTTTTAGGTACACGGGTTCCACCTACAAGAGAGGTGGTTCCTTTATCTCCGGTTTTGGTGTATATCTTCATAAGGAATTAATGTTTAGGGGTTAGAGATTAATGTTTAGCAGCCAGTAAGTGGAGCTAAGCACTAATCACTAACCGCTAATCACTATTGAAACGCCTAAAGATAATCAAAAGTTGACAATATAGTCTTGTTTTATCTTTGTTTTATCGAAGAATATGATACCAAGGTCATAAAGGTCGAACGTAATACCCGCCCGCCCGTCCTGCTTCATACGCTTCCAGAGGGCAGACATCTGCGGAGTGTAACGGATACCTTCAATTACAAAAACAGACTTTCCCCTGGTACGGGTGGAACAGATGCGGAAGACCTCCTCTACAAAATCGGGATGACGATAATCGTGCAAATAAAGGAAATCAACGGGAACGCCACTCTCCAGAAAGAGCTCGGAAAGGTCGGAAGCCGAAGTATAATCTGCTCCCTCCTTCCCCGCTTTCAGATAGAGGGCAGAAGCGGCAAGCGTACCGGCATCTACAATGGTCTCCGGCTGGGTATAGTTTACCAGACGGAACAGAAGGCGTTTTACTTTCTTCGATTCGTACTTCCAACGTTTATCTTTCTCCAGCTCCAGTTGCTTCTGTGCCTTGGCCAGCTCTTCATATTTATAATAAGCCGTACTTTCGTAAATTACATGCGTAATCAGGTTAAAGGCAAAAGGAGAATGTACACCGTAGCCGCAACGGTGCCGGAAACGGTACAGCCAGATAAAAGGCCGTTTTAGAGTAAGCAAAATACGATTCATTATTTTAATGTGCTAATGTACCTTCGAAAGTCACCCCTTCACCCGAAGAATAATTCTCCGTAACAGTCAGGAGTACCTTGTTATCCTCAAAGCAGAGCGTAAGCCCAAGAGCGCTTATCCAGTTGACATAATGTACTTTCAGTTGCAAAGCATCAGGTGACGCCCACGCATAACTGCCTGCCACCTGGAAAGGGCCTTCTATACCCTTAAAACGCCCCTTTGCAGCAACCGAATACGGAGGATAGCCATCAATTGCCGCTTTCGACCATTGCTTATAGCCAAACGGAAGACTGTATGTCTTTCCGTCTTTCTCCACCACAGTCATCACTACTTCTTGCTGCTTGAATTGCAGCTCGATGGATTGCCATCCGTATTTGTTCTCTCCGAGCAGGATGCGCTTGCCTGCGTATTTCTGTGAAAGGGAGGAAGCAGCCTTTCCTTGCACTAACGGCAGTTGATAAGAACGCTGTTTCTTCTGCAGGCGCTTGTAGTCCTTACCGGGCGCTAATACCTGGTCACCGACCTCCGGCAACAAGCGGTTCCAGACCAGACGACGCTGCCGACGACCGTCTATCAATGTACATTCGGTAATGACCACTACCATATCCTTATCCGGAACAATCAGAATGTATTGTCCCAAAGCCCCGTCAGCACGTACAGCACCCGGATATTCGCAAAGCCACATCTGATAGCCATAATCTCCTATCTGTCTGGTCATCATCTGCTCCACCCAGGAAGCCGGAAGCAACTGCTTGCCTTCCCAAACACCCCGGTTCAGCAGCAACAATCCGAATTTTGCCAACGACTCGCTCTGGATATGCAGTCCCCAGCCACCGGTATTGATGCCTTCGGGGCTTATCTCCCACGCAACGTCCGTGATATGCATCGGGATGAAAAGCTTCTGCTTCAGATAATCCAGCAAGGTCATGCCCGTCACCTTCTGCACGATAGCGGAAAGCATATAGGTACTAATCGAATCATATTCAAACTTCTTGCCCGGAGTCTTCACCGGTTTGGCAAGGAAGGCACGTATCCAGTCGGGAGTGAGGTTGCGCATATTCCAGTCGGGAGTGATACCCGACGTCATGGTAAGCAGGTCACGGACAGTCATGTCTGCCAGATTAGCGGAAACCGAATCCGGAAGAAGTTCCGGGAAGAAGGTACCGACACGGTCTGTCAAGCGCAAGCGGTTGTCTGCAATGGCAAGTCCTACGGCAGCCCCGACAAAGGTTTTGGAGCAGGAATACATGGTATGGCGATATTCCGGCGCGAACGGAGCCGGATAGATTTCTCCGATGACCTTGCCGTGACGCAGCACCACCACGCTGTGGATATCTGTTTTCGGCAATGCCATCAGTGAATCAAACAAGGCAGTGACAGCCTTGGAAGGGACTCCTTCTGCCTCGGGTGTAGAACGTGGCAACTCATTGATTTGTGCATGAACTGCCAACGCTCCCAGCAAACCGAGAAACAAGAAGAAAAAACGTACTCTATTTTTCATAATTATCTAAGATATTTGTTCTACATGCACTGCAAATGTACAGCATTCGGACGCGAAAGACAAATAACTTGATAATTTTGTCGGAGGGGAACGTTCCTATAAGAAATGTATGGTCACCGCCTCTCCCTTGTTCAAATCCAACGGAAATGCCGGTTCTTTGTAAGTATGCGTACGTCCTCCTATCTTCACTTGGGCACGAACGGTGCCTGCGGGCATCTTTAGGATGAATTTACCCGGAACAAGAGCGGTAACAACAGCCCTCGTTGCCCGTCCATCCTTCCAGTCCAGGTCTATGGAAGCACCGCCGCGTACGCGCATTCCACGGAAGTTGCCGGTAGTCCAGCTATCCGGCAGGGCAGGAAGCAGATGGATAAAGCCTTCATGACTTTGCAGCAGCATTTCGCCGACTCCCGCCGCGCCACCGTAGTTGCCATCAATCTGGAAAGGAGGATGCGAACAGAACAAATTAGGGAAAGTGCCGCTACCATGACCTCCCGTCGCAGCATCGACAGCAGGATGCAGCAAACTCTTGAAAAGTTTCCAAGCACGGTTTCCGTCACCCAAACGAGCCCAGAAGTTTATCTTCCAAGCACGGCTCCAACCGGTACCCTCATCTCCACGACGGTTCAAGGTCATCCGGCAGGCTTCGGCAAGCTCGGGGGTGGACTCCGGCGAAATCAAGTTTCCCGGATGCAGGCCGTAGAGATGGGAAACGTGGCGGTGGTGCACATCCACTTCCTTATAATCTTCCAGCCATTCTTGCAAGTATCCTTCCTTACTGATTTGCATGGGCGGAAACTTCTTCAGGTCTGCCTCAAGCTTCGCCACATAGTCCGCATCACAATCCAGCAGGCGGGCGGCGGCAATGACATTGGTATAAAGCTCGGTGAGCAGTTGCACATCCATAGTGGGACCCATACAGATGCTGACGGGAGTCACGCTGTCACCCGGCACATAGAAACTATTTTCCGGAGAAGAAGTGGGGGCAGTTACCAGCCAGCCATGAGAAGGCTCCTGCACGGTGGTGGAACTAAAGAACCGGGCGGCACCTTTCAAGACGGGATAAATACGACGCAGATAATCCCTGTCTTGCGTATACAGATAGTGTTCCCACAGATGGGCACACAGCCACGCACCACCGGTATTGGTCGCTCCCCAGGAAGGATGTTCACCGGGAGCGGTGTAATTCCATACATTGGTCATCATGTGGAGCACCCAGCCATCTGCCTCATCGCCATAGAAAGTACGCGCACTTGCTTCTCCCGAAGGGACAAGGCGCTCCATCAACGTTGTCAACGGCTGATAGAGTTCGGAAAGTCCGGCTTGCTCCAAGGGCCAGTGGTTCATCTGGATATTGATGTTCGTATGGTAGTCCCCGTTCCAGGGAGTCGATACTCCATTTGCCCAGAGTCCTTGCAGATTGGGCGGCAGACTGCCGGGGCGTGTACTGCTGATAAGCAGATAGCGTCCGTAGTTATAGTACAGAGCAGCCAATGCCGGCGACTCCTGCTGTGTGAAGCGGAGGATGCGCTCGTTCGTCGGGAGCGTATCATCCGGCGTGGCAGGAAGCGTCAAGGAAACACGGTCGTAGAGGAAACGGTGGGCAGTGACATGGTTGGATAATGAAGAATGGAGAATGGAACATGGAGAATTAGCGGGGGTGGTGAAAGGACGGAGCAAGCTGTCGCAGACTTCCGCATAGCGTTCGCCCGGGAAGTCTGTACCGGCAGCGGCATAGGAGGTAGCGGCAGAAAGTATCAACCAGGCTTCCTGCCCGTTCTTCAAGCAGATACCATTTCCCGGGCTGACAGATGATTCACCACCGTTCTGCACGAGTTGCATCGCCACACGGTATTTCATACCGTCCAAACCGGGTTTACCGCTTTCCAACATGCCGTCCATCAAAAGGGTGTTCCCTTGGACAGTCACCGAGCTATGTTCTGCACGGCTCAAACGGGCAGAGAAGTTCAGAGTCCCTTCACGTCCGGCAACCAGATGAATCAGCATGACATCACGGTCACGGGAAACAAAATACTCACGGCGGTAATCGACATCTTCCAGCCTGAAAGCCGTGTATGCCACCGCATCGCGTAAGTTGAGCCAACGGCGATAGTTGTTTAATGGAGAATTGAGAATGGATAATGAAGAATTGTAGGTAAAATCTATATCCAAATCACCCAATACCTGATAGGTTCCATATCTCCCGTCAGTCTCCTGCTTCTTCGGAACGAAACTGCTGTACATCAGCTCCTGTGCTTCGCGGTTCTTTCCCTCAAACAGCAGTTGCCGGATGGCAGGCAGACTCTTCGAGGCATCCGGATTACTATAATCCGCCTCCATTCCGCTCCATAATGATATTTCATTCAGCACAATGTGCTCACGGAGAATGCCCCCGTCGGGCATCATGCCCAAGCGTCCGTTGCCCAAAGGAAGAGTCTCCTCCCAGATAGCGGCGGGCGATGTATAGTATAGCTGATGATTACAACTGTCGGCAGGCGCATCGGCTGCACGAAGCAGCAACGAGGCTGCAAGCAGAAATAGAGTGGCAAGTGTCTTCATATTGTTTTTTGATTCTGATTTCAGGCTACAAACTTACCGCATACCTTTTGCAGCATTACTGCATACACTTTGCAGCATTGCTGCATACCTTTTGCAGTGACGCTGCAAAGCAATTGCAGTAGCGCTGCAAAAGGTATGCAGTACCACTGCAAAATAGTTGCACTGATTTTGCAGTGGTTACGCACTGATTATAAGATTATTGCATTTCGAACGGAACTACACCACGGACGTCGGCAGACGAAGCGCAAACGTATGCCTTGAACTTGCCCGGTTCGTACTTCCAGGCTGCGGAAGCCTCATCGTAGAACTTCAAATCATCCGGAGTAAGGGTGAAAGTCACGTTCTTCTCCTCTCCCGGCGCCAAAGCGACCTTTGCAAAATGCTTCAACTCCTTTACAGGACGAAGCACACTGCATTTATCATCGCCTATATAAAGCTGTACAATCTCTTTTCCGGCAATGCTACCCGTATTCTTCACGGCAACTGTCACCGTCAGCGTACCGTCGGCAGCCATGGTCTTGGCAGAAGCCACCGGTTTGCCATATGTAAAGGTAGTATAGCTCAAGCCATGACCGAAGGGGAAGAGTGCCGGAATCTTCTTGGTGTCGTGCCAACGATAACCCACCAGAATGTCTTCCTTGTACTCCTGCTTGATGCTGTCACCCGGATAACTCAGTTCATCGAAAGCATGTGCACCGCAATCCTTCAACCGGGCAGGGAAAGAGAAGGGCAACTTGCCGCTCGGATTCACCGCACCACTCAGGATGTCAGCCAGAGACTTGCCGCCCATGGAGCCTAAATACCAGCCTTGCACAATGGCAGGAACCTGGGATACCCACGGCATTTCCACCGCATTACCACTGAGAAGTACCAGAACCAGGTTCTTGTTTACTCCCAGCAAAGCTTCAATCAGTTCATCCTGCCCGAAAGGCAAGCCGTATTCCAGACGGTCGCCGCCTTCACAATCCTGGAAGTGGTTCTTGTTCAATCCGCCTACCAGTATCACCAAGTCTGCCTTTTTCGCCATTTCTACGGCTTCTGCACGGAGTGAGTCTACCACATTCTGCGGAATTTCATCTGCACGGCCGTACATCGGACGACCGGCGGCATAGCCTTTCGCATAGGCTACCTTATCACCATAAACGGCACGCAAGCCATCCAGCGGAGATACCATATCCTTCACTTTCAGTTCGGAAGAGCCTCCTCCCTGATTCAGCAAGCGTACGGCATTATCGCCCACCACCAGGATATTCTGATACTTGGCTGCATCAATCGGCAGCAACGGGGCACCTTTCTTTACCACCGGAGCATTCTTCAACAGCACAATGCCCTCATTGCCTATCTCGCGGGCAGCGGCATAATGCTCTTCCGTAGCTACCGAACCATAGGGTTTCTGACGGTTCATCGCCGTACGGAATATCAAGCGGAGAATGCGGGAAGCCTTGTCATCTATTGTAGACATCGGCACTTTACCATCTTTCAACATCTGGAGATAAGGGTTAGCAAGGTAATAATCGTTATAGGTAAATACACTCTCGGACGTCAGACCGTTGGTGTAAGAACCCATTTCAATATCCAGACCGTTGACGGCAGCTTCATAGGTGTCGTGGGCACCGCCCCAGTCGGTAATGACACAGCCGTCGAACTTCCAGTCATCTTTCAGAATCTTGTTCAGTGTGAAATCGTTATGGCAGGCGTGCTGGCCGCGAATCTTATTGTAAGCGCCCATAATGCTCCAGGCACCTCCTTCTTCTACCGCAGCCTTGAATGCAGGCAGATAGATTTCATGCAAAGCACGGTCGCTAAGATTCACATCAATATGTCCGCGCCACAGTTCCTGGTTGTTCAGCGCATAGTGCTTGACACAAGCTGCCACTCCGTTCTTCTGCAACTCCTGGATGTAAGGTACGCACATCACACTGGCCAGATAAGGGTCCTCGCCCATATATTCAAAATTACGACCGTTCATCGGAGTACGGTAGATGTTGACGCCGGGGCCCAGCAACACATCCTTTTCACGATAGCGCGCTTCCTCACCGATGGCCTTGCCATACTTTGCAGACATGTCCGGATTCCAGGTAGCGGCCAGACAAGTCAAGGCCGGGAAAGCGGTAATGCTGTCATTGGTCCAGTTGGCATATCCCCAGTCATTCCAGTTGATTTCGGCACGGACACCGTGAGGGCCGTCGCTCATCCAAAGCTCGGGAATGCCGAGCCGCGGAACACCTGCACTGCTGAATTTACTCTGCGCATGGCAAAGGGCTACCTTCTCTTCCAGTGTCATCCGGCTGAGAGCATCCTTTACACGTGCTTCAATAGGTTGTGCATCGTCCATATAGACCGGTGTCTGTGCAGACACGGTACTGATGGAGCATGCAAGAAATAAGGTTGCTAAAAATTTATTCTTCATGTCTTAATTGGTTAATATGCTAATGTGCCAATTAGCACATCAAATTATCATTTAACTTTAATCGCCGTCGTCGCCTTCTCCAGTCCATCAGCCGTAGCCGTCACCTTGACACCACCCGGTTCACCGTTGTTCTGCAGTACCACCAGGCACTTTCCGTAGAAAGCCTTGCGGTGGTTGTCCTTGAACTTCTCCATAGAGATGGGGCTTCCGTTATCCACTCCAGCAATGAAGCCGGCACCTTCTACGGCAAAGGTCACATCGTTTTCGGCATTCGGACACAAATTTCCATCTTTGTCCAGAATCTCAACCGTAATGAAACTCAAGTCTTTGCCATCTGCCTGAATGGTACTGCGGTCGGGGCTGAGACGAATCTGCGCAGGTTCGCCCGCTGTCCGGATTTCCTGCTCGGCCACAGTCTTTCCTTCCTTGCGGGAAACAGCCTTTACCGTACCCGGCTCATACTTCACGCGCCACATGACGTGGAAATCGTCTTTTCCCTTGCTGCGCACACCCTGCGACTTTCCATTCACGAAAAGCTCCACTTCGTCGGCATTGTTATAATATGCCCACAAATCTATGTCTTGTCCCTCCGTCCAATTCCAATGCGGGAAAAGATGCAACACCGCCTTATCCGGACGCCACTCGGACTGATACATGTAGTAGACATCCTTCGGGAAGCCGGCCAAGTCGATAATGCCAAAGTAAGAGCTGCGTGCCGGCCAACCGTAAGGAGTAGGCTCACCGATATAATCGAAGCCCGTCCAGACGTATTGTCCACTGATAAAGTCGTTGTTCTTCACATGACGCATAGTACCTTCGTGACGGTTGCCCCAAGGAACATGACAGTTGTCGTAGGAGGAGCAAGAGAACGAGGCATCATAGAAAGGCTTGTCCCAACGTTCGGGCCAGATGAACATCGAATCACTCGGCATCCGGTAGTAACCGCGTGTCATCAGGCCGGAAACACTTTCCGTTACGATGAACGGCTTACCGGGGAAGTTCTCGGGAACACCTGCAAACCAGTCGTCATGGTAATTGAAGCCGATAATATCAAGCGCACCGGAACGGAACAAATGATTGTTCGGGTTCGGCTCGTTGCAGCCTGCCGTCACGGGGCGCGTGGCATCGAGCTTTCTCACCATATCTGCCAGTTTCTTTGTCAGCAGTGAGTTGACGGACATTTCTCCGTCCTTTGCCAGCATATCCGCACTGTGACCGAAGTTCAAGACCAGATTGGCCTCTTCCAGACTCAAGGTGTCGGCTTTGGCATCCGTCCACTGCTCCAGCACTTCGTTGCCGATGCTCCACATGAAGATGGAAGGATGATTGCGGTCACGCACGATAAGGTCAGTCAAATCGCGTTCGTGCCATTCGTTGAAATAGCGTGAATAATCGTGGCGGGTCTTTTTCTTGCGCCACATATCAAAGGTCTCGTCCATCACGATGAAGCCCATACGGTCGCAAAGGTCGAGCAACTCCGGTGCAGGAGGGTTATGGGAACAACGGATTCCGTTGCAACCCATTTCTTTCAGAATCTCCAACTGGCGCTCGATGGCGCGCGTATTCACCGCAGCTCCCAGGCAACCCAGGTCATGATGCATGCAGACACCGTTTATCTTCACTTGTTCACCATTCAGGATAAATCCTTTTTGTGCATCGAAGCGGAAAGTACGGATGCCGGTAGGAGTATAATAACGGTCGAGTACCTCGCCGGTCTCTTTATTCTTGAGGATGCTTTCTACCTTATACATATAAGGTGCATCAATACTCCAGAGATTAGGATTCTTCAATTCTATTTCCTGCTCCATTTCTGCCGGAGCGACAGGCATCAGCTGAGCTTCCGACACAGCCTCACCCACCACATGACCGTCGGCATCCACTAACCGGGATTGCAGGACGACATCAATCAGAGGAATAATTTCCGAATCGAACACAACATATGTACCGTCGGCCTGCTGCACGGAATCTTCCGTCTGCGTCTCTACATCGTACTGTAAACTGGTACGTATCTTCAACCGGGCACTGTTCTTCGACACTTCTTCTGCCGTCACGTAGGTACCCCACTGTGCCACATGCACCGGATTCAGTTTCGTCAACCACACATTACGGTAGATACCGCAACCGGAATACCAACGTGAATTGGGTTGTTCGGCATTGTCCACTCTTACAGCAATCACATTCTTCTCCCCCCATTTGATATAAGGAGTCAAATCATAACTAAACGAGATGTATCCATAGGGGCGTGTTCCCAGTTCATGCCCATTAATATAAACGGTGGAGTTCATATAGACACCATCGAAATCTATGCGATAGCGCTTGCCCTCATCGACCTTATCGGCAATAAAAGTCTTACGATACCAACCTATACCACCAGGCAGAGCACCTCCCCCTGTTCCTGACGGATTGTCCCGACTGAACTCTCCTTCAACAGCCCAATCGTGGGGCAAGTTCAGTTTCCGCCAGTCTGCGTCATTATAATCCAGACGGGCTGCCGCCGTATCATCTCCCAAGCGAAAGGCCCAGTCGGCAGTAAAATCCAAGCTACGGTCATCGCCAGCTACCTCTTTAGGAGCATTGCAACCGGCCAATAGGGACAGCCCGATGGCCAAAGACAATATGATTTTATTCATGGTAATAAATATCTAAAAGATTATCGAGTGCCTACTCCTCTCTCACAGCTATTCAGAAGTGGGGAAGTGCCCGGCACCGAGGAACGACGAGATCGGTACCGGGAAGACTTCTCTCCCTGGCACCGTCGTCTATCATTCTGATTATAATTTTACGGTTTGTGCTTTTCCGTCATACTTCACCGTTGTACCTTTAGCCTTTAAGTCGAACGGTTGCGGCCGGTCTTTGCTTACCTTCACTACATTGAAAGTACGTTCCTTCAGCATACCAGGGAAGTCACCCGTACGGTCGCCGATAACCAGTGTACCCTCAGCATCGTTATAGGCAAACGGTATAGTGGCATATTGTCCCTTCTCATAATTATAGTTCACACCTTCATCCTCATAGAGCGTAAATGCGCCGTCCTTACCCGTATAAACATAGAGGGTGATTTCCGAAGCCGGTTTTTCATCACTGTATTGCATGTCCGGACCATAAGGTACAATGGCACCTTCGCATACGTAGAGCGGAATACGTTCATAAGGAGCATCTACTGTCAACTTCTGGCCGCCATCCACATACTTGCCGGAGTAGAAGTCATACCAACCACAGCTTGCCGGGAAATAAACCTCGCGGCTGCGTGCGCCATATTCGTAAACCGGAGCCACCATCAAGGCAGAACCGAACATGAACTGGTCACCTATATTGTTGACGTTTGCATCAGCTGTGAAGTCCATTACGAGCGGACGCATGATGGTATAATCATTGAAATAAGTCATACCTGCCAAAGAATAGATATACGGCATCATGTTGTAACGCAGCTTCGTATAATAAACGATGGAGTTGTAGCACGGATGTCCTGCCGGAGCGATATTCCAAACCTCACGGTACGGATACTGGCCGTGTGCACGGAACAACGGGCAGAAAGCACCGAACTGATACCAACGGGTATTCAACTCTCTCCATTCCTTGTAATCAGCATTTTCACGTCCAGTCTTGTTGAATTCCATCTGACCAGCCACATAACGGTTCTCTACACAGAATCCGCCGATGTCCATGGTCCAATAAGGGATACCGCTGACAGCAAAGTTCAAGCCGGCAGAGATTTGCGCTTTCATATCTTCCCAACGGGTAGCGATGTCACCACTCCAGGTGGCAGTAGAATAGCGTTGCAACCCTGCAAAGCCGGAACGTGTCAACAAGAAGACGCGCTTGTCCGGTTCCACGCCGCGCTGTCCGTCATAGATAGCTTCGGCATTCATCAGTGCGTATGCATTGAAGAACTTGGCAGAGGGGCCAAGTGCCGTCGGGCCGCAAAGGTCCTTGCGGTATTGCAAATCCGTACAGTCGCGTATGTTCGGTTCGCTGGCATCCATCCACCAAGCGTCAACACCCAGAGGATAGTAGTGGTCTTGCATCTGCTTCCAGAAGAGCTTGCGTGCATCGGCATCGTATGCGTCATAGAAAGAGCCCAGATAGCCGGGGCCTACCCAGTCTTTGATGCTGTCTTTGATAGCCTGCTGATACATCCAGCCTTTTTCGTCAAATTCCTTGAAGTGTTCGGTCGTAGCATAGAACTTGGGCCATACGGAAATCATCAGACGTCCGTTCATGGCGTGAATGGAGTCGACCATTCCTTTCGGGTCGGGGAAACGTTCGGGGTCGAACTCATGGCTTCCCCAAGAATCCTGCTTCCAGTGCAGCCAGTCGATTACGATATTGTCGATAGGAATCTGACGTTCACGGAATTCCTTCAAGGTGGAGAGAACCTCCTCACGCGTATTGTACTTCTCACGGCTCTGCCAGTAACCCATCGCCCATTTCGGCATAATCTGGGATTTACCTGTCAATGTACGGTAGCCGCTAATCACATCGTCCATATCATCACCATAAACGAAATAGTAGTCTATTTCATTCTGCATTTCACCCCACCAGGAGAGTTTGTTCTGTTCTTCATCAGCCACCGGACTCAATACCCGCAGACCGCAGTAAGAAACACCGGCATCAGGCTTCCACTCTATCTTCAACGGAACGCGCTTGCCCGCTTCCAGATTGACAGCAAACTTATAACTGTTAGGATTCCAAGCCGTACGCCAACGTTCGGGAACCACCAACTCATTATCAATATATACTTTCATGTAGCCTGCATAGTAAAGGATGAAGCGGAACAAGCCGCTTTCTGCCGGTTCTATTTCTCCCTCATAAACTACGTCGGACCCTCCGAACGGGAACTCCGCAGGCAAATTAATCACCTTACTCAGATGTGCGGCACGGTCCAGATGTTCAAAATAAAGAGAATCCTCACGACGTACAAGGGTTTCCACGTCTTTCTTGCCCGGAATATATGTACCGGTCAAAGCACCTTCCTTGCCCTCTTTATCATAAAGTTTGAAGACATCACCCAGCTGTGAGTAATCGCGCGGGTCACCGAAACGGCAGAGCGAATAGCTGTCCCAAAGCACACCGTAGTTCTTATTAGACACGATAAAGGGTACAGACACCTTTGTATTGTACTGGAACAGTTCCTCATTCTTACCTTTATAGTTGAACTCATCCGCCTGGTGCTGGCCCAAGCCATAGAAAGCCTCATCATTGCCTGCCGACTGGAATACCTGACGTACTGTATATCCTTTCGTACCTTCCACTTCCACCGGAGTAAAGGTCCGCCCGTCAGAGTCTTCAGCCAGAATCTGCTTGCCGTCGGCATCCGTGAAGCGTACCTCACCCGTTGTCTTGGACACAATGGCACATAATTCCGATGTCTTGACAGTCACTTCATCGCCCTGCTCTTCGACCTTAAAGTCGGTCTTATTCTGTTGAGGGATCACAATGAGACTCTGCTCCTTTGAGAATTCCTTCTCAGGAGTAGCCGATACATGAATGAGCTTCTCGCCCATTACTTCTAATCTTACTTTACGCACATCCGTCGGTTGCTGCTGCTTGACTTCCACAACAACACCGTTCTCGGTCTTTTGGAATCCGCCTCCGGAACATGCGGCGAGCATCCATCCGGCAAGCAAATAAACTGAAGTGTTTTTCAATTTCATATTACTGTTTTTAAAGTGAATTTTCTCCGATGTAAAAATAGAAAGTTTCCTTCAAAAACGGGTCCCCCCGATGTTGAAACACAAGGGCGCTTTTGATTCCCCTAAAAAACAATATGTTTCCATAAAGGGTATCTTTTGTTATTTGCCCTCTCTTTCCTGATAAACAGAGGGCAAAACACCGAATTCATCCTTGAAATATTTGCTGAAATACTTGGGGTTGTTAAAGCCCAACTGATACGCTATCTCCGATACATTCTGCTGACTCTCGCGCAGCATCTGCGCCGCTCTTTTCAGACGGATGACACGGATAAATTCAATGGGTGTCTTACCGGTTATCTGCAAGAGTTTCTTGTAAAGATGTACCCGGCTCATACCCAATCCCCGGCTCAACTCTTCTACGGACAAGTCACACCGACCGATGTTCGCCTCCACATATTTGATGGCATTTTCCACCAACTTTTCGTCCAGCGAAGTAATGGCTATCTCGCTCGGTTCGGGGTCGATGAGCGACTTTGCCTTGCGCTTCTTGCTCAGGTCAATCAGCTTGCGCATACGCAGAATCAGGATTTCCACATTGAAAGGTTTCGTCACATAATCATCTGCACCGATGGTCAACCCCTCCACTTTATCTTCCACAGCCTGCCGTGCAGTGAGCAATATCATCGGAATGTCACTCGTGCGTTTATCGGTCTTCACCCAGCGACACAGTTCATTTCCATCCATCTCGGGCATCATTACGTCGCTGACAATAACATCCGGCATCAGTTCCGGTATTTTCTGCCAAGCTTCCCGGCCATTAGAAGCTGACTGTATACGGAAATACAAGCTCAGACTATCTTTCATGAAGGCAACCAAATCTTCATTATCATCCACAATCAGGGCCAACGGCTTCTCTTTTTCATCTTCATTATCCTCCTCCATATCGTCCGGCAAATCATCCGGAAGCGGTTCCTCTTCCATATCCGGCAAAAGTTCCTCATGCTCTTCCACCTCTTCTGCAAGCGGTGCAGGCTTGGAAGGACTTACATGCACATGTTTAACCGGAAGCTCAATCAGGAACACACTACCGGACCCCACATTGTCAACAACGCGCACCGTGCCCTCATGCAGCGTCACAAAGTCGCGTACCAGGCTCAAGCCAATACCGCTACCCGTTGACTGGTGTTCCGGTTCTTCCTGCTCCACCTGATAGAAACGTTCAAAAATTCGCTCCTTGTCTTCATCCCTAATGCCAACACCGGTATCCGATACCTTTATCAGCAATCTTCCGGACATCTCTTTCGACATTTCCAATGCCACATCCACACGTCCCCCGTCCGGGGTAAATTTGAAGGCATTGGATAGAAGATTCATCACAACTTTACCAATTTTATCCTCGTCGAATGACATATTCAGCGATTCCATGGCCGAAAAAAATGTCAGATGTACATGTTTCTTTTCAGAAAGCATCAGGAAAGAAGCACAGATGCTACGCACATACGCCACAATATCCCCCTCGGACAAAGTGAGATGCAATCCTGCCATCTCATTCTTACGGAAATCGAGCAACTGGTTGACCAAATTCAACAAACGCTGCGCATTGCGGTACATCAGTTGCAGCTTGCCATGCAATTTTTCGTCCGTAATCTCCTTCATCATACTTTCCATCGGCGATATAATCAGCGTAAGCGGCGTACGCAACTCATGGCTGACATTCGTAAAAAAGCGGAATTTCATCTGGCTCAACTCCTCCCTCTTCTTCGCATCTTCCTCTATCTGGCGGATTCTGAACTTATTACGTTCCCTCCGTTGTACGGCATAAAGTGAAAAGGAAACAACTCCTACTATCAGAAGAGCATAAACGATATATGCCCACGGAGTCATCCAGAAAGGCGGAAGAATGACAATCTTGAGCGAAGCCTCTTCAGTGCCCGCATATCCGTCACTGTTTGTAGCCTTCACTTTTAAGATGTAAGTCCCCGGAGCCAGATTGGTATAGGTAACGCGATGCATATCGGACATACTCGTCAGCCAGTTCTCATTAAATCCTTCCAATTTATAGAAATACTGTGTCTTTTCGGGCAGCACGAAATTGTCCGACGCAAACAGCACCGTGAACACATTCTGCTTATAATCCAAGACAACTTCTTCTGTTTCATTCAAAGCTTCCTTCAAGATGACACGTCCTGCATACTCCTTGCCCACCTTCACGTCTTCATTGAACAACTGGAAACCGGTAAACATAACCTTGGGCAACGTACGGTTATACTTTATGTTGCCCGGCTGGAAGCGATTCAGCCCATACAGTCCTCCCACTACAATCTCGCCCGTATGCAGTCGTTTGAGGGAACGCTGGTTGAAGTCACAACTCTGCAACCCGTCCTTGTCATTATAGGTATAGCAACGGAACACGGGCTGCTCCGTCTTGCTGTCAACGGACAACACCACGTTTATCAGTTCTCCTCCGGTGCTGATCCATATACTTTTGTTTTCATCTTCCGTAATACCTAATATCAATAGTTTGGAGAAACCGGGCTTGATAGGCACTTCGTACAATTCATCCCGTTTGCTGTCATATACATTCAAGCCTTCACGCGTGGCTATCCATAGCAAACCGCGACTATCTTCGTAAACTTGATTGATATTTTGGTTGGAAAGTCTGGTCTTACCCGATTTTGTACCTGCAAAATTTGTAATCTCGCCGGTCCTCAGATCCATGAAAGCCATCCCTGCCGAAGTACCGATAACCAGATTATTGTCACAGCTGATGCAGAGGGATGAGATATAGTCCGACACAAGGTTTGAATTACCTGTAGAATAGGTGGTAAATATCCCCGTCTGAGGATTCAGGCATTGCAATCCTCCCCCTAACGTACCGATCCAGATATTTTTGTCCGCATCTTCTGCCAATGCCCATACATTGTCGTAGACCAGTGAGTTACTGTCTCCCTTACGGGACCGGTAATGGATAAAGCGGTTCCCATCATAGCAATTCAGTCCGCCCCAGAAAGTACCTGCCCACACTCTGCCGCTACTGTCCCGAAGAAGGCAGACTATGACATCACTCGAGATAGAGTGGGGATCTGCCGTATGCGAAAAAACCATACGTTCATCTGTCACGCTATTCCAGCGCACCAGCCCGCGGTCGTTGGTTCCCAGCCATACGATGTCACCGCCTCCGTCCTCCACGCAATTGATGTCGCCTACATCGGCAATACCGAACTTGAAAATGCTTTCATTATAGAAAGAGATGCCTTTCTTGTAGGTTCCCACCCACATCGTACCGGCCTCATCTTCATAAAGAGCCGTTATTGTATTGTTGGACAGAGTACGCCCGTTATTAGGTTCATTCGCCAGACGGATTTTCCGTCCCGCCGGTTCTATCAATTCAACGCCATCCTGATCCCTGCCTACCCATATACATCCGTATTTATCCTGTGCCACTGCACGTACGGTATTGTAGGTGTCCGTTCGGGGAGAACGCTGTTCCCAAACCTTCTGAGAAAGGCTATAAATCCACATCCCCTCCACACTGAATATCCACGCCCGCCCACTATGGTCGACAAACAAATCAAAGGTAGCATTCTTTACTTCCCTGCAATCTTCGGCAATGCCCGGATTGGTCCACTTGATATTTTGCTTTTCCTCATCTATACAAGCCAAGATACCGTTACTCAGAACCAGCAGGATTCCTTCGCCGCATTCTTTCATGTCGGACACTTCGGCTTTCGCAAGCAGTTCATCCGCCCCCTTTACTGCTACGGCATTTTTCTGTTCCTCTCTATAGCTGTAAACACCTTTACCATTAATATAGATCCAGAAAGTCTTTTCCTTATCAATATAGATAAGCGAAGGATTTCCGGTCAGACCGATGTTCCACATCCAGGCTTCCACATTACGGTCAAAAACATCGGAAGCCGAGTTGTAAATGGCATACCCGCCTCCCGTACGTATCCACAAATTACCGGACGTATCTTCTTGTATATCCTCGACATAACTATCGGGAAGAGATCTCTCATCATCTTTCTGGCTGCGATAAATCTTTATATTGTAACCATCATAGCGGTTCAGCCCCGAAGCTGTACCAAACCACATGAATCCGTTTGAATCTTTATAAATAGCATTAACCTGATTATTGGAAAGTCCGTCTTTCACTTCCAAATGTTTAAACATGTAGTCGTGTGAAGCAGCAGAGAAACATACCATCCAAACCCACAAGAGCAGTAGTTGCAGTCTTTTCATACTATCAGAGCTAAGGGAAGTTATTTTTATTGCAAATGAAGTGAAAAACGAACAGAAAAGCAAGAAAAGGCAAGGATTTTTAAAGAAGGAGAAGCATATCCCTCGCGGACATACTTCTCCGTAACCAATCAAAAAAACTATATCAACAATCCTTGTAACCTATAAAACCTATTTGTATGATACTTTTAAAAACTGTCTTTTATTCTATCCACCACTCAATCAATAAGGGTATTGACCGGCTGCGGCTCCCTTCATGATGCCCTCAATGGCATAAGCCTCCTTCGCCGTACCCGTACCACGGTTCATGTCACCGCCGGTTTCCCAATAGAAGGGGACACAACCGTGTTTTTTGGCCTCTCGGGTGACTACCTCATTCCAATAGGCGCGGCTCTTGTTGTGCATCTCCCGGTCAATGTCGGGATAGGCAAGTTCGGAAGTACCCTCTATCTTGTCTTCTTTTGCCCGCTTCATGGCACTATACTCGCCTACAATCACAGGAATTCCCTTATCTGCATAGGCTGTCTTCATCTTCTGGAATTGCTGCTTCACATAATCTTCTTCGTAACCGGTGGCGTTATGAATGGAACCGGATACATGATTGTCCTTACCCCAATAAAGGAATACCTTGCCCCAAGTTTCGTCATGGTTCATCATGGTGAACTGATAGGGATCATAGAAGTGAACTTCCACCATCAGACGGTCGGGTACCTCATCCTTGGGCATCGTGTAGTCGTTCACCGTTTTGTCGATATTGGTATAAGGACCTTGCACAATCAGGCAACGGCTCGCATTATTCCCTCCGGTGGCACGCACGGCATCAATGAAGGTCTGTTCATATTTCAGAATGGCATCTATGGCCGATGTTCCAACGTTCCCCTGGTCTTGCTGTCCGGGTTCGTTACATCCGGCAAAGAGCAGGTGTTCGTCATAAGCATTCAGTTTATTGGCAATCTGTGTCCAGATAGCTTTCTGCTTGGCATCTACTTCGCTGCTGTAACCATGAGTGATACTCTCTTCGAGCCAACCGCCATCCCAATGGATATTGACAATGGCATACATATCATTGGCTACACAGTAGCCCACCACTTCGCTCACCCGGTCGAGCCATGCAGCATCTATCTCATAGGTCGATGGATTCACAATGTAGTAATCCCACGCGCAAGGGATGCGCACCGCATTAAATCCCAATGCCTTCAGCCCTTTGATATATGCCTCGCTCACTTTAGGATTTCCCCATAACGTTTCGCTCGCTATCTTGTTCTTGTTATCACAAGCTTCCAGCGTGTTGCCGATATTGATACCTGCATACATCTTGGCGGCAAGTGTCCTGGCATCGCTTTCCATATTGCCGGTTTCGCCCGCACCCTGCTTTACGGTCACAGTCTCCGTCAGGCTACCCAAAGTAAAAGAGATATGGCCTTCGCGCGCTCCCAAAGGATTGGAAGAGACGGTAAACTTGAAAATCTTGTCTTCCATGGCACGGGTATTGACCGCCTTTATCCAAGAAACATCGGAAACGGCTTGTACGTCACCATTGGTTTCCACCACTACAGAGACATCTCCTCCCGCAGCTGGCAGGTCGAAAGAGGTAGAGTTGGATATGATTAGTCCGTCGGCAGCCGTCTGTTTCACTGTGAAGCTCCCTACTTCGCTGCCTCCGGCTTTCACCGTTACCTTGGCTTCACGGTCACTCGTGTCTGTATTGGCTTCTGCCATAACGGTATACTTCAAAATACTATTCGAAGCAGAACTTTCGGCAGTAACCTTACACCACTCCGGTGCGCTGCTGGTAACTTCCAATGCAACGTTCGACTTGATGTTCAGCGTACTTGTTCCTCCGGTCTTGGAGAAAGTCATTCCATCTGTCAGAATGTTCGCGGGAATCGTTATTTCCGGAGTCACAGTATCATCATTGCCGGAACATGCGGCAACGAAAGAAGAGAAAAGCAATGCCGACAGCACCAGGCAAATTTGGAATTTTTCAATGATATTCTTCATCATGTCTTTACGTATTAAAAATAATGGTTAAATCAGTGAAAGCAAAAGTAACGGAAAAGGCGGAAAACACACCGATGTCATGTTATCTGCAACGGTATCATTTGTTTCCGAATAGGGTTCAAAAGTAATCATTGAATGACATCGGACACATCCGGCTTGTTTGAACCGAAGGAATACTTTATTTTTGCGTATAAATACTTCCTTCAACTACCCTGATTCATATATCTGATAAACTATTTAAAATACAATGTACTTATGAGAAAAAAGATGATGTTATTTTTAGGACTGGCGCTCAGCCTGTCCTGCTTTTCACAAAACCGGCAAGGTTATCAAAATCCCGTTATTCCCGGTTTCCATCCCGACCCGAGTGTCTGCCGCGCAGGAGATGACTTTTATCTGGTCAACAGTAGTTTCCAATATTTTCCGGGCGTACCGTTGTTCCACAGCAAAGACCTCATCAACTGGGAACAAATCGGACACTGCCTGACGCGCCCCTCACAACTGCCGCTTCACGACGCCGGCCCGTGGGGAGGAATCTATGCACCCACCATCCGCTACAACGACGGTACATTCTACATGATTACCACCAACGTGTCCGACAAAGGCAACTTCCTTGTACACACTACCGACCCGCGTGGCGAATGGTCGGAACCCGTATGGCTCAAGCAAGGCGGCATAGACCCGTCCCTCTATTTTGAAGACGGCAAGTGTTACCTTGTCAGCAATCCGGGCGTAGGTATCTATCTGTGCGAAATCAACCCCAAAACCGGCGAACAACTCAACGAGTCCAAACGCATCTGGAACGGTACGGGCGGACGGCACCCTGAAGGGCCGCACATTTACAAGAAAGACGGCTGGTATTACCTGCTGATTTCCGAAGGCGGCACGGAATACGGGCACAAAGTGACAATAGCCCGTAGCCGCGATATAGACGGCCCGTACGAAGAGAACCCCGCCAATCCCATCCTGACCCACATCAACAAGAATGCACAGAACAGCCCGATACAAGGAACCGGCCATGCCGACCTGATACAAGCTCCTGACGGTTCGTGGTGGATGGTGTGTCTCGCTTTCCGTCCGCAAAGCGGCAGCCATCACCTGCTGGGACGCGAAACGTACCTTGCTCCCGTGCGCTGGGACAAGAATGCCTGGCCGGTAGTAAACGGAGATGGTACAATAGCCCTGCAAATGGATGTACCAACCCTACCGCAACATCCTCTTGCCCCCAAGCCTGCACGCACCGATTTCAAAAACGGCAAATTAGGTCCCGAATGGGTTCATATCAGAAACTATCATCCGGAAAACTATACTTTTGCTTCCGGTAACCTCCGTCTGAAAGCAACCCCCGTAAACCTGAACAACGGGAAAGGCAGTCCTACTTTTGCCGGCCGTCGGCAAGAACATATCGACTTCACAGCCACCACTTCCATGCAACTGCAAAAAGCCGCCAGTGGCGACGAAGCCGGCCTGACGGTCTACATGTTCGAACCGTCCCATTACGATTTATTTGTCAAGCAATTGGCAGACGGGAAACAAGCCGTAGTATTGCGCTATCAATTGAATGAATTGACCCATACGGAAAAGGAAGTTATTCTGCCCCAGGAGAAAGTACAACTCCGTGTAAAAGGCAGCAACGAAATCTATTCGTTCGAGTATGCCACAAACGGAAAGGACTTCAAAGAACTGGGCCGAATGAATACGCGCTATATCAGTACAGAAACCGCCGGTGGCTTTACGGGAATCATGCTGGGATTATATGCTGTCTCCGGTTCTCAAACCTCAAAAGCATATGCAGACTTTGAATACTTTGATTACGAAGGAAAATAGCAGCCAATCTTAGAGAAAGCCCCTGCTTTTCTCCGCTTCCGCCCCTTTGTCTGTCCGATTCAGTACAAAGATTCATAAACGGGCCACTTAGGTGAACTGGTTTGTTCACCTAAGTGGGCTGATTTGTTCACTACTATGAACAAGGCGGACCATCTTAGTGAAGATACCATACAACCACTATGTTTATCGTGATAAGTACCCATCCCGTCCGAACAAAGTACAAGGCAAAGAGCTATCAAAGCGCCGCCTTACGAACCACCTCCTTTATTTTATTCTCTCTATGGTTCTTCAATCCATATCAGAACGAGACACACCGGTGAGAGCAAAACAAAAAATCCGGGATGACTTGCATCCCGGATTTCCTATCTAACCAGTATATTTCCGTCTATCTCTCTTACCATTCAGGAACAGAGAAAAGAGTGTGGAACGTGAACTTCACTTCCATAGAACTGCTGAAACCAAGTTCCTTGATAACATCACCATCAGGAGTACCGAAAGCGCACCCTTTATCCTTTGTTACCCCATAGCAATTCCAAAGTTCCAGACGATACTTCGGGGATTCATTGGCATCGAGCACTTTGGATGCATCAAATGTCACTTCCTTGCCATCCAGATAGAGGTTGTCAAGCGTGGCATGCAAACCGGGGAAATACTTGTAGATGTCAGCCACTTCAACGAAGGTCATGATGGAACCTGCCGCATAGTCGGCAGATTCGTACTTAATGTCGAATTGAGAAGCCACAAGGCTGTACTGGAAGTTCTCGTATTTCACCTCGAACGCAGCTCCTGCGTTATATCCCCATGCACTTCCCCAATCCGGATTGACAGTAACCAGATTGGGCGTATAAATACCTGCACCGGTACCGTCGGTAATGACGGTGCAGACAATCTCAAGCTTCTCCTTGAAATGGATGGCAGGCTCGGTACCTTGATTTTCTACATTGCTGAACGGACTGAGGGGAACTGCATTGCCTACAGAACCAGCCCCATAAGCATTGAACAACTGAACACGGTACTTACCGTTTCCTTCAATGTCGCCATAATAGAAGCGGTTGGCATCAAACCGAATGGAAGTACCGTCCAGCTTAATCTCGTCAATGCGTACAAACGAATTGGGATAGCGCTTCGCCATACCGGCAAAGTCAAGCGTAAACACCATGGCATCGGTACAAGCTCCCTCGAAAACAAACGTGTGCTGTCCCGCCAATTTTTCGGGCGAGATGGCTGCAAGCGGCTCATCCCAACTTCCTCCCCATGATGAATCGGCGATATTGAGCAATACCGAAATCTGCGCATCGGCATCGGCCTTGGCCTGGCTGTAATAGTTCAACGAATAGCCATAGTCGCCATCGGGCAGGGCAATCTGCAAGCCGTCGGCAGTCAATGACAGAATGTTCAGCTTACCGCTTTTCGTGCCAATCCAAGTATTGGCGCAAAGCACGTTTATGTCAATGTCAATCACCTTGTTCGCCTCGTCAATCGTAAACTTACCTGTCTCATCGGTCACGGTGCCGTCTTCGGCAATGCGATGAATGTTCACCGTACCGTCTTCCTTGAGTTCCATATAACCGTAGTCCTTTCCGTAAGTATAACCTATCCAACCATTACCGGTACCCATCTCCCAATGAATCTGCTGTTCAATGTTGGGTTGTCCGTTGGAAACCGTACTCCAGTTGTCCGTAACCCCCCACTGCGTGAAAGGCCCTTCAAACACGTGCTGCTTACCGTCCTGGCCATTGTCAAGATACCACTTCTGATAGAGCAGAGCCTTGTTGAACGGTACGTTCTTGGCTGTGGAAACAGCGCGTACAGCCATACCTTGATAAACTGCGGCAGTGATACGGTGATTGACAGAAGCTGCAAACTGGTAACCTACCGCAAATTCTGTATTGGAAGAGTTGACAGTACCGGTGAGGTAATATCCTTCAGTACCCAGCGCTGTCACATCGTTTGCCACACGCGTACCGGCTGCAGGCAGGAAGATGGAATTACCATTAGGACCGGTGAACTTGAAACCTGTCACTCCATTCTGCTCAGTCCACTCTTTCTGGCACAACGTGAAGAGTTCCTCGAAATCATCGGCAGTAGGCAGTGTGGCACGCCCTTGAAATGCACGGAAAGCCAAGTCGGAAGCCGTTTTATAAGTATCGGCCGAAGCATAGTCGGCAGGGTCGATGCTATTGTTGCATCCGGTCAGGTCACCGAATCCGAAAAGGCCACCCAGTCCAGTCTCGCTCTTGGCACCCACATTGAAGCGAGCCCACTTCACGGAGAGTCCCAGGTCGACAAGGTCATTGTCGAGGTCGAAGTCATAGGCAGGAGTAGTGAAACTCTTCACCTCACCATACACAATGCCGCTACCCAGATTGAGGTAAGCCGCATAATAGTATTGCGTTTCGGGCACCAACCCTGCATGGACGAATGAATAGCTGTCCTTAAGTTCCTCACTCTTCACTATAAGGCCTGCACGAACCGCTTCTACATCGGATGAAGTAGAGATAACAACACCACAAGTAGCATCGGCCGTAGCATCGGTCAATGTCCCACCCAATACAGCCGAGGCGAAGTCGACAGATGCGGCATCGGCAGTAGCCACCTTGGCATCGGTGGTGAGCAAGCTTTTCACCTCACCTTTGTAATACACCTTACCCTGCAAGCATACATAAGCCTGATAATAGAGCGTAGAGTTATTGTTCAACCCGTTCAACTGAGCACTGAAAGCGCTGCCGTCATAAGCAGCCTGCACGTCCTCGGGCAGGTTGTCTTGCGCAAAACCATAGAAGAAGCCGGTCTTATAGCTTCCGGCATCCATGCCATCCAACCCGGAGAGCGTGGCATGGAGTGTAGCGGTAGTGGCGGTCACATCGGACGACCCCGTCACCACCGACGATTCGTTCAGAATCGGGGTGGTGTGGATAGTATAGTCGTCATCTTCACTGCACGAAGCCAGCGAAAGACCCAGTGCAAGTGAAAGTATTCCTAAATATATCTTTGTCTTCATATATACTAAATTCATTTAAGTGGTTATTCAATGGTCATCGAAATTATCTCAACCTTCACATCCGGCTGTCCGTCTTCGGTGGCAGCCACAGTAGCAAGTCCCTTATTCTGGATACCGATACAGATACAACTGCTTCCTTCGTAAGTCACAGTGGCACCGGTGGTATTGGTCACGGACACAGTCTGTACAGCTCCTTCGGCAGTATCAAAGGCCACGGCATGAGCCAGGTTGTAGCAGTCATCTTCCCAAGCATTTCCGATGTTATTGTCCATAATCACGGTCTTAGGAGTCGCGCCCTCGTTCCAAGTGATTCCACTCAGCACTTTGTACTGTATCTTCAGCGTCTGGTTCTTTTTCAACTTCACCTTCGTGATGTCGATCGGCCATCCCGCGTCACCACCGCCCCAAGGATTGTAGAACTGCAAGCGCAAACGATCGGGATTTCCGTCACCGAAAAGAATTTGTACCTTGCTGTTGTCTACCTTGATTTCAGTAGGCCCGGTAGGTCCGGTAGCGATAGGTTTGTAGTTGAGGTTGGCACAAAGATAAGAATCCACGGCTCCCTTGTCATTGGTCGTTGCAGGCACACCCATCTGGAAAGAGCTGGTGACATCGCAAGCCATTACGGTAAACTCGCTTCCCTTCACTTCCACCGTGCGCTTATCACCGGTAGCGGTGAGGACGGTTATCTCAACCGGATTGCCGTCGGCATCCATAAATTTCAATTTGCCGTCTTCAATGGCAAGCTTACCGGCATTGGTACCGTCATCCCATTTGTAGCCATCGGCCGTGCTGCTCAATACCAGCTCATAGTCGGCAATGGAAGCATCGGCCACAGGTGCCCATGAAGAACCGTACTGTCCCTTCACTACGCTTTCCCAAGCAGCAGAGCCACCATTCCACCATGTCCAGTCATAAGGTTCTTCATCATTGATGAGGAAGCGTGCCTCATTGCCCACATAGGTGACACCGTTGATTTCAGTAGTGAACAGTTTGGTTGCCAAATCTTCAATGGCAGGCTGTTGTACTTCGGCAGGCTGAAGCAAACCCGGATCTTCAGTCGGTATGATACTGGGGTCATTATAAGCCTCTTCGGAAATGAAGTTCCACACCAGCCACCACGGACCTTCGCTATTGGTACGCATCGTAGCTACCTGCAGCAGATAAGGAGTACATTCTATAATCTTGATGTCGTTGGTATAGTTGGAACAGACATCATCAAAACCCTCGTTATGCAATGAATAGGTACCGCCATAGAAAGATATGACAGGGCGTTTCGGGTCAGACACATTCAAGTTGAAAGTTCCGGTGGCATCCGTCGTGCCCGAAGCAGCCACCCGATGAAGTTCCACCGTACAGCCTTTCACAGCATCCAGGCCGAAAGTGATGTACGACTGGAAATAGGGGTCGTCTGCCGGAATGAGCCACGATTGGATACCCGGATCCCAGTTGGGAGCCCAATTGGCGCTACCAATCATAAGGTCGGTAATATTGCTTCCATCATTTTTCACATCAGTGTGGCTCATGTACATCACCGGTCCCGAACAACGGCCAATACCAAAGTTCTTGTCAATGGGAACCCACTTACGGCTCTTGCCCACTCCACCTGCAAGGTTAGCCCAGATAGGGTCTTCGAGCATGGCAAAGTTATTGGTCTCTACCTTGAAGGTATATGGTTCGCCATATACCGGACCTGCCGGTGTGGAAGCGCCGAAAGTCACGCTATATTCTCCGGCAAAAGGAAGTGCCAAGTCAAGAGTGGTCTTTTGAGAAGGACCGCTTGGAGTGACCCACAAGGGAGTGGCTCCCTTGATGAGCGAAGTCAGATGAATCGTATTAGGATCATTGGCATCAGGGGTCACCGTATAGGCGATACCTTCCACCAGATCATCGGAGACATAGGTTTTTGCCCCCATCTCGTACTCTTCGGGCGAGCAAGCGGAAAATATCAAAGCCGCTCCTGCCAATATGGAAAAGAATGATTTAAGTCTCATATCTTATTGTTTTTATTTTTTATTTACTCTATTAATGGTACTCACCATCCGGGATTCTGCACAAGTACACTCTGTGAAAGGTTAATTTGATTATAAGGAATCTGGCTCAAGCCTTTGGTGGCTTTCACACGGTCGGCCCGTATGGTTACCGCATCATCAGTGCCTCCACTCTTCACCTTGACACCATTCAAGGCGAGCTTCTCGGCTGCCACGTCTATACCTTGACGCAGGAGATCCCAATAATTAATGCTTTCAAAAGCAAATTCAAGACGACGTTCTTCCATAATAGCTTGTTGAGACACACTCTTAGCTTGATAGTTGGCCGATACTGTTCCGTTGTCATCAACCTGATAAGCACGCTTACGCACTTGGTCGAAATAAGTTTGCGCATTGGGGCTGCCCAGTTCTGCGGCCATCAACAATACGTCGGCATAACGGATAATAACGTAGTCTTGGCGGTTCTGTGTCTGGAAGTCACCGCTACCATCCTGCTTACCGGCATGGCTTCCATCGGCATAGCAAAGGGGAGCATACTTCTTCACAGCATAGCCGGTATATTCACGCCAGTCATTAAAACTGGTGGTAAAGTCGGCCGAACCGGTGATTCCTTCCCCTACCAAATCAATGATAGAAGCCGAACGGCGGAGGTCACCAGAGGGAAACGCTTCCACAAAATCAGGATTTACCGTCAATGCGCCCCATCCCTTGCAATAGGGAGCAGCATTAAGCTGGCGCATACCCAACATCACCTGCCAACGGTTGGAGTCATTATTCCCGTTATAATCCTGAGTAGCGGTAAATTTCAACGCAAGAATGGTTTCCTTGTTTCCATCACCGGCATATGTACCCTTCAAAGTTTCATAGTCTCCTTTTTCGGCCACTTTTGCAGAAGAAGCCGGCCATAAATTCTTGAATTGCGGTACCAAACCATATTCTCCTGAAGCGATTACGTCTTCTACAGCAGCCAAAGCTTCGGCACGAGTCACCTCTACAGGTTCTTCACCGTAATATCCGGTATAGAAAAGATAGGCACGTGCCAGCAAAGCCTCGGCGGCATATTTTGTAATATGTCCGTCGTTCTTGGTATAGTCGGCCTTGGGATAAGCGTCACCGGGAATATTCTCGATAGCATATTTTAAGTCAGTAAATATGGCACTGAACACCTCTTTGGCAGGTGAAGGAGCGCGATTTTCGTTTACCGGTTCCAGAAAGAGTGGGATATTCCCCCATAAACGAACCATATCCAGATAAAGCAATGCACGCAACGTACGACATTCGCCCATATAGATACCACGTTTGCTATCCGATTCATTCCATACAATCTGCTCTTCATGAGCTATCAGCTCGTTGCAACGATAGACGCCCGCATAATAATTTTTCCAGTCACCTTCGTATAGGTTGAGGTCAGCCGGCGATTGGGAGATGTCAAAACGGTCAATGGCCTGATAGCCACGTCCATCGGCATTTCCGGTAGCGCCAAAACACTCGGCACTCATCACCTCGGAAGCCATATAAAACCCTACCATCATGGCTGATGAAGTCTGGCGCCAACCATCATAACAACCTATCAGAGCACGATAAGCATCTTTTTCAGTCTTATAGAATGTACCGGTTGAAGATTCAGTCTTCGACGTAACATCGAGAAAACTGTCGGTACACGAAGCCAGTCCCAAACTCAGGAGCAGGACACTTGCCATAAATATATTTTTGTTTTTCTTCATATCAGTCTATATTTTAAAATTTCAAGTTAACGCCAAACAATACGGTACGGGGACGGGGGTAATAACCTAAATCAACGCCCGACACCCAACCTTGTCCGTTATCTCCTTCGGGACCATAACCTATTTCCGGATCCATGCCGTCATATTTGGTAAATGTGAACGCATTCTGTACCTGAGCATAGATACGGCACTGGCTGATGGCCTTACATCTCAGTAGCTTGGCAAAGTCGTAGCCCAAAGTAATGTTACTGATTCGCAGGTAATCACCATCCTGCACGTAGAGGTCGGAGAACTGCCAGTTGAGATTCTGGTCTGTGACACGAGGTATGCGATTGCTGGTTCCCTCTCCTGTCCAACGTCCTAAAATTGCAGTAGTATAATTGGCTTGCTTGGAGGTATGGTTACGATAGCTCTGGACAATCTGCTGTCCGAAAGCACCGTTGGCCACTACAGAGAAATCAAGTCCTTTCCAGTTGAAACCGAGATTGAAGCCCATAGTGAAATCAGGAATACCGTTACCAAGATCGGTCTTGTCAAGCTCGTTCACCCGTCCGTCATGGTTGATGTCCACAAACTTCACGTCACCTGGTTGTACGTCAGCTTGCAGCACACCGTTACCAGCCTTAATCCAATCCTCTATTTCTTGATTGTTTTGGAATATGCCTGCTGTCTTGAAACCATAGAAATAACCGATAGGCTTACCATTCTCGGCACGATAGAATTCAGGAGTATTGTCATACAACTGGTTGGTAGAGCCATGAATGATACCATCGTCGTTAGGAATCTCTCCGACCTTATTCTTATTGTAGGCACCGTTGATACCGATATTGTAACTAAAGTCTTTGCCTATTTGGTCATTCCAAGTAAGATTGAGTTCCACACCGGTGTTTTTCACTCCACCGCCATTAATATAAGGAGCACCTGCTCCGGCAGTAGCAAGAATAGGAGCCACCACGAGCCAGTCTTTAGTATCTTTAATGTAGAAATCGAAATTAACACCCAGGCGACTGTTGAGGAATCGGGCATCAAGACCGATATTGGTCTGCTGTGAAGTCTCCCACTTGATGTTCGCATTAGCCAGACGACTGGGGTAAGCTCCCCAGTTGGTTCCGAGCTGTGCCGCAGCATCCGAATCGCCGTAACCGCTACCGAAAAGATAGTGAGTATTGGTACTCTTGATAGGAGCCAGATATTGGAATGCGTCAATGTTGGCATTACCCACTTGTCCCCAGCTGGCACGTAGTTTCAGGAAGTCGAGCCAGTTTTGCGTATTTTCCATGAATTTTTCGTTAGTAATGGTCCATCCTGCCGATACCGAAGGGAAGTAACCAAAACGGTTGCCTTTGGCAAAGTTGCTCGAACCGTCTGCACGCAAAGTAGCATTGACCATATAAGTTTCTTTCCAGTTCCAACCCAATCGGCCGAAATAGGACACCTTGCGGCTCTCGGTATGCGGATTGCCACTGGCACCCAAGCCGTTGGTCGAATCGGAGGCCGTTCCGTTGCCCACAAAAGCATGTTCCCAATCATCAAAACCTTCTTTCAGCATACCATTTTTAGCTTCGATATAAGTGCCCTCGTAACGATAGGCTTCCATACCCAGCAAGGCGTTGAACGAATGTTCTCCCATAGTCCAGTCATAAGAAGCCGTATTGGTCCATGTCATACCCAAAGAGTGATTGGCATTCTGAGATACGGTAGTACGTTCTTCATTATATATATATTGGCTGAACTTGTAGAGAGGCTTGAAACTACGGTATTCGCTGGAACCATAAACCACACCGAATACAGACTTTATCTTCAAATTCTTGACAGGCTGCAATTCAGCATAAACATTACCGGAAAAAGTAGCCGTTTTGTTCTCATTGTTGCTGTCGGTCATCATTAAACCATAAGGGTTTCCATCACCTTTATTCCAGTCACTGGTACTGGTGTCATTGTAAGGTGAATCATAAAGATTATTATCGCTATAGACAGGAGCGATAGGCGATGTTCCGAATGCACCGCGTAAGGTATTATTATATTGGTTGCCTACACTGATACCGTTATTCATCTTATATACAAAACTCACCTGCTCGCCCACTTTCAAAATATCCTTGAAAAGTTTGTGCTCGCTGTTCACACGGAAATTGTAACGCGAATAGTTAGACACATCCGAACCGCCGACAATACCTTCCTGACTCATATATCCTAACGAAAGGGCATAAGTGGAAGTTGCGCTTCCACCAGTGACACCCAGCGTATAGCTCTCCGTTGTGGCATTATCTTTGAACATAGTATCTACCCAATCCGTATCATACACATTGCCATTGGCATCGTAAATAGACTGGTATTGGCTCCAATCGTAAGCCGAAAGTCTGCTATTCAAAGCCTGCTCATCCATAATGGCCATATACTCTTTTGCATTCAGCATATTAGCCTTACGAGCTACATTCTGTATTCCATAATAAGCATCGAAACTAATCTGCGCTTTACCTTCGCGCCCTTGCTTGGTAGTAATAAGCACTACACCATTAGCACCGGCCGAACCGTAGATAGCCGCACTAGCCGCATCTTTCAGTACATCTATACTTTCAATATCGGCAGGATTCAAAGTAGAAATATCACCACCCACACCATCAATCAGATAAAGAGGAGCACTATTTCCCACGGTACCAAGACCACGGATACTCACTTTCATGTCAGCACCCGGTTGACCGGAAGTCGAAGCAATACTTACACCCGGTGTCTGTCCCTGCATAGCCTGCAAGGGATTGGTTGTATTCATCTTGGCTATTTCGTCACCCTTCACCTGAACAGTGGCACCCGTCACCAATTTCTTCTTCTGGACACCATAGCCCACTACAACCACTTCATCCAACATTTCCGTGTCCTCCTTCAGCACCACATTGATGACGGAAGAAGTACCTACCTTGATTTCCTGTGATTGATAACCGATGTAAGAAAACACCAGTGTCTGTCCTTGTTGGGCACTTACCGAATACCGGCCATCAATGTCGGTAATTCCACCCGTAGCGGTTTCTCTCACCTGCACGCTGACACCTATCAACGGCTCACTATCCGTAGCCGATGTCACAACACCCGAAATGGTCTTGTTTTGAGAAGGATTAGCCTGCAGGCTACTGATTGCAGGTACAAGAAACAAAAGTACCAATGCAACACGGCATAAACGCAGATTTATGCACTTTTCCAAGAATGTTTTTCTCATTGTACATTATTTAATGGTTAATATCAAAGATTCATTGTGTTCTTCAATTAATACCAAAGAACTCGGATGCAAATGTATGGAGGAACAAGAAAAGAATGTCGAGAAATTGTTACGAAGAGTATATGATTTCGTTAATCAAGGCTTCTAAAATGTTACTAAAAAAGGTATAATTTGTTTTCCGTCCCTTCTCTAAGCCTTTTGAAGAGGGGCTATTCTTCCCATTCCCCTCAATACCGGAATTGGTTTCACCTCACTTTTCCATCCCCAATATACTTTCTCCGGAGTACAAAGAACCATTTCTTTCTAAAAACGTTCTCAAGGAAGAACAACCTAAAGCTTAACAGATAATGAAAAAATTAGTAGTATTTGCAGTACTTGCCGCAATCGTGGCAAGCTGCGCCGATGACAATCCGCCCCAGATAGAAAAAAGCAGTGAGTTGGTATCACCACGACTTTTGATGGACGTGTCCACAGAAAGCGGACAAAGCCCGCTGACCGGCATACTGACCATCATGCCCTGCAAGGCGGGCACCTCTATTTATTATGGAAACTACATAAACCGGAAGCTGACACCTTTTTACGGTTACTACCAAGTTAAAGACGGAGCTTTCTATAACGATGGCGTCAATCGAGAGTTATCCTTACCCGCAGGTCTCTATAACATGATTTATTGGGGAACCCCTAAATACGAGGAGCCGATTTATGCACATCCTCTCATGAGGGACCCGGTCTACATCTTAGGCGAAGACATGTCCCGGCAACACTTCTCCCTATTCAAAATGGAAGCGGACACAACCTATTATCCGGTATTCGACCTGGTACACGCCGTCCAGCCTGCCAACATTGGAAGTGAGGACCTGAAAGCATCCCTCAAACGGGTAGTGACCGGACTGAAAGTAATCATCAAGGACAAGAACAACGGCATCCTCAGTTCGAGCATCGACAGCATGGTGGTGCGCATCACCAATATTGCTGGAGAACTGAATTTCTACACCGCCGCTCCTCAAGGAAGCCCACGCACAGTAGCCTTCCCTCTGGTCCGTTCCGTCGACGGTACACAAATGAGCAACGCCACCGTCATGCTCTTCCCTTCTTTCGGGAAACCGGAATTCCAGATGAGCATCATACTGAAAAATGGAAACGTGAAAAGTTTCAAGCAAACATTGAACGGACCTTTGGAAGCAAACTCCAAACTGACCCTGACCCTCACTCTGGGAGACATCTTTTCCGAAGAATCATCCGGAGAATTCACCCTTGACAACTGGAACGAGGAAAGCCAGACAATCGATGTCCCTTCATTGGATTGAGCTTGCAGCATCAAGGAAAGATAGAACGGTGCGCGTCCATCTTATAAAAAGGCAACGTGAACCAGAAAGTGGAGCCCTTGCTCAACTGTGACTCCACCCCTATCTCTCCTTTCAGTTCCTTCACAATGTTTTGCGAAATGGCCAGTCCCAGTCCGGTACCTTGCTTAAAGGAATCCAGCTTCACAAAGCGGTTAAAAATCCCCTGCGCATTCTCAGATGATATCCCCGTCCCGGTATCGGTGACATAAAAACGGATATAGCTATTTTCGGGCATTCCGTAACCAATGGTAATGCTACCGGCAGCAGTAAACTTCAGCGCATTACTGATGAAGTTATTGAATACCTGAGTAATTCTGCGCTGATCGGTATACAGCAGCAAACCGGGCAATGGCGTAACCGTGACCAGACGCACGTCTTTATTGGTCAGCCTGATACTTGTATTCGTATTCCGACTAAAAATAGAGGGTGTAGCATTCGGGACCCTTTCCGCACAATGGCTCGGAGCACTGTCGTTCATACTCATCATTCACAGGAAATATCATCCTGCAATGCCGTCATTCGGCAGAACTATCCAGAAAGGAGCCCTAAAGAGATTTTTCTCGGTGAATGCCGACATATTCCTTCGCACATGTTGCCTTATAGCTGTTACAGTATGGTTCACAAGGGTAGGATCACAACAGGGTACTGTAGTTCTTGCAGTGAACACCCTGCTAATGCAGTTCTTCATACTTTTCTCCTATTTCATGGACGGTTTTGCATTTGCCGGAGAATCCCTGTGCGGCAATTGTCTGGGAGCCCGAGACAAAAAACGGCTTGACCACAGTATCAGAGCGTTGCTATGGTGGGGAACCGTAGTCTCTGTGATATTCACTGTTCTGTACTTCACATGTGGAGAACGGATCATGACACTTCTTAGCGGAGACACAGAAGTGATAGAAGCATCCAAAGAATATTTCCATTGGGTGATACTTATTCCGATAGTCGGATTCGCAGCCTTCACATGGGATGGTGTGTACATCGGCATCACACGGACACGAGAGATGCTGCTTTCAATGGCTATAGCCACAGCCATATACTTCATCCTTTATTTCGTCCTGTTCCCCCACATGGGTAATGACGGTCTATGGATAGCCTTCCTAAGTTACCTGCTTTCGCGCGGCATAATACTCCATCTCGCAAGCAAAAGAGCAAGCCGTGATATTTTTTTGGAATAATTAGGATAAAGAGTTAACTTTGCAGCGACAAAGGGGTGCCGGATTCTATCGTGGAACGGCTGAGATAATACCCTCTGAACCTGATGCGGTTAGTACCGCCGAAGGGATTGGCTCATATTCCAATACGACCGTAAGATATACGGATCATCGCTTTGTCAAAACATAACAAATTCTATCCAAGCGATGAGAAAATATATCCCAGTGCTTTCCATAGCAGGCAGCGACCCATCCGGAGGAGCCGGCATCCAGGCTGACATAAAGACCATCTCCGCCCTGGGCTGCTATGCAATGACCGCAATAACATCTCTTACTGCCCAGAACACTACCGGCGTCCGTTCAATAATGCCATCTACAGGAGCCATAGTCGCCGACCAGATTGACATGATCATGGAGGACATACCTCCTATGGCGATAAAGACAGGTATGCTGTGCAATCTCAATGTTGTATCAACTGTAGCCGACAAATTAGAGCAATATCGTCCTGACAACATTGTTGTAGATCCTGTGATGGTATCCACTTCAGGTTCAAAACTTCTTGATGATGAAGCTATCGACCTTATTGTCAAAAGAATATTCCCTCTGTCAACAATCATAACTCCCAACAGGAGTGAGGCTAAAGTGCTGACAAGAGAGACAGACCCTGACCGCCAAGCCAAAATACTTATGGAGATGGGGTGCAGAAATGTACTGCTTAAAGGCGGAGACTCCGACCGAAAAGATTTTAAGATCGACTACCTTTACCTTGAAAACAAGCATACAGGGATAGAACTTCGTGCCGATGCTGTGAATACGGTCAACACCCATGGAACAGGGTGTACACTCTCATCAGCCATCGCATCTTATCTTGCACTCGGATATGACTTGGAGCAGGCAGTAAGGGCCGCAAAATTCTATATATCCAGAGCCCTTGAAGCAGGAGCATTCGTGACCACCGGAAGAGGGCATGGTCCTGTCAACCATTTCTATGCCCCAAGACGCCTGAAAAATTTCAATCCCAACCGACCAAAATAACACCAAACATGAACGTCACAATCAATGACATAAATCTCACTCTCCCCTCAGGAGCCACTCTGCTCCAGGCATTAGAAGTAAAGGATATCAAACCGCAAGGGATTGCAACCGCCCTAAACGGCACCGTAATACCTGCTTCAAAGCGAGAGAGCACCACTCTTAAAGACGGTGACAAAATTGTAATAATAAAGGCTTTCTATGGGGGCTGATCCAATGCTATTGATAGCCGTCACTCCCCATGACCCGGTCGATAACGAGTGGCACAAGGTTGAGGCATTGCTGCAATCAGGGTGGCACCGCGTGCATCTTCGTCACCCTGATTCGACCCTGGCCGATATGCGATGGATCATAGAAAGCATCGATCAGAAATACCACAACAGGATCGTGCTCCACGGACATTTCGATCTCATAAATGATTTCAATCTCGGCGGACTGCATCTGAATCACCGTTGCCCTTCAGCTCCGTCCTTGTACCACGGACCTCTGTCTCGCTCATGCCATTCTCTACAGGAGATCTATGATGCCGAGGATATGGAATATGTGACAATCAGCCCTATATTCGACAGCATATCCAAACAGGGATACCGTTCAGCATTCAATCACGAAGATCTGACCAAACTAAGTCATGCATCTGTTCCGCTGATAGCACTCGGAGGCATCTCGCCCGACAATATAGAAGAAATACGGCAATACAACTTTGCAGGTTTCGCCATGCTCGGAGCCATACCGTGGCACGGCACAGTGGAAGATGTAAATAAATTCGCAAAACAGGCTCTTTCAATATGTTAATGTTTATTACTCATCCCAGCGACCGATACAGCATCGCTGAGGAGGTGCAAATGGTCCTCGAAGGAGGATGCAAATGGATACAACTGAGAATCAAAGATATATCGGATGAGGAATTCCGACAGACAGCCCTTGAGATTATTCCTCTATGTAAAGAAAACGAGGCATTTCTCGTGTTTGACGACCGCGTAGAGCTTGCCATGGAAATGGGAGTTCACGGAGTGCATTTAGGCAAAAATGACATGAATCCTTTACAGGCTCGCGAGACAATGGGAGCAGAAGCGATAATAGGAGTGACAGCCAATACTGCCGACGATATACTCCGATTGAAAGGATGGGATGTCGACTATGTGGGTCTCGGTCCTTTCCGCTACACTACAACAAAGAAAAATCTGTCACCATTACTCGGACCCGACGGCTACCGCGAAGTGGTCAATAAAGTCCGTGAGGCAGACATCCCCCTGCCGATAGTGGCGATCGGAGGCATCACTCTTGAAGATATCCCTGAGATAATGGCTACAGGTGTAAACGGTGTGGCTGTAAGCGGTTCCATCATAAACGCTCCTAATCCTGTAAAGTATACACGCCAGTTGATTGAAACATTGAACTCAACCAAGAAACAGTAACAAACCCCATATAAGATAATGAAAGACATTCTAACTATCGGCGGAAAAGAATTCACCTCACGCCTGTTTGTAGGCACAGGAAAATTCGCATCCAACCGTCTGATGCTTGAATCCATCCTCGCTTCCGGCTCTCAGATGATAACAGTGGCAATGAAGCGCATTGATATGCAGCACGAGGAAGAGGATGACATGCTCGCACATATCAATCGCGAAAATGTACAGTTCCTCCCCAATACTTCAGGCGTGCGCAACGCCGATGAGGCTGTCCTCGCCGCCAACCTTGCCAGAGACTGTTTCGGGACCGATTTCATCAAGCTTGAGATCCATCCCGATCCAAAATATCTTCTCCCCGACCCCATCGAAACTCTCAAGGCAACTGAGATACTTGCAAAACAAGGTTTCAAGGTACTACCCTACATTCAGGCAGACCCTGTGCTGTGCAAACGCCTTGAGGAAGTCGGGACAGCAGCCGTCATGCCGCTCGGAGCACCCATAGGCACCAACAAAGGCCTCAAGACTCGCGACCTTCTTGAAATAATTATTGCTGAAAGCCGTGTGCCTGTAGTCATTGATGCCGGACTTGGCGCACCCTCGCATGCCGCCGATGCTATGGAAATCGGAGCAGATGCAGTACTCGTAAATACAGCTATCGCTGTGGCAGGCGATCCCGTAGAGATGGCCGTGGCTTTCCGCATGGCTGTGGAGGCTGGCCGTAAAGCTTATATTGCCGGACTTGGAGCAGTGCAGGCAGCACCTCAGGCCACAAGCCCCCTTACATCATTTCTCGATAATCTCTAAGACATATTAAGTAAACAGCAATGGAAATAGAAAACATCGATATAAATTCCTATCCTGGGTCGGAGAAAATTTATGTCAAGGGCTCCATATACCCTGACATCCGTGTCCCGATGCGCCAAATCAATCTCACTCCTACGGTAAAGATTGTTGACGGTGAGCGGATTGTGCGTGAAAACGATCCTGTGACGGTTTATGACACAAGCGGAGTATACACTGATCCGGATGTACACACCGATATCAACAAAGGGATTCCGCGCATACGCGAACAGTGGATTTCAACCCGCGATGATCTTGAACAGCTTAGTGAGCTCAGCTCCGAATACGGACGCATGCGCGAGGCTGACAAGTCGCTTGACTCTATCCGTTTTGCCCACCGCCACCTCCCCCGCAGAGCAAAAGATGGCAAAGCCATCACACAGATGGCTCTGGCACGCCAAGGGGTCATCACTCCGGAAATGGAATATGTGGCCATACGCGAAAACATGCTTGCTGACCGTCTTGGCATCAAGAGCCACATCACACCCGAATTTGTGCGCGAAGAGTTAGCCGCCGGACGTGCCGTTCTCCCGGCCAACATCAATCATCCTGAAGCTGAACCGATGATCATAGGCCGCAACTTCCTCGTCAAACTCAACACCAATATAGGCAACTCCGCCCTATCGTCGGGCATTGAGGAGGAGGTGAGCAAAGCTGTATGGAGCTGCTATTGGGGCGGCGACACATTGATGGACCTCTCTACCGGCGACAACATCCATGAAACCCGCGAATGGATAGTACGCAACTGTCCAGTTCCGGTCGGTACTGTCCCCGTATATCAGGCATTGGAGAAAGTAGACGGGCGTGTTGAGGACCTGACATGGGAAATCTACCGTGACACCCTTATTGAACAGGCAGAACAGGGTGTTGACTATTTCACTATCCATGCCGGAGCGCTACGTGCACATGCCGATATGGTTAAAGAACGTCTCACCGGCATAGTGTCGCGCGGAGGTTCCATAATGACACGATGGGCTGTGCTTCATGATTCGGAGAACTTCCTGTACACACATTTTGATGAAATATGTGAGATACTTGCACAGTATGACGTAGCCGTATCGCTTGGCGACGGTCTTCGCCCAGGATCCATTCACGATGCCAATGACCGTTCACAGTTCCTTGAACTGGATGTGCTCGGACAATTGACTGAAATAGCGTGGAAACATGGAGTACAGGTACTGATTGAAGGCCCAGGACATGTGCCGATGCATAAAATCCGTGAGAATATGGACCGTCAGATTGACAAATGCCATGAAGCCCCGTTCTATACCTTAGGCCCGCTCACTACAGATATCGCTCCCGGATATGACCATATAACATCGGCCATAGGCGCTGCACAAATTGCCTGGATGGGCACCGCCATGATATGCTATGTCACACCCAAGGAACACCTTGCGCTCCCAAATCTTGAGGATGTACGCAACGGTGTTATAACCTACAAGATAGCAGCACATGCCGCGGATATTGCAAAGGGTCATCCCGGCGCACAGGTACGTGACGACGCCATGAGCCGCGCCCGCTTTGAATTCCGCTGGAAGGACCAATTCAACCTGTCGCTTGATCCGGCACGTGCAAAACAATATTATGTTGAAAGCCATAAATCTGACGACCACTTCTGCACAATGTGCGGCCCTAACTTCTGCGCCATGCGTATTTCACAGTCATTAATTGACGATTGTGCTAAATAAAAAGATGTTTTACGACGAACTTAAAAAATACGATTGGGATTCAACATCGGAAGCCATCTATTCAATGACGGCAGCCGATGTTGAACGCGCCCTGAGGAAAAAGCGGCCGGATATCAACGACTTCATGGCACTGATATCGCCGGCAGCCGCTCCCTACATTGAGCAGATGGCAGCTCTGTCGCACCGTCACACCATGGAGCGCTTCGGCAAGACCATATCAATGTATATACCACTTTATGTATCAAACGCATGCACAAACCACTGTGTATACTGCGGATTCAATCATGACAACCCCCTGCAACGCGTCACATTGGATCTTGATCAGGTAAAGGCGGAATGCGAGGCCATACGCCGTCTCGGGCCGTTTGAGAATCTGCTGATAGTGTCAGGCGAATTCCCACGGCTCAACGGGGTTGACTATCTGGAGCAGGTGCTCCGCACGGCGCGTCCGTACTTCAACAATCTCACCATCGAGGTGATGCCTATGAAGGAGCGTGATTACTACCGCCTTACCCAGAGCGGCCTCAATGGAGTGGTATGCTTTCAGGAGACATACCATGAACAGGCCTACAAGACATACCATCCGCGAGGCATGAAATCCATATTCGAATGGCGTGTCAACGGATTTGACCGTATGGGGGCCGCAGGGGTACACAAAATAGGAATGGGCGTACTCATAGGACTGGAGGATTGGCGCACTGATGTAACAATGATGGCCCGCCATCTTCAATACCTGCGCCGCACATACTGGCGTACCCGCTACAGCGTCAACTTCCCGCGCATGTGTCCGGCCGAAGGGGGGTATCAGCCGAAAGTGGTAATGACTGACCGCGAACTCGCACAGCTCACATTTGCATTCCGCATATTTGACCATGATGTCGATATTTCATACTCCACCCGCGAAAAGCCTGAATTCCGCCGTGGCATGATGAAATTAGGCGTGACTTCAATGAGCGCAGGCAGCCGTACCGAACCCGGAGGATATATCTCCACCCCTGACGCACTCGAGCAGTTTGAGGTATCCGATTCAAGGACTCCGCTTGAGGTGGCCGACGAAATCAGAGCGCTCGGCTACGAAGCGGTTTGGAAGGACTGGGACAAAAGTTTTGACTGATGCTGCCACCTAATATACTCCGACGCATCAGAGCGGCTTATCCGGTTTCGGATGAGTCGCTCCGATTGCTTTCCGAACATCTGACACCCTGCGACTTTCCGCGCCGCTATAAACTTATAACGGAAGGTGCGCGCTATCCTCTGGCCTATTTTCTTGAGGAGGGGCTCACACGCTCCTATTGGCTGGTGGACGGTCAGGAAATAACCACATCATTCGCCACAGAGGGAGCCATAATGTTCAGTATGGACGAGCTATATTACGACCGTCCGAGCGAGGAATTCATAGAGACTATCGAGCCTTGCCGCTGCTACAGCATTCCGCTCAATACACTCCGTCATCTTTTTGACACGAATATCGAACTGGCCAACTGGGGACGGGTGATACATCAGGATGAATACCGGCGTCTGCACCGCTCCCACAAGGAACGCCTGACCCTTCCGGCCCGTGAACGCTACGAAAAGTTTCAGGAACAGTTCCCGGAAGTGTGCCTCCGATCACCGCTGGGCTACATAGCGTCATATCTCGGCATCACCCTCTCGACTCTCAGCCGGCTGAGGAGCAAAATTTGATATAGAGCAAATATTTAATCATCTCAAACCGCTATCTTTGCCGTGTCAAATTAATATTAGCTCTACAATCATGATTCAGATTACCCCCTCGGTACCTCTGACCACCGCCAAACCGCGCTACGAACTGCTTGATGGGCTGCGTGGCGTAGCGGCCCTGTTAGTAGTATGGTACCACGTGTTCGAGGCGTTTGCCACCAGTCCGATTGACCAGAATTTCAACCATGGTTATCTTGCCGTTGATTTCTTTTTTGCACTGTCGGGATTTGTCATAGGGTATGCCTATGACGACCGCTGGCGCAAAGGGATGACTTCCGGAAAATTCATGCTGCGCCGCGTCATAAGGCTCCACCCTATGGTGATAGCAGGAGTTGTCCTTGGCCTGATAGCATTCATAATCCAGGGGTGTGAGAAATGGGATGGCACCGCAGTCAGCACACATGCCGTCATCCTGTCGTTCATATTGGGACTGATTCTGATTCCGGCGCTCCCGGGTACACTGCCAGAAGTGCGCGGCAATGGCGAGATGTTTCCGCTCAACGGTCCGAGCTGGTCACTATTCTTTGAGTATATCGGCAGTATAGCCTACGCATTTATACTGCACCGCCTTTCTACCAAAGCCCTTAAAGTAGTGGTCATACTCACCGGGCTTGGTCTTGCGGCAGCAGCCACACTCAACATGTCAGGCACCTATCATATCGGAATGGGATGGACCGTAGGCGATTACGGATTCTTCGGCGGCCTGCTACGCATGTCTTTCTCCTTCAGTATGGGCCTTCTGATATCACGTGTGTTCAAGCCGCGCAAAATTAGGGCGGCTTTCTGGATATGCTCCGCCATAATGATAGCCGTGATGTGTGTACCCTACGTAGGGGGAGAAACTATGCCGGTACTCAACGGGGTGTACGATTCAGTGTGTGCCATCATTGTATTCCCGATAGTGCTGTACATAGGCGCCTGCGGCACTACTACTGACCGTGTGACACGCAATATCTGTGAATTTTTCGGCAACATATCCTATCCCGTCTACATCATCCAGTATCCGCTGATGTATCTCTTCTATTCATGGATATGGAAGCATGGTTACACATTTGCCCAGACGTGGCATGTGGCCGTAGGTATATTCCTTGGAGCCATAGCACTTGCGTGGATATTGCTAAAAGTCTATGATGAACCGGTGCGCCGCTATCTGACAAACCGCTTCGTCAAGAAATCAAATGGTTAAAGTGCGTTTTGTGAATATCGGTGTTTTTTCTTATCTTTGCCCGCAAATTACACTAAACATTTTATGATTAACGCTCAAGACATCAAGAACGGCACTTGCATCCGCATGGATGGCCGTCTGTATTTCTGTGTGGAATTCCTCCACGTTAAGCCCGGCAAAGGCAACACTTTCATGCGCACCAAGCTTAAGGACGTAGTTGACGGCCGCGTACTTGAACGCCGCTTCAACATCGGTGAAAAGCTCGAAGATGTACGTGTGGAACGTCGCCCCTTCCAGTATCTCTATGCTGACGGAGGTGATGATATCTTCATGAACAACGAAACATTCGAACAGATTCCTATCAGCAAGGACCTCGTTACCGGCGCAGCCTTCATGAAGGAAGGTGACACCGTGGAAGTGGTAAGCGACGCTTCAACCGAAACAGTGCTTTATGCTGAAATGCCCATCAAGACCGTGCTCCGCGTGACATACACCGAACCCGGCATCAAAGGCGACACAGCTACCAACACCCTCAAGCCCGCTACTCTTGAAACAGGTGCTGAAATCCGCGTTCCCCTTTTCGTCAACGAAGGTGACATGCTTGAAATAGACACCCGCACAGGTTCTTACATCTCACGTACCAAAGCCTGATAGCATAGTTTAACAAACATATTGACTCGGCCGGATATGAAAGAAACTCTTTTAGTCCGGCCGATGTTATTATTTCATGGAACAGGATATCATAGAAACGCATCCCTGGCCTCCGTTTATCCCTGACGGAGCACGGATTCTGATTATGGGTACATTCCCTCCGGGTGCCCACCGCTGGAGCATGGATTTTTACTATCCTAACCGTACCAACGACTTCTGGTACATGATGGGACTGATATTTCATGATGACAAATATGCCCTGATTGACAAATCGACCGGATTGTTTGACCTGCAGGCCATAAAAGCGCTTCTCACGGAACATCATATCGCACTCCATGACACAGCACGCCGGATCAGAAGGCTCAAAGGTAATGCATCCGATAAGTATCTTGACATAATAGAGCCTGTGCCACTCCGCGAACTCCTTTCCAAGATGCCTGACTGCTCCGCAATTGCCACTACTGGAGAGAAGGCCGCAGATGTCATAGCCGGAATAACAGATACTGAAACGCCTAAAATGGGAGAAATGACCTGCGGATATTGCCCGGGCATAGACCGCCGGCTATCCATATTCCGCATGCCATCCACATCACGCGCCTACCCATTGGCTCTTGCAAAAAAGGCGGATTACTATAAAGCAATGTTCCGCAAAACCGGTATCCTGTTATAATTATTTCGTACCTTTGCGCGCAAACATTCGTACACATGTCCCGCAAAGGATCAATCATACTGATAACAGTCCTATTTCTCTCACTCTGTTCATGTTCCGAAGTCAATGACCCGGATAATGGTAACGCTGTGTACTACTGGCGCACAGCGCTTACCCTCAACGAAAGCGAGCGACGATTCATAGCTGACCATGGACTAAATACGGTATATCTCCATCTGTTTGACATAGAGCGGGCGCCTGACGGAACTATCCGCCCTCTTTCAACACTGATTTTCAAGGATTCGCTCCCGGATGGTATTGAGATAGTACCTGTAGTGTTCATAACTCCAAACACGCTGTCGGACACTACCGGGACAGCTCAATTAGGCCACAGGATTGTGGAGCGCGTCACCTCAATGATGACCAAAAACGGTTATCCCGAGCCGAAACAGATACAGATTGACTTTGACTGGACACGCAGTAACCAGAAGATATACTTCTCACTGCTTGAGCAGGTGACCGACATCATGCACCGGCGCGGAGGACAGCTTTCGGTCACCATAAGGCTACATCAGCTCAACATGCCTGTTCCTCCGGCTGACAGCGGAGTTCTTATGATATACAATACAGGCAACTTCAATGATGTTGACGAGACAAACTCCATCCTGTCAGTGAAGTCAGTGACACCTTACATAAAATATCTGGCCGATTATAAACTTCCCTTAGGCTCGGCATTCCCTATCTACAGCTGGAATCCTGTATTCTCTGATAAGGAATTCAAGTGCATAGCCCGCAATCTGGACCTGTCGGATACCGCATCTTTCCGTCCTGTAGGCCATAACCGCTACCGCAACTTACGCTACCGGGCGCTACCGATGGCCGCGAATGCCGATAATTACAGCGGACGTCTTTTCCCCGGCGACATCATTCGTCATGAATATGTTGAGGCCGCCGTCATTGACTCCATAAAGGCGATGATTGGCCACATACGTCCCTCCGCACTCAACCACCGCATACTCTATCATCTTGATTCCATTAATATTTCACTCTATGACAACACATTTTTTGAAAGCTTCTATAATAGCGGCACTGATACTGCTGAATAGCATCGCTGCATACGGATGCGCCTATGAATACGTGCCCTACACATCTTGGAGCGCGTTCCACTTCATCGACATGCCGGAAACCAATCATGATGAACTTACCGAACTCAATAATAAAGAGACTCTCAGTTTCTGGGTCAAGTACACCAAAGGGGCGGTCACTGAAAAATCCATAAAGGACTTTTTCAAGAAAGTGACCTATGCCAATCTCAGATCCGGAAAGATAAACAATGCTTTCTACCGTTATCTGAAAACAAAATCAGATACCCGGGCTTTGAAATATATCACCGAATGCGTGCGCTTCAACGAAGCTCAAGCCACCTACTATGACCAACTGTGGGACTATGAAACGCCGGATACACGCGTCATCAAACAGTTGGCCTACTCTGTTGCCATTCCAGCCTCCGGAGCCTTGCGTGACAGATATATATTCCTGAAAATGCGATGCCTGCGTGCCGCCGGTGAATATCAGGACATAGTGGACATCTGGAATAAATACAGTAAGTCCATACCGGCATCACCGCTTAAGGAACGCATGGAAGGCTATTATGCGGGCGCACTCTACTTTCTGGGCAATTACGCCGAGGCTATCACCATATTCCATCGCCTTGGCGATAATAACAGCGTCATATGGTGTCTGTCAAAAATCATCGGCTCTGACCAGATGATGCGCCTTTATGAAACCGACCCAAATTCCATGGCTCTGAAGTACGCGCTTCAGGACTACATGAGCTATATCATCAAGCTCCATAACAAGATACTGCAGTATGACAGCAACGACTGGTTTGACTCAGCTGCCGACCGCAAGGAATACACCGATGACCTCAACAGGGCCATCTCTGACCTGAAACGGATAGCATCAAAAGCAATTTCTGATAAAAGATGCACCGATCCCATGGTGTGGGCCACCGCCATTGCTTTCACCGACAATATTGCCGGCAACCGCGAGCAGGCTCTCAAATCCATAGCTGAAGCGGAAACTCTTAACGGCACACAGGCCATGAAGGAGAATCTGGAACGTGTAAAGCTCTGGATACTGATTCCCGAAATTGACAACGACCGATATGCCTCATCCGTACTATACGGGCTCAGAAAAGCATATAGGGACGCAGGTTACATCAACACAGATCAATCAACTGACAAAACGGGCAATAAAGCCAGTTATCAGGATTTTGACTATTTCACCTTCCTCCTTGTACCTACACTTCAGGACCATTTCCGCAAAACCGGACGTCAGGACCGCCTGATGATGCTTGACCACCGGTTAGCCCAACTCAACTCAATGTGGAAAGGCATAGACTCATATAACGAAATCTATAATATGAGCCGGGAATACGATGTAGCAACCCTATGTAAAGTACTTGACATAGTACAGGCAGAGTCTGCCGATAATGACCTCGACCGATGGCTGACAGAGAATTATGACATCAACCTGCTCAACGACATGATCGGGACACGACTGCTACGCTCAGGCAAGCTTGACCAGGCACTCACATATCTTGAGAAAGTCCCGGCGCAGTGGTCGGCCAAGCAGAATTTCTACAAATACCTGGATTCGCGTACACCCTACGATGCCCTGCCGTTCCGACGTGCCAAATATCCTGACGAACCGGAAGCGGGCAACCATGCGCCACACAATTACAAAGCGGAATTCTGCCGCAAGGCTATCCAGCTAAGGGATAAAGCCACCGGCAATACAGCCACGGCATCGGACATATATGACTATGTCAACTTCCTGTATCAGGCCACACAGCGAGGCGGATTGTGGGCCATGGCGGACTATATATGGTCATCCATGTATGAAACGGACGAGCTGTCAGCAGTAGCGCTGAGCATTGTAGACAAAGCTCTGACCGATACATCGCTCTCCAATCAGGACCGGGCCAAACTGCTGTTTGCACGTGCATCTCTCCTGCCCGACGAATGGTACTGGGCATACTTCTGGAATGAAAAAAAGTATCATTACGAGTGGATGAAACATGCTGAAAGCACTGCACAGCGCGACACTTACCGGCAGCTTGCCAATATCGGTATAGCTGGAGCGCCGGTAGAAATAACATCGTGCGACCTGTTCAGATGCTATCTTGCAGGATATATACGATAAAATTGGAAAACGCAGGAAATACGCTTAACTTTGCACCCCAAAACAGTTACCTATGATTGAATCAATGATTACCTCGGCCATTCTTTTTGATGCCGAAACCATTATAAACTACTTTCTCAGCGCCCCGGCCATGACAGTATATCTGCTGGTTCTCGGGCTTATGATCGTAGAGAGTTCATTCATCCCCTTCCCGTCGGAAGTCATAGTCCCGCCCGCGGCTTATCTGGCCTGTACATCCCATGAAGTGGACGTATGGATGATTCTTCTGCTGGCTACAGCGGGAGCTATTATAGGCGCACTGATAAATTACTATCTCTCAGTGTGGATAGGCCGCCCTATAGTGTACCGTTTCGCCAACTCAAAGATAGGCCACGCATGTCTTATCAATCAGGAAAAGGTAGAGAACGCCGAACGCTATTTTGACAAACATGGCGCTATATCGACATTCATAGGACGTCTTATACCGGCTGTGCGTCAGTTGATTTCAATCCCTGCCGGTCTTGCCCGTATGAATATCGGCAAATTCGTGACCTTTACCGGACTCGGAGCTCTGGTATGGAACTCTATCCTTGCCGGACTCGGATACTGGCTTGGAACAATCGTGACACGTGACCAGCTTTTTGAACAGGTGGAACGCTACAACGATTACCTCACCTACGCCGGGCTGGCCCTCGGAGCCGTGTGTGTCCTCTTCATTCTGTACAACGCATTCAAACCCCATAAGAAATGACTTACGTATCCCCCTCACTTCTGTCAGCTGACTTTGCAAATCTGCAGCGCGATGTAGAGATGCTCAATGAATCGGAAGCTGACTACATGCACATTGACGTTATGGACGGTGTGTTCGTTCCTAACATATCATTCGGCTTTCCGGTAATGAAAGCCATAGCCAAGTATGCACAGAAGCCTCTGGATGTTCATCTTATGATAGTTGATCCTCAGCGATATGTGAGTCAGGTGCGCGATTGCGGCGCTGCTATAATGAATGTCCATCAGGAAGCCTGCACGCATCTTGACCGCACCATCCAGCAGATCAAGCAAGCCGGCATGAAAGCCGCCGTAACCCTGAACCCGGCCACACCGGTGTGCATGCTTGAGGATGTCATACATGAACTTGACATGGTACTCCTTATGTCCGTCAACCCCGGATTCGCAGCACAGAGTTTCATTGAAGGTACTGTAGCTAAACTGCACAGACTCCGCGCTCTTATAGAACAGTCCGGGTCAAAGGCCGTGATAGAGGTTGACGGCGGAATCAATGCTCAGACAGCGCCCCGCGTTGTTGAGGCCGGAGCCGACATACTGGTGGCCGGAAGCTATGTATTCTCAGCTCAGAATCCCAAGGAGGTGATATCATCATTAAAGAGTTTACAAAAGTAAACTCACACGTTGCTGTGCACGTTTTTTTTGCTAACTTTGCAGCTACCCAAAAAGAACAAGCACAGCACACAATATGTCATATCCCGATAACAATGACCGGTTGGACTCTTTCGAGATGTCAACATCATCCCGTAGCTTCACAACCAACACCTCCGAACCCTCTGTAGCATCACGCCGCCGGATCCGGCGTCCACAGAATCCGGTCAATACATCACTGGCCGCTTCGCCGGCTGCCAATCCGCGTCTACGCCGCAATCAGCCGCAGACACCTGAAATCACCAAGCGTGATGACGAGCCTGTATATGACGACGTTACTGACGATGTAATTGAAGACACCTTCGGACCGCAGCAAGCTTTCATAGAGCCTGACGAGGAAGAGGAATTTGCCGGGGAGGCACCTGAGCCTAAGCAGAAACGGGCCAAAAGCCGCACATCTGAGGCCCGTAAAGTTCAGTCACAACCCAAGGAGCCACGTGAGCTACCCTTTGCAGCATTTTTTGCCGACGGACGGTTATCAATATTCTTCGGCATCCTGATATTGATTGTGGCGGCATACATGCTTATCACATCAATTTCCTATCTGTCAAGCGGAGCCGCTGATCAGAATCTTGTAGAAAACAACACTCTTTCGGAGCTTTCTGAAAGGGCTGATGCCGTGTCCAACACCGGCGGCCCGTTTGGAGCCATGCTCTCCTACATGCTTATATCACGGTGGTTAGGATTAGGCAGTTTTGTAGTGATATTCTATCTTATCATCCTATCCATATCGCTCCTGCGCCTGCACAAATGCCATTTCTGGAGCCTTACACTCAAATCACTATTCACAGCTATTGCTGCATCGATACTGATTGGTGGTGCCACCTACTCCACAGCAAGTCCCACATTCTGGGGCGGTGAACATGGCTATTTCGTGAATCACTTCATGCTCACCAATACCGGTATATGGGGCGATTTAGCGCTGAACATCATGTTGCTGGCCACGGTAGCTCTTATATTCTTTGACACACTGAAGAAACTCTTCACCATCATATACGAGTATATACAGCAGTATAAGTCGACACTCGAGCGCCACCGTTCAGCCTCCCGTGCCATGAATCATTACGAAGAGGATGAATACTCTGACGATGACATGGACGAACAGCCTGTGGCCACAGCCACACAGCAGAACAGCAAGACAAAACCCAGTTTTGCCAATGTCCTGAAAATAATAAAGCGGGCAGAGGAAGCTGAGGTTTCCGAACAAGAGCAGGAACCGATAGAACCGGCAAAACCGGAAACAGCACCTGCTGATGTAGTTCCTGCTGCTGAAGAGAAAAGCGCGGACAGCGCTCCTGAAGCATCGGCAACAGAGGCTGAGATGGAGATTAATGTAGCTGACATCGATAAGGCTGATAAGATAGCCACCGATTCCTATGACCCTACAGCCGAGCTAAGCCGCTATCGTCTGCCCTCCATTGATCTGCTGAAGATCGTGGCACAGCGCAGCCACAGCATTGACCAGGAGGAACAGGAGATGAACAAGGAGCGTATCACACGCACTTTGAACAGCTACGGAATAGAGATATCACGTATCACAGCCACCGTAGGCCCTACCATCACCCTCTATGAAATCATACCGGCCGAAGGTATCCGTATAGCCAAAATCAAGCGCCTTGGCGATGATATGGCCATGAGTCTGTCAGCCCTCGGCATACGAATAATAGCACCTATGCCCGGAAAAGGTACCATAGGTATGGAAGTGCCAAACCGCGAAAAGCAGGTGGTTTCGATCCGCGACATCCTGTCATCCAAAGCTTATCAGGAGTCAAAAGCCGACCTGCCGATGGCCTTAGGCTCGACTATTGACAACCAGGTGTTCATCGAGGATCTCTGCAAGATGCCCCATCTTCTTGTAGCCGGAGCCACAGGCATGGGTAAGTCCGTAGGTCTTAACACCATCATAGCATCGCTGCTGTATAAAAAGCATCCTGCCGAGCTAAAATTTGTGCTTATTGACCCGAAAGAGGTGGAATTCAGCCTTTACAACTGTCTTGAACGCCACTTCCTTGCAAAGCTGCCGGATGAAGAGGATGCCATCATCACCGAGCCATCAAAAGTTGTGGCAACCCTCAACTCCCTCTGCGTGGAGATGGATAACCGATACAAAATACTAAAGAACGCCGGTGTCCGTGACATCAAGAGCTACAATGCCAAATTTGTAAGCCGCCATCTGAATCCTGAGAAGGGGCATCGCTTCCTCCCCTACATTGTAGTGATTGTGGATGAGTTCGCCGACCTTATCATGACAGCCGGTAAAGAAGTGGAACAACCTATAGCCCGTATAGCTCAGAAAGCCCGAGCCGTAGGCATACACCTGATTCTGGCCACACAGCGTCCATCGGTCAATGTCATAACAGGTATAATCAAAGCCAACTTCCCCGGACGTATAGCCTTCCGCGTGATGCAGACGGTTGACTCACGAACCATCCTTGACCGTCCGGGCGCCGAACAGCTGATAGGCCGCGGCGACATGCTCTTCTCCACCGGAGGAATCATCAACCGCGTGCAGTGCGCCCTTATCGAAACTGAAGAGGTAGAGCGCGTGTGCGAATACATATCCGAGCAGATCGGCTACTCCACAGCCTACGAACTGCCGGAATATATCCCCGCGACAGAAGGACGCTCGGGCGGAGGCTCCTCATCGGGCGAGCGCGACCCGCTGTTTGAGGAAGCCGGACGGTTCATAATCTCTTCAGGCATAGGCTCCACCACATCGATCCAGCGACATTTCAATGTCGGGTACCCACGTGCAGGAAAGCTTATGGACCAGCTACAGGATGCCGGAGTGGTAGGCCCATCACAGGGCGGAAAGCCCCGCAATGTGCTGATGGATATGGCCACATTTGAACAGTCGCTGACAATGTAAACAACCAATTGCAGCGGAAAAACGTTATACTGACATGAATAAGGTTATAATCACACTGATAGCGGTTTTTACCGCATTGATGCCGGCAGCCGCACAGCAGACTGCCGATGCACTCCTGCAGCAAGCTGCAAGTAAGCTTACCTCGGCAAAATCCGTAGAAGCTGCATATACTATAAAAGGCTCAGGAGGAACCACTTCGGGTACAATCCTGCTTGCCGGCAACCGTTTCCGCATGACCGCGCCGCAGATCATGACATGGTTTGACGGCAAGACTCAGTGGACTTACGCCGTGGCCCAGCAGGAAGTGTCAATAACCGAGCCTACAGCTCAGGAACTGCAGCAAGTAAATCCGCTGCTTATCATAAGCGGATTCCGCAACAACTACAAGGCTGTGATTGACAAATCGCCCGCCGGAACAAAGCGTGTGCGGCTCACGGCCAAGAACACGCGTAGCAGCATAAGCAGTGCCGTAATCACGCTTAACGCATCGACTCTCTATCCTACCGAAATCACATTGACACTGTCTAACAAACAGACTCTTGCCATTAAAATCAACAGTCTGAAAATAGGATCCACTCCCGCAGCCTCAGCCTTCCGCTTCGACAAAAAAGCCTATCCGAAAGCAGAAATAGTTGACCTCAGATAACCAAACACAACAAATATGGAAGAAATTCGTACTAAATGTCTTATTATCGGCTCCGGACCTGCCGGATACACAGCCGCGATATATACATCCCGTGCCAACCTTCAACCACTACTGTATGAAGGCCATCAGCCCGGAGGACAATTGACAATAACCACCGAAGTGGAGAACTTCCCCGGCTACCCTGACGGCACCACCGGCAATGAGCTCATGGAAGATCTACGTAAGCAGGCAAGCCGTTTCGGAGCCGACATACGGTCAGGCATAATCACCGACATCGACCTGTCGGCTCTTCATTGCCAAGGCCGACGATGGAAGCACCATTACAGCTGAAGCCGTGATAATATGCACCGGAGCTACCGCCCGTTATCTCGGTCTGCCTGACGAACAGAAATATATGGGCCTCGGAGTATCTGCATGTGCCACATGCGATGGATTCTTCTACCGCGGCAAGCGCGTTGCCGTAGTAGGCGGCGGCGATACCGCATGTGAGGAGGCGCTTTACCTGAGCAACATAGCCAAGGAAGTCTACATGATAGTCCGCAAGGATCATCTCCGTGCATCGAAAGTGATGCAGCACCGTGTATTTGACAAATCAAACATCAAAGTACTCTTCAATACCAATACAGCCGGTCTGTATGGCGAGGAATTCCTTGAAGGAGCACATCTGCTCGAAGGAAAGGATACTGAGAATGAACGTCAGTACGACCTGCCTCTCGATGGATTTTTCCTTGCTATCGGCCATACGCCTAACGTTTCGCTCGTGCGTGACTATGTCAAGCTTGACGACACCGGCTACATCAAGACTGACGGCCACTCGACAGCCACCAATGTGGAAGGTGTGTTTGCCGCCGGCGACGTAGCC